>Ga0326727_10003822_pt1 | contig 47054 bp, 35 predicted proteins | sample MB2enrmetagenome_FD_207643 | JGI IMG/M metagenome (GOLD analysis project Ga0326727, IMG submission 207643) | Lab enriched peat soil microbial communities from McLean, Ithaca, NY, United States - MB29MY | ecosystem: Environmental > Terrestrial > Soil > Wetlands > Peat | place: USA: New York... | reverse complement strand
GCACCACCAGCCGATCGCGATCGGCTTGCGTCATCAGTAGCGGTCCTTCCTGCACCCTTCAGAGTGCCGGGTGTCAAGGGGACATTTCTACTTTGCTACAAGGTGACATTACTACTTTGCGATCACACTTCGTGATCCAGGAAGAGACTGTTGACCATTGGAAGCGCGTCGTGGACACTACGGCTGCCAGCCCGCGAGATTTTGCCGATCCTCCCGAGCTCGATTATCTTGTCGGGCCTCGATCGGTAGTCGTCCTCATCCACAAATCATGCGCCCACGCGTGACAGGCGAGGACGGAGATTTTCGATATCCAGGACCTCGAAGCCGGCTTGGCCCGCTTCGTGCACGACATCTGATGATGGACCAGGCCGTCGCCAGGGAATACCTCGCGCTGGAGAAATAGGGTCTCTGGCCCGTCTTCCACATCCTCAGGCCGGACAATCCCGTGGTTCAAAAAACAGTACGGTCCTCGGAGTGCGTCCCGAACAGCAATCCGTGCTCACTTTCCAGACAAGCACGCGGGGTTTTGCCTGCAAACGATGCAGCAAAGCGGCGGCTGGAGCCTGGCATCTTTCCGAACGCAGAGGTTGGCCGCAAAGCATATACCACCGCCTAACCGAGTACCCACGAATTTTCCCCGCCGGGTTATCTCTGGCAAGGTGTATGCTCAAGACGGACCTGGAGGTCCGAATATGGGCCAGCCTGTCCGCGGCAGCAAAGCTGATTCCGGCTCGGTGTTCGAGGGCTGGAACATCGGCGCGGTCTCCGTAAAAAGAGTGCGTCTCCACGAGCATGGCTTGATGGAGACCGATGTCCGCAGGCATGGCGGAGATCCGGGTGGCACGGTCCGCTCGATGCTCGACAATGGCGGTCGAATTCCCGATAACGCGGCCGCAACAGGTCCGGAGGCGGCTTCGTTCCTCTCGATTCCTTACGTTCCGGAGTCGATTTGCATAGAAGCTGCGCTGAGCCATCTCAGCCCGCAACCCGATCTGGTCCTTTCTCTCGGTGGCGAAAGCTTTGTCGTTTATTGCATGGCCGGCGGCAGTATCCGGCGCACGACATCGAGCAACCGCTGCGCGGCCGGCAGCGGCGAGTTCCTGGTTCAGCAGTTCGGACGGATGAACCTGGACCTGGAATCCGGTATTGCGGCGGCGCAAAACGGGCGGCGCGTAGCGCTGGCGTCCCGCTGCTCGGTCCACTGCAAGTCGGACGCGACTCACAAGCTGAACAAAGGGGAGTGTACATCCGCGGATATCGCCTGTTCGCTGTTGTCCAGCCTGGCCGACAGGATCGCCACCCTCGTTGTATCGACTGGCTGGCGGCACCGTCACATTCTTCTGGCGGGCGGACTCGCCCAGAGTACGCAACTGGTCGGCGAATTATCGCGGCTGCTGCCGGGGACTCGATTGGAAGTGCTGCCGGAGAGCGGATATCTGGAGGCCGTCGGCGCCGCCGTCGCCGCTCGCGAATCCGGCGCGCGGCCGCTGCCGGACCTCGAAGCCTGGGTGAAGCCTGCGGACGCCGGGCGATTTCCAAGGCGTCAGCCCCTAAGGCGGTTCTCCCATCGCGTGATCCGGATCGAAGATCCCGGAATGATTCCCCCGCGGCCGGGGATGCATTTCATCCTGGGAGTGGACGCAGGTTCCACCACCACCAAGGCCATTCTCCTGGATCGAGACTCCGCCCGAATCGCCGCGAGATGTTATCTGCGCACCCACGGCAACCCGGTACAAGCGGCGTTCGAATGTATAACCGATCTGGAGCGCCAAATTGCGGGAATTCCGCACCGCGTGGTGCAGGCCGCCGTCACTGGATCCGGCCGCGAGATCGTATCGATTTATCTCGACAACTGCATGTCGTTCAACGAAATTTTGGCCCACGCGCGCGCTGCTCGGGAGCTTGTTCCCGGCGTGGATACGCTCTTCGAAATCGGAGGGCAGGATGCCAAGTTCGTGACGCTGCAAGCCGGCATACCGGTGGACTACTCCATGAACGACGGCTGTTCCGCCGGGACCGGAAGCTTTCTGGAAGAAGCCGCGGCCTCGGACATGCAGGTCCCGGTTGAGCAACTCGGTCCTTTGGCTTTGAGCAGCACCACTCCGATTGCTTTCGGCGAACGATGCGCCGCGTTTATCAATTCCGAGGTGCGCTCGGCACTGCAGCAGGGGGTGGCGCGCGCGGATGTTCTCGCCGGTCTGGTGTATGCCATCGTCGAGAACTACCTGTCGCGCGTGGTGGGCTCGCGGCAGATCGGCCGAACGGTTCTGCTTCAGGGTGGGGTGGCGCTCAATCCGGCTCTGGCGCCTGCCGTGGCAGCTCTTATCGGCATGGACGTGAGGGTTCCGCCGAACCCGGAGCTGATGGGTTGTGAGGGCGCGGCCCGCATGGCGGGCGACCTTCTTTCCACCGGAGCGATTCCGGCGTGGAATCGCGGCCTCAGCTCGTTCGGGCAGGTTCGAATGGAGACCAAGGCGCCGTTCACCTGCACCACCTGCGACAACCGGTGCGAAGTGCAGCGCTTCCGCCTCGGCGAAAAGACTCTTGCTTTTGGCGGACTCTGTTCCAAGTGGGAGATGGTGCGCAGGCCCAAAGGCCTCCGTCATCCGGAAGGCCGGGATTTGGCCGCCCTGCGTCACAAGCTGATGTTTCAGGAGTTTGCTCCTTCGTCTCCTCGCCGTCCCCGCGGGCGCATCGGTCTGCCACTGGCCCTCACCACCTACGAGTTGTACCCGCTCTATGCCCGCTTCCTGAGCGGGCTCGGGTTTGAAGTGGTGCTTTCGCGCCGCGGCCTGGGATCGCGCCGGACCGCCGCTCCGATGTGTTACCCCGCAGAGTTAATGCACGCCGCGGTATACGATCTGCTGGCGCAGGGAGTGGATTTCGTATTCCTTCCTTACATGCGCGAATTCCCGGCCGGACCAAACGCCGAGCACGCGTATCTGTGCCCGGTCACTCAAGATATTCCGGGGGTGATCCGGGCGTTCTTTGGGACTGCGGGCGGCAAAATCCTATCTCCGGAAATGGGTCTGGCGCCGCACCTCGAAGCTGTGACCCGGCAAGAAGTGGCCAGCCTGGCAGCGAGACTTGGAGTTTCCGCCCAGCTTGCGAATGAGAGCTGGTCAGTGGCACTGGCGCATCAGGCCGCTTTCGAGCGCTCTTATCGGGACGAGATTCAGGAAGCGCTCTACGGACTGGATGGGCCCGCCGTGATCCTGGTGGGGCGCCCGTACATCGCATATGCTCCGGAGGTGAACCTTTCCGTCCCTCGCAAAATTACCACCCGCGGGTTGACCGTCGTCCCCGGCGACGCTCTACCGCTGGAATCGCCCCTGAGCGAACGAAACGTCTGGCATTATACGCAAGACCTCATGTCGGCCGTGGAGTACGCCCGGCGCCGGACGAACCGATACGTTTGCCACTTATCCTGTTTCTCTTGCGGCCCGGACGCCATCGGTCATCATCGGATGCGGCGCGAGTTGGACGGCCAGCCGTTCTGTTTTCTGGAGATCGACTCCCATACCGCGCATGCCGGCATCGAAACTCGCGTGGGGGCATTTCTGGATATCATCGAGGCCAGCCGGGAACGCCGCTTAGGGCCGGCGCCGGAGACAAACAGGCGAGTGGCTCTGGCCCGCCTCGAGCACGAAGCCAGCGGCACGTGCATCGTTACGGGAACAGGACGGCGGCTGGCGCTGCACGATCCCCAAGTGGTTCACGTGGCTCTCGCGGACGGTCCCCAGTTCGTGTCCGATCTCCTTGCGGGGTTTTATTCGTCTATCGGATGGAAGTGGCGATTCCTTCCGAACACCAACGCGGAGACGCTGCAATATGCCAAGCGAGTCTGCTCCGGACGGGAGTGCCTGCCGTTCCTGTCCATGGTTGGAAAAGCGGTCAAGTATCTGGAGACGCGTCCACCCGGTGAGGTTACTGTATTTCACCTCTTGGATCAGGAAGGCCCCTGCCAGAATGGAGCCTGGCACGACACTGTGCCCCTCATATTCGAACGCCTTGGCGAGGCCGAAGCGCTGGTGGCGTGGCCGACTGCCAAGAACAACTATCTCGACAAGGGTGACCGGTTTGGGGCCATGAAGGTGGCCGCGTTTATTTTGAGCGACGTCATGGCCGAAGTGCGCTCCACCCTCCGCTGCCTGGCGAAAGACCGGGGCGCGGCTCTGGCGATTCTCGGCGATGTGGAACGCAGGCTGATCGCCGCCAGCCAGGGCGGCCTATGGCAGGCGGAACGGGAACTGCGCCGCGCCGTGAAGCGGCTGGCGGACGTGCCGCTGCGCGCACCCGTCGAGAGCAGTGCCCGGGTGTTGCTCCTGGGGGGCATCAATCGGATTTTTGTGGACGGACCGGTGAGGGACTTCTTCGAAGAGCGCGGCATCCTCACCAAGACTACCGAGATGTCGGAATTCGTCTGTATGATCGAGGCCGAAGACATTGTGCGGCTCGGTTTCGCCCACGGCCATCTCGCGCCGGGAGACCAAGGCTCGGTGCCGGTTTTGCTGTCGGAATTGCTCTCCGACGCGGACAGAACCGTCGCGAAGAGAGCGCTCACCGGCCGGGTCCACATCGATTTCATCGAAATGCTGGAGCAGCGGTGGCGCCGGATCGCGGCCGAATCCGGCCTGCTATTCAGCCCGTATGTGCCCTTTCGCGATGTCGAGCGAGAGGGTCACAAACGCATCTCGCTAAATGGCTACACCGAGGCCCCGATCACGGTGGGCCGGTACGCCGCTTTACGGGCATCCGGGGCATTCGACGGCTACGTCAACATCGGTGCATTCAACTGCGGACCCGCTAACGCTGCGTCTGCCGTGATCCACGAGCTTTCCCTAACTAGCGATGTTCCGTACGCCGTGATCGAATCCGACGGCGATTCCATTACCGCCGGCCAGTTGCGACAGCTCGAAATTGTTGCCGTCCAGTGCCGCCGCAGACGACAGGCCTCCCGGGAAAGGCCTGTAGCTTGATTTTTTGGCTACAGTCGAGATGGGCGCTCGGAGACAGGTGAGTACCTCATCAACCGGGCGTTCTGAACGGACCAGCCTCCCTCAACACTTCGTATACGAGCGAGGGTAGCGAATCCGGTGAAAACGGTTTTGCTAGACGGGGTTGCCGCACGCACCGAATAGTTTCGCCGCTGTTAAACAGAGGGCCATTATTCTTGCGTGCGTCTCGGTACCGGGGCGTTGCAGAGGCGCGACCGTCAGGGAGCCGACACGCAACCATTTATGACGTCGTGTTTAGCAGTGTGCCACAGCGCCGCCGATCTCGAATTCCGATACCTGCCATTCACCGACAGTGCGGCGTCGAAAAGCGCCAAGAGAGTCGCGGCGATGATATGCGGCAATGGTATATTGTCGGTCAAAACCGGCGACGGTGATGCTTGGTCATGTAGTACTGCACGCCTTCCCATATCCATCGATATCCGTCCGCCGCTAACAAGTGCCGACATTGTTCTGCGGGCGCAATGCTGAAAGAATTCGAACAAGCATCGGCCTCGCCGCCCGTACCGGTGAGAGGGTCGGTTGCGAATCCGCAAGGCGGAGCTTCTAAAATGGAATACCGCACATTGCCGTTGTCCTGTGAATGCGGTGGGGCGCCGAAGAGCATATCGGCGGTCGGCCTCTCGTCGGACCATGAACTTGTGATTCATTGGCGATGCCCACGGTGTCACAAGAATCTGTGTATGGTAAAGCCCCTCTCAGATTGCTGGCGGGATTGTTTCACTGCGGCACCGGCAAATACGCCGAGGGCGAACGTCAGTGTGACAGTGGATACGCCGGATGATCGAAGGTTCCTGCACAGCATCGGTGTCCGGTATTCGGATGATTGAAACCGAATGCGGTTGGGTGCGGCGATAAACCCCGCCTGCTGGCCACTGCCGTTTGTGCCGGCATCAAAGGCCAGACGGTTCGCGGGCGGCCGCACAGTTGCCGATACCGGTGCACGTTGAGACGATTCCTCATCGAGCAGGGGACGTTGTGAGGCGCGTACAGCTCTTTCCCGTCCCGTCTCCACTGCGGCTTCGCCCGATTGTCCGCGTCTTGTCCGGATGTAATTCCAGACCGAACCTTGCCAGCCGTTCCCGAAATTCCACAAGGAACCGCCCGGCATCGGCTCGATTCTAAGGCCCACCAACCACGACCCACGCTTCCGGCGTTCGCGCGTTCTCGAAATAACTGCCAGCCAGTCGATCTAGTGCTCAGCCCGCACACCAAGCCGGCGCCAGTACGCCGGCCACACCGACCACCGCAATCCCTACGCGGCCCCCACGTGCTGGCCGGCGAACGGTGTCCCGTCGGCATGCGCAAGACTGCCTTCTGTCCGGCCCTCCTGGCTTGACGGCGAAGGAGTACGGTCCCGGCTCCGACACCCGCTGCACGGGGCATTCGCAGGCGCCTCCGGAGCGTGCTAAGGCTCCGCGGTTTCTTTTTCGGCCACTGCGTGGTCCGGTGGCGGCGGAGGGCTGGGGATGACGAAGTTGTCGATCAACACCAGTATCCCGAAGGCGACGAAGCCCCAAGCCCCGCGGCTAAGGATGCCGATGCCGATCGAAATCGACATGAAAGCAATGATCCTTAATGCTCGATTTCCATTCATATGCGTTCTCTAGGCTGCTCTGTTCCTGATATCACTCTGGCGGCTTTCGGGAGCGCGGCATCGCCGGCGGATGTCCACCGGTCCAGTTGCCGCACCACCTCCGCGGACACAACGGGCAAGGCTCTGGCGACCTCGGGCGATAACTGTGTTCCCCATCCGGTCGACGCGGGTTGGACGCCCACCAGGACCACCTGGCGGGGCGCCTGGCCGAGCAGGCGCAAGTCGTCCAGCAGTCCGGGTATTCCCAACTGGTGCGCGTTCCGCGTATCGAACTTCTGTGGACCGGGGCCGCTAAAATCCATGCGGACCGTGGCGCCGGGCGGCAGGCCCGCGTCCACGGCGTCGACAATCAGCAGTTTCTCACACCCACAAACCTCGGCCAGTAAATCCGTTCCAATCGTGCCGCCATCGATGAGGCGAGCCATGGATCTGACGCGCGAGTCTTTTTGTAACCCACGGACTGCATGGATACCTGCTCCGTCATCGGAGAGCAACAGGTTCCCGATGCCGACGATCGCAATATCCTGCGGTGGACGAGGATCGCGGGAAGCGGGCGGGCAGCCGGTTAAACCGATCACTGCGGCCCTCCCGTATGGCACGAGTTACACGCCTGTTCCTTCCACGCGTCGCCGATGTCTACCGGATGTTCGAAGGGCAGCCCTTCGGGGCCCGTTGCGGTTTGGAAGCTCCCAGGCTTGCCCTGTTGCAGGATCCTGTGACAGTCTTCGCAATCGGAGCGAATGGCCCTCCCGTCCACGCTTTTATGCTGTCCGTCGTGGCAGCGGAAGCATCCTGCGAATCGAAGGTGTCCGTCGTTGGTGACGTATGTGTCCCACCGCACTTTCATCGCCGGAAAATAATAGCGGTTGTAGGTGTCCTGTAAAGAACCGATGGCGGCCTGGATCGCCGGCTGCTTGCCGGCGTACACCTGCGGATAAGTCCTCTGATAGTAGCCGCGCAGGGCGCGGTCGATTCCCCGCGCCGCCTGCTCGCGGTCCGCGTAAGACCCGGCAAGCGCCGCTACGCCCTGCTGCTTGATAAACGGAAGGGACGGGTCGATACGGCCATCGGCTAGGGCCGCGTCCAGGCTCTCATCCGGCGCCTGCAGGATGTGGGTAGGGCGGTTGTGACAGTCCACGCAGTCCACGGTGCGGATCTCGCCAGCCGGCGCGGCAGTCGAGGGCTGCGGCTGCGAGGTGTACACGCTTGCCTGGCCGGTCCTGGGGTCCACAGCTCGCACCCAGGTAATGTTCTGCCTCTCGGCGTCGGCCGCGACATACTCCACCTTGCCCGCCGTATGCCAGTGAATTCCCATTTCCGACGGGCTTGCGAGCTGGCCCCCGCCGACCAGCACGCGCAGGTCGATCTCCCAGCGGGTGTTCTGTTCGTCGGACAGGAAGTGCACCTTGCGCGCGTCCCGGCCTCCGAAGAAATTCGGAGGCCAGTGGCAAGTCTCGCAATTGCCGCGTATGGGGCGCAGCGCCACGACAGGAACCGGAATCGGGCGCGGAAATTTATCCTGAATGGTCTCCACGAGTTCCGTCATGCCACGAACCTTGGATTCGATATACCCGGTGGCGCCAGCTTCGACATGGCATTGCGCGCACGCCACGCGCGCGTGCGGCGACAATCGATAGGTGACGTTCTCCGGCGTCATGGAATGACAAACGGTACCGCAGAACGATACGGCGTCGGTGTACAGATAGGCCTGAACACCGCCATAAATGGCCGGGACGGACAGGAGCGCGGCCCCGATCGCGACAATCAGAAGCGCCTTTCTTTCCCGCGCGACATTGAGGTCCCATTGGGGGTAGCGTGCGAAGGATAAGGGCTTGTGTTTCCGCCACCGGATCCACTGCGCGTACATTCCGATCAACACCACGGCGACGCCGGCAAACACTAATAACGGCGGGCCAAAAAAGATCACCAGGTCGCCGTAGGGCTGAACCAGCGCGCCGCCTCCGATGGTGTGATAGGCCATCAGCACCACAAAAACCAGCAAGCCCACGGCGGCAATACCCGTACCCGCGTAGCTTATCCAGTTGCGATAGAGCGTCACGGGACCGGGGCCACGCCGGGGAGTGCGTTTCCCGTTCGGCGCGGCGCGCGGCAGCAACTCGTGGCGTTTGACGAAGCTCCTCGCCTCCGGAATGGCTACGATCTCATGACGCAGTTCGCCGGCCGGCACGAACTTCCATCCGGAGAAAATGCTGTCCAGCAGTCCGTTTTCTTCCTCGATCGAGATGAGGACCGAAAGGTAGACGTGGAAGACCATGAAGGCGAAGAACACGAACATCAGAAAGAAATGAATTTCGCGGAGGTATTGGGGATCGATGAGCAGCGGCAGCCAGCCGATGAATTGCGCCAGGACGGGATTGCCCACTACCCGGCTGTAGAGAGCCAGACCGGTCAGAATCTCGACCAGGATCAGCAAGTAGATAATGAAGTACGACAGCGCGGCCAGAGGATTATGACCTACCCGATGGCCGGGCTCGAAGCGCAGGAACGCGTAGAATTCGACCATCGACCCCATACCCCGCCATTGCTCGCGGTGAATGGGGAGGTAAGCGGACCACCTGGCCCAAAAGTTTCCCTTGAAAGCCCAGTACACCCGGAACGCGAACGCACTGATCAGCACAAATCCCGAGACCACGTGAACAAAGCGGACTGTGGCCATCAGGAAAGGCGCCTGCCCGGACGGAACCAGAAACGGGCGGTGCATGAACAGACCGGTGAACGAGAGCGTCGCGATCGCCAAGAATATCAACCAGTGGGCGATGCGCACCGGCAGCTCCCAAACATAGGTGCGGACCAGCTCCGTCTCGGGGCAGCCAGCCAGCGCGGATGTCGGCGAAACCTTTCTTGGCACGGCAGCCTCCTATGTCGCCTCAACCCGTTGCCATCTGCGTCCCCGCGCATCCACCACTTGAACCGCGCAGGCCAGGCACGGGTCGAAGGAGTGAATGGTACGAAGCAGCTCCAGCGGTTTGTCCGGGTCCGCAACCGGATGCCGAATCAACGCGGCCTCGTACGGACCGTGTTGGCCCATGGCATCGCGCGGTCCGCCGTTCCACGTGGTGGGCGCGATCACCTGGTAATTGCGGATGGCGCCATCCTCGATCTCGACCCAGTGGCCGAGCGAGCCCCGCGGCGCTTCATGCTGCCCAAAACCGCGGCACGACCGCGGCCACGAGTCCGGATCCCAGCGCGCCCCGTTGTGCATGTCGAGCACCCGCCGGCCGAGGTTGTCCTCTAACTCATGCATCCAGTCCGCCATCTTGTCCGCCACAAGCTGCGCTTCCAAAGCCCGTGCGGCAATGCGTCCCAGGGTGGAGAACAGCGCCGCCGGAGGCTGCTTGATTTGGGCCAGAACGGAATCGACCAGTCCTTTCGCGGGCTGGTTGCCGGCCGCATAGGCGATTACGAAACGCGCCAGGGGCCCCAACTCCATCACCTCGTTCTCATAGCGCGGAGCTTTCAGCCAGGAATACTTCTGGTCGACATGGAGGTAATCGTACGGCGGCGCGGGACCCGTGTACGTGGGTCTTGTCTCGCCTTCGAATGGATGCTTCGCCGGCTTATTATCTCCGTACTCATACCAGGACCGCGCCACATACTCGGTGATCTTTTCCGGTGAAAACGGATGCACCACCGAGAGGTCGCGTTTTCGAATCACTCCGGCGGGGAAGAAGAACGCCGACGGGTCGTGCATGCTCTTGCCCGGATAGTCCCCGTAGGCCAGGAAGTTGCCCACTCCCTCGCCGCGCGTAAACCAGTCGCCATAGAAACCGGCGATGGCGAGCACGTCCGGCACGTAGACCTGGTGTACGAACTGTTGGCCCATCTCAATCAGCGTGCGGAGGAGTTGCAGACGTTCCGGATTGAGGGGCGCCTGCGGAGAATCGGGGTCCATGGCCGTGGACATTCCGCCTACGAGGAAGGTTTGCAGGTGCGGATTCTTGCCGCCCATCACCGCATGCATCCGTATGAAGTCGCGCTGGAATTCCAGCGCATCGAGATAGTGGGAAACGGCCAGCAAATTCACTTCGGGCGGCAGACGGTACGCCGGATGGCCCCAGTAGCCATTGGTGAACAGACTCAATTGGCCGCTTTCCACCAAAGCTCGCACCCGCGCTTGAACGGCCCTGAAATGGCCCACTCCGGATTTGGACCAGTCGGATAGAGAGCCGGCAATTTGCGCCGTTTTCGCCGGATCGGCCTTAATGGCGCTGGCGACGTCCACCCAATCGAGGGCCTGCAGGTGGTAGAAGTGGACGACGTGATCCTGGACCAATTGCGCGCTGGCGATCAGGTTGCGCACCAGGCGGGCGTTATCGGGCACTTCGATCTGAAGTGCATCCTCCACCGCTCGCACGGAGGCGAGGGCGTGGACCACGGTACACACGGAACAGATTCGCTGCAGCCAGTACCACGCCTCGCGCGGGTCGCGGTTGCGGACCACCAGTTCCAGGCCCCGGAACATGGTGCCGGAACTCCAGGCATCGGAGATTACGCCACCGTCCACCTGGGCCTCCACACGAAGATGCCCTTCAATTCGCGTTAGCGGATCAACGACAATACGCGGCATATCTGAACTCCCGGCTTTCGGCAGGCGCGATGCTCATGGCTCCTCCTCCGCAGCTCACAGTTTCTCGGGCGGCCCTTCGCGCTCCACCAGACCGCGATACCGGCCGATCTCGGTCGGTCCGCCTCTTGGCGCCTCGCCTCGCGGGCGCATCTGCGCTCGCGCCGTGCTGGCGATTGCGTGCAACCCCACACCGGTCGCCACGCCAGCCGTCAACCAGCCACCGATCTTCCCGGCGGTTATGTCCACACCGAAACCTGGAACCCCCGGCAGGCGCTGATAGAGCGGAAGCGCCGTATCCCAGAAACGGTAGGAGGCGCAGGCTGCACAACCGTGCCCGGATTGGACGGGCCAACAGGTCCCGTCGTTCCACCGAACCGCCGGGCAGTTGAAATTCCCTTGCGGCCCCTTGCATCCCATTTTGTAAAGGCAGTACCCGCGCCGGGCTCCATCGTCGTCCCAGCGTTCCACGAAACGACCGGCATCGAAGTTGGCGCGCCTCTCGCACTGGTCGTGGATGATATGTCCGTAGGCGAACAAAGGGCGCTTTCGGGCGTCCAGCGCAGGCATCCGGCCGTATGTCAGCCAATAGACAAGAAGCGCGGCAGTGTTGGCGGGGTTGTGAGGACAGCCCCCCATGTTGACCAGATTCAGGTTCGGGACTGCTTCCCCGATGCTGACGGCGCCGGTGGGGTTGGGGGCCGACCGTTGCGGCCCGCCATCGAACGCGCAGGAACCAACGGCGATCGTTGCCGCGGCATTCCCGCAAACCCGCTGGGCGATATCCAGAGCCGAGCGGCCGCCAATCGTGCAATATCCGGGGTTGCCTGTGGGAATCGAACCTTCCACGATCGCTAAGTATTTGCCGGTCTCCTCACGCACGACGCGGTCCAGAGCACTGTCGGCCTGTTTACCGGCCGCCGCCATAATGGTCTCGTGATATTCCCAGGAAAAAAAGGAGAGGACCAACTCTGCGATAGAGGGATGACTGGAACGCAACATCGACTCGGTGTTTCCGGCGCAATCCTGCAACTCCAACCACACCAGTACCGGCCGACGCTTTTTTCCCAGGGTCGCCGCAACCTCCGCGGCCGCGCCCAATGGCAGACCCAGCACCGTTGCCATCGATGCGCAAAACTTCAGAAACTTCCTGCGCGGGATCCCATGGCGCTGCAAGGCGTCTGCAATGCTGCTTTCGCCATCAACCATGACGCTACCCTCAACGTTCACTGGCGGCGCGGCAACCGACAGATATGCCATGCAACCCGGAGCCACGGGAAAGAACGCGCAAGATTCCGCCCCATACCGCAGGCCCAGAGAACGCCTAATTATGAATCAGGCTGACGCCGGCAGTCAATATAAAAAGATCCGATTAACTGTTAAAAGCTCAGATCTGAGCCGGGAGGACGCCAACCCGGTGTCAAACGGCCTTCGTATACCGCACTTTTCACTAATGAAACGCTGAGCCCAAAAAGACTGGAAAACTCTAGACCTCTATCGGATGTAACGCGACGCAATACACCCGGAGTGTGCTGTCGCGGGGGCGCGACTGTCGAAATCGTGTTACCATCCCTAAGAATTGCCCAGACGACCACGCCGTCGTCCGGCATTGCCATGGAGCAGCAACCGGCGATCCTGCCCGCGATTCTCCGCAACCTCCCCACTATTTTGAGGTATAAAGGTGCGATTATCCGTGAAAGACATTTCCAAACTTCGATACCTGATCTGTATGTTGATTTTGGCCGGGTACCCTGTTGTTGCGCAGGATGCCACGGGCAGGATTGCCGGCACGGTATCCGATCCGAGCGGCGGCATAGTCCCCAGCGCCACGGTGACCGTTACGAACACCGGTACGGGGGTTGCGCGCCAGACGACCACTGACAAACAAGGCTACTACCAGGTGCTGGAACTGCCTATCGGCCGCTACTCGATTTCTGCCGAGGCAACGGGTTTCTCGCACAAGCTGGTGGCCGCCAGGAATCCGCTGGAGATCAACCAGACGATGCGCATCGACGTGGTGCTGGAGCTGGGAGCCGTGATCGATGTGGTCACGGTGGAGGCCGGGGCCAGCGCGGTGGAAACCCAGAACGCCACCATTGGCGCCACGGTCAGCGGTGACGCGATCTCCGAGTTGCCGTTGAACGGGCGCAATACGCTCGATCTGCTCGCCACGGAACCCGGCGTTACGCCCAAGAACAGCGACGCGTCCCGGCAGGCCGGCGACTACAGCATTGGCGGGGGACGTTCCGACTCGGTGACGTACCTGCTCGACGGCGGTTTGAACAACCATCTGATCGATAACGGCATCGTGATCAACCCCAACCCCGACGCGGTGGGCGAATTCCGCGTGCTGCAGAGCAACTACGCGGCCGAATACGGGCGCAACGGTGGCGGGGTGGTGAGCATCGTTGTCAAGAGCGGCACCAACTCGCTGCACGGCACGGCGTTCGATTATCTGCGCAACGAAGATCTGGACGCCAATACGTTTTTCAATAACGAGCAGGGTGTCGCGCGCCAGGTTCTGAAACGCAATCAGTACGGCGGTACGGTGGGCGGGCCAATGATGGTGCCGCACGTGATGGACGGCCGCAACAAGCTGTTCTTCTTTTTCTCATATGAAGGCCAGCGGCAGAGCGCCAACTCGCAAGCCGGCAAGATCACCACGTTCACGCCGCTCGAGGCGCAGGGCAACTTCTCGAAATCCGTAAACGGCGGTCCAGACCCGGCGGTGGCCAGTTTCCTGCTGGCGAACCCGTGGTTTCAGGGCAGCCCTACGCTCGCTTCGCAAGCCATCATCGATCCGAACCGCATCAGTCCGGTTTCGGAGAAATACTTTGCGGACGGGCTCCTCACGACCTCGCCCAGCGGCTATCTGTTTCCCGAGGCCGCGGCGCGCACCAACCATTCCGAATATTTGGGGAAGCTGGATTACAACATTTCCCCGCGCGATACCCTCACCGCCACAATGGCGGCGCAGGATAGTCCCAGCACCGTTCCGTTCTCCGGCTCTACCGGTGCGACCACGGTGAATGGCTTCCCGGTTTCGGACGATGTGGCGGCGTACCTCGGTAATGTGGGTTACATCCACACCTTTACGCCGGCCATCATCAATGTGGCCCGCGTCACGGTGCAGCGCAACAACACCAGGCAGAACTATCCCATCGGCACGCAACCGGGTCCCGCGCAACTGGGGGTCGGGATCACTCCCGACCTGGTAGACGGGAACACCATCATCAACCTCGAAGGCAGCGGCCTGTTTGCGGGATACAATCCCTTCGGTCCGGCGAACATTGTGGATAACACCCTGACTTTCACGGACGACTTTTCCTGGACCCGCGGCGCTCACTCCCTGAAAGCGGGCTTCCTTTTCTCTTCCTACCGCGACGCCATGATTTACGGTTACTACCTGAACGGCGAGTTCGACTTCTACGGACCCGGGACCGGAATCGGTTCCGGCAACGATCGCGCCGACTTCCTGATGGGCCTGCCCGACGACTTTCAGCAATATCCCAATGCGCCCACGAACATCCGGTCGCACTCTTTCGCCGGATATGTGCAGGACGCCTGGAAAGTCAGCCGCCGGTTTACTTTGAACTACGGCTTGCGGTACGAATACAACCAACCTAAGTACGATACGAAAGGCCGCTCCTTCTCTTTCGTTCCGGGAGTGCAATCGACGGTGTTCCCGGACGCTCCTCTGGGGCTGCTTTTCCCCGGCGATAAGGACGCGCCGCGCGGTTCCAATTGGCCCGACCGCACCAACTTCGCCCCTCGGCTGGGTTTCGCCTGGGACGTCTTAGGCAATGCCAGGACCAGCGTTCGAGGCGGCTTCGGCATGTTCTACGACATTCTGAAAGCTGAGGACAACCTGCAGTTCAACGGACAAAGCCCTTTCTTTGCTTCGGGTTACCTGTCGTTCACCCCGCCTGCCAACGGCTTCACCTCCGATCCCGGCATCATGTCCGATCCGTATGGCGCCGCCGGCCAGCCCAATCCCTTCCCGTCGAAGCCGGTCAACCACGATGTGAACTTCGCCGACGCCGGTTTTCTCCCCATTGGCGGCGCCAATCCGTTTTTCGTGGATCCCAATCTGAAGACGCCCCGCATTTACCAGTTCAATCTGTCCCTGCAACAGCAGCTTGCCAATAACATGACCATGGAAGCCGGTTATATCGGTTATACCGCCAACGGCCTCACCGGGTTGACGGATATTAATCCATTCGTGCCGGGCACCGACACCCGCATTCTGGATCTGACTCCAGGCTACGACGGCGATTACAATTACATGCAGTCGTTCATGAACGTCGGACGGGCCAATTACAACGCCCTGCAAACCGACTTGACTAAGCGGCTCTCGGATTCGCGATTCGGCAACACGTTCTTCACCCTGGCGTATACCTGGTCGCACGAACTCGACAACGAATCCGGCTACCGGCAGCGCAATCCGTTTGTGCCTTACTATCATCGCAATGAGTTTCACGCCTCCGGAGATACCGATATCCGCAACTTTCTTTCGCTCTCGGGCGGCTGGGAGCTGCCCTTCCGAAAACTGACGACTCGCGCGGCCTGGCTCACCAAGGGCTGGACTCTGTATCCCATCGTCAGCTATCGCACGGGTTTTCCGCTAGACGTGATGGCATTCAGCCCCGGTACGGCCTCTTCCATCGACAGCCCTGGCCCCTCCGGCGCCGGCGATATCCAGGTAGTGCGGGCCGACCTGGTAGCGCCGGTCCAGTATTACGGCGCCAACGTCTACCGCACCGTCAACAGCAACAGCGCCGGGGCGCAAAGCGGGAACTATTGGTTCAATCCAAACAGCTTTTCCAATGCGCGCGAAGTGGCGCTCAATCAGGAGGCGATGTCGGTGAACCCAGCCACTCTGCTGGGTCAGTTCACTTACGGAAGTCTGGGCCGAAACGCGCTGCGCGGTCCCGGTGCGTTCAACACCGATCTCTCGCTTTCCAAGATCTTTCGGGTAGGTGAGAAGGCCGGCCTGGAACTGCGCGCCGACGCGTTCAATCTGTTCAATGCCGTGGAATTCAGCAATCCCGACACGAACATCGGCGACCCCAGTTTCGGGCAGATCTCCAATACGGCTGACCCGCGCATCATGCAACTGGCGCTGCACCTGAAGTTCTGAGGGCGCCGGGAACATCCGGCAACCGAACCCTGGTACTGGCCTGTGCCACGGTCAATGATAACGTATGTGTCATCATTAAGTGGTGCTCCACGTTCGGGAATACATCGCCCCTTTTACGAAGCGGCTGCGCGTATTCAGTGTTCAGGCTACAGCGAAGATAGCAGTTGGTGGCGGCGTTCTTTTGACCTGGGCCCCGGTTACCGCATGGCACGAAGAAGCGCCAACAACAGCGAGACATCCGGCAAGCCAAGGGAAAAACACGATGCCTCTGACCAGAGATTTTCGAGAGACGATCCGCGAACGTGCTCAACGGGAATCACGATTCCGAAAAGCATTGCTTCGTGAAGCCATCCAACTCATGCTTTCCGGCGACGAGAAGACCGGCCGCGCGATCTTGCGAAACTATATCAACGCCACAGTCGGATTTCGACAGTTGCAGGATGCCACGCCTATCCCGGCCAACAGCCTCATGCGGATGTTTGGGCCGAATAGCAACCCTTCGGCCAAGAACTTGTTTGGGGTTCTCGCTCATCTTCAGGCGCAGAGGAAGGCGTGAACTTCGAGATCCGCCCCCGCCGAAGTTGATTCGCAACTGAGAGCCAAATGGCGCAGGGGGGCTTTCCAGCTCCAAGAAGTCCACTTCCACGATGCGGCTGTTTCACAGCGGTTATCGGAAACCGGGCCGCGCTACGCCAGTCTGGAACTCTGCCAGCCTTCGATGCTGCGTCCATCAAGCCGTCTTTGGCCGCTTACGAGGGCCATGGCGACCGCATCCGATGTACCGCTTCTGCGAATCATTCCAGTTATCATTGATATTGAGCTTACGGAGGTCTTATGTACAGAATGCCCCGTGGATTGGCTTTAGTTACCCAGATCGGGATCCTCGCGTTTGGTATCCAGGTTTTGCCGGCGGCGCCGTCAGCGAGTTATGAAATCGAAGCCCTGGAGATGACCTACCGCCTCACCAGCGGTAATACGGGTGAAGTGATCTTTCATCAGCGCTTTAAGGCGATGGACGCGCAAGGGCGTGCAGAAATCAGTAAGTTACAGTTTCCTTACATGCCTGGTTTCCAAGACATTGAGCTCAAGTCGATACGGACGATCAAGAAAGACGGCTCAGTAGTGGAGGGCGATCCGCATGGGGCGTTCGATGGAGCCGCGCCGACCGGCGATCCCCTGACGCCTTACTTTTCCGACTTGCGGATTCGAACGATTCTGGCCCCGAATCTCGACACCGGCGACACCGTGGAATGTGAGGCGGTTCAGCACATCCATAAGTGGGATATGCCTGGCCAATTCTGGTTCAGCCACTATCTTACTTCGGTTGTCCCGGTAGTTTCCGAAATTGTCGTTCTGGATCTGCCAGCCGACCGGGCGGTTTCGTTCTTCGAAAGCAGCACCGTCCACGGTAAAACCGAAGTCGCCAACGGGCGCAAAATCGAGCGCTGGGAGCTAAGAAACCAGGAGGCGGCGAAACCGTCCGTGGACGCGGCCGAGCCCCTATTCGCCGTAAGCTCGATTCCATCCTGGGACGATCTGGGCGACTGGATTCGTTCTTTGAACGACCCCGCGGCTGAGCCGGCGCCCGAAATTACGGCGCTCGCGGCCAAGTTGACCGCCAACAAGAAGGACGAGACGGAACGGATCAGCGCGCTTTACACTTATGTCGCGACACGAATCCGATATGTCGGTGTGTGGTTCGGCGCGGGCCGATATCAGCCGCACCCGGCCGTCACCGTCCTGCGAAACGGCTATGGCGATTGCAAAGACCAGACGGTGCTGCTGTCGGCTCTGCTGCGGTCCGCCGGGTTCAAGGCGTACCCGGTGCTCGCCACGCCGGGGTTGGGAATTCGCCTTCCGGATCTGCCCTCGCCGGACCAGTTCAATCACGAGTTCGTCGCGGTGGAGACCAAGAGCGGGTTGATGTTTCTCGACGCTTCCATGGGACCGGTGCCGCCGCAAGTGCTGGCGTTCGGCGTGCGCGGCAGAAAAGCGCTGCTGGTGGGCGACACCACTGCCTCGCCTGTCGACATCTCCATCGACCCTCCGGTGGCGGCACGAGTCTCCGTAGACCTGCGCGGGAAGATCGCAGCCGACGGGGCTTTCGACGGCTCGGCCCGTTTCGAACTGCGGGGGATCGCGGAAATGGCGTTGCGGCGCGCGTTTCTGGATGCCTCGGAGGACGAGAAAGAAAAGACGTTGAGCGATTTCACGGGAGCCGAATTCCGAGGCGCGAGCGTGCGCCAGGTCGAGAGTAGCGATCCGGCGGACCTGACCAAGCCGTTTTGGTTGCAGTTCGAACTCCACAAGAAGGACTTCTTTGCGCCGGACAAGACCTCGATGCAGGTCACGCTGGGCTGGAACACCGACTCTCTGCGAGGTCTGGATAGGTTACCGAAGCCGGAAAAGCCGGTTCCGGTCGAGTCCGCCGTGATCTCTACCCATCTGGACCTGATTGTCGACACCGCCTTCATGATTACCGACCATATGCCGGTGCATCGCGACTCGCCTTCGGGCAAGTACGACTCGGAGTACGAGTATGAAAATGGTCATCTGCTGTTAAAGCGGTCGCTATCCTTTAAGGCGGGTATGCTGGCTCCTGCGGAATGGGCCTCGCTGATCGATTTGATGAAGGCGGCGAGGGATGAGAGCAGTAGAGGCTTCACGCTCGAAAGAAGACCGGCTACCAACACGGCGGTGGCGGCGCTTTCTCCGCTAGCTCGCGCCCTGCAAGAGGGCTTCGCGGCTTATCAGAAGCGCGACTACGAAGGTGCCCGGAAAGCGTACCTGGAGGCGACGCAGATCGACCCCAAGAACCATTCGGCGTGGAACGATCTGGGGCGTGCCTATGCGGCGTTGCATGCATATTCGCAAGCGGAAGTGGCTTACAAGAAGCAGATTGAGATTAACCCATCGGATCTATACGCGTACAACAACCTGGGATTGGTTTACCGCGCCCTGAAACGGGAAGACGACGCCATCGAGAGCTTCCGGAAACAGATCGCGGTAAGTCCTCGCGACCGCTTCGCTCATGAGAACCTCGCGATCTCGTATGCCAGCAAAAACGATTGGGAAAAGGCCCGGGCGGAGGCCGCCACGGCCGCCGAGATCAGTCCGGAGGACCCCGTGAAATGGGTCCGGCTGGGACGCGCACAATTGCGCACGGGCCGCGTAGACGAAGCGCGGGGCAGCTTCGAACGGGGGCTCGGATTGCCTCACGACGCGATGGAGGACAACAACGTTGCGTTTTATCTTTCCGAGGCCGGAGTAGACCTAGACAGGGCCTGGAAACTGGTTTCCGAAGCGCTCAACGCCGAGTCGCGGCTGGTTTGCGAACCGGACGCTCTGGCAAAGACGGATGCCTGTGCCGCCCAACTGCGGCGGATCTCCTTCATGCTCGATACGGCCGGCTGGATTCTGTATCGTAAGGGGAAACTGGCCGATGCGGAACCCTACTTGTGGTCCGCCTACGCGATCACACCTCGTGTGGATATGTCGCTGCATCTCTCCATTCTGTTGGCAAAGACCGGGCGAGTGGACGATTCGGTGAAATACTTTGTGGAAGCCCAGTCCCGGCCGAATTTGGACCGGCTGGCTTCGGCCGAGGCGCGGCGCGAGTTGGCTAAGGCGGTTGGGGGAGACACCGAGCTCGACGCGCGATGCAAGCAGTTCATCACGCCGCAGTCTGGCGAACGCCAAAGGGCCAAGGTGACGGTGCTGGTGGATAGCCTCGGTAAGGTTCTGGAAGCGGCGGCTGCCGACTCTGCGAGTCCGCCGGATGTCGTGACCGACGCAAAGTTGCTGACCCTGTCCCCCATCTCCTGGCCAGACCACACAATCCGGTCGTTGCGTACGGTCGAGTTTCGGAAGGAAGGTTCTAGATGGGTGCTCGATCAATCGTACGCGGGGATCACCGCCGACTCGATCGTCGCCCGCTAGCCAGCTAGAGGCTGCCTGCCCTCTGTGCTGTTGCCCTGGGCAGGCGTTCGGTGTACTATCTTTACGCGCCGCGCCAATTCCCTCTCACAGCACGGTGGATCCCCAAGAAACGCGGTACGAAAGCACCAAAACACTATTTAAAGTCCATACCAATCGCGTAGCACCGCACAATTGGGCGGCTCTCCGACCAGCGGGGCATCTCCTCGAAGCCGGCCTTCAGAAAGGCTTCCAGCACGCCCGTCCAGGCGAAAGTCGGCGACACCGCCGCAGTCTTGGCCAGGGCGGGATAACCTTCCACGATCTTGCCGCCCTGGTCGGCAACGAAGCGGACGGCAGCCTTCAGCAAGCTGACGCTGAGTCCTTTGCGGCGAAACGGCCTGGCGATGAATAGGCAGCTCACCGACCAGACCGGGGCGTCATCCAGCGGCCGCAAAACGCGCGACTTGGCAAGCGTGATGTACTCGCGGCGCGGCGCCACGGCGCACCATCCCACTGGCCGATCGCCCGCGTACGCCAGAATTCCGGGAGGCGGCCCCTGTTCGACGAGAGCCTTAAGGCTGGCGCGATTGGCCGCTCCCTTGCCGCTCTGGAACCGGTCCTTCGGTTTCCGCCAGCTCATGCACCAGCAGCCTCCGCACGCGCCGCGTGCTCCGAAGAGCGCCTCGAGATCTTTCCAATGCGCCGCTGTTACCGGCTCGAAACGAAATTCCGCGGGCATAGTAAGCAGGGTAACAGGAGGATCTCTGCTACCCTGAAACCGTTCCCATGCCTCTTCCCGACCCCAAGCCCGTCCTTGACCTCATCGAAGCGTTCCGCCACTCCAAGACCATGTTCACCGCCGAAGCGTTGGGCATCTTCGACCGCCTCCATGAGCGTCCGGCGGGCGCCACCGAACTGGCCGCCGACCTGGGACTCCACGCCGGCGCGCTCGAACGCCTGCTCGACGGCTGCGCCGCGCTCGGATTGCTCGGCAAGGAAAACGGATCGTACCGCAACCAGCCCGTGGCCGAACGTTACCTTTACAGCGGCAGTCCCGAGACTCTCAGCGGGTACGTGCGCTATTCGGATGAAGCGCTGTTTCGCATGTGGAGCAACCTGGGCGACGCCATGCGGGAGGGCACTCCGCGCTGGAGGCAAACCTTCGGCATCGAGGGCGGCATTTTCGGCGGCTTCTACCGCACCGGCGACGCCATGCGCAGTTTTCTGCGCGGCATGCATGGCTTCGGTATGCTGACTTCGCCCGCGGTGGTGTCCGCCTTCGATCTCTCCCGCTTTCACCGCTGCGTAGACCTGGGCGGCGGCACCGGCCACCTGGCCATCGCGGCCTGCGAGCGGTATCCGCAACTGCGCGCCGTGGTCTTCGACCTGCCGCGCGTCACTGCGCTGGCCCGTGAAAACATTGCCGGCTCCGGCCTAGGGGACCGCGTCACCACCCACGATGGCGACTTCTTCGCTGACGAATTGCCCGAAGCCGACCTCTACGCCGTGGGCCGCATCCTGCACGATTGGGACGACGAAAAAGTGGGCGTTTTACTACGCGCCGTGATCCAGCGGCTGCCTCCGGAGGGCGGCCTGCTGATTGCTGAAAAGCTGCTCAATGAAGACGGCGTGGGACCGCTCGCGGCCAACATGCAGTCGCTCAACATGCTGGTGGTGGCCGAGGGACGGGAGCGCAGCTTGGGCCAATTCGAACAACTGCTGCGCGCCGCCGGGTTCGCCGAAGTGGCGGGGAAGCGGACCGGCGTGGCGCTGGACGCAATCCTGGCGGTGAAGAAGATCGCCGCTCCCGGCCTGTGACTTCCTTTAAACTATTAATTTGATCGTCACCCTCACCATCAACCCGGCCATCGATCGAATTTTCAGCGTCGACCGCCTGGCTTTCGAAGACCGCTCCTACATCAACTCCGAGAGCGAATCGGCCGGCGGGCGGGGCATCAACGCGTCGCGCGTGATCCACTCGTTTGGCGGCGATACCCATGCCGTATTGATCTCGGGCGGCGATTCCGGCAAGCGCCTGGAGGAGCATCTGGCGGAATGCGGGTACGCTACCACCTTGGTCCCGATTCAGAACGCCATCCGCACCAATCTCACCATTACCGACCGCCACGGCCTCACCGTGAACCTGAATGAGACCGGCCCGGAGCTGTCGGAGTCTGAGGTGTCGTGTGTGGAACAAGCGGTGCGCGAGGCGCTGCACAAGGCATCCTGGCTGCTGTTGTGCGGGAGCCTGCCTCCCGGTGTGCCGCCGTCCTTCTACGGGAAGCTGATCGCCATGGCCCGCAAAAAGAAAGTGAGAACGCTGCTGCATGCGGACCGCGACGCGTTGCGCGAGGGCATCGAACAGCAGCCCACCATCGCGACGCCCAACCAGCAGGAAGCCGAGCGTCTGCTGGGGCGCACGCTGCTCACACGCAGCCACCACCTGGAAGCGGCCACGCAGATTCGCGCCATGGGCGCGGAATCGGTGGTGCTGTCGCTGGGCAGCCGCGGCGCCATAGGGGCGTTTTCCGACGGATTGCTGGAGGCCCTGCCGCCGCGCGTAGACGCCGTTTGCCCCATTGGAGCCGGAGACGCGCTCAGCGCCGGCTATACCTGGGCGTACACCCGCAAGAAGAGTCACGCCGAGGCATTGCGTTGGGGCGTAGCGGCGGGAACGGCTTCCGCGCAGTTGCCGGGAATGAATTTTGCCACGCTCGCGCAGGTGGAAGAGGTTTATCGCCACGTAGAGATTCGCCGCGTGGAATAGGATGCACTCCGCGGCGCCCGACAGGCACGGATTCTTTCACTCGGCGGCGATTGTTTCGGCCGCGGTGTTGCTCAGCCGCATTACCGGCATGGTGCGCGAGATCGTGATGGCGCGCCTGTTCGGCGCCGGCGCCGCGAATGACGCATTCCAGCTCGCCTTTCGCATTCCCAGCCTCACCCGCAACCTGTTCGCAGAGGGTGCGCTGTCCTCAGCCCTGGTGCCGGTCTTCACGAAGTCGCTGGCTACCCGGGGGAAGCGCGAGGCGTCAGAGATTTCGAGCCTGGTGGCCACCGCTGTGTTCCTCGTCGTGGGTCCGCTGTGCCTGTTGGGCATGCTCTTCAGCCCGCAGTTGGTGCGGCTGCTGGCGCCGGGCTTCGAACAGGTGCCGGGCAAGTTCGCGCTTACCGTGCTGCTCGCGCGCATCATGTTTCCATTTCTGTTGCTGGTGGCCTTGGCGGCCCAGGCCATGGCGGCGCTCAACGCCAGCGGAAGTTTTGGCGTGCCGGCGCTGGCATCGTCGATCTTCAATATCGGTTCGGTGGCCTGCGGACTGGCGCTGGGCTACACCGTGGGGCGCGGAACGGGACGCGGGATGATCGTTTCCATGGCCTGCGGAGTACTTGCCGGCGGTACGCTGCAGTTGCTCTGGCAGTTGCCGGGCATGGCGCGTGCCGGGTTCCGCTTCCGCCCGCGCGTCGACTGGAACCATCCCGGGCTCCGCCAGGTGGTGCGCATGATGGGGCCGGCCATTCTGGGAAATGCAGCGCTGCAAGTCAATCTGGTAGTGAACTCCAACCTCGCGTCGGGTATCACGGACGCCGCCGGCCATGTGATCGACGGCCCGGTGAGCTGGCTCGGGTACGCCTTCCGCTTCATGCAACTGCCGGTCGGACTTTTCGGCGTAGCCATCGCGTCAGCCACCCTGCCCTCAATCTCGCGCAGCGCCGGCCTGCTCCGGATGGACGAATTCCGCGCCACACTGGCGCGCTCACTGGGCACCATCCTGCTGTTGACCATCCCTTCCTCGGTGGGGCTCGCGGTAATGGGCGAAAGCATGATCGCCACGGTGTACCAGGGAGGCCGGTTTACGGCGTACGACACGCACCAGACAGCGTTGGCGCTCACCTGCTTCAGCGCCGGCCTGGCGGGGTATTCGGCTCTCAAAACGTTGGCGCCCGCATTTTACGCGTTGGACGATGCGCGCACGCCTATGATGGTGAGCGTGGCGTCCATCGCGGTGAATTTCGCGGCGTCGTACGGCATGGTGAAGTGGGCCGGAATCGGACACGCCGGCCTGGCGCTGTCCACGGCTGCCGTGGCGGTATTCGGCGCGGTGGTACTGCTGGCCCTGCTGCAACGCCGGGTCAACGGCATCGGCTTACGGAAGCTGGCTGCGAGCGCCTCGAAAATAGCGGCGTCGGCGGCGTTGATGGGAGCGGTTTGCAAGCTGTCGAGCGGTCTGGTTCACGCCGCCATGGGCGCCCGAAGCCATGTCCCTCTGGCCGATGTGGCGATTTCGATTCCCTTGGGTGTCGCGGTTTTTTATGCCGCCGCGCGGCTGTGGGGCGTCAAGGAACTGGAGGCGGTGGAAGCTGCGTGCTACACTGCGTTTAGGAATGCTCTCCGACCTGAAGTTGGTGATCCGCCTGCAAGAAGTCGATAATCGTCTTGCGGATCTGCATCGCGAAATCTCCGCCCTGCCCAAACACATTGCTGAAATCGAAAAGAAGTTGATTGCGCACGAGCGCAAGCTGGAGGCCGACCGTGCCGCTTTGGCCGCCAACCAGAAAGAGCGCAAGAAATGTGACAGCGATATTCAAAGCCAGGAACAGAAGATCTCCAAGCTGAAGGACCAGACGCTGGAGGCCAAAACCAACGAGGTCTACCGCGCCTTTCAGAACGAGATCGAGTTCTGCCAGAAAGAAATCCGCAAGTGCGAGGACCGCATTCTGGAACTGATGAGCGAGTCCGAGCCTCTGGACCGCAACGTGACAACGGCCGAAGCGGCGCTCAAGACCGAGAAGGCGCAGGTAGACGCCGAGAAACAACAGGCCCGCGAGCGCACCGCGGCGGATCAGAAAGCTTCAGCGGATTTGCAGAAGGAGCGGGCGGAAATCGTTGCCGGTATCACGCCTGCCGTTTACCAGCGCTACACACGCGTTTGCAAAATGCGCCGCGGAATCGGCGTCGCGGAGGCCGTGGACGGCCGTTGCAGCGCGTGCAATATGTCCATGCGCCTGCAGTTTTTCCAGGAGCTCCGAAAAGGCGACCAGGTGATGGCCTGCGAGAGCTGCCTGCGGATTCTGTACTACAACCCGCCGCAAGCCGTTGTGGACGACGCGGCGGGAGCGTAAGACCCCTCGGCAAGAGAGCTGACCGCTAAAAGCTATGGAGCGGGGCAGCCATTTCTGGCTGCAGGCGGCCCGGCCGGCTGGAAAGCCGTGGGCACCCCCTGGGCACAGGCGCGATTGCCTGTCCCACGGTCGGCGAACCTGTCACCATATTCTGCGAAACTCAATAATTGCTAACGGTTAAGCGCCAAGAGTTGCTGCTTACCTGTCGCCCCAACTGTATCCCACCCACACCATTCCGGTGATCACCGCGCTGCTTCCAAACTGCGTCAGATTGGGGACGTAGTGGATATTGAATTCGGGGCGAACGAAGATGTGGTCGGTGACAAACACATCCACACCCACGCCACCATGCACATTGAGGTGGTTGGCGCTTTGGAGGTACTGCGATTGGCTCTCGCTGCCAAGCGCCGAACTGGAGGAGGCGCTTTCATAGAACTTGAGATTCGCTCCGCCGATGCCGGCTTGAATCTTGACGTCAACTTTCTTGGTGCTGATCGGCTGATAGATGCCGTTGAAATCGTACAGCGTCATGCGGGACTGGATGGATTCCCCGGTCAACCCCTGTGCCGCAGCCGACGGGTTCAGGTTGAGGTAAGTCTCTTTGGCCGGCTGGAAAGCGACCTCGGCGCCAATGCCTAATTTTTTCTTGAGCATGAGGTCGCCGCCGAAGCCCAGCATGACGCCGCTGAGCGAAGCAGTTGACTCGCAAGGTAGGGCTTCGGCGGCGTTCGGGCAGGTGTTCGCGTTTTGATCCAACTGGGTGGAACTGGCCGAATCGTGAATCGCGCCGACTCCAAAATTCAGGTCGAATGCGCTCTGGGCGCTGGCCAATGGAACGCAACAGGGCAGCACGAAAAGTAGTGGAAGGTAGCGGGAAATGCGTCTCACGTCAGAAGTCTCCTCTGGTGTTGCAGAATTGCAAACGCTGTTTACTATGTTAATCCTAACGATGCCACCCAAACTGTTAGCTTTCTGGGCTTTGCCGGTGCAATGCCGGTTCAAATCATACGACGCAGCACGTACCGCACTGGTTTCATGCCCATTGTAGCTAACGCTTCTGGCATTTCGGGCAGAAATGTGAGGATCTTTGCGTAACCAGCACGCGCCGGATGATTGTGCCGCAACTCACACAGGGTTCGCCGGTCCGCTGGTAGACCCGGTGGCTGAATTGAAAGAGACCTTTGCGGCGCTGTGCGTCCACATAGTCGGAAATGGACGAACCACCCGCGGCGATCGCCTCGCCGAGCACTGCCCGCAGGGCTTCATAGAGCTTCCGCGGGCGCTCGCCGCGCAAACGGCTCGCGATGGCCAGCGGATGAATGCCGGCGCGGAACAGCGCCTCGTCCGCGTAGATATTCCCTACGCCACGCAAGAAAAGCTGGTTCAGCAGCAAGGCCTTGACCCGCGTCTTGCGGCGCTTGAGGGCGGCGCTGAAATCGGCGAATGAAATCTCCAAAGGCTCCGGCCCCAGCCGGGCCACCCGCGCCGGAAATTCGTCGCTCAACTGGAAGCAGCCGAACTGCCGGCTGTCATCGAATAACAGGACGCCGCGGTCCAGCGTCAGAATCGCATGGGTGTGCTTGCCAATTGGGCCGCCCAGAAGTAGCCGGCCGGTCATGCCGAGGTGAATCGTCAGGTAGCCGCCGCCCTCCAGGGGGATGACGATGAACTTGCCGTAGCGCTGGACTCCGGCGATCCGCCGGCCCGCGAGAGCAGCCGCCATTCGGTCCGGGTCGCCGCCCCGCAGCACGCGCAGCGAGCGAAATTCGGCCGACACGATCCGGCGCCCCACCAGCGGGGCAATGGAGCGTACCACCGTCTCGACTTCCGGTAGTTCGGGCATCTACTGTCGATTCGATGTTGGCGGGCTGAAGCCCGCCCCACCCTGGAGATTGGGCATTTGCAAATTTACGCTGGCCATGACGCTACACCGAAGGTTCGGCCGCATTCCCAGCGGCGCGCACATGCGTACGGCCAATGCCGGTATAGTCGAAGCCGGCCGCCCGGGCCGCGTCCGGCGAGAAAAGATTGCGGCCGTCGACTAGAATGGGGCGGGCCATGGCTCGTGCCAGCGCGGGAAGGTCGAGTTCGTTAAACTCCCGCCATTCGGTCACCAGCACCAGGGCATCGGCATCCACCGCCACGTCATGCGCCGACTGGCAGAAGCGCATCCGCAAGTCCGGCCGCTGCTCGCGGCACGCGGCCATGGCGATCGGATCGTAGGCTTTCACGCGCGCGCCCATCTGTAACAGCCGCTCGGCGATGTGCAGGCTGGGGGCGTCGCGCAGATCGTCGGTGTCCGGTTTGAACGCCAGTCCCAGCAAGCCTATGGTGCGGCCCTTGAGGATGAAGAGCTTCTCTTGCAGCTTCTGAATCACCAGTTGACGCTGTGCCGTATTGACCTCGATGGAAGCGCGCAGCAAGCGGCTATCGTAGCCATATTCCTTAGCGGTATGAAGCAGCGCCAGGACGTCTTTTCCGAAGCAACTGCCGCCCCAGCCGATGCCCGGGTTCAAGAACTTGGCCCCGATGCGGGAGTCGAGACCGATGCCGGTCATCACTTCCGGGGCTTCCGCGCCTACATGCTCGCAAATGTTGGCGATCTCGTTGGCGAAGCCGATTTTCATGGCCAGGAAGGCGTTGGCGGCGTACTTGATCATTTCCGCGCTGGTCAGCGTGGTGGCGACCATGCGAACGCACTCCAGCCCGGCTGGCCGCGGCACACCCGGAGGCGGATCGAATTTCTGTTGCACCAGGGGCCGGTACAGTTCCTGCATCACTGCCAGAGTTTCCTTGTCGGCTGCCCCGGTGACGATGCGGTCGGGATAGAGCGAGTCGGCGATGGCGCAACCTTCGCGCAGGAATTCCGGATTGCTGGCCACGCCGAAGTGAATCCCCGGCCGCTCCTGGGGCCGCGCCTCGTCGATTCCCTCACGCACCAGGGTGTCCACCAGGTTACCGCTGCCCACCGGCACGGTGGACTTGTTGACTACCACGCGGAATCGTTTCGAGTCCATGGCAGCGCCAATGCTGCGCGCGGCGGCTTCCAGGTACTGCAGATTGGCCTCGCCACTCGGTAGCGACGGGGTTCCCACGGCGATGAAGATCACGTCGCTCGCGGCCACTGAGGCCGATAGATCGGTATCGAAATCGATGCCTCCCCGGCATGCCGCAAGTTGGAGGAGTTCCTCCAGGTGCGGTTCGTAGATGGTGGGCTCGCCCCGCTGCAACCGGGCTATCTTTACCTCATCTGTGTCAATACAGGTGACCCGGTGACCCAGGTAGGCCAAACAGGCCCCCGTAACCGCGCCAACATATCCAGTGCCAATTACCGTAACTCGCATGGTTCAGTGAGGCCTAATCACAGTTGAGTATAACAAGGGGCAGAATCGTCGTTTGTAGAATTCGCTACAATCGAGAGTACTAAGTGGGTGAGTAGGCCTATCGCGTGCCAGGCGTTGAGAAGATGCAGACCATTCTCGTGATTGACGACGACGAAAGCCTCCGCGACACCATTGGCGTGATGCTCGAACAGGAGGGTTTCCGCGCGGTACTGGTGGGCGACGGACGCAGCGGTTTCGAGAAGGCGGTTACCCTCAAGCCCGATATGGTGCTGGTGGACCTGCGGCTCCCGGGCATGAGCGGCACGGAAATCTGCAAGCAGTTGCGCGCCGCCGCGGTGAAGACGCCGATCATCGTGCTCAGCGCCATGAACGATGAGCTCGACAAGGTGCTGCTGCTCGAAATCGGCGCCGACGACTACGTGGTCAAGCCTTTCGGAACGCGCGAACTGATGGCGCGCATTCGCGCCGTCCTGCGCCGTTCCTCCCCGGATGCGCGCAAGGTGGTGCGCTTCTCCGATACCGAAGTCGATTTCGAGCGGCGCGTGGTCACTCGCAAGGGGGAAGATCTCAAGCTGACCCCTGCGGAATACAACCTGCTGTGCTATTTTCTGCAAAACCCGGACCGGCCGCTTACGCGCGATATGATTTTGAACTCCGTGTGGGGGTACGAATTTTTCCCCAATACGCGCACCGTGGACGCGCACGTGGTGAAACTGCGGCAGAAACTCGAACCCGACGCCAATTCCCCCCGTCATTTTCTGACCGTCCACGGGGTCGGTTATCGTTTCCTGCCGTAACGGATGTGAAAGATTTTACGCGAGTTTTACGTGGCCACAACCTCCGGGATTCGCCCGGTAAGCGACAATAACGGAATGCTTCCCGAGGGGGATATGCCGTCCAACGGGCGACCGGTCCTGGTTGTAGAGGACTCCGAAAACAGCGCCGCGATGCTCGAAATCGCGCTCTCGGACATTCCCGAGGTCACCATCGTGCTGACCGCTTCAGCGTTAGAGGCGTGGCGCATTTTGAGCGGCCACGGCCCGTCCATCCGCGCCATCGTCACCGATTTAAACATGCCCCGCATGGACGGGTTCGAGCTCATCCGGCGTGTCCGCGCAGACGGGCGGCTGGCGGCCATGCCAATCGTGGTGGTGAGCGCCGACACCGACCCGGCGACACCCCGGCGGATCGCCCAATTGGGGGTGAATGCGTTCTTCGCCAAACCTTTCTCACCCGCCGAGGTGCGGCGGAAACTGGAGCAGATTCTCAATGCTACGAACGAGTGACGTGGCGCCGACATCCTCCGAAGGCCGCTTGCTAACGCGCGCGGCTCAAAATGGCGCCCAAATCTACCGAGCCGCGACTGTAAGGGAGCGGTTTCGTATGCTGGCCATCCTCCTCACCCTGCTGTCGCCCTCCTTCCTTCGCGCGCAGACGCCGCCGGACATGGCCGCCATCGCCGTCCGGCTCGACCGTCTGGAGCGCGAGAATCGCGCCATGGCGGAGGAAATTCAGGCCCTCCGCGCCGAGTTGACCGCCGCGCACGGCGGCCAGAGTGCTCCCGCCGATGCCCTCGCGGAAAAGGTCGACATCCAGGGACAGCGCATCGAGGAACAGGCGCAAACCAAAGTAGAGTCGTCGCAGAAATTCCCCATTACCCTTACCGGCATGGCGCTGGTAAACGCCTTCGTAAACTCCAAACAGAACGGGGGCAGCGACTACCCTACGGCAGCGTCCGCCGCCGAGGGCACGGACCGCGCCGGAGCCACCGTACGGCAGAGCATCGTCGGCCTGGAGTATAACGGCCCGCAGACTTTTCTGGGCGGCGCCGTGCACGGCGCCCTTTTCATGGACTTTTACGAGGGCGCCGCTCCGCTCGAACAGTGGCTGCGTCTGCGCACCGCCACCATCGAGATGGATTGGAAGACGCGCGGCATCAAACTAGGCGTCGACAAGCCGATTTTCAATCCGCGCGATCCGGATTCGCTGGCGCAGGTGGGCGTCTCGCCGCTCACCGGCGCGGGAAATTTGTGGCTCTGGATGCCGCAGATTCGCTTGCAACAGGATGTGCCGCTGGGTGCATCGAGCGGAGTGAAAGCCCAGGTGGGCGCGGTGGAAACCCATGAGGCCAACCCGTATGTGGCAACGGCCTCCAACGTTAAGATCGAGCCGGTGCGGCCCGGACTGGAAGGCCGCGTCATGGCCTGGCACAAGCTGGACGATAATCGGCGCCTCGAAATCGCGGCCGGCTTCCACGCCAGCACCACCCACGCCGGTGGCTTCTCTATCCCCTCGAATCTGGTCTCGCTCGACTGGTTTTTCAATCCATGGAAGCGCCTGGAATTCAGCGGGGCATTCTTTTCCGGGCAGAATCTTTCCAACCTGGGAACCGGCGTCATCAACCAGGGCTACTACATCGAGTACAATTCCGCGGAAGCCATCGATAGCCAGGGGGGATGGGGCCAAATCACGATCCACACATTACCCCGCCTGGATTTCCATCTATTCACCGGGCAGCAGGATTACCAGGCGGGGGACTTGCAACACGGCAGCGTGACCAGAAATCTGCTGTTCGGCGGCAATTTGTTCTTCCGCGTCGCGCCCAACGTTCTGTTCGGGCCGGAAATCACGCAAACGCGGACGTTCTATCTGGGCGAAGGACTACGCATCAACAACCACTATGATATGGCGCTCGCGTATCTGTTCTGAAAGAGAACCTTGAGATGAGCCCAAAAGTCATTTGGCCGCCGATGAACGCCGATGAACTCCGATGGAAAAGAAATGTCTTATCGGCGTTCATCGGCGTTTATCGGCGGCTAAGTCCGATCTCTGTCTTTCTGTTTGCCCTTTTACTGGCGGCGCCACTGCCATTGCACGCCGCCCAACTGAAAGGGCAGGTGGAGCTGACCAACTCGAAGGACCCCGCGGTGCGCCGCAACCGCGACTACGCCGGAGTGGCCCTTTGGCTCGAACCGGTAGGCCGAAGCGCACCCGCGCCCGCGCCCAAACACGTGGAAATGAAGCAGCAGGACAAAACCTTCAAGCCCCACGTGGTGGCGGTTCCAGTGGGCGGCACGGTGGATTTTCCCAATCTCGACCCGTTTTTTCACAACGCCTTTTCCAACTTCGCCGGCCAGCCATTCGATTTGCCGTTGTATCCTCCGGGAACCACCCGGAGCGTGACGTTCCGGCGCCCCGGAATCGTTCGCGTCTTCTGCCAGATCCATTCGCTGATGAGCGCCATCATCGCCGTGGTGGATACGCCGTGGTACGTGGTGACCCCCGAGACCGGACAGTTTCGCATCGAAGAAATCCCGCCCGGCGAATATCAACTGCACATCTTCCACGAACGCGCCCTGCCCGAGAATCTCCATTTCCTGGAACGTGTCATCGCCATCCCGGACGGCGGACTCACGTTGCCGTTGATCTCCATTTCCGAAACCGGATACATTCCCGCGCCACATTTAGATAAGCACGGCAAACCATATCCTCCCCAGGGCGGATACGGATCGGGAGGCCAGTAAATGCGCTTGCGATTCTCCAGACTTTCGCTGTTGTCGAAAATCCTGCTCTCCACCACCGTGGCCATCACCATTCTGTTCGCCATCACCGGGGAGATCGTGCTCCAAAGCATCACCCACACCATGTCGGCCAGCCTGCAAAATGAAGTGCAAGCCAGCTTCCACGCCTACACTTCCCTTTGGAAAGCCAAAGCTGAGTTGCTCTCCTCCGTCAGCCGCATTATGAGCGACATGTCGGACGTGCGCGCCGCGTTCAGCACCAATGACCGCGCCACCATCCAGGACAGCCTGGGCGAGCTCTGGCGCAAAATCTCGGATGAGAGCGCCTTCTTCCTGGTGACCGACCCGGAGGGCAAAGTGATTGTATCGCTGGGCGGCAAGACCGATCTCAGTCTCCCCGTCGAAATCGTGCAGGAGGCCACCGAGTGCTTCCCCGAACAGGCGGACGGCTTTTTCGCGCAGAACGGCGCGTTGTATCACGTCTCTGTAACCCCGGTTTATGTGCAGTCGACCAGCCAGGACAAGGCGCTGATCACTGTGCTGGTGGCCGGCTTCCAGGTGGACGCCGTGGTAGCGCAAGGGCTGAAGGACGACACCGGCAGCGAATTTCTGTTTCTGCCCACCGGCAGCGGCCCGGCGGTCTCCACTTTGAACCCGCGCGCCACCGCGGCTGTGGACCGCTCCGTAGCCTCCGCGCACCCGGAAGACCTGGTGAGCGACGGCGTCTCCGAATATGCCTGGTTTCGCACCCCGCTGAACGACATCCGCGGCAAACCGGTGGGCGAGCTGCGCATCTTACGTTGCTTCGACGACGCGCGGCATCACATCGCCGGGCTCTATACGCGCATCATCCTGCTCTGGCTGGCGGCGATTACTGTGGGATTCGGCCTGACTTATCTGCTGGCGCGCCGCATCGTGGAGCCGGTGCTGCTGCTCGACCGCGCCGCCGCCGAAGTGGCGCGCCAAAACTACGCCATCGAGGTGAAAGTGAAGAGTGAGGACGAGATGGGCCGCCTGGCGCGAACCTTCAACAACATGTGCGCTTCCATCCGGCAGGCCCGCGAAGACCTCATTCGCCAGGAGCGAATTTCCACCATCGGACGCCTCTCCGGCTCCATCGTCCACGACCTGCGCAATCCCCTGGCGGCTATCTACGGCGGCGCCGAAATGCTGGTGGATACCGACCTGCCGCCATCCCACGTGAAGCGGCTGGCGGGAAATATCTACCGGGCCTCTCGCCGCATTCAGGAATTGCTGCAAGACCTGCTCAACGTGTCGCGCGGAAAGAGCGGCGCGCCGGAAGTTTGCCGCCTGCGCGAAGTGGCATCGGCCGCATGCGATACCCTGGCTGCCATGGCCGCCGCGCAGAACGTCACCGTCGAGATCTCGATTCCTCCGGAGATAGAAGTGCTCGTGGAGCGCAGCCGCATCGAGCGGGCATTCGTGAACCTGATCGCCAACGCGCTGGACGCCATGCCCGATGGCGGCGCGGTGCGCATTTCGGCCGAGTTGGACGATGGCGCCGCGGTGGTCCACGTGGAAGACAACGGGCCCGGAATCCCGCCGGAGATCCGGGCGCAGCTTTTCCAGCCGTTTGTGAGCGCCGGAAAACGGAACGGCCTCGGATTGGGGCTGGCGCTGTCGCGGCAAACGGTGCTGGAACACGGCGGCGACATGTGGGTGGAGTCGGGGGTTGGCCGCGGTGCGCGATTCAGTTTCCGGCTGCCCGCGGCGCTGCCGGTGCATTCGCAAGGGCGGGCGGTGTCGCGCGGGTGAAGACCTTGGCAACTCACCGGAGAGACGCGGAGACAAACAAAAGCAAAGTCAAAACCGGAGAGCGCGGAGGGGGCAGAGGTAACCGGCGTTGCTCCGGGTTTACGAAGACAGCAGGCAAGATGTATGGACGTTTAGCGCAGAGGCGCTCGTCACGCCTGTGCGCGATAGAAGACGAACAGGAATACGGTGACGCCAAGGCTGGCCAGGAGATGAATTGCCGCTTCGAGCAGACTGATCGCCGCTACCGCACCCCGGAGGAAGGCAGTGAGATCGCGCAGGAAGCCGGCGGCATCCAAGACGGTCAGCAAAATCATCCCGATTAGCGCGAAGAATGCGGCAGTCTTGAGGCTCATGCTTCCAGTATACGAGCCGATACCCCCGGCCACCGTGTTCAAAGACCCACTTTGTTGCTGCCCGTTATCGGCCGCTGAGAGCCAGCACGGAATACGCGGTGGCGGCATCGCTCATGAAGCGGCCGGCATCCGACGCGGGGTCGCGCTGCTTATTCATGGAAGTGCTCAACCATGCGCCCGACGGGTCCTGATGGCGATCCAGCCACGCCAGCCCTTTGGCGATTGCGTCCCTGGCCGACGCTTCGCCGGATTGCTCCAGAGCCGTCACCATCAGCCCCGTGCCGTAACCGTCGCTCCCGGAGTCCATGGGCGTGCCATCCCTGCGCTTCCAGTCTTTGATCACCAGCGACGATTCGCTCCAACCGCCGTCGTCGCGCTGCTTGCCGGCGATCTCCGCGACGATGGCCGCCCGCTGCTCGGGCTTCAACAACTGCGGCAGCTTGCCAGCCGCCCAAAGGGCCACGGCGCGATGCAGCGTCGATTGGTTTTCCTGCTCGCGTTGCAGATACTCGCCAAGGAGCGCGAGATTTTCCTGAATCCCGGCGATCTTGCGGTAGCTTTCCGGCGCCCATCCGGCCGCTAGACCCGCCAGCGAGGCGCCCCAAAACCCCGAATCTTCGGCTTCCCACGGCTCGTTGTGAAAATTCAACCAGATCCACGAGCCGCGCTTTTCGCCGGCCTTCAATTGCAGCGCCCACATATTGCCGAGGGCGTCGAAGGCCGCGGGCGCATCGTAACGGGCCAGGACCAGGGCATTCAGCACCGCCTCGGTGCTGCGCGCTTCGGCCGATTTCGGCGCGCCGTTTTTGGCGTCGCTATAGAAGGGCAGGACATCGTTCCACAGCGAGACGCGCTTGGAGATGTTGTCGATGAATACGCGTTCGCCGGCCGACGGACCATGCTCCGCCAGCGCGGAACGCAGCGCGGGCCGCGCCAGGGCGTAGGGCAGAGTAGTGTGGCACGAAACGCAGAAGGTTTCGTGATCGCGCGCCGCATTGGGCCACGTCGCCCACCAGCTCATTCGCCCGTCCAGATAGGCGGCCGCCGCTTTCGAGTCCCATGATTTCGCGTCACCGGCTTGAGCCTGCCAAGCGCAGAGGAAAGAGATGGCCAAAAGGATCGTCTTCATGAGCGCCCCCTCGTTCTCAATAGTGTAGCCTACCTGCGGTGGGGCGGCTGGCTTGCAAGGAGTGCCAGAACTTCCAGAATCTCAGTGCGTTTGGACGGGTCGAGACGGAGATATCGCCGGTCGCCCTGGCCCGCAGTGAAATGCGTGACGCCGTTGGGGTCCACCTGCACTGTGCCCGGTTCCGAGAGCCCGAAGTAGGCATGCTCCGGCCGCACCGCTTCGAGAGCGGCGGTCAGGTCCCACGTGGGCCGATTGTAGGGCATCTTCTGGTATGCGCGATAGGATTCCGCGATGGGGTGCGGACGGGTGTAAGTGAAATCGCGCTCGATGCTGCTGGCGGGGTAGAGAAGCTCGCGGCCGATTTCGAAGCCGCTGAAGACGATGGGCGTCGGCCAGCGCTCGAAAACAGCCTTGGCGGACGCGACGTCGGTTTTGACGTTGTATTCCGGAGCTCCGTCGGCGAAGTTGCCCGCCATGGCCACCAGCAGCGCCACTTTCTCTTTGACGAGGGCCGCGCCTTCCGGCGTGTCCAGCAGTGCGGCGAGATTGGTGCTGAAGCCGGTCTGTACGATGATGACCTTTTCGCGCGCATTCGTAAGGAGGCGGCGCAGGAGTTGCGGAGCGGGTTCCGCGGGGCTGGACTTCTCCGCGGGCATGGCGCGCAAAGCCGTGGACATGTAGCCATCCTGAGCGCCGTCCTTGAGGCTCTTGATCGCGCCGCCCACCGGCAGATCGGCGCGTCCGTAGAAGCGATTGACCATGCGAATGTACGGGACGGCCGCCGGATTTGCGTTGGTAAGCGTGACCCCGATGAGCTCGCACTCGCCGCGGTCGGTCAAAGCGTGCAGCATGGCGAGCGCCAGAGCGTCATCGATATCGTTGCCCATGTCGGTATCGAAGATCACCGGCCGGGCGGCGAAGCTGATATTCGCGAGCAGGCAGACTACGAGAAGAAGTGCGCATGCATTCACCGCGGAGACGCAGAGACGCCGAGGAAGACAAGTAAGACAAGAAAAGAGGACGCAGAGGGAGCGGAGGTAACCTGCGTCTCCGCCAGGCGCACGTAAAGCTGGACGACGGGAAGGTGACAGGAGCCGATTTATCACGCGGTTCAGTATAGCGCGGCGCGCATTGCGCCGGATTATTCGGCCCGCAGGGCTTCCATCGGCGAAATCCGGCTCGCCCGCAGTGCGGGGATCAGGCAGGCGACGAGCGCCGAAAGTCCGAGCGCCAGCACGGATATCACGGTGACGGCGGCGTTGTACGGGTTCATTCCGTAGATCTCCGGTGGTGACGGTGAAAGCCGGGGCCTTTCGCAAGCGGCGCACGGCGTGGCGGGTATCCTGCAACAATATTTCCATGAATGGCAAGCTCCTCTGGTCGCGATATTCTTCCTTGATCGCCTCCACGGCCCCGAACCGCAGCATGGCTTGCCGGCGCGCCTCGGCGGGGGACATTCCGGCGCGCAGGTTGTCGGCCGTTTGCAGGGCGATGTGCTCGGCGATTTCGGCTTGCAATCGCGCTTCGTCCTGCTCGGTGCGCGTCCAGGAACCCAGCCGCCTGAGGAGTCGCCGGAGAGCTCTCATTTCAGGTCCTCGGCTTTTGCGGTGAAGAATCGCGCGATGATGGCCGCGGTCTGTTCCCAATCGCGCGTCTCGGCCTGAAGCTGTTTGCGTCCATCGCGCGTCAGCTTGTAGAAGCGCGCTTTGCGGTTATTCTCCGAGGCGCCCCATTCGGAGGCGATCGAGCCCTCCTGTTCCAGCTTGAGCAGCACGGGATAGAGGGTGCCTTGATTGAGGGTGAGAAGATCGCCGCTGATCTGTTCGATGCGCCGCGCGATCCCGTACCCGTGCAGTGGGCCCAGCACATCCAGCGTCTTGAGCACCATGAGGGCCAGGGTGCCCTGCCGAACGTCGGTTTTTTCTTTCATTTGGTTTCCCACAGGAAGTATGGCACACGTTCTTTGGGAAAGCAACAGGAGTTCGGAGGGCTGCGGAAGGCGGGCGCCCTTCCAGCCGTGCTACAATTTGTATGTACAAGTGCGCTACGAGTGGGAGGAAAGGAAGAACCGGCTAAACCAGGCGAAAGATGGAATTTCGTTCGAGATGGCGGCACTGGTCTTCGAGGATAAGGGCTGCCTCGTGCGCCTGGACCGGACCGACGAAACCGGTGAACAACGGTGGCACGCAATCGGGGCGGCTCGGATTGAACCTGATGCCCCAGTCGTACTGCTAGTTGTCCACGTTTACAGAGAGGAGAGCAATGGCGAAGAAATCATCCGCGTCATCTCGGCCCGCAAGGCTGAAAAGAACGACGTCCGAAGATATCAGGAACAGACAGTGGAGTAAGGAGGAACGGGCGACACTGCGGCGCCACGCCGAGAAGCAGGCGTCGGGCGACGATTCGGATATCAACTTCGACGACATCCCCCGCCTGACCGACGAGCAGTTGGCCCAAATGGTGCGCCTCCGCGACATTCGGCCGAAGGTGCCCGTAAGCGTACGCCTCGAACCGAGAGTGCTCGCCTGGCTGAAGTCCAAGGGCGAAGGCCACCTGACGCGAATCAACGACATTTTGCGCAATATCATGGAGGCTGAGCAGCGCCTCGCGCACCGGTAACGGTGAACAATCCCAGCTTGTGCCTACCCTCCTCACGGAGTTAGCCTGAACGCATGCTCCGTCGCCTATCGCTGTTTGCAGTTGCCTGTCTCGCCGCGTTCGCCGCGCTTCAGGCGCAAACCGTCCAAGCCCCCGACATCACCAAACAGCCCACCCTCTACGTAGTGCCCTACGCCCACCTGGACACCCAGTGGCGCTGGGAGTTCCCGCAAACCATCAGCGAGTTCCTGCTGAAAACCATGCGCGTAAACTTCGACCTCATCGAGAAATATCCGCACTACGTTTTTAATTGGACCGGCGCCAACCGGTACCGCCTGATGAAGGAATATTTCCCCGCCGACTACGCCAAGCTCAAGAAGTATGTCGCCGCCGGACGCTGGTATCCGGCCGGCTCGTCGGTGGAGGAAGGCGACGTCAACCTGCCCAGCGCCGAATCGATCATCCGCCAGGTGCTCTACGGCAATGCGTATTTCCGCGAGGAATTCGGCAAGGCCAGCGCGGAATATATGCTGCCCGATTGTTTCGGATTTCCCGCCTCGCTGCCCAGCCTGCTGGCGCACGCCGGCGTGAAGGGATTCTCCACGCAAAAACTTTCGTCGGGCTGGCAGCCGGCGCCCAAGGTCGGCGGTCCCGATTCGCCCGAGCAGACCCCCGTGGGCATTCCCTTCAACGTGGGCATCTGGGAAGGCCCCGATGGCAAAACCATCCTCGCGGCACTCAACCCCGGCGATTACGGCAGCAATATTTCCACCGACCTCAGCAAGGAACCGGCCCCCGGCCGCGGCGGCGAACAGAACTGGGTCAAGCGCGTGCAATTGGATGGCGAAGTCACCGGAGTCTACGCCGACTATAAATATGTCGGCACGGGAGACACCGGCGGCGCCACCGAGGAGTACACCGCGCGCATGCTGGAAGCCATGGTCACCAAGAGCGAGACCGTGCTGCCCACCGTGGGCCGCGGAGGCCGCGGCAACCCGAACCCTCCCCCGCCTGGCCCGCCCGTAAAAGTGGGCGATGGACCGCTCACCGTCATTCCCGCCGCCGCAGACCAGATGTTCCTCGACATCAAACCCGAGATGACCTCGCGCATGCCGCGCTGGAAGGGCGACCTGGAACTGATCAATCACTCCGCCGGATCGCTTACATCCCAGGCCTATCACAAGCGTTGGAATCGCAAGAACGAACTGCTGGCCGACGCCGCCGAGAAGGCCTCGGTGGCCGCTTCGTGGCTTCAATTCGGCCGTCCGTATCCGCGGAAGCGTCTCAACGACGCGTGGACTCTCGTGATGGGTGGCCAGTTCCACGATACCGGCGCCGGCACCGCCACGCCGCGTGCCTATGAGTTCGCGTGGAATGACGATGTCATCGCCATGAATCAGTTCGCCGGTGTCCTCACGGACGCCACGCAAAACGTGGCCTCGGCCCTCGACACGCAAGCCAAAGGCGCGGCCGTGGTGGTCTACAACCCGTTGAACATCGAGCGGGAAGACGTCGTGGAAGCGGCCGTCGCACTGCCCGCCGGAACGAAGGCTGTGCGCGTAACCGGCCCCGATGGAAAACAAGTCGCCGCGCAGGTGGAGGGCGACAAGGTGGTGTTTCTGGCCAAAGCGCCGTCGGTCGGTTATGCGGTCTACGATGTGGAGCCTGCGGCGGAAGCCATGCCCTCCGCGCTCAAAGTGAACGTGCGCACCTTCGGACGCGGCGCGGGCCGTGGCGCCGCGGCGAACGCCGCCCCCACCTCGCTCGAAAACGGCCGCTATCGCGTGACGCTCGACAACAACGGCGACGTCGCGAGCATCTTCGACAAGCTGGTCGATCGCGAGCTGCTCTCCGCGCCCATACGCCTCGCGATTTCGAGCGACCATCCGTTGCAATGGCCCGCCTGGAATATGGATTTCGAACAGGAGCAAGCGCCTCCCCGCGCCTACGTCCGCGGCGCCAATGCACGCATCAAAGAAAATGGCGCGGCGCGCGTCACCGTTGAAGTAAGTCGCACCGACACCGAAGGCTCGCACTTCGTCTCCACCGTGAGCCTTTCCGCGGGCGACGCCGGCAATCGCGTGGAGTTCGGCGAATCGATCGACTGGAAGACGCTCTATTCCAACTTGAAGGCCACTTTCCCGCTCGCCGCCAACAATGAGGACGCCACTTACAATTGGGGTCTCGGCACCGTGCGCCGGCCAAATGCCAGCGAACGCCAGTTTGAGGTCGCGTCGCATCAGTGGATCGACCTCACCGACCGTAGCGGCAGCTTCGGCGCAACCATCCTGACCGATTGCAAGAATGGCTCCGACAAGCCAAATAACAACACCCTGCGCCTCACGCTGCTCCGCTCGCCCGGCGTGAATAACGACTTTACCGACCAGGCCAACCAGGATTGGGGCCATCACGAAATCGTGTTCGGCATCGCCGGCCATCGCGGCGACTGGCAAGACGGCCAGACGGATTGGCTAGGCTACCGCCTCAATCAGCCGCTCATCGCTTTCGATGCGGCGAAGCACGAGGGCCCGCTGGGCAAGCAGTTCTCGCTGGTTACGGTGAGCAATCCGCGCATCCAGATCATGGCTCTCAAGAAGGCTGAACTGAGCGACGAAGTCATCCTCCGGATGGTGGAGATGGACGGCCGCCCGCAGGAGAATGTGGTCGTGAAGTTTGCGGGCGCTATCCAGGCCGCGCGCGAAGTGAACGGCCAGGAACTGCCCGTTGCCGGCAATCCGACCGTGTCGAACGGCACGCTGGTGACTAAATTCACGGGCTATCAGCCGCGCACGTTCGCCTTGAAAATAGCGACATCAACCGCAAAAGCCGCGCCCGCTTCGTCCAAGCCTGTCGCGCTCGCCTACGACCTTGCCGTCGCGAGTAATGACGACACGAAGAGCGCCGGCGGCTTCGATTCCAAGGGCAACGCCATCCCCGCCGAGATGTTGCCGGCCTCGATCGACTTCGGCCCCGCGGAGTTCAAACTCGCGCCGGCCGGCACCGGGAAGGCCAATGCCATCGCCGCCAAGGGGCAGACGCTGCAACTCCCCGCCGGCCAATTCAACCGCGTGTATGTGCTGGCGGCGTCATCCGACGGGGACCAGAAAGCCACCTTCAAGGCGGGCGATAAGTCCGTGGATTTGACTATCGAAGACTGGGGCGGATTCATCGGCCAATGGGATACCCGCATCTGGAAGCTGCCGCCGCACGATTGGGCCATTTCCGCCAACCACGCCGCCTGGCCGCCGCCCAATCAGGAGAGCGAAGGAAGCGAGCCACGCTATCCCGAAGACTATGTGGGGTTGACGCCGGGCTATATCAAGCCCGCCGGCCTCGCTTGGTACTGCTCGCATCACCACACCGCCGCAGGGCTCAACGAGCCTTACCAATATTCCTACTTATTCGCTTATGCCATAGACTTACCGGCCAACGCCAAGACACTTACCCTGCCGAATAATGACAAAGTCAAGATTCTGGCCGTTTCGGTAGCCGATGACGGTCCGCGAGTAAAGTCCGCGCAGCCGCTGTACGACACGCTGGGACACACGGAGCCCCCTCCGAATCGGTAACATGCGCTGAGCGCTTCTGTGGGGCGGGCTGAAGCCCGCCCCACAGCGGAAGGCTACTCCCTAAAAGCCACGGCGTCGATTTCCACTTTGGCGCTGGGCAACGGAAGAGCGGCAACGGCGATGGTGGTCCGCGCCGGTTTGGCGTTGCCGAAGAACTCGGTGTAGACCTCGTTCATGGCGGCGAAATCCTTTACGTCGGTGAGGAAGACGCAGCATTTCACCACGTCGGCCATGGAAGCGCCGCATCCTTCCAAAATGCGCTGAATGTTGCTCAGCACCTGGCGGGTCTCGGCCTTCACATCGCCGGTGACAGCCTGGTTGGTCAGTGGGTCAACCGGCACCTGGCCGGAGACGTAGATGAAACCGCCGGCACGAACGGCCGGGGAGTAGGGGCCGCGCGGAGCGGCTACGCCGGGAGGAGAAATGCGCTCGATCATAGGTCAGTGTCCTTCCGATTCCAGAAAACGTTCCGCCTCGATGGCCGCCATGCAGCCCGCTCCTGAGGCGGTGATGGCCTGGCGGTAAGTCCGATCCTGCACATCGCCGGCATGGAAGACCCCCGGGACGTTGGTGCGCGCGCCGCCCTTGGAAACGATGTACCCGTCGGCGTCGGTCTCGATCTGGCCTTTGAAAACCTTGGTATTGGGAATGTGGCCGATGGCCAGGAAAAAGCCGTCCACTTCCTGTTCCCACACATCGCCGGTTTTGGTATTACGCAGACGCACGCCGGTCACCAGTTTCTGCGAGACGTTGTGGATCTCTTCCACCACCGTGTTGAGCAGAAACTTGATTTTGGGATTGTTGCGGGCGCGGTCCAGCATGATCTTGGACGCCCGGAACTCTTCGCGGCGGTGCACCACGGTGACCTCGCTGCCGAAGCGCGAGAGGAAGTTGGCCTCTTCCATGGCCGAATCGCCGCCGCCGATCACCATGATCTTGCGGCCGCGATAAAAGAACCCGTCGCAGGTGGCGCAGGAACTGACGCCGTGGCCGATCAACTTCTGTTCGGACTCGAGACCCAGCCAGCGCGCCGAGGCGCCGGAGGCGACGATCACGGTGCGGGTTTCGAGCCATTCGCCTTCGACATTGAGACGGAACGGTCGGCGGGAAAGATCGGTATCGATTACCGAGCCGGGAATGTATTCGGCGCCGAAGTGCTGCGCCTGCAGCTTCATGTTCTCCACCAGATCGGGCCCGTTGATGCCTTCGGGAAAACCCGGGAAATTCTCCACGAGCGTGGTGAGAGAGAGTTGGCCGCCGGCTTCGTGGCCGCCGATCACCAGCGGTTTCAGGTTGGCGCGTGCCGTATAGATGGCGGCGGTGTTTCCGGCGCAGCCGGAACCAATAATGACAACGTCTCGCATGGGAAAATTCAGGTTAACACGACGGGGGCGGAACCTCAGCGGACGCCGGGCTGAAGCCCGCCCCACCTTCAGTAGAAGAAATCGAGCAGGCGCCGCAACAGGCCGCGCTGCGGCGGAGGCGCTTCGACCGCCGGAAGTTCCGCGTAAGCCTCGGCCAGCACCAGCAGGCATTCGATCGCCTGCGCGCGTTCGGCGCGCGAGAGGGCGGAGGAGTAACGATCCTGTGGCGTCGACTGGCCCAGCGGCGAACGCATGAGTCCGGTCCACGGGTCGCGCAGGCCGTGCCGGAAGCTCAGACCGCGGGCCCGTGGGATCAGGGCGGCGAGACTGGCACGGGCGGAATCGTAGGCGGCCTGCTGCTCCGCCAGATCGCTGGGAGTCTTGCCCCTGGGGTCGGGCAGCCGGTAATACTTGCGATAGGCCGCCTCCCAGTCGTCCACGGCGCGGAAATATCGATCGACAGCCTGGCGTAGATCCGCGACGAATTCGCGGTCGGAAACGGGAACCCGGGTCTCCATTCTCACCAGTTTAGCCGATGCGGAATGAGCGGCTCCTATCGCCGGGCCAGCATCGCGCCCATCCAGACTGCGGTATACCCGAGCGCCACGCTGCCCACGATATTCGCGATGCCGACCCAAAGTCCTCCGTCGCGAATCGCGGAGTAAGTTTCCCACTCGAAGCTGGAGAAGGTGGTGTATCCGCCCAGGAATCCAATTACGAGGAGTGGCCGCAAGTTGGAATTCGGCCCGAATCGTTCGGTTATCAGGGTCATCAAGAGCCCGATGAGAAATGACCCGGTGACATTGATGGTCATGGTGCCGGCTATCGGGAACCGCATGCCGTAACGCGTCACGATAGCGGTGCCAACCAGGTAGCGGGAGAGCGATCCGGCGCCGCCTCCGAGAAGGATCAGCAGATACTTCATCGGATCAAGAGGGCCGCAGACACTCGGCGATTTCCTTTTCTTCCACGGCGCCGGGTTTGATCAGCTTCCAGAAGGGCTCGGTGATATCCACCGTAGTGGCGCCCGGCCCGGAGCACATTCCGCCGTCCAGCACCAGATCGACGCGGCCGTCCATCATGCCGAAGACGTCGATGCCGCTGCGGCAGGTCGGATGGCCGGAAATGTTAGCGCTGGTGGAGATCAGCGGCTGGTTCACCAGTTCGATCAACTGGTTGGCGATGGCGCAGCGGGAGTGGCGCAAGGCCAGACGCCCGGTATTGCCGGTAACTTTGAGGGGAATCCGCGCCGATGCCGGCACGATGATGGTGAGCGGGCCGGGCCAGAAGCGCCGCGCCAGCAAATAGAAGCGCTTGTTCAACTCTCCGGCCAGTTCTTCGGCGGTCAGCATTCCGCCGATCAGAATGGGCAGGGAGCGGTGCGGTTCGCGGCCTTTGGCGGAGAAGACCTGGGTGACCGCGCGCAGGTTGAACGGGTCGGCGACCAGGGTGTACAGGGCGTCGGTGGGGATGGCCACCACTTTGCCGCCGCGCACGGCGGCGGCGGCTCGTTCCAGCACTTCGGGCTGCGGCTTTTCAGGGTCGATTTCGACCAGGTCGGTAGCCATAGGGTTGCAGTCTCGTTGTTCTTGTCCGCGTCCGGATCAGCGGGGCCCAAGGGCCTCGGCCACGTCCAGCGCCATCTGATAGCGGCCGAACGGTGCACTTAATTGTACGCCCTGGACCATCCCGCGGACACGCACCACCATCTCTCGGGCGATATTGACGCCTTCCTCGCGCGCCTTCTCGGCGTTGTCCACGCGCTGCATGCGCTCCATGAAATGGGCCGGCACGGGCACCCGCAGCTCGTTCACCATGAACTCGGCATTGCGGTAACTCGTGAGCGGCCAGATGCCGCAAATTACCGGGATCCTAATATGGGCGCTGCGTTTCAGGAAGGCCTCCAACAGGTCGAGGTCGAAAACCGGCTGGGTGACGATATACTCCGCCCCGGCCTCCACTTTCCAATCCAGGCGGCGGATCTCCTCATCCATATTCAGGGCGCCGGGGTTGGCTCCCACTCCGATGAGCATGGCGGTTTGCGAGCCCATGGGGTTGCCGCCGATATCCAGGCCGTGGTTGAGGTTGTTGACGATGTTCACCAGCCCGATGGCGTCCACGTCGAAGACCGCCGTGGCGTCGGGATAGAGGCCCATCCGCGGCGGATCGCCGGTGATGCAAATCAGGTTGCGCACGCCCGCCGCATGGGCGCCCAGCAACTCGGATTGGATGCCCAGAATGTTGCGGTCGCGGCAGCAGAAATGGTTGACGGCCTCGATTCCGGCCTGCTGTTGAATGAGCTGGCAGGTTACCTGTGCGCTCATGCGGGCGCTGGCGCGCGGACCGTCGGGTACGTTGATGCAATCGATGCCGGCCTCGGCGCAGCGGCGAGCTCCGTCGATTTCGAGCTTCGCGTCGACGCCGCGCGGCGGCAAAATCTCCACGAACGAGACAAATTTTCTCGCGGCGAGCTTGGCGCCCAACTTGGATTTCTGCGCCATCGGCACGGCCGCGAGCGCATGCACTTTGGCCTGCGGCGTCTCCACTGTGACGGCCAGTTTCTTGGCCGCGGGCTGGAGCGAGCGGGTTTCCGAGCGGATCAGCTTGATGTGATCGGGCGTGGTGCCGCAGCACCCGCCGATGATCCGCACGCCGGCCCACAGCAGGCGGCGCGCATACTGCGCCATGTATTCCGGGGAGCAGAGGTAAATGTTGCGGCCTTCGACCCTCGTGGGCAAGCCGGCGTTGGGCATGGCGCTCATCGGCTTGGAGGAATACTGCATCATCAGCTCGATGGTTTCGAGCGTAGCCTTGGGGCCCACGGAGCAGTTGAGGCCGATGGCGTCGACCGGCCAGGAGTCCATTTCGCGGGTGAAGGATTCGGTATCGGCGCCGCCCGGGAGGTGACCGAAATCGTCGATGGTGACTTGGGCGATGATGGGGACGGCCCCGCCGCCCGCCTCGTGCGCTGCCTGAACGGCCTCGCGGAGCTCACCGAGGTTGCCGAAAGTCTCCAGGATCAGCAAGTCGGCGCCGCCTTCGATGAGCGCCGCGGCTTGTTCCCGGAAGATGTCGCGGGCTTCGGTGAAGGACGTGGGACCGAGGGGCTCGATGCGCACCCCCAAGGGCCCCATGGCGCCGGCTACGTAGACGTTGCTGTCGCCCGCCGCTTCGCGGGCCAGGCGGACCCCGGCCTGGTTGATCGCACCCAGCTTTTCGGCGATTCCGAATGCTGCGAGGCGGGCGCGGTTGGCGCCGAAAGTATTGGTTTCGAGGATCTCCGCGCCGGCCTTGACGTATTCGCGGTGGATCTGGCGGACGAGGTCGGGCTGCGCCAGGTTGAGCTCGTCGAAGCAGCGATTAATGAAGACGCCGCGTGCGTAGAGCATGGTGCCCATGGCGCCATCGGCCACGATGACCCGTTGGGCCAATTGATCGCGGAATTCCTGGGCACGAGTGCTGAGGGACGTAGTCATAAGGGTACGGTGGCAAGCGCCGGGATATTTTCTGATTTTAACGCACATGCGCAGGGTCGGCTTCGAGCGTGTAGGGCACGGTGGGGCAGGCTTCAGCCTTGGCTTCAGCCCGCCGGGACTCTGCGATGGCACAGCGGTGCGTATCGTAGCGCCGAGGGATAGGAGAGGGTTTCATCCTCTTCCATGTCCCGAAGGGACGTCGCGGGCGAAGCCCGTGCCTGGAGTTTGGCCTTTCTTAGTGGGGCAGGCTTCAGCCTGCAGCCGGCTTTCAGCCGGCTTCCAGAGGCCTGACGAATTTCTCTGGCTTCGCTACGGGCGCGCCGAAGGGCACGAAGCCGGAGGAAATTCCCCGAGGCGGGCTGAAGCCTGGCTGAAGCCTGGCTGAAGCCGGCTGAAGCCCAATACTCTTCACTTAAGTATCTTGATGAGATCTGCATAATTCGTGTGGTCCGGTCGGTTTCGCCCGCGGATCACTGGGAACTTGGTTTGATTCCGTTTCACACCGCGGCGCTTCCCAAGCCCCCGGCTAGAGGCGACGCGTTGCTCCA
>Ga0326727_10003821_pt1 | contig 47063 bp, 55 predicted proteins | sample MB2enrmetagenome_FD_207643 | JGI IMG/M metagenome (GOLD analysis project Ga0326727, IMG submission 207643) | Lab enriched peat soil microbial communities from McLean, Ithaca, NY, United States - MB29MY | ecosystem: Environmental > Terrestrial > Soil > Wetlands > Peat | place: USA: New York... | reverse complement strand
CGCTGATGTTTCCAGTGCCGATGGCTGTGCTTCCGTCGTAAAAGGTTATCGTGCCGGTGGGACCGCTGGAAATGGTTGCCGTGAAGGTCACTGGACTACCGTAATTGGATGGCGTGTCCGATGTCGCCACGCTTAGAGTTGTCGTGGGCGCTGTGATTTGCGCCATTATCGAATTTCCACTGCTGAATTCGGTCCAGTAAGTGTCCCCAAAATCTCCCGAACTCGAAGGGTCGACCATTCCCCATAGAATGCCATTCACAGTGTAATAATCATTAATATGCGGAGTTACATAACCACTAGCGGATTGACCGCCATTAAACCCAGAATCGTATACAAGAGTATTTCCGTCATAAATTTGCAACTCCACGCCAGCTTCCAGAAAATATCCGTATGGGTCATAGCCGCCATCGGCTTCTGTAACGGCACCAAGTTCTAATGAATTGCCGGAAACGCAGACCGTTATCTCGACATCATAATCCGCTGTCGTACTGCTGCACTCATCAACGTTCGCGCCGCTAACGATTTGGGCCTGCGCCAGGCATGGCGTCATGAGGCAGGCAGCAGCGAACAATAGAGAAACGAACAGCGTTCGGCTGCGAAGGAATTGCTGTAGCTTTGTCATGGCTGCACCGTCGCGCGGGCCGGTTGCCCGGTAGAGGAAGATGTCGGGATAACAAGATTCTTCGGAGAGAAGAACTGCGTAATGTAACTTTCAAACGCCAATATTTTTTTCGGAGGCAGTGTCTGCTTTAGATATGTAATCTCAGCATTGATGTACTCTTCTCGCTGAGCGGCCAGGGCCTTCAGTTGCGCGGAACTCGACGCTGACGGACCGGCAGCTCGAATTGTCGCCGCCTGTGCGTCCAAAGCCCCCACCTCGGCGGTCAACCGTACTGAGGATGTGCGTATCGCCGCATAATCCGCATCGGAAAAACCTAAGCTGGCCTGGTGGTGGTTGCGCAGCCAGCTACCATCCCTGCCTTGCGCATTCTCGCTTGCCGCTTTTGTATCCAGCTGATTTTGATGGACCAGGAAATGCCAGTAGAGATGTGCCAGTGGCACGGGTTTAGGCTGAGACAGCCCGCTCGATGACGGCTGCAGTTGGGCCGGCGCCGTTTGGCCCATTGCCGGGTGCAGCAATAGACATACCAGCAGCCCGCTCCCCAGAAGAATCGAAATTCCGTTATTGTGCGCCTTCCTAGCCATCGCTTCTCTGCCCTTTCATCTGAATCGCTCCAGTGTGCCCCGCTTTTACACAGAACTCTTTGGGTTACTCCTGTCCAAAGGCGCTGGTCATTGGGTCTGCTCCGATCCGGTGATGGTCACTGTTGCTGAGCCGGGGGTTCCTGCCGTAGCACCGGTTCCCGTGTCTGTCTCGCTGATAACTCGTTGTCGGTTGTCATATGTTCGGCTCAGGGTCAGCCCGCTGCCAAATGTGGCGCTCGTCAGTCCGCCAAACGCGGCGTAGGATGGGTTGGAGAAAAGCGCCGCCGGAAAGACATTTGTCGCGTTAGTTGTGTAGTTCGTGGTCCAGTTGCTCACTACTGTCTGCAAACGTCCGGCACTGTCGAATGTGTTTGTGAAGAGAAAGGGCGTTGCCGTCGGCGTTGGGCCAACCCCGCTGGTTGAGGTAAGAAGATTACCAGCTAGATCGTATGTATATACTGGCGAGTAGGGCGTTCCGTTCGTGCTGGTTGCCAGAGTAAACTGCTGCTCGTTCAAGATGCGACCCCTCGGGTCGTAGGCAAGAATTGACCGCTTGGTCATAAAACCAGTAGTAGGTGCGGTTGTCGAACAGGATGTTGTTCCCGAAGCGCTCAACGTCCAAGCATTCGCTATCCGCCCGATCCCATTCGCAATAGACGACGAATCGTACTGATAGCAGGACAAGGGTGTAGCGACATCCGAATAGGTCTTGCTCAGTAAACGGTTTAGCGCATCATAGCTGTACGTGGTTGTCACGCCGCGCGCATCGGTTTTCGACTTCACATTGCTGTCGGCGTCGTAGGAATAGCCGGTCGTACCGGTTACATAAGTTCCAGTACCAGTTGTCGGACAGGCTGCTGTTGAATTCTCCGGATTCGAAGCGCAAAGAAGCCGTGATAGGCTGTCGTAATTAAATGAACGAGATCTAGCGCCGGAAGTACCATAAGGCCCGCCCCACTGTGTCACGGTGAGAAGATTATTGAGCGTATCATAACCGTAATCCGTCTCCATGGTCGCCGTCTGCGAGGCCCCGCTTGGTTCCTTCACCACTATGAGTCGTCCGAGCGCATCCGATGTTCGCTGCCACTGGTTGCCATCCTCATTTGTGTACGTTACAGTTGGGCCGCTGTAGCTCCACGTCTGCTTATTAGTGCCATCGGAATCAAGCTGGATTATCGTGCGGTTCAGGGCATCGTAGGTGTACGTGGTCAAGCCATATGTGAGATCGGAAGTGCTGAAGTACGGGTTGGAAACAGTATGTACGCGCCCCCTAGAATCGTATGTAGTCTGTACCGTTGCTCCGCTCGGAGCAACCGTAGTAACCGTTCTTCCTAGGCTATCAAGCGTCGACGTGGAAACCTGGGTCGGATCAGGTGTTGCGATGGTTGTTGACGTAACTACTTCCGGTGTGGCAGAGCCGCCATAATTGGTAGTCGTGCTCCCACCATCCGGGAGGGAAACGCTTGTAACTCTCTGAAGTCCGTCATAGGTATAAACTGTGCCCGTACGGCCTGCGTTGATGTCATTCTGATCTTGTACGCTGTGAATACTTCCGTCGCACGAATTATAGATGCTCTTACTCAGTTGGCCAAGCGCGTTCGTTACCATGGTGGGATAAGCGAATTCCGGAACCGAAATGCAAGACGCGTCAGCCCAGCTGTCAGTGTAATCTAAGGTCGTAGCGTTCCCAATGCCGTCTACGCTCTTCACCACTTCGCCCAGGATGTTATAATAATTCGTTTGTGTTGTGATAAAAGCGCCCGACCCCGTCATCTTCGAAATTACGGTGGGGTTGCCGCGTATCGTCATGCCAGCGCCAAAGTTCACATCGTCGTGCGTAGGAAGACCGAGGACAGAATTGCCCGCTGTGCCGGAAGTCGTGCTCAATGGAGTCGAATCATAGGTATAGTTTGTCTGCGCTATAGGGGCGTTGCAGCAGCCGCCCGGTCCGTAGACGGTGACACTGGCTGGAATATCGGTGATGTGATGGTTTCCTTGCAAATACAAGTCATTCCATGAAAGGACCGTAGTGGTGTTCGACCATGAAGTGCCATTGTACCCCCATTGTGTGCAGAGGTTGGCATTGTCGGAAGCACTCGTGAGATAAGTCTCATCCGTCTCGCGAATCAAGCTGCCTGTGAAGTCGTATTCCTTCTTGGAAGCGACGCGTGGCGTGCAGATGTCCGCATACGTATAGGAGACATAGCTGCTCTGTCCGTTATCCAGGGTCGTGGTCACCATACTGGGCCGTGCGCCAGAGGTGTACAGTCCGCCAGTGTATTGCGTTGTAACCGTGCGCAGAGGAGTACCGCTGGCCGTACCCGAATAGAATGAAACTGTGTTTTGGATGTCGGGCGAGCAATTACAAGTAGTTTGAGATGCCAGTCCGGTCTGCGGATCAACAGGGGCAGTGGCTGTGATTAGAGCACCTGTAGAGGTGTAGGAGTAGGTGAAACCCCAGGTTCCGTCTGGGGTAGTAATCGACTTCACCACAAAAGGATCAGGGTAGTCGCCATTATCAAAGGTAGCGACCGGCAGCACCTCACTCTGGATCGTTATCTGGCCGCCGGTGGGCAACGTAATGCCAGTTAAGCTTCCATAGTGGCCCTGCTGCGCCGGACTGCCTGCATCATCATATTGAAAGGAATAACTTCTGCCGTCCGGCAGAGTGAGGGAAGACAGTACTTGTGCCGTGACATTCAATTCACCGCCAGAGTCTGAATACCCATAAGATCCGAAATTAGACCAAACATGGATCGTTTTAGTGGAATAGATAAAGTCTCCAGGCAGATTCATGGAACGCCCGAGCTTATCTACGAAGCCAGCGCCCGCGAAATTACCATTGGTATCTTTGCCCCCGAATACCAGATTGCCATGTATGTCCCATACGGCCGTAACTGCGGAATTCATTATCTGAAACCAATAGAGTCCATCCATCGAGGCAGCCATCGCGCTCGTTCCATAGCATTGCGGTGTCGAAGCGGTATTTTGCACAATGATGTCTGTAGGGAATGCGTGGATTGTGCCGTGCCCGTCAATATACTGAAAGGGGCCATATAGTTCGACCTCCGCGCCGCCTTGGTATGCGCCGCCGGACGATGATGCTCCCCCGCACGTGAACGTTGACGACGGATAGCTTATGTTCCCTATGTAGTCAGGTGACACAGAGATACCCACGCTTTTCGTAAATTCACCTAGACTAGGTCCGGTAGTCCATGCTGTAAGCGTGCCGGAGCCGCTTGTAGAAGGTACTTGGATTTCCTGCCATACGCTGTTGTCATAAAGAATACTGGTCGTCACCGGCGCGCCGTTTCGATCCTTCACGACTCTTATGGGAATCTCGATATGGAGATTGCCATTATTCAAGTTGACGAAGCCAAGGCCAGGGATTGGATAAATCGTCGCATCCGGGGGAATCCCAAGCACATGCGTTAAGTCGCTCTGGGCAAGCGTCAGGGTGGGGAAGAGGATGGAAACCAAGATAACAGCAAATTGCATCGTCGTCTTCCAAGTCTTCCACGAAGGGAGGGTCGCATACCTGAGACTGCGGCTCTGGCTAACAGGGGCTGCCGGGACCAACAAGCTTACGACGCGTTGAAATAACGGGATCTGGTCAATAGCAATCATTGTGATCTTCCTTGGCGGATTTTCATAGGCTACAGTTACGTGCAAAAGAGGCGCGATCAACTCGCTCACCAGTCGGGATTGTTCTCAGAAAACGTTCACATTGCGCGTCTGGCAACTTGTGCTTGATGACCCCGCTCACGATCAAGATACGAAGAAGCCAATCGATTGATAGCTCTTCACTCCTTGACGTTTTCCTACTCATTGCATTGCCTCTCTGAACTCATTTCCAAATTGGATTTGCTTGTAGGGCTGCAACAGTATTTCACGTTTGATCTCGCGAGATGACTGCCTCTTGTCGTCATGACGACTTTCCGGCTGGAGCCATTCGTAACGCAGGCCATGGGTACTTGAGATTGTTTCGATATATATATTTTGAGTACCGTTATTTTGTCAAGGCCTTTTATCGAATATTAATTGTGATCTGTGACACACTTACAGTGCACATAGATTAGATGGTTGGTATAATCATTGATAAAATATATTCTGTAAAAACATTATTGCTTGCAGTTGCTTAGCAGTCATGTCAGTAAAAATAGAAACGTCGGTTACCTAAATAACCAACATAGCCATAAGCCGAGTCCAATCGCGGCCAGAGCGAGCCGTTGCCATAGGGACATGTCAAACTTCACATGTTCGGCCTGATCTCACACCTGAAACACCTTTAACACCTCATACCCGTAGTGGTTGATTACCTTGACGGTAATCTTGCCGGTTTCCGGCTTGTTGAAGGGGCGGCTGGTGGTGCTGTACAGGCTTCTCCAGACGGCTTGGTCAATGCGCCGAACGGCATGAGCTTTTCCTTGCCCTCATGCCGGTACTTCCAACGCCACAGCTTGCTGCCAGAAGGATTGACCAAAAGGTAAAGTCCCTTGCCATCGGCCAGCTTGTAGGGCTCTCAGAGGGATGAGAACGCCTGATTGCCGTATCCGTCAGTTCCATGGTTGCCTCCTAGGGTGTTGGGGGTATCTGGGGGTATCGAAACTAGGTCTATATATCGGATACCCCCAACTATATCCCCAGAGCGACCTGGCTTCCATGTACCGCCTTGGACAGTAAAAATAAAAATATACTTTGTTTTCACTGGAATAACGGATGAGATTGGATTTTTAGGATGCTATTGGATGGGTACATGGTGGGCGGTCAGGGACTCGAACCCCGGACTTCCTGCTTGTAAGGCAGGCGCTCTAACCAACTGAGCTAACCGCCCGCGCGGAGTGGAAAGACCATTGCGGCCAGTTCTCATCATAGCAGCGCGGCTGTGAACGGCAGGCGGCGCATTTGGCCCGGAGCATAATCCCACAGCAGCGAACCATGTGCGGCGGACCACAGTTGATACACTCACCCCGTGGGCCGTCTCATCCTCAATGCCGACGACTTTGGGCTGACCGGCGGGGTCAACCGCGCTATTCTCGAGCTGCACCGGGCCGGAGCGCTGAACAGCGCCTCGCTGATGGCCAGAGCCGCGGCCACTGAGGAAGCCATTGAGCTGGCTCGCTGCACGCCTTCACTAGGAGTGGGCTGCCATGTGGTTCTGATAGACAGCGAGCCGGTGCATGGCGCGCAGACAATTCCCACACTTGTAAACCAGAGCACGGGCCGCTTCCATCCAACGCTGAGCATATTCCTCAGACTGCTGCTTACGGGGCGCATCCGTTCCTCTGAGATCGAAGCCGAAACCGCCGCGCAGATTGCGCTGCTGCAAAGTCGCGGCCTGCGCCTGACGCACATCGACACGCACAAACATATGCATATCTTTCCCGCCGTGCTCAGGCCGGTGCTGCGCGCGGCGCGGGCGGCGGGAATTCGCGCCGTTCGCAATCCCTTCGAACCGGCGTGGAGCCGGCGCGCCACGCACGGAGCGCCGTGGTTGCGGCGATTGCAGATGCGGCTGCTGCAGCTGCTGGAGCCAACTTTCCGGCGCATCGTGGCGCAAGAGGGCTTTACCACCACCGATGGCGCTATCGGCGTGCTGGCGACGGGAACTCTTGATTCGAAGACAGTTAGTTCCCTGCTCCGGAACATGCCCGAAGGCACGTGGGAGCTGGTCATGCATCCCGGCTACAATGACACAGACCTTGCCAGGGTTCGGACGCGGCTGCGTGCTTCGCGGGAGATCGAGCGGCAAATCCTGCTGTCAATCGCTCCATGGGACGGAGTCGAGTTCATCAGCTTCGCCCAGCTTGCTCCGGTGGAAACCCCGCATTCGTAGGTTTAGTAACATAAGCGCATCGAACGCAACTCTTGCCGTGTCACAAGATCAGGACGGAATTCTCTGAAAGACTAAGTAACCTGGAGACGCATTGAACCTCTATTTGTTGTGGGCAATTCTTTTTTATGGCTGGACGGCCTCGGAGATTGTTATCGCTGTGGCCACGCGCACCCGCCAAAGCGGCGGAAAGGTGCGTGACCGTGGCTCGATGCTGGTGATGTGGGCGGCAATCGTCTCCGCGATCACCGCGGCGGAATTCATTGGCCACATGCCTTTCGCCAGAATCATGAACGGAGCATATTGGCTGATGCTCGCCGCGATCGTTGTGATCGTCGCGGGACTGATGCTGCGCTGGACGGCGATTCTCTCCCTGGGAAAGGCCTTCAGCGCCAATGTGGCGATTCGACCTGAGCAGGCGATTTATCAATCCGGACTGTATCGCTATCTCCGTCACCCCTCTTACACCGGCTTGTTGCTGGTGTTTGTGGCCATCGCGCTGCATGAGCGGAATTGGCTGGCGGCCGCAGTGGTGCTGTTGCCCACGACCGCCGCCGTGCTTTATAGAATCCATGTTGAGGAAGCTGCCCTGCGGGAAGCCTTTGGAGCCGGGTACGCAACCTACAGCAAAACAACCTGGCGCTTGATTCCGGGCGTCTATTAGGGCCGGCAAATCAGAATTGAGAACCTTAGCAGCTTCAAGCCGCATCTATCTCCGAGGATCTCTAACCACATGCAAAGAGAAGGATTTATGCGCATCGGCATCACCTGTTATCCCACTTACGGCGGCTCGGGCGTGGTGGCCACGGAGCTGGGCATCGAACTGGCGGCGCGGGGCCACGAGGTGCATTTTATTTCGTATTCGCAACCGTTTCGGCTGAGCGGACGAGACAACGGCATCCTCTATCATGAGGTCCCGGTCTCCAGTTATCCACTCTTCGAGTTCCCGCCCTACGACTTGGCGCTGGCCTCGAGGATGGCGGAAGTTGCTGAATATTATGAACTTGATCTGTTGCACGTGCACTACGCCATTCCTCACTCGGTGAGCGCGCTGCTGGCGCGGCAGATGCTGGCCTCGCGTGGCCGCCGCCTGCCTTTTGTGACCACGCTGCATGGCACGGACATCACGCTGGTGGGCCTGGACCGCAGCTACCTGCCCATCACCCGGTACGCCATTCAGGAGAGCGATGGAGTCACCGCTATCTCCAACTATCTAAAGGAGGAAACGGTCAAGCACTTCGGCATCACGCGGCCCATCGAGGTGGTTTCGAACTTTGTGAACTGCGACGAGTATGTGCCCATCAAGGATGAGTCGGCGCGGGCGGAGGCGCGGCGGAAACTGGCTGCGCCGGGTGAGGCGATTCTGATGCATCTCTCTAATTTCAGGCCGGTTAAGCGGGTGGTGGACGTGGTGAAGGTCTTTGCGCTGGTGGCGCGGGAGCTTCCGGCGCAACTGGTTCTGGTGGGCGACGGGCCGGAGCGGTCGGCTGCGGAGTGGCTGGCGCATGACCTGCATATCAATGAAAAAATTCACTTTATGGGCAAGCAGGAGCGGGTGAACGAGCTGCTGCCGCTGGCCGATCTGATGGTGATGCCCAGCGAGCTGGAGTCCTTTGGACTGGCGGCGCTGGAGGCCATGGCGTGCAAGGTTCCGTCGATTGCGACGCGGGTGGGCGGGGTGCCGGAGCTGATCGACGACGGGGTGACGGGGTTGCTGTATCCCGTTGGAAATGTGGAAGATATGGCAGCAGGAGCAGTGAGCCTGCTGAAGGATCGGGCGCGGCTCGAGGCCATGCGCAAGGCGGGGCGCAAGATGGCGCAGAAGCGCTTCTGCTCGTCGCTGGTGGTGCCGCACTATGTGAAATATTACGAGAAAGTGCTGGGAGGACAGGGACTAGCCACTCCATCGAGGGATGAGGGAACAGGGGAAGAGATCGCAAAGATCAGGCACGAAAACGCATAAGTACAACCTCTACGTATAGGTAGAGGTTTTTTGCGCAAAATTGGGCTAAATGGGAAGCGCTGAGAGCGATTATTTTCCCTGTTTATTCGCTTTCCTGAGATCAAGTCAGCGGACCGGCCCCTTCGACAAGCCAGCTCCGGGGAGGGCGACGGCGGATTGGCGCGGGCGGCTCTAGCGGACGGAGAGGGCCTGGGCTACGTCCTGGGCATTGGGCCGGGTGTTGAGCAGGTGCTCGGCGACGCGGGCGCGCTCCTCGGCGGTGAGAGTGGGGATGGTGGCCAGGACGCGGCGCAGGGTTACGGCAACGTCGTCAATGTAGTTCATCAGGCGAATGGCTTCTCCGGAGAGCGGCATAGTTTTCCTCGTGGGACTTCCGTATGTATTGTATTTGAATAGGGCAAGGCGGTTGGATCGTATCTCCCGCAGTCCCTATATGGCCGACTTATTTTGCTGCGCCGGTGAGGCTCAATGCCGCTTCAGAATCGTCGGGAGCAATCGAGAGCTTCATTCCCAATGCGCCGAGAACGGAGGAGAGCGTTTCAAAGGTGGGATTCCCTTGTTCGGATAGGGAACGATAGAGAGTTTCTCTCTGAACGCCGGCATCCTTGGCGACTTTGGCCATTTGTCGGGCCTGGGCGACATTCTTCAGGGCTTTGAGAAAGGCTTCCGGAGAATCTTCGAGCGCGGCGTTGAGATAGGCCGAGGCCTCGACCGGGTCCAGCAGGGCAGCCAAAAGAGATTGGCGGTAGGAGCTAGTCTTGATTGTCATGTGCCCTCCACAACTTCTTCGCCCGACGAATATTCTTCTGCTGGCTTTGTTTTGAGCCGCCAAGAAGCAGATGCACCTCATGGCCCACCTGCCCGAAATACACGCGATAGCCGGGACCGAAATCCATTCTCAACTCCGAAACGCCTTCGCCCACCGGCTCGACATCGCCAAAGAGTCCCTCCTCAAGGCGGTCGATGCGGACGCGAACTCTTGCTCTGGTTTGCAGGTCGAGGCCGTTCAACCATTCGGTGAACGGTTCCCGTCCGGCTTCGTTCTGGCAGACCAGAATCTCTCGTGGAGTGGTTTCCAAGCGCGTTTACGGGCCGCTGCCGCGTGTGACATTTAAGTCACACATAGAGCATAGCACCGTCCTCCTGCAAGTTCAAGATGAGGTTCAAGGATGCATCAGGATGGCGGATAAAAGCAACGACTGATTCGAGATGGGTTCCGGCGAATGGCTTCTCCGGAGAGCGGCATGGGGTTCCTCGTGGGACTTCCGTCTTTATTGTATGGCACCTGCGGTGCGGCCAGCGGCCTTCGGCGTGGCAGATTGAGGTTTGTGGTATCCCAAGTCTCAAAAGCGGGAGATCGGGCACCCAGCGAGTGCCCCGATTGATAAGCAGGTTTCTTGTGCTACACTTTGATTGAGGTTAATCAATACCCATCAATGAATACCATCAAGCGTCTCCCCATTACCAAGGCGCGCATCAATCTCGGCCAGATCGCCCGTCGGGCGCATAACAACAACGAATACTTCATCCTGGAAAAGGACGGGATTCCCGTCATCGGCATCATGTCGGCCGATGAGCTGGAAGACTATCTCGAATTGCGCAACCACAGGGTCAAGGCCTCAATTGCGGCCAGCCGCAAGGATCGCTCGACCGGCAAGATACGGCCCGCCGGAAATCTGCTGGCTGAATTGAAGCGAAGCGCCGTCCGCAAGACGGCATAGTTCAATGGACACGCCCGCGTATTCCGTCCTCACCACCGCGCACTTTGACCGGTTGCTGAAGAAGCTCGCCGCCAAACATTCCGGGCTTGTGGAGCGGCTTGAAGAGGCAATCACGATTCTCTCCATGGACCCACACAACAAGAGCAGAATGTACCCGATCAAAAAGCTGCGCGGAGTTTCAGCGAGAGAAGGCCAATACCGGCTGCGCTCGGGGAGATTCCGTTTTCGCTACGACATTGAGGAGCGCGAAGTGGTGCTGCTGTATTGCGGGCTGCGACGCGAGGATACGTATTAGTGTCACTCCCAGGTTCCAAAAGCGGGACATGGGCGCACATTTGTAACTTCCTACCTCATTTCTTGAAGTTGTTTTCTACAAGATCCGTGTCGTGTCGATGATTCGTTACTCACTCCTCTTCTTAAATATCAGAATTGAACTGGATAGTGTAACTCCGCCGGAAACCATAGCGCGTTTGGACTGGACGAATCCCAAACAGAAGTTAACCTCTTCGAATTTGGAATATAGGGCTTCCGCTGCTGCCAACTCTGGACTCCCGGTTATAATCCAATCTGCTCCGAGATGCATCTTGGCTTCCTCTATATCGATCACGAAGCCATGGTCTTTATACTCATGGACCAACTCTTTAGCTGCCAGCTCTGCCTTCCTACCTCCTAAATTTGGCTTTGTTGAGAGTAGACGTACTGCATATTGCACCGCTGATTCGCTAATACGATCACAGTATCCTATTTGTTCAACCGTGAGTACCAGACGAAGATATCTTGCGAACATATCCGCACTCCCAGGGTAGCTCTGGGAAACGGAAGCTATAGTCTTCAGTGCTTGGCTAACACCTAGAGCAGGCAATCCTCCGAGCTGAGGATCAATGGGTCCTAGTTGCCCTAATGGACCCATATGAATTTCATCTGCACCTATAGCAATTAGCGTTGCCGCAGACTTTGCATGGCGAGGAACTAAGGCCACAAAATGCTCTTTAGCAAATGACTTGCAAAGTTTACTTATCTGATAAGCGGGCTCAATACTACCGCCTCGACTAAGCAGTAGCAACAGCACATCTTTAGAGTGATCGGCATTCTGTTCAGAAAGAGCATTAAATATTTGATCTAAATCATACGAGTCAATACTGTCTTCCGGCTCGAATAGAGCTAGAACACAATACTTTTCCAAATGATGCTCTATAAGTATTTCAGCCATCTCCCCTGCGAAGCGCTCCTTGATTTCGCCTGTCTTGGCGGTTTGCAGGAATTCTAGCCATGGTTTCTTTTGAGGCAGCGGTTGGGTCTCTGCTTTAGTCTCCTGGTTTACCTCAGAGACAGGAATAGCAGGCATGGGAATTCCTGTATTCGTGGATGGAGTAGCACTATTGTTAGTGGTATCTCGGAGAGCTGCTTCTTTGGGCATTTTCTTCTTATTACCTCGGCATCCGATTCGTACGATAGATAGAGTATCCGGGATGTGCTCACCTTTCTCGGTTCCTGCATGTCGCGAGAACCGTACCAATTGCTTTTAAGAGCCACTATAAATATATACCCAATGCATAAATATTCCCAGGGTTTCACCCTGGGCTATTCTCACCGCCTCCCGCTGGGAGGCGTGCGGCGTGGTTACAATACCGTCATGAGCGATTCGGCGGAAGTTGTGGCGCGGGCGTTTGTGGCAGCGATTAACCGGCAAGATGTGGAGGGTCTGGCGAGGATGATGCCGGGGCTGAGCCCCGGCATCATCCCGAAAATATTATTTCATTAAATGACGTATTCCCAGGGTTTTACCCTGGGCTATTATCACCGCCTCCCGCTGGGAGGCGCGCCGAAGAGCATCCCTCAGGGGCTAAAGCCCGCAATGATTTTGTTGGCTTTATGCGGGGGTTAAAACCCCCGCCTCCCTCCGAATTGAATACGCCGCAACGATTAAAGTCATGCCCTGACACAAAACTATCTGGATTCAGATTTTGTGGTTTCCCACCCATCGCAAAATACGCGATGGATGGGGCACGGGGCATTATCCCGGAATAATCATTGAACTGGATGGAGATTTTTGCCGGGGATGAATCCCCGGCCTACCGGAAATTCACTTCGCCCCTCCGGGGCTAATGCGTCTTTTGGGCAGCTCACCCAGGACTGCCCCTTCGCATCGCTCAGGGTTGTCCTGGGCTAATAACCACTCCCCCTACGGGGGGAACGTGGAAAGCAAAATCCGGAAACGCAGGTCCTTCGACTCGCAGCGCTCGCTCAGGATGACAAGCAAAACAAATACAAAAACAAACGCAGGTCCTTCGACTGCGCTGCACTCCGCTCAGGATGACAACGAAAAACTATTAGCTGGCGGAGGGGCCGGAGTCGTCGTGCTTATCGCTGGGGACGTTTTCTCCGGCGACGGAGATGCGCAACTGGCGGAGGAAGCTGAGATCGTTTTGCGAGAAGGGCTGGTCGACGTTGCGTCCGGCGGGGACTTCGACCTGAGCGTTCTCCTTGGCGGAGAGATCGTTGAGTGCGATGGAGGCTTCGAGCATGAGCAGGACATCGAAGCCGTGCTGGCGGATGTCTTGTACGACACCGGCGATCTGCTCGTTCTCGATGACCGCCTCGTGGATGGCCTCTCCCAGTTGCTGAATGAGTTCGCGCAGACGAGTTGTCACAGGTGCCTCCAGGGCTGCGGCCGGCGCGGGGGATGCGGGGCAGCGGCATGGGATTCATCTACCTTACTTCCGTTACGGCCCGGGAGCAAGTAGGCCTGTCGAAAAAAGGCCGGCCAAAGCGGCGGGGGAGCCGCTGCTACTATCATACTCGGAATGAAAGCAGAAAAAATAGGGCGCGTGCTGGGGATTGGGCTTCGGGTTGCCGGGAAGATGGCCGGCGAGAAGCTGTCGGGCGGGGCGCAGGCGGCGGGCGGGGCTGCCGCTGGGCAACACGAACAAACTGGACAAGTTGGACAAAAAGAACAAGCAGGACTGGCTGGACTGGCGGGGCAAGCTGAGCAAAAAGGACAACAGGGACAAGTGGCAGCTGGCTCCGCGGCGGGCGGGCAGGCGGGGAGCCAGGCAGATGCGCGGGCGAAGGGGCAGGCGGCGGGACGGACGGCGAAGGGCGTGGCGCGCGGCGTGGGAGGATTTCTGCGGCCCTTTCGGCGGGTGGGCGGAATTTTGTGGCTGGAGATGACGGGCGCGTTCTTCTTTTTGTTTGTGCTGTATTTTGCGCAGGCACTGTGGCGCATACGAGCGAGCTGGGCGCAGGGAGAAAATCATCCGAAGATTGTGGTTTTTGCGGCGATGCTGGCGGCGTTTCTGTACCTGAGCGTGAGCTCGTTCTGGCGGGCGCGGCGGCGGTGAGGGGCGGCGTACGCTACTCTGCGATGACTCGCGCCAGTTCCGGGTTTCGCTTGTGATGAACGACCGCAAGCACGATTACACTCATGTCCTGGATCAGGTAGAAGACGCTATAGGGAAACTTGTCGAGGATGACGCGCCGCGTATTCCTGTAGACGACCTGGCAGCCGAAGGGGTGGGCCTCAATCCGGTTCAATCCATCATTCAAGGAACGGATGAACCGGTCTTCCAGAAGGGGATCGATCTTCTTGTACCAGGTCTTGATCAGGCTTACATCAGCGAGCGCCTTTTTGCGAAGCCGAAGCGAGAAACTGCCCATCAGAGGAGCGACTGGCCGCGGGCTTCCGCCAGGCCGACGTCGTCTCCGGGGCAGATTTCAAGATCATGCAGCCGCTCGTCGAGAATCCGGCGCTGCCAGTCTGGAAGTTGTGCGGAGCTTGTCGCGGCGGCGGCCTGATTCGCGGCTTGATTCGCTTCGAGGCTCTCCCACAGTTCATCGATCAGCGCCAGGCGCTCCTGTGTGGAGAGGGCGGAGATTTCTGTTTTACTCAGGACAGCCATGGAGATAGTTTACGCCAGAATCGTTCAAACCGCATACCGGCTTGACCGCCTGATCCGAGGATGGAAGGCCGGGTTTGACCGCGGAGGCGTTGCATCACTATTGTAGGCAGTGCGAGAGCAGCGATGAAAGGAAGAGTTATGACTGATGCGACCGCACCCGCCGCAACGCCGCTGAAGAAGACCGCACTGAACGCAACGCATCGCGCACTGAAGGCGAAGATGGTGGATTTTGGCGGGTGGGATATGCCGGTGGAGTATCCGGCGAATGGCGGCGGAGTGATTGCGGAGCACATGGCGGTGCGCAGCGGCGTGGGATTGTTCGACGTGAGCCACATGGGCGAGATTTGGTTTCGCGGGGCGGGCGCGCTGGCTGCGGTGCAACACGTAACGATGAATGACGCGTCGCGACTGAAGGATGGGCAGGCGCAGTACTCCGCGCTGCTGACGCCTGAGGGCTGCTTTGTGGACGATGTGCTGGTGCATCGAGCGAGCGAGAACGAGTACCTGATGGTGGTGAATGCGGGGACCAAGGACAAAGATTATGCATGGATTGTGAAGCAGGTGGGGACGTGGCCAGCGGTGGGAATTACAGATGAGTCGGCGAGTTATGCGCAACTGGCGGTGCAGGGGCCGCTGGGGTTGGAGACGCTGCAAAAGCTGACGAAGATTGATTTGGCGGCGATCAAGAATTATTGGTTTACGCGGGGCGAGGTGGCGGGCGTGGCGAATGTGCTGATCGCGCGCTCCGGCTACACGGGCGAGGACGGATTTGAGATTTATTTACCCGGAGACGTGGCGACGACGGAAAAAGTTTGGAATGCGCTGCTGGAGGCGGGCAAGGAGTTTGGGATTCGGCCCTGTGGGCTAGGGGCGCGCAACACTCTGCGGCTGGAGGCGGGGATGCCGCTCTACGGACACGAAATTTCTGATTCGATCAACGTTTTTGAGGCTGGGCACGAGCGCTGGCTGAAGCTGGAGAAGGGCGCGTTTATCGGGTGCGAGGCGTTGCTGTCGGCGCAGGCGGCGGGCGGGCCGAAGCGCAAGCTGGTGGGGCTGGAGATGGTGGAGCGGGGGATTGCACGGGATGGGCACTTAGTACTGTCCTTGGACGGGGAGCAAATTGGCACAATCACGTCCGGATCGCCCGCGCCGTTTTTGAAGACGAATATTGCGTTTGCGCTGGTTCCGGCGAGTGTGGCTGACAGTGGCGCGGATGTGCTGGTGCAGGTGCGGACGAATCGGGTTAGGGCGAAGCAAGTGACGGCGCCGTTTTATAAGAGGGTGAAGAAGTAGGGCTGAAGCCTCCCACCCATCCGCGATGAAACTGCGGATGGATGGGGCACACGTTACCCGGTACCTGTCACCTGACATCCGGCGGAAGAATTGAGAACCCGACTCTAATACAAGAGATAGCCGAGGGAATCCTGTCTCACCAAGGGTAAAACCTGAGATGCTGCCCTGGACCTTGAAAGAACAGAGACGGCCTCGACAATTACACGGAAATCGTGTACACTGTTTTCGTATGAAGAATATCACCTTGAGCGCCGACGAGGACCTGATCGAGCGGGCGCGCTTGATTGCGCGCGGGCAGCGCAGAACAGTGAACGAGGCATTCCGTGAATGGCTGGCGCAATTTGCTCAGAGCGCGGGAGACGCCCAGGGATACGAAGCGCTTATGAAGCACCTGCAACACGTCGATGCCGGCCGGCACTTCAGCAGGAATGAATTGAATGAGCGATAGATTCTTTCTGGATACGAATATCTTCGTTTATTCGTTCGATCAAAGCGCCGCCGCGAAAGCCAAGAGAGCCAGGCAACTCATCCGCGAGGCCCTGACGACGCAGAAGGGCGTTATCAGCTATCAGGTTGTGCAGGAATTTTTCAATGTGGCCCTGAGACGGTTCTCCCAACCGATGCAGGCCGCGGACGCCGAGCAATATCTGAGCACGGTCTTCCGCCCGCTGCTCGCCGTGCACTCGTCACAGGCGCTATATATGGAGGCGTTGCATCTTCACTCCCAAGGCGGGCTTTCGTGGTACGACGCCTTGATCGTCTCTTCTGCGATCCAGGCGCGGTGCGATCTGCTTATTACGGGGGATCTCCAGCATGGTCAGAGGTTCGGAATCCTTGAGGTCAGGAATCCCTTCCTATGAATACTTAAATCACATGGGGAAATGGCGCTGATAGAGGCAAATAAGGCTTCGGTAGGGGCAAGGCTAAAGGTGGCCGAATCAGGTCGCCAAGATGGCGCGGATGTGCTGGTGCAAGTGAGCGCGAAGCAGGTGCAGGCGAAGCAGGTGGCGACGCCGTTTTATAAGAGGGGGAAGAAATAGTTTGGAGTTATTCAGACTTCGGCATTTTTTGCATCAAAATGAGGCATTGAATCCGCAGCCTCCCAGTGAAACAATGGGAGTATGGCGACTACCATGCGCAAGTACACGAGCTTCGACGAAATGAAGGCTGACGAGTATCGCTATTGGCAGAGCCGGCCCGTGCATGAGCGGATTGACGCGGTTGAGGAGATGATTCAGGCCGCCTACGCGCTGAAAGGTTGGGAGATCAAGCCAGATGTACCAAGATTACAAAGACCTTTTGTCCGCCTTTCATGCCCATGGCGTTAGATATCTGATTGTGGGAGGATATGCGGTCATCTATCACGCACAGCCCCGCTTTACAAAGGACATCGACCTTTTCATTAAAGCGGACGCTGCGAACGCGCAAGCAACATACGCCGCGCTCACAGCGTTCGGCGTACCGCTCCAAGGAATTCAACCGGTGGACTTTGCCGAGCGCGGTAGTTTCTTTCGTTTCGGAAATGATCCTCGCTGCATCGATATTCTTCCCGATATTCCAGGCGTTGAATTTGAGGCAGCATGGGAGCGGCGCGTTGAAGATGTAATCGATCCGAAGAGCGGCCTCAAGGCGTTTTTTATCTCCGCGCCCGACCTCATTGCGTCAAAGCTGGCAGCCGGGAGGCCGCAGGACATCGCGGACGCGGAAGCTGTTCGCAAGGCCGACGAAGCGCAAACGCAGCCCCCCAAAAACCATCCGGCGTAGCGGAGTAAACGTAGTTCGACGCATTGAAATACGGTTATATTGCGTCTTTTTTGAAGACGAATATTGCATTTGCGCTGGTTCCGGCGGCGGTGGCTGCCAGCGGCGCGGATGTGCTGGTGCAGGTGAGGGCGAACCGGGTGCGAGCGAAGCAGGTGGCGCCGCCGTTTTACAAGAGGGTGAAGAAGTAGATAAATATCGAGACCTATTGTGCAGCGTGGCGTTACGCAGTACAATGCTTACAGGATGATACGCAGCTTCCGGCATAAGGGGATCGAGAAGTTTTTTCTGACCGGCTCGAAGGCCGGAATTCAACCCAGTCATGCCGCGAGACTCTTTGACCAACTTGGCGCATTGAACGTCGCTACAAGGCCGGAGCATATGAAGTTTCCGGGATGGCGATTTCACGCATTAAGCGGTGATCTCACCGGCCACTGGGCGGTAAGCGTCAGTGGAAACTGGCGGCTTACGTTTACCTTCGAGGGGGAAGATGCCATCCTCGTCGATTATCAGGACTACCACTGAGGAAAGGAGTTTGCGCCATGCAGATGTACAACCCACCACATCCCGGAAGGCTTCTCGCCTACTATCTTAAGGGTCGTTCTGTGACCGAAGTCGCGCGGCACATGGGCATCACTCGGCCCGCGTTGTCGCGGGTTTTGAATGGAAAGGCAGCCGTTTCGTCAGAAATGGCCTTACGAATTGCGGAAACCTTTAACACCGATCCCGAACTCTGGCTTCGCCTCCAGGCCCAGCGCGACCTTTGGGTTGCCTCCCAAAAGAAGCGCAAAAAAGTGAAGCCGCTGGCGGTGAGCGCGGCGGCATAGGACTGGCCGTCCAGGCGGGCGGCGCTTGCGCGCCATGGGGCTGGTGAATTCCCACCCTTGAATCAAAGACCTATTCAAGGATGGGGTACCCGGCGGAAATGTGGAATACCCATCAAACTCAAGTGTATTAAGATAGCTAATCGTGAAGGATATGGTACTTTTCTGCAACCTTTCCTGCAATTGCGACCTGTTTGCTGACATCAAGAAAAGGAGCCGCTGTCCGGCTAATTGATTCTAAAAACGATCTATACCTTTCTTCTCCAAATCTACCTACTAATAGATTCGATAAATGAAAGATACTGAATCCTTTTGTAAAGGTGTCGGATAGCTGACCTTGGGCTTTTATCCATACTGGCATACAGAGACGTACATATTCAGCAACGGCTGGTGCTGCATCCGTTAGTTTTCCTTCTAGATCTTGGGTCGTTTCAATTCCTGCACTAATGACAATTCTTGCTAAATGAGACAGCTGATCTTTTGTAGCGATATTGCTAACAGTTCTCCCAAGTATTTTGGACAATTCGTCGTCAGTTTTAGCTACGATCTCTTTCTGTTCTATGAATGCTTGAAGTGATTCAACAGTGATGGGAATCTCTGGAGCCTTAGCAGCAACTCGGACCGAAGCGATACGCTCACGGTCATCCTTTTTCTTCCTAATTTCAAGAAATTCTTGCTCTGCAAGCTCTAGTACTGCTGCAAGCCTGTGGAATCGCCGAATTTCCTCGGTTGGAGAATTGAGCTCGTCATACCAGGGGTGATGCATCTCAGCCCACGCATGGCCAAGGATTGTAGTAATCTGAATTTCGAATCGTGCATCGGCAAATCGCCTATATTCTGCGTTGTTCAACCTACCCGGTAAATATCCACAGTCCATGTGTATCGCACTATATCCAAACGTATCCGGCTTCCCTATCCGCTTGTCTTCAAGCGGCCCACATTGATCGAATTCTCTACCAATAATCTCGACAATCTGATCAAGCTTATCTGAATAAAACGTGATGATTCTTAAGCCGACGATATCTGAAATGTCGCTCAGGCATTTATAATCTCTATCAGATTTGCAATACTTGGACTTAAGCTTATCTCGTGACTTAACCCGGGCCTGTACAGAATGAATAATGATCCCTTCCTCTTTGAGTATTGTCTCAATTAATTGCTTGGTAGCCTCGTTGACGTCTTCGAAATGATCTTTAAGACGGTCAAATTCCGCCAATATTTCATCTACTGAATTTGCGCCAATTCTGGACTCGACTTCAGGCATCTAACTCTCTTTCGTCAGGCAGCCTCGCTACGACGTATCATGCGAATTCCCAAATTCATCTCTGGAATTCCTTCAGGTATGCCAACTGCAACTGCATTATCCTTGTCCTTAAAGGTGCCCTCCAAGTTTAAGATAATACTTCTATTATATGTTTTGAATACGCTCTCTGCTCCTGGCAGGAACGGCTTCGCCTCTATTCTTGCGCGAAAGACAGAAGGATACGGTTTCTCGGGATTCGGCTCTTCGTATGTGCCAATGTAGTAGTAGCTCGCATCGCCACCTTCAATCTTTCCTTTGCGCATTACTATGACTCCGGAACCGAAGACGCCCGCATTACTGCCAAATTCAATTGTCCAAAGACCTTCCACGAGCTCCTCCGAGCAAGTTTTCTTAATAGACACGGACTCTCCACCAATTATGAAGCGGATAGCCGACGATTGACAAGCTCTCTATTTTATCTACACCTGCATGACTTCGGCTTCTTTTTTGTGGGAGAGCTCTTCCATGCGGCGGATCTCCTCGTCGGTCATCTTCTGGACTTCTTCGAGGGCGCGCTTCTCCTCGTCCTCGCTGATTTTCTTTTCTTTGGCGAACTTCTTGAGGGCTTCGTTGCCGTCGCGGCGGACGTTGCGGACGGCGGTGCGGTGCTCCTCGAGGTCGCGATTGATGTGTTTGCAGACTTCGCGGCGGCGCTCCTCGGTCATGGGTGGAACGGGGACGCGCAGCACTTTGCCATCGGAGATGGGGTTGAAGCCGAGATCGGCGACGCGGATGGACTTCTCGACCTCTTTGAGGATGTTGGGGTCATAGGGCGAGATGACGATGAGTTGCGGCTCGGGGGCGGAGAGCTGGGCGAGCTGGTTGAGGGGGGTGGGCGTGCCGTAGTAGTCCACCTTGACCTGGTCGAGCATGTGTACGCTGGCGCGGCCGGTGCGGGTGGCGGCCAGGCTGGCCTGGAAGGTGGCCACGGACTGGTCCATGCGGCGGCGGAGGTCTGCGTTGAGTTCCTTGAGCGCCGGAATACCGGCCATGATGGAGAGTGCCATAGGGTTCTTCCTCGCTTACATCCAACAGACTATATTAGCGAATCGGGGTTGGGGAAAGGTGCTTTGGATTGAACGAAATACTGGAAGCGGGTGCCAGGACGAAGATTGCGGTGGATATGACAATCCATTATACTGTCATACAGGAGACATCAATGCCCACAAAACGCCGCTCCCGCGCTTTTACCATCTCCATGCCGCCGGAGATGGCAGCCTCCGCCCAAGCCCTTGCCAAACAGGAAAATCGCACCATGAGCGAACTGATGCGGGAGGCTTTTCGGGCGTACCATGGCCAACGAATAGGCGCCATCTTTGATGAGATCGGCAGATATGCGGCAACCCGCAACCCGCAGGGATACACCGAAGAAGACATCCCGCGGCTAGTCAAAGAAGTTCGTGCGGAGATGCGGGCTGAGAGGGAAGCCAAGCAGACTCTTGCCGCCCAATGATCGTTGTCTTCGATACAAACGTCTGGGTTTCCGCGCTTCATTTCGCGTTGAAGCGGGGAGCGCCGCGCCTGGCGATGGAAAAGGCAGTGCGTGAAGATACAGTTGCCATCTGCCGCCCGATTGAAGATGAGTTACTACGCATTTTGACGGGGAAATTCGGCTGGAAGGCAACGGATGTGGATGCCGCGGTCGAAGCTGTTCTTCCGTTTCCGTTGCGAACGAATGTTACTGGAAAGCTACGCGTCTGCCGCGATCCGAACGACGATATGGTTCTGGAATGCGCGGTGCTGGCTGGCGCGCAGGTTATTGTCTCCGGAGATAAGGACTTGCTGGTGCTGGGATCTTATCGCGGGATTCGCATCATGACACCGGCAGAGTTTCTTACCGAGAACAAGTAAAACACTACGCCGGCACAGTCATCCCGGGGGATGCGGCCTGGGTTGAGGTGGCTTGTTCGTGGGCGTGGTAGCTGGAGCGGACGAGGGGGCCGGATTCGACGTGGCGGAAGCCGAGCTTGAGGGCTTCGGTTTTGAGCTCGGCGAACTCGCGCGGAGTGTAGAGGCGGGCCATGGGCAGGTGGTCGCGCGAAGGGCGCAGATATTGGCCGATGGTGAGGATGTCGCAGTGGACGCGGGCGAGATCGCGGAAGACGGCGAGCAGCTCGGCGGTCTCCTCGCCGAGTCCGACCATGACGCCGGATTTGGTGACCCCTCCGGGGTTTAGCGTTTTGGAGTAGTTCAGTAGCTCAATTGATCGCTCGTAGCGCGCGCCGGAGCGGACGGCTCGATAGAGGCGCGGCACGGATTCGATGTTGTGGTTGAGCACCTGCGGTGCGGCAGCGACGACAGCAGCAATGGCGCTTCGATCACCCTGAAAGTCGGGGATGAGGACCTCGACGCGGCAGTTGGGGGAGAGGCGGCGAATCTCCGCGATAACCAGGGCGAAGGCGCGCGCGCCGCCGAGGAGGTCGTCGTCGCGGTTGACGCTGGTAATGACGGCGTATTCCAGGCCGAGCGTGGAGACGGCCTGGGCGACGCGGCGTGGCTCGTCGAAATCGATGGGCGCGGGGCGGCCCTTGGGCACGGCACAGAAGCCGCAGCGGCGGGTGCAGAGGTTGCCCAGCATCATGAAGGTGGCTGTTTTGTGATGCCAACACTCGCCGATGTTGGGGCAGCGGGCGCTCTCGCAAACGGTATTGAGCTGGAGCGAGCGAGCCAGTTGCTTGAGCGAGTGGTAGTTTTCGCCCACCGGGGCGCGCGCTTTAAGCCACGCGGGCTTGGGCACGGGAGCAATGCGGACGGGGGAGATCTGGACCAATTCTGTCACATTTTTATTGTAGCGGGAGGGACATTCAAACCATCTGACTATGGTCAGGTGACCATGGTCAGATATATACTGAAACTGTCAGGAGGGTTCGATGAAGACGATGCCAATCGGCGAGTTCAAGGCCAAGTGCCTGGGGGTAATGGCTGAGATGAATGCCACCGGCCAACCGGTGCTGGTCACGAAGCGCGGCAAGCCATACGCGCAGGTATTGCTTCCTAACGAGCAGACACCAGCGGAGGCTCCCGACTCGATCTTTGGTTTTATGCGGGGGACGGCAACTATCACTGGAGACATCGTCTCATCGCCGTTCACGGATGAAGAATGGGAGCAGATGTTCAACGAGAAATGGGATCGATTTGAACAAGAGGGCGCGAAGTGATTCTGCTCGACTCCCATGTGGTGATTTGGCTCGCGCTAACTCCGGAAAAGATTTCACCTGCGGCAACAGCAGCAATCAGGGAAGTCGAATCCGCGGGAGCGATTTCATGTATCTCCGTCATGACAATCTATGAAGTTGCAAACGCGATACGTCTCGGTCGAATTCAGCCAATCATCCCGCATCAGGTTTTTCTCAACCGCATAAAAAGCCGGTTCAAAGTATTACCAGTCACCGAAATAATTGCTCAATGCGCCGCGGAGTTGCCCGCCCCCTTCCATGGCGACCCGATGGACAGGATCATCATGGCTACCGCCCTCGTCGAAGGTTGCACACTGATCACTAAAGACGAAAAAATTCGCGATGCCCACCTCTGCAAGGTGATCTGGTAGCGCCTAGCGCAGTTTATTGCGGACCTCGGCGCGGATTAAATAGAGGAAGAAGACGAGGTTGAGCAGGCCCTGGACGAGAAAGGATGACTCGTGCACGAGGGCGTAAGACCATATGTGGTAGACGACCATCAGGAAGACGGCGCCGAGAGCCATGGCCCATGCCCAGCGAAAGAACAAGAGCAGGCCGGCGGCGGCGGTGATGAAGGCGGCGGCTAAGAGGAGAAAGAGCGGCGAATTGGTGTGGGGAACGACCACGCCGAAGATGATGCAGGCGGAGATAAACAGCAGGTAGAGGCTGATGGCAACGAGGCCGGGGAGCGGGAGCCGCTCCGCGGTTTTAACCTTTTTGTGATTTTCGATATCGTTGCTCATGATTCAGGGTTACTCCACTGCGGCGATGGCTTCGGCGATGCGGTCGATGGCCTGGAGTTCGGCGTTGCTGCCGGGGCGGTGTCCGTTGACGAGGATGGAGAAGGCGATGGTTTTGCCGCTGGAAGCGGTCATGTAGCCAGAGAGGGCGTTGGCCTCATTGTGCGTGCCGGTCTTGGCCCACAGGCGGCCCTTGAGCGGCGAGTTATTGAAGCGGTCGGAGAGAGTGCCGTCGACGCCGGCGATGGGCAGAGTGTTGCGCCATGCAGCGCCCCAACTTTGGCGCGCGGCGTAGGAGAGCAGTTGCGTCATGGCGCGGGGAGCGATGAGGTCGTCTTTGCTCATGCCCGAGCCGTCATAGAAGAAGAAATCGTTGTCGTCCACGCCGGCATCGACGAGGAACTGACGGACCACGCGGACGCCTTCGGCAAAACTGCCGTCTGTGCCGTGGACCTTGCCCAACAGGCGCAGGATCAGCTCGGCGTGGAGGTTGTGGCTGATCTTGTTGATGAGCGTGATGTCCTGGCTGACAGGAACGGAGACGCGGCTGGCGAGCACCCTGCGGCCATCGAGCGGCGCGGCGATGGTGGACAGAGTGGAGCGGGTAAGCTGGAGTGGCTGGGCGCGCTCATCGGCAAATTCGACGGTTGCGCTGGAGAGCCGATGACGGGAGACGGCGCCGCCCCAAACCGTGATTCCGCGGCTGCGGAGCGCATCGCGGAAGGCGATGGCGGTGAATTCGGCGGGGTCGTTGACGGCCAGATCGGCATGATAGCCGCCGCGCGGAATTGTGCCCCAGGCGCGAAGCATCGAGCTTCCGGGGCGAAGGTCAAGGCCGGGGTGCGCGGTCTCGCCTGAGCGCGCAAGCGTGGCCGCGTTGTTCAGCGTGTAGTAGTTCAGATTCGGAGTCCACGCGGCGAGTGTCGCTGCCGGGTTGTCCGGATCGGCGGACAGCGTCAACTGCACGGTGTTTTCGTTGAAGGTGAGGGCGGAGATGGGGGCGCCGAAGTCCCATTGCAGATCGTCCCAGGCCCAGAACAGGCCATAGGGCTCATTCAGGAAGAAGCTGTCGTCGCCTATCACGCTGCCTTGGACGACATTCACGCCGGCGTGATCCACCTGCTGGGCTAAAAGTTCGAGCGGCTTCATTCTGTTGGGCTGCGACGCCGGGTTGGCGGCTATGGTTGCGGGCGCGCGGTAGGGATAATTGCGGGCGCTCAGAGTGGGGTCGCCCGCTCCGAGCAAAATCAGGTCGCCATGCAGGACACCGTCGCTGTCGAGTTCGCCATCGGCCACTACGTTGGTGGTCCAGGTAAGGGTTTCGACGGGCAGCAGAGCGTAGGCAGCGGCGGTGGTGACGAGCTTGACATTCGAGGCCGGGGTAAAGAGACGGCTCTCGTTCAGTCCGTAGAGCGGCTGGCCGTCGAGGGTGGTCACGCTGATGCCGAATTGAGCGTGGCTCATGGCTGGGTCGGAGAGAATGGCATTGATGCGATCGGCCAGGGGATCCGTGGTTTGAGCGGCCTGCGCGGGGGGATTGCTGGTTGGTTGTGCCGGGGGCTGGGCCAGGAGTGCGGCGGACGAGGCTAGTGCAAGAGCCAGAAAAAGCGCGGGGAAGGGACGAAAAGACGCCATGGGGGGAGTTTAGCAGGAGGGGAAGAGTCCACGGCGTACTATCGAAAGGGAACATTGTTTCCAGGATTGCGACGATTTGATCATGAGCGCATTGCGCGACTCATCGAGGGCAGGCAAAGAGGAATGACCATATTCACGCGCAAAGTGACACCCTGGCAACTGCGCAGCCGCACGCTGGAACTGGGGCGGCGGACGCTGGTGATGGGGATCGTGAACATCACGCCGGACTCGTTCAGCGACGGCGGACTTTTTCTTGAGCCGGAAGCGGCCGTCGAGCATGGGCAGCAATTGCTGGAAGAGGGCGCCGACATTCTCGACCTGGGCGCGGAGAGCACGCGGCCTGGCAGCTCCGCTGTTTCTGCTATTAGACCAGCGATTAGCGCGGATGAGGAGCAGGCGCGGCTGCTGCCGGCGCTGGAGGGAATACTGCGGGCGCGGCCCGATGCGATCGTTTCCGTGGATACTTACAAGGCGGCGACGGCGCGGGCGGCATTGAGAGCGGGCGCGGAGATTGTGAACGACGTGAGCGGGTTTAAGTGGGATGCGGAGATGACGCGGGCGTGCGCGGAGGCTGGATGCGGATTGGTGCTGATGCACACGCGTGGCCGGCCTGAGGAGTGGGGAGCGCAACCGCCGCTGGAGCCGGATGCGCTGCTGGACGCGGTGCGGGAGGGGTTGACGGCAAGTTTGGAAAAGGCAGTGGCGGCGGGGATTCCGCTGGAGCGCATTGTGCTGGACCCCGGCTACGGCTTCGGCAAGCGCTTCGAGGAGAACTACACGCTGCTTGCGCGGCAGACAGAGTTGCTGGCGCTGGGCAGGCCGCTGCTGGCAGGAGTCAGCCGCAAGTCGTTTTTAGGGCGGACGCTGGCGCCGATCTATGGCGGCAAGGACGCGCCAGCTGAGGATCGCGAGACGGCCGGCGTGGCGGCGCTGGTTGCGGCCATCCTGAAGGGAACGTCAATTGTGCGGGTTCACGCGGTGCGGCAAGCAGTGGAAGCAGCGCGCATTGCGGACGCAGTGGTGGCGGCTGGATAAGATAAGGATCGTCCGGAGTGCTGCATGCATCTTACGAAACGGGCTGTATAAAGCGGTACTTACAAGGCACATAATAAGGCATATATATGAGAGTTAGTGATAACGGGTTGGGATTGCACCGGGAAGAAATAACTGAGATAAGCGTGACCTCGGGGAAAGGATGCACCCTAAAACATGAAAAAGCTAGTGCTTGGACTTATGCTCGCCTTCTGCTTCGCGGCACCTATCGCGTCGCTGGCGCAGGTTGTGGTGATTGTAGACCACCATCATCACCACCATCATCATCATCACCACTACCTCCGTTCTGTGCAGTAACGGGCGCAGATACGAATCCATGAGCGGTCGAAGCGCCCCTGGACAACCTATGCGTTCCGAAGCAGGGGACGCAACTTATCGAAGTAATAGGCGCGAGATGAATTATCTTGCGCCTATTTTTGTCTTACAGGCGCAGTTATGAGCGCCTTGCTTGCGGTGGTCCATTAAGAACAGACGCCGGGCATGGCAAGCTGTTAGTATAATGCAGCGAAGATGAGATGCGGCATTGATAAAGGCCGGTCCAGCTTCCTTGAAGGCGCTCGGAAGGCCGTGTAGTCCATGCCCGCCCACGAAATTCTGCTGGAAGCCAAAAAACTCCACAAAGTAAGCGACAGCCTCGATGTGCTGGCGACGCAACATGCGCCCCTGGCGGAAGAGCTCACGGTACTCTCGGGAAGCGTGCGCAACTCGGCTACTCTGCTGGAGGTTCTGGTGGCGGTAAAGATGGGGCCGGAGATAGAGATGAATTAGGCAAGCAACTGACTAATTTATCGCTTAAAGAGGGGGAAGCCGTGAATACGAAGATCTCGACTGAAAAAGATAGAAAGATTCTTGCCGACGTAAAGCGAGAGATGGATAGACCGCGCCTGACGGCGTCGGTGCGCAACAATTGGGGAGCCGCGGCCGCGCCGGCGGCCAAAGAGCTTGCCGCACACGCCGCGAAAGCGTGAAGCGGCGGAGTCCGGACTCATAGGCGAGAGCTGGCGTGGCAAGCGCGGAGTTTATTGTCTTTCAGAGGCCAGGTAGATCACTACGCCGCTGAGCAGCGCCAGGGTGGCCACGGCGGGAATCAGCACCATGAGACTCCAGCCGGGATTGAGAAGCGCGGACTGGCTTAAATTATCGAGATGCAAGCTGTACGCCTCGGGGAGTTGTTCGAGCCAGGAGAGCCATCCCATGCCATGGCGCGCCTGGTATGCCAGAAAAGCCACCACGATAAAGAGATTGATGGCCAGAGCAAAGATCTGCGCGCCGAGGATGGGCTTGCCGAGGCGCTCGACGGCGGCGTTGCGGCGGCGCAGTTGAGCGCGCCACCAGAGCGCGCCGGGCGTGGCGATGCTGGCCGCGCCGGCTTTCCCGGCTCGCGCGCGCTGAAAGGTTTCGGCCACCAGCACCAGGTCGCCGCAGGAGCGGCAGGCGCTCACATGAGCGCGCAACTCGGGCGTACAGGCTGCCGGCCACTGACCGCGCTGGAGCAGTTCAGCCACTTCTTTTTCATGGGAACAGGATTTCAGGATCATGGCTGCCTCCGGGGGGTTGAACTTTGCTGGCGGAGCAGGTTGGCAATTTTGCGCCGCGCGCGGAAGAGCAGGATGCGAATGCTGGCCGCGGCAAGGCCGGTGATCTGGGCGATCTCGCGGTGGGTGTAGCCTTCGGCGTGGGCCAGCCAGAGCAGTTGCCTCTCACGGGGCTTCATGCGGGCGAGCGCCGGAGCGAGCGAATCGGCGGGGGCAGAGTTGGCGCTCGAGGCGAAGAACTCCTCAGGAATCTCCTCGATGGAGGCTTGCCGGGGACGCCGCCAGTGGTCGCGGAGCAGGTTGGTGGCGATGCGAAAGAGATAGCGCCGGCCGGCGACTTCGCCTTCTTCAGGCTGCGACGCGCAGAGGAAGCGGACGAAGCTCTCCTGCATCAGGTCGTCGGCCAGCGCAGTATCTCCCGAGACCCGCGCGAGATATGCCCACAGAGGCCGCGCCGAGCGCTCATAGAAGCCGGCGAAGGCGTCGCTATCCATAGGCGGATCTTCCACCCGCGGCGCGTCGCCGGCTAATACCTTCGGAAGTGCGGATTCTCTGAGCATCGGCGGAGGCTCTTTCATCGAAATGGCCGGCCTTCCAGTTCACTACTGTTCCCTGTAGTCGACGGAGGCTTTGGGCTTCTCCGGCATCAGGCCCAGACGACCGGCCAGCACCCAGGTCATTCCTGCAGAGATGATAAATCCCAGACCGGGCATCAGAGTGAGTGTTCCGAAGACCAGCATGGGAATATTCAGAGTTGGGTCGGCATAACGAAGAAGATAGCAGCCCGCGCCCAGCAAAACCAGCACAATGCCGATCTGGAGCGGGGTGAGCACACGAGCGATGGCGTTGGGGATGCGCTGCTCCTTCTCAGAGCCGACGGGAATGGGCGCTGCTTCAAGAAAACGCTTGCCGGCTTCGGTTTCCATATAGGCCGCCAACTCCTGACTGGAGCCGAATTTGTCGATCAGCCTGCCGTGAACCTCGCTTTGCAGTTTGAAGGTGCGGCTCCAGCGGCGGTTTTCCAGAAAGGAGCGAATCAGCCAGAGGAACACGGCAAGAATGCACAGAAACACGAGCGCCATCAGAATGTGCTCCGCAATTTCTTGCCACCGGCCCGCTTCGCTGTAGCGGTAAGCCGTGTACGTTTGATACGTATCGTTCTGCTGTGGCGACGCCAGATCGGGCCACACAGCACGCTTTAAGGCCTGGTCGCGGCGGCCGCCCTTGGAATCGAGATTGGTAAAGAGATAGAAATCCGGGTTGCGGACGATCTCGGGATGCGCGGCAAGAAACTGCGCCAACTGCGGATTGTTGCGGCTCACATACTCTTTGTCTGCAAGCAGCGACGGGTCGTGAGCCACGACGGAGGTCAGCGTGGGACTCAGGCGCAACAGCTTGATGAGCTGCTCCTGGGTGGCAGCGAAATCCTTTTCAGTGGAAGCAGGAGCGGCGGCTGGGGCCGGGGTTGCAGGATGGGCGGACGCCGCGGGCCGGGTTTCAGCGGCGGCAAGAGCGGCAAGCAACAGGGCCGGCGCGATGACAGAGCGAAGAACCCAGGACTGGATGCGATTCTGACGATTCATTTGATTTCCCTCACACTCGAAGCGCTCTGACGAGCGCCTTCTGCCGATATAACGAATGAGAGGGGCGGTTGGTTAACAGGAATTCGCGGTGAATCTGCTGAGGGTTTATCATCAGGAGTGGCATGGTCGGGCGGAATGAGCCTTCATTTTGAAGCCCAGGTTATGTGCGCGGCTATCAAATAGGCCGCCAGGTTGCGGTATCTCTCAGCAAAGACGGACTCCAACGACAGGCTTCAGAGAACGGAATGACATGCGAGCAAAGACGGCGGTAGTGTTAGGCGCCCAGTGGGGCGACGAAGGCAAAGGAAAGATTGTGGACGCGCTGAGCGAGCGGTTTACCGCGGTGGCGCGCTATGCCGGCGGGCACAACGCCGGGCACACGGTGATCATCGGCGGGCAGAAGTTCATCCTGCAACTGATTCCCTGCGGAGTACTGCGGCCGGGTTGCCGGGGCGTGATCGGCAACGGCGTAGTGCTGGATCCGATCGCCTTTTTGCAAGAGGCTGCCAAGCTGCGCGAGCTGGGCGTGGCGGTGGACGAGCGTCTTTTTGTGTCGAACCGCGCACAGGTGATTCTTCCCTATCACAGAATGATGGAGCTGGCGGCGGAAAGCGCGCCGGGGCGGAAGAAGATCGGGACGACCAGCCGGGGAATCGGTCCGGCATACGAGGATAAGATGGCGCGCAACGGTCTGCGGGTGGTGGACCTGTTGAGGCCGGAGCTGCTGAAGGCGCACATCGAAGCGGCCTGCGCGGAGAAGAACGCCATTGCCTGGGCGCTGTTCGGGAACGAGACCGCAGCACTGGACTGGAAGCAGATGTACGAGGATTACGCGGCGGCGGCGGAGCAGGTGCGGCCGTATGTGACGGATACGGGGCGGCTGCTGAACAAGATACTGGCCGAGGGCGGCAGCGTGATGTTCGAGGGAGCGCAGGGAACGATGCTGGACATCGACCATGGGACGTATCCGTTTGTAACATCGTCTTCGGCGACGGCGGGCGGGGCGGCGACGGGAACCGGCGTGGGACCGGCGAAGATCGGAACGGTGATATCGGTAAGTAAGGCCTACACGACGCGGGTGGGCGAGGGTCCGTTTCCGACGGAAATCAAGGATGCGGCGGGCGACCAACTGAGAGCGCGCGGCATGGAATATGGCGCGGTGACGGGGCGGCCACGGCGTTGCGGCTGGCTGGACATTCCGCTGCTTCGCTACTCCAATCAGGTGAACGGGGCCGACTGGCTGGTGATCACCAAGCTGGACGTGCTGGACGAACTGGAGGAGATTCCCATCTGCGTGGGCTACGAGATCGAGGGCCGGGTGACGGACGAGATACCCGCCGACGTGCTGGGGCTGGAGCAGATCAAGCCGGTTTATACAAAAATGAAGGGCTGGCGAAGCTCGACGGAGGGGATCAAGGAGTTTGACAAACTGCCGGCGGCGGCACGCGAGTATCTGCGATTTCAGGAACGGGAGAGCGGGGCAAAAATCGGAATGGTATCGACTGGCCCGGATCGGGACCAGACCATTCTTCTGGCGGAGTTTGCCGCGGCGATGGATAGGATTCACGCATAATCTTGAAGAGTGTCCCCAGAGGAGTTGGATGACGGGCCGATGACGATTTCGATGTCAGTATCGATTTCTGGGGGGCGCGGGAGGAAACCGCTCTCATGATCAGCTTTGCCGTACGGTTGAAGTTTGCCTCTGAAGACCGGGCCGAAGTTGCCGAAACACTTCGCAAGCTGGCCACGGCCTCGCGCCAGGAGCCGGGATGCATCAGCTACATACCGCATCATTTGGAGGATGACCCGGACACGGTGCTGATCTATGAGCAATACCGGGACGGGAAGGCGCTGGAGGCGCACCGCGAGTCGGAGCACTTCAAAAACCATGCCGTATGCGGGCTCTACCAGAAGATGCGGGAGCGCAGTATCGAGAACCTGGTAGCCCTGGTTTGAAGCTTCGCCCCGGCGCAAACGGTGAATCTGAAGTATGCGGCCAGATTTGCAGAGAATTGATTGAAATGCGATGCTTTTCCTGCTGAAATCGATTGACCTGCGCGGCATTTCGGGGATAGTATCCGTTACGAAGATGCACAGAGCCGCGCTCCAACCCTCCAAGCCCATCCGCCGCCAGAGGCTGTGCGCCCTAGTGTTTCTTCTGGCGCTGTGCGCTTATGCGCCAGCGCTTTTTGCCGCTCCTCAACACGGCGGCACGCCCCAGCACAGTGGCATGCCCCGTGGAGAAAAGCACGAGAGCCGGCGCGAGATCGATCAACTTGAAGATGCATGGCGGAATGCCGTGGTGACGGGAAATGCCGCCGTCATGGACGGCCTGCTGGCGGACGATTTCGTCGCCATCACCGCCAGCGGAACGCTGCAAAGCAAAGAGGATACTCTGGCCAGGCTGCGCGGGGGGCGACGGCACATCACGGCCATCGAGCTTTCTGACAGCAAGGTGCGCTTTTATGGAACCACGGCACTGGTCACTTCGTTTGCCCAGGTGACGGGCACCAACGCGGAAGGAGAGGTACTGGGTAACTTCCGTTACACCCACGTCTACGTGCGCAACGCTCAGGGCAAGTGGAAGATGGTGAGCTCTGAGTCCAGCCGGATACGCGCACCCGGCGCGCCCAAGTAGCCGCGAAGACGGTATCGCTTTTGCGGCAGTGGCAATGAAATCCGAGCCGGCATTCGGGGGAAATTGCGGTCTGGGAGAAATTCTGAGTATAATAGTTCGATTCGCGAACAGAGATGATCTGCGTAGCGAAATTGTCGCCTAACTCAATTAAATGCGGGAATCAATCCATCAGGAGGGAAAGTGAATTACCATTCAGCAAAGTACTATCTGCTATTCGCTATGTTCTTCAGTGGCCTGCTTGCTTCAACAGCATTCTCGCAGGAATCGGGGAAGAAGCCGGACGTTCCGACAGCCAGCTCGGCGGCAGAAACGTTAAAAACGATCATCGGCAAAGCGCACCTTGTCCAGGCCGGGAAGCAGACAGAAGCCTTCAAAGGGAGTGCTAGTGCTTCGGATGTTGCGATCACTTTTAATCTATCTGACGATAAAAAGTCGATCATGCGTATCTCCGTTTCCATCGGCGAGATCAAATTTGGATTCAGAGACGAGGCGTTGGGAGCGACCGTCAACGGCAACGTATCAGATGTACTCCACACAACCACAACAGATCTGGGTTCCCCGATCACTAAAGGCGATTTCGAGTGGGGAAAGGGAACCGATACTCAAATTAAGGGTCGATTTATTTTGCCGGCAGAAGCTAAAGGCACCCTGCATCTGTTCTACACAACTCGGCAGAATCACAATTATCAATTTCAGGAGTATAAATTCGATCTAGGCGAGTGGGAGTTTGACGCCAAGTGAATATCCCTGGAAGCGCCGCCGTTGAACAGAGAGCCGGCACTCTTCTTTGATTTTCCCGAAAAACACTCGTAAGGACAACTTCAACCTGAAATGCCATTAACATGGAATCATGCCCGAGCTGCCTGAGGTGGAGACGATCGCCCGCGGGGTGAACGAGCGCGTGCGCGGAGACCGCATTGTCGCAGCCTGGTTCGGCCGGCACCGCGAGCCCTTCAAAACTCCCGCTGCGCGGCAGGCCTGGGGACTGGAAGGGCGCGCGATTCTGGCGGTTCATCGCACGGGAAAACACATAGTCTGCGAGCTGGGGACTGCCGTCGGCGTACCTTTGGGCATTGCATGCAGCAGCTCTTTGGTTGAGAGTGCCAATGAAGCAAGCGCGCAATGGATTATTCATCTGGGCATGACGGGGAGATTGCTGGTGACCACCCCGGATGCTCCGGTTGCTGCCCACACCCATGCGCGGCTGAGCTTGATGAGCGGCCGGGAGTTGCGCTTCGTGGACCCGCGGCGGTTTGGGCGGCTGGAGTATCGCGACCTGAGCCTCAAGGCCGGTTTCCGCGCTGCGGGCGCCGACCCCCTGACGGTGACGGCAGCGGAATTTTCCCGGCTTTTTCGCGGGCGCAAGCTGGCCATCAAAGCGGCGCTGCTCAACCAGAAGCTGCTCTCCGGGGTGGGCAACATCTACGCCGACGAAAGCCTGTTTCGCGCCGGCATCCGGCCGCGCCGCAGGAGCGGGCAGCTGAGCAGGGCGGAAGTGGACAAGCTGCGGCTGGCTCTCGTTGAGGTGCTGGAGCACGCCATCCGGCTGGGCGGGTCCTCGGTGAGTGATTACGTGGACGCCGACGGAGTGCGCGGCTTCTTTCAGTTGGAACACTGCGTCTACCTGCGCACGGGACTTCCCTGCCGCCTTTGCCAGACGCCGATCCGGCGCATCATGGTGGCTGGACGGGGGACGCATTACTGTCCGCGGTGCCAGCGATGAGAGCGTCTCTATGGTTTTTGGGAGAAAACTCAGCTAAAGACTTCCAGAATCGAGAAAAATCACTCATTTCTTTATATGCAAGTCATTGAAATCAAAGAATAACAGGAGTGGTATCAAGATTGCTAATAGATAAGCGCCAGTGATGTACAGGCGCTGGAAGAGATCTGACCAGCCCGAATTAGAAGAGCAGGCACCCGGCAAGAGCATCCGCCAACGAAGCGGGCTTCAAAAGAGGCAAACCAGCCGGGTTAGCCTGAATCAGGAACGGCGGAAACAACAAGCCGTGCATATATCTTTTGGGAGGCCAGTGATAACGCAAGATTATGGAGCGCCACTCTGATTAGAGTGGCGCTTCTTGCATATTGGGTACTTTTGTGTGCCGGGATAGGAACGGGAAGCCGAGAAGATCGCTTGCCAGCCGCAAGAGTTCTCTGTAGTATGAGAGTTGCCTATCAAGCGGCTGACGCGAGCCACCCGGAAGGGCAGAGCAAGCTCGCCGCGAGCAAGGGAACATCGCCGGGCAGACCATTTTGAGGCAATCTGCAGGCGGCGAGAGTTTCATAGGAAAGGCAACACCCGAAAAGGGCGCAGGCTCACCGTCACGAATCTGACAACCGTATGGAGCAGAACTTTCAGGCTCCAGTGCGCGACGGGGCAAAGAGTATTTCACAGAGGTCATACAGAGTTTTTCAGGAGCCGCAACTGTGTTTCCCGCGCAGAAGTGCGCGGCTCAGGCCAGTGGGAACTCATACCGGAGAGGAAACTCCCTGGAGAAGCAGCCAGTAAAGGGAAGACAGCAGCTAGCGATCCAACAGGAAACTAACGCATGACGACAGAATTAACGCAGCCCCAAAATGAAATGGGGCCGGTTCCGGCCAACGGGCAGGAGCAGTCGCAGGGGCATCGGCGTCGCCGTCGCCGCCGCAAGAACAAGAGCAGCCAGGCAATTGGCGCGGTCCCCGCGCAGCAGATGCAGGCAGAGATACCGGCGCAGCCACAGCGGCCGCCCGCGAAACACAAGCCGTCACCCCCACATCAAGCTGGACATCAGGGAGGGGGGCATCAGCGTCAGGAACGGAAGAAGAAAAAGAAGTTCTTGCAGAAGGGCGCGGCGCCGGCTGGACAGCCGGGCAACAGCATCTCATCCCCGCCGCAGGGCAAGCGCAAGTCGAGGCAGAAGGGGCCCAGGGAGTTTGTGGGCCCGATGGACCACAGCTACCGCCTGGTGAACGGCAACATAGCCGACGGCCCGCCCTCGACCATCCCGACGGGGAGCAACGGCCACAACGGCGGCTATTACCCGGAGGCCTACGAGTCTCAGCCCGCAATCGCAGTGCGCGAAGATGCGCCCACGCGCATCTACTGCTTCATTGAGGATATGTTCTTTCTGGCCAAGATACAGGAGACGGCCCGCAAGCTGGGGGTGAAGGTGGAGTTTGTGAAGGGCAACGACAAGGATGCGTTGGTGGCCAGACTGGCCGAGTTGCCTGAAACCGAGCGTCCCAAGCTGCTGGTCTTCGACCTGAACAATCTGAACGCCAAGCCGTTGACGCTGATTCCCAAGTTCAAGGCCAAGCTGAAGAAAGCGACGTCGATTGTCGGTTTTCTCAACCACTTGCAGGGCGAACTGAAGGCCAAGGCGCTGGAGGCAGGGTGCGATACGGTGATGCCGCGATCAGCATTTTCACAAAGCCTGCCCAACCTGCTGCGCCGCTATGGGATGGAAGAGGAAGAAGAGTACGCGCAGCAGCCGGCGTGAGAACAGGGAGTAGGGAGTAGGGAGAGTCGGGGGGTGGTTGAGTGATTAGCAAGACAACCATACGCTTCTTCGGATACATTCTTCTACTTCTCCGGCGCTTCCTCCTCTTCTGGCTGCTTATTTATTGGGTGGCCTTCATTAGCTATACAATCGCAAAATACATCGAAGGCGGACTGGACAAGGTCGCGACTTATTACTGGTATGTCGCCTGTGAGAACAGACTCGGCCCTTGCCCAAGGAACTGGGGAGCATTTTGGTTTGCTCAAGGTGTCTACCTCGCCATCACGCTATTGCTTTGTTTCTTTGAATGGCGATCATGGAAAACAGGAACCCCGACTGGAGAATCCATCCGGGGCTAAAGCCCGCTCTGATTCTGCTGGCTTTATGCGGGGGTTAAAACCCCCGCCTCCCTCCGGATCGAATATTTACGCAACCTGTCTATCCTGGCGGCCAGGTGAGGGGGCGTCCGCCGAGCAGGTGGACGTGGAGATGTTCGACGGATTGTCCGCCGTCCGGGCCGGTGTTGACCACCACGCGGTAACCCTTGGCCAGGCCCTTCTCGCGGGCGATTTCGGAGGCGGCCCAGAGCAGGTGTCCGAGCAGCGCGCCATCCGCTTTATCGACGTCGTCCAGCGAGGCGATGTGTTCGCGCGGCGTCACCAGCACATGGACGGGCGCCTGGGGGTGGAGGTCGGCGAAGGCGTAGCATAGCTCGTCCTCGTAGACCGCCTTGGAGGGAATGCTGCCGTCAACGATCTTGCAAAAGATGCAACTCATAGCGACACCAGTGTACAGGAGGGCGTTTGGTTGCGCTGATCGGGTTCCGGACAAATCCCCGTCACCGTCCAGCACTACCACCACTTTAATGCACGGGGAATGTTCCCGGGGTGTATAAATATGTTCGCGAGCCGGTCGAGAGAGAATGCCTGAGTTTGCGGCTCAGTCTTTCCCGGCATACAAAGCTTCGGCTCGCAAGGAGGAGATCATGTCGTCACGCACCATCTTTCTGAGCAGGCTGATCGGCCTGTACTGCATTCTGCTTGTGCTATCCATGGTCATTCACAGACAAGCCAAAGTGGAATATCTGGTAGGAGTTTTTCGCAACCCATCGTTGATTCTGGTTCTGGGCATCATCACGCTGGCCGCTGGGCTGGCGATGGTTCTGGGGCACAATATCTGGTCGAAGGGCGCGCTTGCCGTGGTTGTTACCCTGGTCGGCTGGCTGACGCTGCTCAAGGGCCTGTTCTTCCTGCTCCTGCCGCCCGAGATTGAAGCGGAATGCCTCCTGAGGTGTCTCCACCATCCACATCTTTTCTCCGTGTGCATGGCTCCGTCCCTCATTATTGGCATTTACCTGACCTACGGCGGATTCACGGCTAAATCACATTCGTAGCGCATACTTTTTTCAGCCGCTGAAAGGCCCAAAGAGCGAAGCCCGCAAAAGCAATCGTTTGCGCTACGTGCAGCCAAAACCACGGATGCGGACCGCCATCCCAGACCAGGCGCCGCGCGTCATCGTGCGGCCACACCAGCGTGAAGAAGATCAGAAGCCCGATCACGTGCCCGGGGATGGCCGGCAGGATGGAGTTGGCGAGAAAAGCGGTCGCACCAAAGACGACTCCCACAAGAAAGTAGAAGAGAAGCTTGGGCCACAGGAAACCCTGCGTAGGACCGTGCGCCAGCGCAAACAGGGCGGATGAGATCAGAACTGCGGCCGGGCCCCGGAAGCTGCGTTCCAAAATGACCTGGCAGTAGCCGCGGAAGGCAGGCTCCTCGGTGAGGGGAGCGGCCACCGAGCCCATCAGAATCATGGACACCACGGTGAACACAGGGTAGCGAGAAAGATCGGGAAGAGCGTTTCCCGGCATCTTGACGAGTTGACACATAACAATCCAGAATCCGGCAAAGGCTACGACCGAAAAGACGCCCGCAAGCGCCGCCCAGCCAAAGACCGGCATCGGAACCATGTTGGCCCGCAAACAGAGGCGGCGAGCCTGCGAGGTACTGCGCGGCCAGCCCTTGCCTCCCAGGTACTGCCACATCAGCCACAACACAAGAGCCATGGATGGGACCGCCCAGGGGAGCGAAGGCGTGGTGCTGAGATTGGCTGCTACCAGAGCAGACCAAACGCCCGCGCCGAAGAAGATAATCAGCAGACCCAGGATTCCGGCCCATGCTATCGCCAGGATACGACCCAAGACAGAACTGATGCTCATTGCGCCTCCCTAAGGGCGGTCTGCCGGAACGAGGAGTCCCTGGCTCACCCCGTCACCCGCAAAGATATGCTCGTCCTGTGAAACCGCTCCAGTATACGGGGCCGATGAATATCTTGTTCCGTGTGGCGGGCGGCATCACGCTGAATGGCGGGTCATGGACGGACCAGTTCATCGCGGCGCGGGCGCAGCCCCAAAAATGGGTCGCTAATCCACCCTTATTTCACCCCAATGCGCAGAAAGCGCTCGCAATCCGCCCGCTCATCGCGATAGTGCGCCGCGATGAACGGGGCACAGCTTCTCATGAATTATTGTGATTCTTCTGGGCTGATGAACGCCCACCTGCCTTTCCGTGCTGTTAGAATTTTTTCATGGAAACCATCCAGTACAACCTGCCGCCAAACCGCATTCCCCTTGCCTGGTACAACATTGCCGCCGATCTGCCCAAGCCGATGGCGCCGCCGCTGCACCCCGGAACGCTGAAACCGCTTGGTCCCGATGACCTGGGGCCTCTGTTTCCGATGGCCCTGATTCTGCAGGAAGTGAGCCAGGAGCGGGAGATCGAGATTCCCGGCGAGGTGCGACAACTCTACGCGCAGTGGCGGCCTTCGCCGCTCTTCCGGGCGCGCCGCCTGGAGAAGGCGCTGGATACGCCGGCGAAGATTTACTACAAGTACGAGGGCGTAAGCCCGGCGGGTTCGCACAAGCTCAACACCGCCGTGGCGCAGGCTTATTACAACAAAAAGGAAGGCACCAAGCATCTTTCCACGGAGACGGGAGCGGGGCAATGGGGTTCGGCTTTGGCCATGGCCTGCGCGTTTTTCGGCCTGGATTGCAAGGTCTATATGGTGCGGGTGAGCTATGACCAGAAGCCGTATCGGCGCGCGCTGATGGAAGCCTTTGGAGCCTCGGTGACCGCCAGCCCTAGCAAGGAGACGGAGTCTGGCCGGGCGATTCTGAAGGCGCATCCGGATTCAAACGGTTCGCTGGGGATTGCGATTTCAGAGGCCGTGGAGATAGCGGCGAAGGACCCGCACACCAAGTACGCGCTGGGCAGCGTGTTGAGCCACGTGCTGCTGCACCAGACGGTGATCGGCCTGGAGGCAATTGAGCAGATGGCCCTGGCCGGCGACGATCCCGATGTGGTGATCGCCTGCGCGGGCGGCGGATCGAATTTTGCCGGCCTGGCGATGCCGTTTGTGGGGCGCAAGATCAAGGGCCAAAGCAAGGCGCGCATTGTGGCCGTGGAACCGTCCGCCTGCCCCAGCATGACCAAGGGCAGATTTACTTATGATTTCGGAGACACCGGCCACCTGACGCCGCTGGTCAAGATGCACACGCTGGGCAGCACGTTTATTCCTCCGGGAATTCATGCCGGCGGGTTGCGCTACCACGGCATGGCGCCGCTGGTTTCGCATGTGATGGACCTGGGCTTGATTGAAGCCACTTCCGTGCAGCAATTGGACGCCTTCGCCGCAGGGATTCAGTTTGCCCGCTCCGAGGGAATCATTCCCGCGCCGGAGGCCAACCATGCCATTGCCGCAGCCATCACCGAAGCCCTGCGCGCCAAGAAAGAAGGAAAGCAGCGGACGATTCTCTTCAATCTGAGCGGGCATGGGCATTTCGACATGCAATCGTATATTGCCTACCAGGCGGGGAAACTGGAGAACTACGAGTATCCGGAAGAGGAGATTGCGATGGCGCTGGCGGGGCTGCCCTCGGTGGGGTGAGAGCGGCGTCCGTTCGTAGCATCCTAAGTCATAGAAGCGAGACCTAGGGCAAGCGGTATTGCCCACTCAACCAAAGATCACTGTCCAGTTCGAACTAACCGGACAGGGAACATCACACTGCGGTAGGCACTGCCATTACCGAGCGCGAAGCAGCTGAAATCGACGAATAGGGCAAGCGAGTCGTCTATAGACGTGCTAGTCCAAAACGACTGTGATTCCACATTCGGAAAGGCAATAACATCTATCATCGGACATAGTCCCTTGGACTTACGATCCAGGTCGATCAGTGTCTCCAACTCTTCCTTCGTCGGAACCCGCCATACTTTGTTCTTCAGCCCTTGGGCTGCATTAAAGTTAAATAGCGTCCGTAGGCCCAGGCATCCTTTCCCTTCAGTCCACTCTTGCCCGACACTGCAACGCTGCCAGGTCAGGTTCGTCTTCTTGTCGAAAACCGTATCGCCCCGGATCACGTAGCGGGAATTGGCAACCAGGGCATCCGGCTTCTGAGCCACTTGGCCTGTATTGCCTGATTCGTTCTTCACGGCTGGTTCATTCTGCGCAGTTTGCGCAATAGCCGCAATTCCAAATCCAAGAAAGAACAAACACATCCATGTTCGAATGATTGCTCGGAACATCTATCTTCCTCCTGTAGGTGGCGAACTACCCTTTGTATAGAAATGCGCGGCCGAAGTCAAGAACAATTGATTACAATAGCCACAATTGTTGGCGGGTGGCCCGTTTGGGCTATAAGAATTATGTCGCAGCAGGTTGACGAACGGCAAACGAACAGCAAGAAGGTTCTGCTCGCCAAGCCAAGAAGAAAAGTTTCTCCCCGGCCCAACGGGACAGAGCGGGTGTGGTCGGGGATACTGTCCCAGGGTTGCGCTACACTCCACCCTGGGCTATTATCGTTTCCTCCCTCCTGGAGGATGGGAATAGTTCTTCCATTTCATCCGCGCTGGAATCAGGCATAACGATACAATCGTTCTTGCGATATCCCTATTTACCACCACGCCGCGCGCATATACCCAGCCGCAGTTGGTAGACTATACGTTTGCTGTTTCAGGAGGAGTGCTCCGAATGCCCGCCACCATGCAGGCGATTGTCAAAGCACATGCGGCGCCAGGCATTGAGTTGCGCGAAGCGCCTGTGCCCGTGCCCGGCCCCGGCGAGGTGCTGGTGCGCGTTCTGGCGGCCAGCGTGTGCGGAACGGACCTGCACATCTTCGACTGGGACCCGTGGGCGCAGGGGCGCATCAAGCCGCCGCTGATTCCGGGCCATGAGTTTTCCGGCGTGGTGGCGGGCGTGGGGCGCGGCGTGACCGCGGTCAAAGAAGGCGACCCGGTGAGCGCGGAGATGCATGTGGCTTGCGGCAAGTGCCTGCAATGCCGCATCGGCGAGGCGCACATCTGCCAGCACGTCAAGATTCTGGGCGTGGACGCCAACGGGGCCTTTGCCAACTACGTGATTATTCCGGAGAGCAACATCTGGAAGCTGTCGCCGGCGATACCGCGCGACTGGTGTTCGCTGCTGGACCCGCTGGGAAACGCGGTGCATGCGGTTCTGGCGGGGGAGATTGCCGCGCAGACCGTGGCTGTGACAGGTTGCGGGGCCATCGGCTTATTTTCGATTGCCGTAGCCAAGGCCTGCGGCGCCGCCAATGTCTTCGCAGTGGAGGTGAACGCGCATCGCCGAGCGGTGGCCGCCACCATGGGCGCGGACCTGGTTCTGGACCCCGCCACGGACAACATCGAGAAGAAGATTCTGGAGGCTACGGGGGGTGCCGGCGTGGATGTGCTGCTGGAGATGAGCGGCAGTCCCGAGGCCATGCGGCTGGGCTTTGCGCTGCTCCGGACCGGCGGCCGCGCCTCGCTGCTGGGGATTCCGTCGCGGCCTTTCGAGCTGGACTTTGCCCGCGACATCATCTTCAAGGGCGCCACGGTGCAGGGCATCAACGGGCGCAAGATGTACGAGACGTGGTTCCAGATGGAGGCGCTGCTGGCCAGCGGCAAGCTCAACCTGGAGCCGGTGATTACCCACCGGCTGAAGCTGGCCGAGTTTGCGAAGGCCATGGAATACCTGAAAACCGGCGAAGCGATCAAGGTGGTGTTCAAGCTGGAGTGACAAGAACAGGGAATAGGGAGTAGGGAGTAGGGAATAGAAACTTGATGAAGCTGTCGAGTTCGTGATGCGACCAAAAAGACGGCTAGCTAGCTTCCCACCCTTTCCGCAGAAAAATTTCAAGAAGCAGGTTCTTCGACTCCGCTCCGCTTCACTCAGAAGGATGGGGCACGGGCACCCAGAATTTTATATTTTTCGCGAAAAGCTCTAATTCACAACCAGCACAATGGTGGTGGATTGCTGAAGGGCGGTGACGCCGTTGCTGGTCTGCGCGGTGACGATGACGTTGTAGGTTCCAGGCGGGGTCGCCGGGTTGGCGGGCGGGCCGTGATTCAAGTAGTAGTAGCGGGGATTGCAGGCGGTAGTGCCCAGCAGGGTGACCAGGCCGACGAGGGCCACGAGCAAGAGACGGTTGACCACCCGGCGGCGGCGCGCTCCAAAGGCCAGGCCGCCTAAACCGAGAGCACCGGGCAGCAGAAAGGCCCAGGCGACGGGATTGGACCTGTTGCCCGGCGAGGTTGGGGGCGTAGCTTTGACGGTGGAAGCCGCGTAGGTCTGAATCACCATGTTACTGGTGGGCGGGCAGGAGGAAGCGGGCGCACCGCTGGGGCATATCTCGGGGGTGGTGGAGAGAAGTTCCAGATTTTCCGGGGTGGCGCTGCAGGCAGCCCCGTCGGGCAGGCCGGAGCAGGAGAGGGTAACGAACATGGGGGCCGTCAACGAGGAGGTGAACTCGATGGAGGGGACGACGGTAATGGTGAACGAGCCCGACTGGCCGGCGGTGAGGGTGAGGGTATTGGCGGCCGAGGCTGGAGAGAAATTGGAGACGCCGACTGTGAATTCGCACTGCGTGGCGACGTTGACAATGATAGCCGGTGAAGAGGTCGAAGGCAGGAAGCTGCCGATTCCGGTAAAGTTCGCGGTGAGGCTATGACTGCCTGCGGCCAGGGCAACCGAGGGGCTGGCAGTGCCGGAGGAACCTAGAGCCACGGTGGCCAACAGAACGGGATTGCCATTAAATTCGTCATTGATGTTCACGGAGCCGGAGGTGACCGGCGGTCCACCTGTAGAGACGGCAACCGAAAGAGGCTGCACGCATCCACTCAGGGTTCCGGCAGTCAGCGTGGTAGACGTAATTGCGCCAATGGCATACGCCAACTGGGGCGCGGCCAGCGCAATCACCAATCCTGCAATCAACACAAGCCGCGATTTGCGGCAGTTTATGCCTCTCACTTGCACCTGCTCCAAAGATCAAAATCGAGTGCCGCCCGCCTGCCGCAGCCCAGAATCCTATTGTATCCGGCGGGGGCGGACCGGGGCCAACCGGAGTACAGCGAATTGCGCCGAAAAGCCAAAGATAAGCCGGGGGAGCTCTTGCCATGGTTGGACGCGGCATGCCAGAAATGGGAAGTGGGAGGTCGAAGTGACCGCCAGCGGCCGGGAAAGGGGAGCTATCGAGCCACGGATAACGGGAACAGTGATATGCTTTCGCCATCGAATCTACTCTGGGACGCAGGGCTCTAGAGCGGTTCCACCATACACGTGCCCTTTCTGGCATAGTGAAGGGTGGCATTATTTTCCACCCCAGCGACGAAGACCTGTCGCTGGGGACCCCGGTTGAGGAAAATGCCACTTTAGAGAAGTGGTTTCGGGGTACAGCAATAGTGGAAGCGCTGTAGCCCGGCGAGAGTGCGGCATGAAAACCTGTCCAGTATGCGATACGCCGTTTCCGGACCAGCACGCCACCTGCCCCACGGACGGGGCAGTTCTGATCGAGATGCAGGAGCTGGAGCCGGGCCATATCGTGCGCGGCAAGTACCGCATCGTGCGCAAGCTGGGCGCAGGCGGGATGGGCATCGTCTACCTGGGCGAACACCTGATGCTGGGCGGGCAGGTGGCGCTCAAGTTCCTGGCCGCCGAGTTGAGCCGCAACCCCAAGTTCATCAAGCGCTTCCGCCGCGAGGCGAGGGCATCTTACCAGTTGCGCGATCCCAATATCGTGGAGGTGATCGACCTGGACCAGAACGAGGACGGCAGCCTGTTCATCGCCATGGAGTATGTGAACGGGCCAAGCCTGCGTTCTGTGCTGGATGAGGCGCGCCACGGCCTGCCCATCAAACGCGCACTGCACATCGCGCGCGGCATAGCGGCAGGGTTGTCAGCGGCCCACGCCCGGGGCGCCATCCATCGCGACATCAAGCCGGAGAACATTCTGCTGGGATCGCGACCCGATGGCAGCGAGCAGCCCAAGGTTCTGGACTTCGGCATCGCCGCCATGACCGAGGGCATTACCAACAAAAGCCATACAGGCGGGCTGCTGCTGACCCCGGAGTACGCCGCGCCGGAGCAATGGCGAGGCACGCCCGCCGAGGAGCTGGACGGCCGCACCGATCTCTACGCGCTGGGCGGGGTGCTCTACGAGATGCTTGCCGGGCGAACTCCCTACCATGCCGAGAATATGGAAGGCTGGCTGTATCAGCATTTGCAGGGAGTGCCTCCGCCGCTCGAATTGCTGCGGCCGGAACTGGTCTGGGAGCATCCGGGGCTGGATGCCATTGTCATGCGCCTGCTGGCCCGGGAGCGCGAGCAGCGTTACCCCTCGGCGGCAGCGGTGGTGGAGGCTCTGTCCATGCCGCCGCCCCCGCCCCGTCCCAAAACTCTTGTAGAAGCGCCAGTGCCGCCACGTGTTCCCGCACCGGTACCCGTTGCGGAAGCCGAACCCAAACCACAGCGCAGGGGAGGCCGAGTGTGGGTGATTGCGGCGATTCTGATGGGAATCTGCCTGGGCGTCTGGGCTGGCCTGCGGTATTTGCCCGCGACGGCTGCCCCGGTACTCAGGCCGGAGGGAGGCGCCTACGCCGAGGCGCAACCGGTGGACCTCTTCGACACAACACCGTTCTCCACTATCCACTACACGCTGGACGGCAGCCCGCCCACGGAGGCGTCGCCCGTCTATACGCAGCCCATCTCGGGGCTGCCCAGCGGCGGCATGATCCGCGCCATGGCTACAGCGTTGGGGCGCCCGCCCAGCGTTGAAGTCAGAGGCGTGTATACCTGGACCGGAGCAACTTTACTGACGGCCAAACCGCCAGCGGCAACGCCTGCAACAGGGCCCAGCTCCTACGACCAGGGCAAAACCGCCTTCAACAGCAATCAATACGACCAGGCGCGGAGGCTTTTCACCCAGGCCTGCGAAGGCGGCAATATGAATGCCTGCAGCTACCTCGGCGTTCTCTACGACAAGGGCCTTGGCGGCTCGACGGACGAACAAACGGCGCTCAAGTTATTCCAGAAGGCCTGCGACCAGGGATACCTTTCCAGCTGCACCAACCTCGGCTCTGTATACCAGAATTTAGGAAACAACACTGAAGCCCGCAAATACTTCAAGCAGGCCTGCGACGAATCTCAAGATGAGAAGGTGAAGGCCGAGGCCTGCGAATTGCTGCGCGGCGTGCAGTAGGCCGGGGAGCGGACGAATCCGTCTGACACAGTAACGGCAACCGGCCCCCTCGGAACAGAAGCCGAGAGGGGCGTAAGATCTGGAAATCAATATGCGCGTAAGGACGATAGCAGTTTGGGCGATGGCAACGGTGTTGACGGCCGCGGCAGTGCCGGCTCTGGCGCAACAGGATGAGGGGCCGATTCTGCGGCCGAAGCCGCAGCCCAAACCGGCGCCGAGCACTACGCTGCTGGTGATCTGTGATTTGGCCTGCAACTGGAAGCTGGATGGCCAGGCAAAAGGGCGCATCGAGGCCGGAGGCTCGGCCAAGACGAAGGTCGAAGCCGGCCAGCACATGGTGGTTGCAGTAACCGAAGACGGCTTGGACCCGGCGCAGCAACTCAGCGAAGTTAAATCGGGCGAACAGACGGTGGTGAACCTGGAACTCGCTCCAGTGCGCGATGCGCGGCTTATGGCTGAGCAGCAGGCACAAGACAAAATCGCGCAGCAAGCGAGAATCAATGCTATACAAGAGGCCAACGACAAGGCCGCGCAGGAAGCACGGAATAAGGCCGCGCTGGAGGATGCCGGCAAGATCTGGAGAGACCCTGAAACCGGCTTGATGTGGACGAAGAAGGATAACGGCAGCGATGTGAACTGGCAGAAGGCGAGGATGTATTGCCGGAATCTGCGCCTGGCCGGATACTCCGACTGGCGCTTGCCGGCGATTGACGAATTGAGCGACATCTACGATGCAAACGCCAATGTCGAGGGACAGCTGGGCATCGGCGATCAGACCACGTGGCACGTAAAGGGCAACCTGCAACTGTCCGGCTGGCAATGGAGCAACACGCAGGGAAATACAACGTGGGAGGCGTGGATCTTTCTCTTTGCCAATGGGAAGCGGTACTCCTCCCCACTAGCCGGCAGCGGCCTTGACCGTACGCTGTGCGTGCGCCGTTCGACAGAATAAGGCACGTGCATTGGCCGTTTCTTCACAACTTTTCTGTTTGGAGTGGGGTTTATACGGAGGACTGAAACACTTTTTGCAAGTTGAATCCGGAGGGCGGCATGATCCAAAAGAATCGGGCAGCCATGGCGTTGGTGATAGTGGTGTTGGCGTTGGGCGCGGGGATGGCATACGCGCAACAACCACAACAACAGGATGAGGGACCGATTCTGCGTCCGAAACCCAAGCCAGCCGCTCCGACGCTGCTGGTTACATGCGACCTGGCCTGCAACTGGACGCTGGACGGCACGGCGAAAGGCCACATTGACGCCGGAGCCTCGGTGAAGGCGAAGGTGAAGGCCGGCCAGCACACTGTGACAGCAGAGACCGAAGACGCAATCGACAAGGCGGAAAACGATATCACAGTCAAGGCTACCGGGCAGACCAGCCTGGCCATCGCGCTGCAAACCATGCGCGACGCCCGCCTGAAGGCCGAGCAGGAAGCAAAAGACAAGGCTGAGGCTGAGGCAAAAGCTAAAGCCGAACAGGATGCAAAAGACAAGGCCGAGGCGGAGGCGAAGGCCAAGGCCGAGCAGGATGCGAGAGACAAGGCCGCTCAGGAAGCGCGAATAAAAGCCGCGCAAGACCAGGCAGAACAAGAGGCGCGGGATAAGGCATTTATCGAGGCAAGAGACAAGGCTTCGCAAGAGGCCCAGGCCAAGGCCGAGCAGGATGCGCATGATAAAGCGGTGCGCGACGAATGGGACAAAGAACAAAGGGAGCGCGCGCGGGTTGCGCAGGAAAATGCCAACAGGGTGTGGAGCGATCCGGCGACAGGATTGATGTGGACCGGGCATGACAATGGATTCGCCCTGAGATGGAAGCCGGCGGAGGAATATTGCCACAGCCTGCAACTTGGGGGGTTTTCAGACTGGCGGTTGCCAAAGATTGACGAATTGAAGAAAA
>Ga0326727_10003820_pt1 | contig 47072 bp, 45 predicted proteins | sample MB2enrmetagenome_FD_207643 | JGI IMG/M metagenome (GOLD analysis project Ga0326727, IMG submission 207643) | Lab enriched peat soil microbial communities from McLean, Ithaca, NY, United States - MB29MY | ecosystem: Environmental > Terrestrial > Soil > Wetlands > Peat | place: USA: New York... | reverse complement strand
AAATGAGCACTGAACCTATCCATATAACAGACTCCAATTTTGAGGAAACAATCAAGAAGAATAAGTTGGTTTTTGTTGATTTCTGGGCTAACTGGTGTGGTCCATGCAGAGCTTTAGCTCCAACAATCAAGGAATTAGCTGAAGAGTACCGTGGAAAAGCCTTAATTGGCAAACTTGACGTTGACGAGAACCCAGTTACGGCTGAACGCTTCCAAGTTTTCAGCATACCCACCATGATAATTTTTAAAAATGGTTCTGAAACCGAAAGACTTGTAGGCTTATGCCCAAAAACCAGGATAGCTGAGACTTTAAAGAAGCATTCAGAGTAGCTTAGGTACTTTTCATTTTTTCATACATTTTCTCGAAGGTCCAGCGGATGCTTGACTTAAGCTCCTTGAGCCGTTCATCATCCACGTTTTTGATTATTATTTCTCTTATCAAGTCTCCCTCACGGGCAATGTTGTAAGAGAACATTTTATCCGCTGTTAACTGCTTTGTTCTGACCAGCTCGCTGTCTTTCTCCTGCATTTTAGCGAAGATTTTTTCAACAAGAAAATTACTGAAAGGCGGAGTGTTAACACTGAAGTTTTTGCTTTCATCAGGCATCACATGCATACCCTGTTTATCAAAAATAATCAGCGCCAATGGTTCATCCGACATAGTTTTCAACGGTATAACACTTTCCGGCTCAGGCATGTGCTGAACAGAAGGCTTTGGAGCTTCAAGCTCTTGTTTTGGCAAAATAACCTCTTTTAGCACAGGCGCCTCAGGTGCTTCTTTGATGTCCCCATGCCTGAAGCCCTTCTCAAGCAAAATGGCATTGACAGTATCCAAGGCGGCTTGAACCTCTTTAGATTCAGCAGTTAACTTTTCAAGTTGCTCCTCCATTCGCTTCTTGAATGCGATGAGTGATTTCATTTTTTCCTGGTCTTGAGCCAACGTAATTCACGCACATTGAGTATTTTAGCGGTTGATGCTTATCAGTTTTAGCTTTTCTATGCCTGTGGAGACTCGCTAATTTTCTTTAACTGTGCACGATACATTTCCACAATCTCCTTTGAAGTGGTGGCGTCTTCTGGGCTTTTGTCGGTTCGGTATTTACCTGTGAAACGTGGAAAACGAATCGCTAAACCGCTTCCTTTACGTATTGAATCCATAGCGCACATGTGAATGGGGCTTAAAGTGATTTCAGCGCCTAAAATCTCAAGCACCAAGCTGGGCTCAAACCAAACGTCCGCCTCCAACATCGATTTGACACGGGAGTTCTTGCGGGGAATCACATGTTTCTGAAGCGTTTCATGAAGATTTGTAAGGTCTTTGTCTGTGAAGCCTGTACCGCACTTGGTGACAGTTTCAAAAGTGTCCTCTTTATCGTTATAGGTGGCTAAAAGCAAAGCGCCGTACGTTCCTGCTCGTTTTCCTCTTCCATGGAAAGCACCCACCACCACAAGATCCACGGTGTCAGTCATCTCGCTTTTGTAGTCACGCTTGTATTTTATCCAAAGCCAACCGCGGCTTCCCGCTTGATAAACTGAATCTTTAGCGACGGATTTACACATTAAGCCTTCACAGCCTTCCGCTATGGCTTCCTCAAAGAAATTCTCAAGGTCCTTTGGATTATTGACTAGTTTCTGAATGGCAGGTGTTACACGGTCGGTTTTTTTAACTATTTTTTCAAGTTCTTTGCGTCTTTGAGGAAAAGGTTCAAGGGTTAAGTCTTTGCCGTCAACATAGAGTGCGTCAAAGGGGAAAAGCGAAATAGGATACTGTTCTATGGCTGCTTCCACGCCATATTTGCGTCTCCGATGCATCAACTCCTGAAATGGGCGCATATCTCCTGTTTCTAAATCCATCGCCACACATTCAGCTTCCAAAATCACTTCTTTTGCAACAATTTTATCTTTGATTAAGTCAACCGCGTCAGGATACTGGCTGGAAATGTTCTCTAGCCGCCTAGAAAACAACACCACTTTGCCATCTTTCTTGTGCGCCTGCACCCGCTCCCCGTCATACTTGTATTCAGCCATGCATCTCCCACCGAATTTCTCTAAAATCTCCTCAGGAGAGGGTAACCGCTCTGCCAGCATGGGTCTTATAGGCTCAAAAACCATAACTTGAAACTTTTTAATTCCATCCAACCCTTTCTCGACAACTACGCTTGCAACTCTGCCAAGGTCAGAAGAAATGTTATACGCTCGCTCAATGAGTTCTCGAGCTTCCTTTCCGCCGCCGTACGCTATCGCTAACGCATCAAGAACCGTCATGTCCGCGATGCCTAGCCGCAGGTTACTTGTCACGGTGCGAATTATCCATTTTGCCTCATTAGGCGAGGCATCAGTTAAAAGACTGGAGAGAAGCGCCATTTTGGTGTCTACAGCACCGGACCCAGAGGTTTTAGCCATTTTGTCAAGCGTCTCATAGACATGCTCTACCGTAAGCGTCCTAGTAAAGAAGGTGGATTGTTTCCGTTTAGCCAAAAATTTCTCTGCTGTTTCGCCGATATCCCCGCTCTTTTGCAGTTCAGATAGAATTCCACTTTCACTTTGTCCAGACGCGCGGACCAGCGCCTTTACTGCTAGTTTTTCGGCAATGCCCATTTCAACGCCCATGAAGTCTGGGTACAATTTGCCCTGCGTTAAATAAACAACCTTTGCTATGACATCTTTAGGCGTTTTCTTTAGCAAGTCAACAAGTAAATCTGTCATTTCTAACCGTTTCGTGGTTGCTTCAATTTTCTCGTATGAGTCAGCGATTAATGCGTAATCCATATTTTTCCGCTCTAAAGAAATACTATTACAGAACTTATTAAAATTAACACCAGCGCGTATTTAGCTCTTCTTTTGCAATAACATAAGTTAGCTCTAGCAACTCTTGAGTTTCTAGCTATTTTTTGTTGTTCAAATAGTCTTTAATCATTCTGTCATGTTCAAACGCCAACGGGTAGGGCAGTTCTTTTAGGCTGAAAAGCTGGATTTCTTGGATTTCGCTCTCCTGCCTTTTTATTTCTCCGCCAACTGTTTTAACAAGGAAACATGTAGGATAATACTCGTATTCCACGTCATCCTTCACTCCCTTCTCGATGTACTCGCCTATTTTGCGAACAACAGTCACGTCAAGACCTGTTTCCTCTTTGACCTCGCGGACAATGGTTTGTTCAACGGTTTCGCCAAGCTCCATTCTGCCTCCGGGCAAAGCCCAGTAACCCTTGAAGGGCGCAGTATCTCTCTTAACAAGTAAAATCCGATCAGACGGAAAGGGTATTATTGCAGTCGAGGTCTTGCCTGTATATTTCTTCATGTTTCAGCGCCAACTAACTGTTAACTTTGTAAATCGTGAGGAACGTAAAGCTTTTTCAAAGGTAAAAAGCCATTTTCACTAAGCATCAGCCAAACCCCTGCTTAAAATCTGGTATTCTCGGTCTGAAAGCCAGCCTTCATGTTTCAGGTAAACTAAGCCTTCAGCTATATTTTCACGAACTAAATCAGCGTTGAGGAGATTGTTTTTTTCACCTAAATCTCTAATTTCGTTATCTAACAAGCTGTCTTGTTTAGCAACCGCTTGAACCTTGTCAATTAGGGCTGTTATTTCTTTGAATCGTGGAGTAAACAGCTCTTTAATTTTCGACCTGCCGAATGCACCCTTAAGCCTGGCAGCGAAACCGATAGGACTTGCCATGGATGGAGGCAGAAAAATGTAACGTTTACTTAATCCTGCTTGATAGCAAGCAACATAGAAAGGCACATAAAACAACGCTGGGCTCTTCAACCTCTTCAACTGCTGTTCCCTAATGCCCAGCATTTCAAACCTAGCGTTAACTGCCTCTGCCAGCTTGATAACGCTATTAAGGCCCTCTTTTACGGGTTTTTCCTGTTTAAGCAGCTTCTCAGTTTTCTGCTTAAAGACGAGCACTTTAGCATCGCGGGCGGCTTCAAGGTCAAGCAAGGGCTGGCGAGCCAATTTAATCGCATTGTCAAGTTCAAGTTGCAGCTTGAATATGTTTTTGGCTTTTTGTTTGTTTAGGTTTTTAATGCTGTTTTCTATTCGTTTTAGTTCTTTTTTTAGTCCATCGAGTTCCTTTTTAGTTTGACGGCTTTTTTCTTTCCATGTCTTTTCATAAATTAAATGGTTCTTTTGCGCTTGGGTCTTTGCTTCTCGGTTATAACGCTTTATTTTTTCTTCATTATCATCTATGAATTTTATTTTTTTTTCTTTTAGTTTTTCAAGGCTTTCAAGTTCTTCATTAAAGCTTCTGGTCACCTGTGCTATTTGGTGTTTGTATTCGCTGTTTAGCTTAGCGATTTTAGGAGTTACAAATTCTTCTTGAGCTTTAATTTTAGCGTTCGCCTCATCCCTTACCGCTTCTGCTGCATAATCCAGTTCCGTTATGTATTGGCTGGTTGTTTTGTTTACAAGTCTTAGGCATTCTGAAAGCCTCTCAGAATCTTCTCTGAGGAACGATTGTAACTTATCCATTTCAGTTAACATAGAAGAAATCGTTGCCTCTTCTAAGGTAGGAGCAAGCGGCGCTAACTTTGCAGGCTGACCAGTTACTTCTACGGCTTCTTTGCTGTAAACGCTGAATTCTTTTTTAAAATCCAAGTCAGCGATTAAGCCTCTAAGTACAAATTCTTTCTCTTTCTTTGGCTGCTGAAAATAACTGCTGTGATCAGACAGAAAAGTCATGTAGTCTTCATGGGTTTTCGAGTTTTCCTCAAGACTCTCAATGAAGGTTTTAGCTGGGGGCACCTCAAAGTAATGCACACTTATACTGGAATCGTTTAAACCGTCGAAGATATATCCGGTTTCATTTTTGGGAAACAGCCACAGCGGATAACCTATTTTCGTAATGAACAAAAGTTTTTCTTCAGGCTGCTTTACGATTAAGCCACCGCCTTTACCTCTCTCAAGCTCTGAAAGAGCATAAACAGCAGCTGCCTCAACGTCAAAGCTAAACAATTCTCCATTTTTCCCCGGTGAAAAGGGCAAAATGAACCGTTTAACTGCAACGTTTAACATTGAGCATCAAGTCAGAGTATGAGGGTTTGCTTTTTTAAAATTTGTTGTCAAAATTAAGCCAAAAGGAGTCTGACATCCCCTTCTGGAAACCATCCCTAAATTAACTCATTCTGCATTTTTCTTTTTATCCTGCTGCTGCTTGTTAAGCTCTTTTTCCATTGCTTTAGCTAAAAGCTTCCAAGCTTTTGAATCATCTTTACACAGTTTATCTGAAAGAAACTTGATATCCGTCTTGGTCATGTTTTCTTTTTCCTGCTCTATATGGAGTGCAGTAAAATTTAGGCGTGAGGCATTATTGCCTTCTGCTGAGACTTCATAAATAAACTGGGAATATTTGTTTGGACCTGTTAAATGTGTCGAGACCCAAGAAAGTCGGTCTGGATAGAACTGCACAAGCTTTTGCTTCTCAATATCACCATTGGTTGTGTGAAAAATTTCCTTCAGAATTACGGTACTATCTGTGAGGTGCATCACTTGGCGTTCAACGTTGTCTTCACCCATGAGGGCATGGTCTTCAGGAGTAAAGTCAGTGCACCACAGGTATGCCTTACGAGCGGAAACAGCAAAACTCTGACTAAAATGATAACGAATTGCATATGACATAGGTTTCACAGGTTTCTAAATAGATAGCACATTATATATTATAATTGCGCTCTTGTTGAAAAGCTGCTAGTTATGGCGAAAAGAAGTCTGATATTTTCTTTTGGAACAGTGCCCGCTTTAACAGTTCGCTTTGCAGTATCCACCGTTGCATCGGAATTTCAAATCGTCCGCCTATAAACTGTAGGGATTCAGCGAGACTTTTGAAAAGGAACGGTTTTTGATGCATGGCGTTTCGCACGTTTTCGCGTACTTGCCAGACGCCGATGGGCATGATGTACCCTGGTCTTGCTTCTCTGAGAACGACGGCTGTGGCTTGGCGCCGTTCTTTGACTAATTGCTCGCAAACTGCCAGGCGAGCTGAATAGTAGCAGCCCCCTATCTCCGCGTACGTGGTTCTACCACCGTTGCCTTCCCAATCAGAGAAAATCGCTATGCTTTTTCCATTCGGATTCCAAACTGTTCCTGGATACCAGGCTTCCATGGACTCGTAACTCCATTGCTGTGGAATCATTAAAATCTCAAAAATATTATCCAGGTAGATTGACTCGTAAACCCTGTACTCATTGATTTCGGGAAAAGTCTTTACTTTTTCCCTGAGGCTTTTGGAGATGGTGTCGTCGACGGCTGTTATGCTCCAGCGTGTAGGAACCAAACGCCTGTTCTTTTCCACTCCGAAAGCGCCGACGCTGAAGGCTTTTTGAATCTTTGTTACCATGACGCCTCGATTGTAGAGTTCCACCACTGCCTGCTTAGCCCGTAAATCCGTATCATAATACGCCTTCTCAATCTTATCATCGTACCGTGCGTTGCCAACATGCAGGTCTCGGATGGGCGCTGAAGGACCAAACGGCTGAACATTGTCATCCATGAAAATTGAGCCCCGAGGCTTTTTGGTAAGGTTCAATTCGATATCTACGCTGCTGTCTGCAAGGGCTAACTCGCGTGTTTGATCCAATATTTTTCCAGCATCCATAAATTTTTGCACATTAACTCGGTGTTTACCACGTACAAGCATGCTTCGGAAACCAACAATTTCATCCATGGATTTCCCAAACCAGCATTCAGGCAAATCGTAAATGCTTGTGTCCTCATGTATGGGCGGCACAAGTGGACCCGCGTAGACGTTGGGGTAGCCGATTCTTCCTATGAAAACACTTGGAGGAGACATGCCATTGATATCTTCACTCGCCATCAGCGGTACGCTTTTGAGGAAATAGTTAACTTTAACCATTATCGGGCAACGAGTTTTGCCGCATAGAAATCTTGCGCCCTTGCACAAAACACATAGGCTGTCCTCTCTGGCTCGGGCAATTATTTGGCTATCATCCGCTAAGTTACTGCTTTTCAGAATGTCTCTTAGCCAGTTATCTGAAGCACGAATGCTTTGCGGCGGTTTTGAAGTAAGAGTCATTTACACTTTCATGATGATTGCATCAGCTTGATATGTTTTCCGCAAAACTAAAGCAAAAAGGCACAGCATCAACGCAAAGATAACATCATCCTGATTTGTAATAGTCAGCTACTGCTTTGAACGATTCTTTCGGTTCCCATGGCATGTCTGGGTAGGTAGTGCCGTGTTTTCCATTGTCATAGTATTTCACTAAGCTTAAGCTTGCCATGTCAAGGTCGTATTTGGGGTTGTCACTGTAGGGAGTAATTTGTGAGACAAACTGGAAAATGAACGCGCCATCGACTCCTGCATTATCGAGTACGTGGAGCTGGTCAACGAGTTGGTGCGCCTGCCAACCCTCATCTCGAACATGAGTGCCTTTCATCCGTGAACGTATAAATCGCCCAAAGAAAGGTATCGTGTGCAGAAATTGGCTTGTGTAGTCAACGTCGCCTCCTCCTATCAGGGTCTCAGCCATGCCCTTGTCACTTTGAAAAGTGCCATAGCCAAACTCCGTTATGACAACGGGTTTCCCAAAGGCGAAAAGCGGTTTGAGCATCTCCACGTATTTATCTTCGATGCGTTTAACCCGATAATGGTCAACGCCCACAAAATCAAAGAGTTTCCAATCCACCGCTTCCCAGATGAGTGATGCATACGTGACTTTGCCGTGAAATTCTTTTCTGGCAGCATCGTTGGCTTTGGTCAAAAATTCATTGAGTGGTTTGTTGTGCTCTCCAGCTTTTACGCGCTCCCAATTTTTCTTGTTGCGTAGTCGATCCATAAGTCGCCTGCCTTCTATTATGCCCTGCATGAAGAGAGTTGACTCAGAGCCGACGCTGAACACCAGCTGATCTGGCCATTTTTGACGTAATGATTCGGCTACTGTAGCCGCCTTTGTAATGTACTTGAGTGTGTTCTTTTGGCTTTTGTCCCACAGTTCTGGCGAAAGCCAAACTTCCAAACCCTGTTTTAAGGCGTCCTCGGCGGCAATCATCAGTCGGTCTATATTGAAGCCACAGATTCTCACGGCATTACAGTGCAGGTCATTCTTGATAATCTCAAGCTCGCGATGCACGACCTTCGGATCAAAGTTAGGGCGCCAATTGATGCCCATCACGCGTCCGACATCGTAGGAGACTCCTTTTCGTTTCATCGAGTTCGACCTCCTTTCTGCCAGTCTGGTTTATTCATTCGAAATAACCGTCTATTGTTTCGCATAATAGTCAGCCACAGCCCTAAACGACTCTTTCGGTTCCCACGGCATGTCCAGGTAGGTTGCGCCGTGCTTTCCGACCGCACCAGCGGTTTTTGCTAATGCCTTCGGGTCTATGTCGACGCCCAAGAGTTCCTTTCCCTGTCTCGCTGTCTGTCGCATCATCTGTTCCACGGTCTCTTTCTCAGCGTAGCTCTTTACCAAGCTGTAACTGGCCATATCCGAATCATACTTTGGGTCTTCGTTGTAAGGCGATGTTTGGGAGACGAAGGTAAATACGAAGGCTCCGTAGACACCCGAGGCATCGAGTATGCTTAGCTGGTCGGTGAGTTCACGAGCCTGCAGACCCTCGTCACGCACATAATGACCATCAACTTTAGGAGGTATCTTGATAATTTCTGCAAATGCTTTGGGCAGACTTAGATTAAGGTCCAGATAATCAGCCATCATCCCGAACATGACTGCAAAGCCTATCCCGCCGAGCTTCTCTGCACCTTGGTATGTGCAGCAACCGAACTCACCTATGACGACTGGCTTATTGTACACAAGAAAACGCTTGACTAGGTCGCCATACATATCTTTTATCCGTGCATCTCGATAAAGATCGACGCCTACAAAATCCAAGATGCTCCAATCAACCGTTTCAAACGGAACTGAAAAATACGTGACTTTACCGTGAAATTTTTGCCTGACTGCTTCGTTCCCCTTAGCCAAAAACGCATTAAGCGGCTTATTGTGCTTCCCCGCCTTCACGTTTTCCCAAAACGACGGGTTGTTCATCCGCTCGAAGAAATTATTGCCCTCTACGATGCCCTGCATAAAGAGCGTTGACTCAGAGCCAAGGCTGAATGTCAGCTGCTCCGGCCATCTTTGACGTAAGTCTTCTGCAGCCTCAGCGGCTTTCGTGATGTATCGGAGTGTCTCCTCCTGACTTCTGTCCCACATTTCGGGGGAAAGCCACACTTCCAGCCTCTGTTTTAAGGCGTCCTCGCTAGCAACCATCAGCCGCTCGATGTCAAGGCCGCAAATCCTCACGGTATTGCAGTGCAGGTCCTGCTTGATGATTTCAAGCTCGCGGTTCACAACCCGTGTATCAAAGTTAGGACGCCAATTAGCTCCAAGCAAGACGCGCCCCACATCATAGCAGACTCCTTTTCTATTCATATAAGTCACTTAACCTTCTGGTCGGGTTTAAGCATCCGCAGAAACTAAGGTTAACCATGCCGACCATTGGTTCTGCCATTGCATGCTTCTTCTATGGTACATGGTTCCCCAGATCACCCACATCAAGCCGATCAGCAGACCCGTAATAGCCAACGAGACTATTGTCAAGATGATGTTCTGAAACAGGCTGAAACTTTTCGACCAGTAGAGCGCGTAGAGAAGGATGAAGACAAGCCATGCTATTACGCCGAGGATTGAAAAAACGATAGGCGCAATGAAGCCGTACCATTGGGGATGGTTATTTTCAGTACTATTAACATGATTTGTCAAATTCTTCGCCTTTAAAGATAAATGTCAATTTCTAACTTTATAAAATCATCGTTGGCGAGCATTCGGCGACCAAATAAGAAAGCTGGCAGGTGATAAATTTATTTCAAGCGCGGCACATATAACTGAAAGTTGACGTTGTTGTCAACGGGTACAGGAGACACTAAGCCTGGAAAAAACGGATGATTATACTAAGCAAAATGAAGAACTGTGGGATTCGAGGGCTGAGACCTATGATAAAAGGTTCGGTTTTACCCGCTGGACACAGAAGAAATTGGTCTCCATTTTGGACTTGGGCGGGAACCCGTATTTTCTGGACTTAGGTTGCGGCACAGGTTGGGCTGTACGCTACGCAGCCAATTTGGCTAATGGAAAAGGAGAATTCTATGGTATCGATATTTCATCGAAAATGATTATGAAGGCGCAAGCGAGCTCTGCAGGTCATAAGAACATCCATTTTTACAAAGCCAACGCTGAGAACCTTCCTTTCAAAAATAACTTCTTTGACCTCATCATTTCCACAAATGCCTTTCATCACTTCGCCAACCACGAAAAAGTGGTAAGAGAGGCACACCGCGTCTTGAAACCCAAAGGAAGAATCTACATTCTCGACGTCACTGCAGACAACTTCATGATGAAAATCTTGGACCGATTAAGTGGAAAGATAGAGCAAGGTCACGTAAAAATATATTCAACACGGGAATACCAAACTTTGTTTGAAAGCGCGGGTCTACACTTTTTAGGTTACAAATCGGTAATGGTTTCCATGAAAACTCTCATCGGCGAAAAAGTCTCCCAGTAACCGCGTCATTTTTTTGTTGCAGAATCAGAGGTGTTATGCTATTCGCTTTCTTAGTGTTTCGATGGCTTTTTCTGCCCATTTTGAATCACTCCAGAACGCCCTGCCAACTGCCACCAAATCAACTTTTCCTTCCCTTATCAGTTTATCCGCATATTCAGGCTCGGTGATTCCTCCCACACCGATAACGGGAACGTTTACTGCTTTCTTAATTTCACTTGCCTGTGGAACAAAATAGCCTTTTACTTGCCTTAGCTGTTTAGGTTCGCTGCCGCACATCCCCCCTGATACGTCAATAATGTCCACTCCAGACTGCTCAAGTTTCTTGGCAAACGTAACAGAATCTTCGATGTGCGTTCCATTGGGCGCTAAATCGTCCGAGCCTAACCTGTAAAGCAAAAGTTTACCGTTGAGGCGTTCACGCACTCTTCCAACAATCAACAGGGGAAAGCGCATACGGTTCTCTAAGGACCCACCATACTCATCTCTACGCTTGTTAAATAAAGGTGAAAAGAACTGGTTAAGTAAGTAACCGTGCGCTCCATGAAGCTCAACCCCGTCAAAACCAGCCTTAACTGCACGCTCAGCAGCCAAAGCAAAATCGTCAGCGATAGCTTCCATTTCACTTACTTCTAACATGCGTGTTTTATCCCTTGCTGAGGGTCCAGCAGGTTCTGTACCGATGACTTTTTTGTTTGTAACTCCTCCTGCGTGAGATATCTGCACAACCGCGGGAGCACCTACCTCATGTACCCGCTTTGCAAGCTTCTCAAAACCACAAATTAACGAGTCATCATAGATTCCAAGTTGCTTTGGACCTATCCTTCCAGTCGGCGAAACATAAGCGTGCTCAACAATGGGCAAACCTAACGCTGATGAACGTCGAACGTAAAAGTTAATCAGCTTGTTAGTTACGGCGCCTTCAAAAGTTGCCCTTCCCGTCTGCATAGGCGGCATAACAATGCGGTTCCTAAGAGTTAACCCCTTCACTTTCAAAGGCTCAATTAATCCTAGCAAACACTGACACCTTGCATTGAATGGGTGCTGCGGCGCTATAATAACGCATCCGAACTCGAGTCAGGATATGCAGAATATTTTGAATCTTGACCCCAAAATTCAGAAAATTAAAGAGCCTTTTCCGAGGTGATAGCTCGTGACTGAAATGATAGTCTCTCCTATATTAGACTCTCGATTGCAATGGATTAAATACATAAAGAAAAACTGTTGTTGAAGCTTTGTCGTTTGCTTCTCCGAACGGAAGCAAAAAAGATTAGGTTTGGCTTAGAATGTTTTTTCTTTGAGTTGAAATGGTGAAGTGCTTTTGTACTTCCTTGTCAATTCAAGAAATAGTCGCTGTAAATTTTCCTTGTTTTGTCCATAGTCAAAAAGTGTTGTTCCAACTTTTGCTTCAGATTCCGCTTGAACAACGCTTCCACCATGTCCGTCTTCTTTTATTTTAATTTCGATTATTTCTCCCCATGAACGCATACTCGCACCATGCTTGCAAAGTAATTCAATTCCGTTGGGTTCAGTAAAAGTCTCTCCCTTAAACAAAAAGTCAACAAACGGCATAATACCTTTTAGTGTTTCCGAAACTTCAGTAGGAGAAGCTTCAACAGTGATTTCAGCCAATGCTCTTTTAGTCAACTTTAACCGAAATAGAATTTAGTTCAGCATTTACTTATTTGTTTTGTATTGTCGTCTGCTAAAGTTAGAATCGGAAAGTTAGAAGCGGTTAACCAACTGTTTGACAGCAGATGTAGCAGATGGCTACGAAATAATGCTTGAAAGGAATAGACGACAACCTACTCTTTACCTACAAGAAGTGCATAAAAATGTCGAGCATTTGTTATAGCGCCATTTCTGAGTTTGGCTTCAATAACATATTAATCAACACCTATTTTTTCCAAAATTTTCATTATTTTTAGGTCGCTGGCAATTAAACTAAAGGTCTCCGGAGGGCTGAGGCTGCGTCTACCCAAAAGGTTTATTTTTCTATTGTAAAACATTGCTCTGTGATTATCATGGATATTCTTGAAGTCAAAAATTTGAGTGTTAAGGTTGAGGGAAAAACTATCCTCAAAGACGTGACTTTCAGCCTTAAAGGCGGCGAGAATCACATTCTTTTCGGACCGAATGGTTCTGGAAAAACGACTCTCATAAGTGCAATTATGGGTCTTCCAACTTACGAATCAACTTCAGGAACAATCTTGTTCAATGGAACCGACATTACCACAAAAACTGTGGAGGAAAGGGCGAAGCTTGGAATGGCTGTCAGCTTCCAAAATCCTCCTGAAATCACCGGCGTGAAGCTCGTAGACTTATTGAAGCTATGTCTTGGCAAACATACGGAGGATTCGTTCAGTGAAGAAGAACAACGGCTTATTGAAGCTTTCAGATTAACAGACTTCTTGGACAGGGGTCTCAATGTTGGCTTCTCCGGCGGCGAAAGAAAACGCTCCGAAATTCTTCAGTTGATTTTCCTTAAACCCAAACTTCTTTTACTGGACGAGCCTGACTCGGGTGTAGATGTAGAAAGCCTGAAGCTGATTGCTACTGAAATCCAGCGTTACGTGGAAAACAGCGGCAGCTCAGCTTTGATAATAACTCACAAAGGCGATATACTGGAATATATCAAAGCGAAGTACGGATGCGTTCTTTTAGACGGGCAGTTTCACTGCTACACTCACCCCATGAGAATATATGAGGACATAAAGAAGGTTGGTTACGAAGAATGCGTAGCCTGCAGAAGAAGAACAGTCGGAGGCTGGAAAACTGACAACAGAGAGTGAATTAACAAAACTTCCACATAAAATTCTCGAAGAAGCGCAAAAAGCTGGCATTGAACCAAACGACAAGAACCGTTCAGGCACCTATTTCCACCTGAACCAAACAACCGTCCAGACAGCAGTTAACCAGCTTTTCGAAGGAAAAATCGAGCTAATGGACATTAAGGATGCCCTGAAAAAGTACTCTTGGCTCAACGATTACATGTGGAAAATAGTTGACAAGAACAAGGACGAGTACACCAAAAAAGTGGCTGAAGACTACAGCGGAGGCTACTTTATGCGGATTCTTCCAGGCGCCGAAGTGGTGTTTCCTCTCCAATCATGCCTCATGATCACGCAGAAGAATCTTGAACAACGAGTCCACAACATAATAATCGCCGAAGAAGACTCAAACGCACACATAATCACCAGCTGCCTACAGCACTCAACAGTTGAAAACGCATCGCACTTGGGCATATCCGAAATATACGTCAAAAAAGGTGCTACGCTCAACTTCACGATGATCCATCAATGGAGCGAGAACACTTTTGTGCGACCGAGAAGCGTAGCCGAAATAGCTGACAAGGCCACATTCGTGTCGAACTACGTATGCATGCGCCCTGTTAGGGATATTCAAATGTATCCTGCGGCGTATTGCAAAGGCGACGGCTCACGGGTAAGCTTCAACAGCATCCTGTACGGGCACAAAAACTCGCATTTGGACATTGGATCCAAGGCTGTTCTGACAGGGATAGGCAGTAAAGCAGAGATGATTAGCCGCGCCATCTCCCGTGAGGGCTCAAAAATGACCATCAGAGGCTTGATAGAAGGTGACAGTTCGGATTGCAAGGGCCATTTGGAGTGCCGTGGCTTGCTCATGGATGATGCATCGTTCATGGAATCGATACCTGAACTAATCGCAGAAAAGAAAGGCGTAGAGATAACGCATGAGGCTGCAGTGGGAAAAATCTCGGAAAAAGAAATTACTTATCTTATGACACGAAAGTTGTCGCGTGACCAAGCGGTTTCGCTGATTATACGCGGTTTCATGGATGTAGGCATACTTGGCCTGCCAGACACTCTTAACGCAGAGATCAAGAAAATAGTAGAAACCTCTACAGAAAACACATAGCAGCGCCATGGTAGCTTAGCCCCCTTTTTTTGTTCTATCAAAATTCATGCTGTAAGCTCTTTTTCCGCTGGATTATAAATTCGAGTAAAATATTATACCTAACTATGAGTGAAGCGAGCATCTCATTGAGTGATAATTTCCTTAAAAGGTGGATAACCTCAAAAATCACTCTCATATATCACATTATAGACAATGCAAATTTTATCGAATCAGCAGTCCAAACGAATTATATAGATTGGACCAGAAGGTGCGTACTTGAATATATTTGATTTATTTGAGTTTTATTTTCTGATTCTTTTTTACGTAGTATTCATAGGCAGATCAATAATGCTGAAGTTAACCGGGACCAATCCTTTTGCATTAGGTAAAGAAAAAAAGGGCTTAAACTCATTTATTGAAATTCTTTTCATTCCAGTTCTTCTTTTTTGGTCATGGGAGGTGTTGCGGCAATCAATGAACATTGATATTTTAATTTTGCCTGGATTCATTTATGAAAAATTGCATCTTTCGATTTTTGTTGGTTTATCAGGAATTGTGTTAACTTTAGCTGGGTTTGTGCTGTTTATTGCGGCGCTCGTTTCTTTTGGAGATTCTTGGAGAATAGGGATCGATAAAGAGAAACCTGCAGATTTAGTCACTAAAGGTGTTTTCAGATTCTCGAGAAATCCTGTTTTTCTTTTTATCGATTTATATTTTTTTGGTACTTTCTTAGTTTACTCCAGTTTGTTTTTTGGTTTGTCTTTTGTTATCGTAGCGTTGTTGTTACAGTACCAGATTGTGCAGGAGGAGACGTATTTAAAAAAAATTTACGGTGAAAAATACACGAAGTATATGGAAAAGACACCTCGATATTTCGGATTTTGAACGCGCCAGCCTTTTATCGGCTTAGTTCGTAAGGCCGATCGTACATCTTGGTTTGTGCATTGTTATCTTTTGCCAGCTTATTCCAGCCACGGTTTAGGAATAGACGCGTCATAGTCTTTGCCAGAAAAAGCGGGACGAAGAGCGAGGAAGCTAAATCTTCAGCTTCTTTTGACATGGGGTGACCCATTGAAAGGTCGAGGGAAGCCAACGAAAGACCTTTCGTAAGTTTTCGGGTCATTCCTTTCTTTTCATTCAAAGGTTCACTGTTGAGAGCCATACCCCAGCCAACGCGGATTCCTCCTCCCCACTTGAAATTTGACTCTTGAGCGAAGTTTTGAATGATTTTGATGGCGATATTCATCTGTTCCTTTTCTGGGAAGCCGCTGTTTATAATTGCAACCAACATCTGCGGCTTGGTTGGGAACACAGCTTTTCGGTGTTCATGAATTAGTTCCATGGCTTTGATAGTTTGCATTGGTAAACTGTCAACGTACATTGGAGTGGCGAGGACTATTATGTCAGCGTTGTCAACTGACTTCAGTAATCTCTCCGTGCCTTCGCGCGTGTTAACTAAGCGGGTGACAAACGCCTCTTCAGAAACCAAACCCTTTTCTTCCATTTTGTCCACTAAGAATTTTCCAATCGCATGAGAGTTGCTTCCTTCGCCTCTTGGGCTTCCTATTAATAACAGAACGTTTCTAGGTTGACTCATGATATTACCTCCACCTTCTTCAGCTGTTCCTCAACAAAGACGGGTATCGTTTTTGGATCTTTATCCCGTTGGAAGACACTGGCGGCATATGCAGGAGGATGAAAATTGAGCGTGTTCCGTTCAGCTAGAGCTATGAAGGTTTCTTCATAGTCTACGCCAGGTTCTTGCACTCCGATTACGAGGAGCTTTGGATACTTCTTGTAGCGCATCTTGTGATGGATTTGCCCCCGGTATGATTGGAAATACGGCAATAAGATTGGTATAATGCGGTCGAGTGCCTTCTTCAGTTCAGAGGAGTATCCGCCGAACGTAACTGGAGTCAGCCACACCATCAGGTCGCTTTGAATGGCTTTCCTAGTGGTTTCCCGCCCGTCGTCATTAATCACACATGTTCCCGGAGTCTTAACCCAACAGCCGAAACAGCCTAAGCAAGCGGCGATCTGCGTGTTGCGCAGTTCGATAGGCTCAACCTCCCACCCATTTTCGGTTAATTGATCGGCAATGCTTTTTTCTATCGCTTTAATGGTCAAATCGCCTTCTTTGGCTCCGTCAAAGATTACAGCTTTCATTTTTTAGCTCTCCAGTTTTTTAGTTTGAGTGTTCTCCAGAGAACGCCGTAGTGCTTGTAGCGTAGACTTAATTGTGGCGTCTTTGTCTGCACCTGCCTGTCTCAGAAACATCTCGAAACTTGGTGGAAGCAGTATCATGGCTTTTGTCGATTGAATAAGGAAAATGGATGTCTGCATCGGGTTCAAGTCGGGTTTTATTGAGCCATCCTTTATGCCCAAGACCACACTATTTAATACTATTTCGAGGTTTTCGCAACTTACCTTTGTCAATTCCGCTGCGTTTACGTCGTCACTACGTGCGACGGGCAAGTTTTCAGCTTCTGCAAACATGCGAAAATAGGGGGTGTGGCGCTTATAGAACTCATAATAGGCTTCACCTAATGCAAACGTTTTTTCCAATCCGCTTTGGCGTTGACCTGCTGCGTCTTTAAACATTGCATTCATTATGCGTGCTCCTCTTAAAGCTACGGCTGAGTACAGCGCCTCTTTGCTCTTAAAATACGTGTACAATGTGCCTTTCGCAAGCTGCGTCTTCTTCGCAATTTCCTCTATAGTTATCTCGTCATAGCGTTTAGAGAAAAAAAGCGTTTGGGCAGCGTCCACGATAAGATTGCGACGTTGTTCTTTCTCTTTTTCTTTTCTTTTTAGGGTTGACAATTCTGACCAGCATCCATTATTTGACTATCAGTCAATTATTGACTAATAGTCAACAAATATAAAAACCTACCTATCAGAATCATGAGTCAACCAGAAATACCTGCACTCGGAAAAGCGCATCCTTGGAGCTGTTGGGTGATGCTAGCACCAATTTATCAGTAAAAAATGAATTAAGGAGTTTTTTGAGGGTGCAGGTCCGATGGGATTTGAACCCGAATGGGGTCGGAACCAAATGGGGTCGGAACCAACTCTCGAAATAGTAGAAAACGCGCGCCAGCTCGTTGCTAAATCAATTTCTTTGTGTTAATTCTCTTTGTCTTGCGAACATAGTAATGGATCTGAGCGCGCTTACTCCGGCTTCTGTGGAAAGACCCGATATTCCTCAATGGGTCAAAGACTCGTTTCTCTATTACTGTAACAAGGGAAACCGAGCTTAGCGAACAATAAATCAAATACAATTCCCAATTCCAACATCACATCCCTTTCAAAATTGGCTTTTCAATGAACCAATTTTTAACATTAAAAAATATTGTCTACTTCTTTTTCCAGTTTTGGGTGCCATCCCACAGGCGTATAATTACTGGCAAAAGCAGATTGGTGGACCAAAAGATGAATCTTACGGGTATGTTTATGGTGCTGCTTAATTCTATTCTCCAAGACCAGAAGATTGGTATAGTTGAGACGAAGAAGATCACGGCGGCTAACATCTGAAAATTCCTTCGAAATTTGTATTGGCGAAGCAGTTGCTCGGGGATAATTTGCTTTTTCCTGCTTATGAGAGAATTGGTAAAGAAAGTTTGAATCACGAATAATCCTCCCAGATCGAAGGCGTAAAGTATTGAAACATTCTGTGCCATTACTGAGCTTGAAGAATAGGCGAGAAGCTGGTTGAAAAGATAAGGTTCAATGGAAACCAAGAAGAGCAGTATTATGTTGAGGTTTATCAGCTCACCCGTCTCCACAGGCAGCAAAGACATGGTACGCGTATAGGTGCGCCAAATGGTGATCAGTATCAGGAAACTGAAACCGTAGTAGAGAATGGACAGGAGCAGGTTTTGAAAATCGCTAGGCTTTTGCCCTATCAAGGTTAAAGCGCCTATTGAAAGCGCTAAGCCGAAGATCAGGTCAGAAAGGTTTTCGATGCGAGGCCTCGGCGGGGAACTTGTGCTTCCTTCTGTCATGGTGAAGATTTCCGCAGTTTCTACAAGTAATTAGTTTGTGGTTAGAATAATATATAGATTAGCGCGTGCCAGTCTGGTTGCCTATTGGTTTCCTGGGTGGCCTCCCCCTGGACCGTCTTCTTTATGATAAGTTTCCTTGACAACCTTCTCGATATCATCTAAGTTCAGTTTAGAAAGAATGGTGCATGAAAAATCGGGTTTTTCCATCTTCACCCTAAATATTCATGCTCAAGCAAGCTTTAACAGCAACATATCAACTTTCATAATTTTGCAACAAGCTGGCGCGCCCAAAATTGTTTCGTATTGATAGCCGATAAGAAGAAAAAAGAAAGGTTCTTGAGAATCTAAGCCAGTAGCCTAATGTTTTACACGTCATAGTGCTTCTTTATCCAATCTAAGTCGTTCTGCGCGATCTCTTCAAGCTCTGGGTGCTCTGCGTCGTTCTTGTGCCATGTCTTCTGTATGAGAACTTCGTGGAAAACTTTTAGTGGAGTTGAAGCCTCTATCGCCTGCTTAAGTGCTTCATGCCTTTTCTCCGCGCTTTCATGCATGGAGTAGCCAAACTGCTCAAGTGCGCCAGACTTTAGGTTTTCGTGTATTCGCTCCTTTGTTTCCTCAGACATTTTATCACTCATGCCTATCACCTCCGCGACTACGCATAAGCTTCTTCTAGCTGTCGAGATAACTAAGGCTGGGCAAGATCATGAGCCATCCATGGTGGAATCCAGCTATTGATTGACGGCTTAACCTTGGTCTCGAGAACCAAATTATTAATCTCAGAATCGCATTTAAGTTTTGGGTCATTGCAATGTTTTATTTGGAAAATTGGCGCCCAGGCCGGGATTTGGACCCGGGTCCTGCGGGCGACAGCCGCATATACTATTTCGGCAACATGAAAGAATTCATGCTGAGACCGGACTATACTACCTGGGCTTAAGCGCCGCATCAATACACGATAATTTAACTAATTAATCTTTTCTCGGAAAATGATGTTCGGCAGTTCCTCAGAAACCGCTCTCTCTGTTTACTGCCTTTGAAAATAAATTAGCGGTAATTTTATTATGTCACAGGTTATTTATTGATGAAATTGAGGGTGGGTGAGGAGAGGTAATAAAACGCACTAATTACTCGGCGGTTCTGCAAAAATACTGGATCGCAATCTTGCTGTTGCTGCTGGCTTTGGCGTCGTTTCCCTCAGTTTACGTCGCTCTCTTAACCGCTTTTGTCTTCACTTTTCTGGTTCCAGGCTTGATTTCCTATCGGTTCTTCAAGTTGAAGTCTCATGAAATATGGGCTTTTGTGCCTATTTTCAGCGTCTTAGTCTCCGTTGAGTTCATTTACTACTTGTCTTTGGCGGTTGGCTACTCACGGGAAACAATACTCTTCAGCTTCCTTGCCTTAACAGCAGTCTATGCGCTGGTGGTTTACAAGAAGGGTGAACCGATACAGCCGCCAAAGTTCCTCAGGATTAAGCAGATTAAAAAGACAAGCCTTCTAATGTTCACTGTAATCTTCCTCATTGCGCTTGTTGTCCTGGTTAGAAGCGTTTGGTATGGCAACCAGTACGGGATAGTTTTAACGGGTTCCAACTGGCAGGACACGCCGTTGCATTACGAGATAATTGAAAGCATAAACAACGGGAATTTCCCGCCTCAGATGCCTAATTTTGCGGGGGTACCGATGACTTACTATTACTTTGTTGATTTTCACACAGCCATTATTGAGAAAGTCTTCGGTTATTTGCCCACGCTTTTGCCCTTTTTAAACGCTGTTTTCATACTTGTCTTCGGGCTCGCAATTTACGCTTTGACAAGACCGAACGGCAGGCGCGCTGCCATCATCGCCACAGTCATAGCCACGTTCGGTTGGGGCTTAAGCTACTTTGGGCTCTTCAACGCGTTGTTTACAGGGCAGTTTAGTGCAACAACAAATTACAGTTACCAGTATGGTGGAACGTTTGGTTTGCCTCCCATATTTGACAATTTGCTGCAGCAGAGACCGCTTCTAGTTGGTTTGCCAGTGTTTGCTTTCGTTTTGGCTTTGTTCTGGGATATGAATAGTAAAAATCGGCTCTTATTGGCTGGTATAATGACGGGTTTGCTTTTTGAGTTCCATAACGTTGCTTTCCTGTGTTGCTACATCGCCTTCGCTGTCGCTGTACTGTTTAATTTTAAGCAGTTCAAGCTAACTAACAGTCTTTACTTTTTGTTGCCAACCGCTTTAGCCTTGCCTTTTATTTTACACAATGGACCACCGGCAACGATTTCTTTGAGCACGGTTTGGATCGCTGAATTCGCGCATGTCCCGCCTGTTTATTACCTTTTGAACCTTGGAATCCCCTTCGTGATAGCGATTGTTTCTTTTGTGAAGTCTGGAAATGAGCTTTTGAAGGGTACAATGCTTTTCTTAGTGCTGATCCCTAACATTCTTTTGTTGACGCCTAACCCGTGGGATATGTACAAGTTTTTCATTTTCGCTTGGATCCCAATCGCCGTCTTAGCGGGCGTAATGTTGTCTAAAACAAGAAAAATCGTCATTGTGACGCTGGTTTTGCTTTCGATTTTGACTTCAGCAAGCGTTATCATTTACAATGTTGGAACAAACTTTACGGCGGCAACCTGGCAGGAGTATCAGCTTGGCTTATGGGTGCGTAATAACACGCCAGAAGACTCCGTTTTTTTAAGCTACAACAATTCTATCCATTGTCCGCCAGCTTTCATAGGTGGAAGACTCACCGTCTCATCCTACATTAATTGGCCCTACGGCTGGGGGATACCTCTTAGTCAGATTTACCAGCGGATGAACGATGTTAGCATGGCATACACTGGCAACGCAACCGAACTACAGCAAGTCGTAACCAAATACCACGTCTCGTACATTTATGTCGGAACCGACGAATTAGCCAATTATCCAGGTTGCACAGCAAGGTTCAACGCCATCAGCTGGCTCAAGCCTGTCTATACAAACGGAAACCTCGAGATTTACCAAGTAGAACTGAACCAGACGAGACTTAGCAAATAGTTTTGCGTTTAATGCTTGACCGCCGAGAATTCAGAGAAGATAATTGTTGGAACTGCATGCTAAACGAAACGTGACTAGCGTAGGCTTGAAATGAAAATTGGCGATAGACAGCGGGATGCAGATTAAACATTTTTTGTGGCTCTCTCGATTAAAGGTGGGGTTACCTTCGGAACACGGAATCTTTTAACTCTTGCAGTCTTTCCCTGTTCGGCGAACCCTTTTTGCCCGTCATGCAGTCGATGTCGATTCTGCCAATCGTTGTTTTCTCAAGTTTTTCAGGCTTAATCTTAGTCAGCTTCATTTCAGGATTGAGGGAAAGCTGCCGCACCAGCACTTCAATTGCGTGCTGCTTTTCGCCCAATTCGTCGATTAGGTGCATTGTGCCTGAGAAGTGGACAGAGGTGTAAACGTAGTCGCATTCGTCGGTGACGTCGAAATCCACCACTGCCTGCCCCCAAACCCTATTGTTGGCTTTTAGGTAAACGAGTTTTTTGCCTTCTGGTGCACAGTGAAAATAAAGGCAGTTTTTTGCTTGGTCGTAACCGTGGCTCAGCGAGACAAGGTAGGGCTCGTTATTCATGCAGAAAGCAACAGTGACGTATTTGGTGGTTTTCAGCACTTGCCGCAGCTCGTTTGGATCGGTGATTTCTCGGTCTTTGCGCCTAACATGAAAAGACATATCACCAAATAAGTAGCCAAAACAATATTAACTTTAACCTTTAGAACCGCCCAAACAATTAAAGCGGCAAAAAATGTGCTTGAGCGGTTAAGCATGCAAGCCTAAACCGAGTTAGCTCTCAGCGATGCTTAATATTAAAATTGAAGATGTTTATCAATTATGTATCAAACAGTAGGTAATTAGACTGGGTAGGTAGGCTGAGCACGCACAAATAAAGATAAAATTAATATCAGTATTAAAATAATGTAGTTTGATTATACTTCAAAATTAAAGAATATATAAAAGGGCGCGCATGCTTGTTCCTTAATTGGTTAAAAATGGTTTTAATTGTCCTTCTTATGTTAGGTCGACTATTGGGGTTCTATTTCTGAATGGAAGTCGGGGGCAAACGCGATTATCAAAAGAGGAAATACCATTTATGACCATTTTAGAAACAGCCATGCGCGCTAATTAGAGAAAATTGACTTAGAAACCGAGTTTCACTGGTTCCACAAGCCTTCAAAATAAGCTTCTGCTAGTCGTACAACATTAGGGTTATTTGACCACAAGGAGGGCACGCCCTCTTTCTCATCTAAGCATAGAGTTACTTCTTTCTTATCAAATATGTGCATACCAATCGGGGCACATTTAGATAAGTATTTGAATTTAATGTCGAGATTTTTCGCTAAGGCTTGTTGCTTTCTTATTTGTGCTTCTGTTTGCCCCGTTTTTTGTGTAACAAATCGAATTTTTTGCTTCTTTTTACAAGGCAAATTAAGCATCGTAAGCTGGGCAACCTTCCATGGAACAGCAATATCTATGCTAGTCTGTGATGATTGAGTTAGCCTTTCGAGCATTTTTGAAAGAAGCCTCCGTTCTGAAGTAACTTTGAACTCTTGAGTCTCTACCTGAAAACCTTTGACGTCGTTATCATGGCAGTTATTTAGAAATGTGTTGGTTTCCTTTTCTAGTTCAGCATATGCCTCTTTTTTGTTTTGAAGCAGAATTGAAATGCCTTCTGTTATCGGGGTGGCCTCATACAAAGTTTTTTTATTTATGATTTTTTCGGCAAGCCCCAGTTTTTGCAGTGCGGGCATTACTCGATAGACCTCTGGTCGAGCTACGTTTGAAACCTTAGCTATTCTTTGTACTCCTGCTTTTCCGAGCCTAGCAAGGGTTAAATATATTGTTGCCTGCAAAAACGTGAGCCCGAAGTTCATTAGTGTCTGAATGCGTGAATTGTTGCACGCCTTGATCTGCTCTTCTTTAATTATGAGGCTTTCACTTTCCCCATGTTTTGCTCTTATTAGTTTATCGCATTTGTTAGTAAGAATATTACAGACAAGCGCTTAAAACGCTTTTGGCGCAATTGTAGAAGCACAAAATAAAAATGGAGAAGAAAAATACATGAAATTTGCAAAAAACAGAATTGCAGCTATTGCGATCGCTATATTCTTAACGCTTTCAATGTCAGCTTCAATGATGCTATTGACAGTGCCAACTGCCAGTGCACACACGCCCGCATGGAAGATACCTACGTACGCCTACGTACAAGCTAATCCTAACCCAGTAGGTGTCGGTCAGCCAGTGGAAATATACATGTGGCTTGACACAGTGTTCGATGGTGCATCTGCTATTAACGACTATAGATTCCATAACTACGAGCTCACCATTACAGCGCCTAACGGTGCAGTAACAACACAGACTTTTGCTTATATATCAGACACAACGGAAAATCAGGGTTATTCCTATACTCCTACACAAGTCGGCACGTACACTCTTAACTTTACTTTCCCAGGACAAGCATACACTGCATATGCCTACGATCCTGCCTCACTATTTGTTAACGATACTTATTTGCCCAGCACTGCATCAGGAACATTTACTGTCCAGCAAACACCAACAGGCGTATATCCACCCACTCCGCTTCCGACTGCGTATTGGACTCGCCCAGTTTACGGTGAGAATACTAACTGGTACACGATTTTGTCAAACTGGCTTGGCACTGGTTTCGGTATGGGAGCACCTGGTGCAGCAGGCTATGGTACCGGTTATCCAAGTGATGCCGTAGGATCTCAAACTGCTCATATCATGTGGACTAAGTCGCTTCAAAGTGGAGGAGTCGCTGGAGGAAACGATTTTCTTACTGCGGGAGACACATACTTCGAGGGAAGTGGCTACTTTAATAGATTCGAGAATCCGATAATAATGGGTGGATACCTATACTACACGGAACCAGTGGGATTCGCAGGTTCGCCAAACGCAGGGGCTTTTGGTTACGTGAATCCTTATGGACCAACTGACTGCGTTAATCTGCAAACAGGACAACTTGTTTGGTCTCGCACTGATGTACCTAAACTATCATTCGGCATTCTGTTCGATTTTCAAAACCAGAACCAACACGGAGTTTATCCTGGAATACTAATTGCGACTTCAGGAGGCATGGGATTACCTTTCAATTGGGAGGGGTTTGATGCAGACACAGGAAACTGGCTGTTCAACGCAACTAACATTCCCTCAGGCACAAGTGCAATGGGTCCGAAAGGAGAATACCTGATCTATGTCCTGACGAATGATGGCACCCCCACGCATCCACAGTATTATTTGGGTGAGTGGAATTCGACCGCACTGGGGACCTACTATATACGCGCGCTGGGAGTAAGTGGTGGAGGATTGGTAGGTACAATTGATGCAAGCGCTTCATCCAATTATGACTGGAACGTTTCGATGCCATGGCTTAACACTCAGACCTCACCAGTTACCGTACTTGACGCTTTCCCTGGTAATATGTTACTTTGCATGAACGGCACTTACCCGGCTGGTCTCGCTTCGGCGGCTGTACCAAGCTGGTCCCCCTACACATACTTTGCTGTCAACCTCAACGCAACTAAGGGTCCAATCGGTTCGGTGCTATGGTTGAATACACTTAACGCTCCAGCAGGCAACCTCACTCTCTCATTTGGCGGAGCTGATCCAACGGTCGGTGTCTTCGTTGAACACTATCAGGAAACTATGCAAAATGCAGGATACAGCATGGCAACAGGTCAGAAACTTTGGGGTCCAGTTGGCAATCAAGTAGCCTTTAATTACTACAGTACTACTGGATACTTCAGTGGTGGCCCGACGGGGAACGGATTAACGGTTGCTTACGGGAAACTCTACTGTAGCGGATTCGCAGGATTAATTTACTGTTATGATTTGACTAATGGAGACCTATTGTGGACCTACGGTAATGGCGGCGAAGGCAACAGTACTAGCAGCGGCAGCGTCTACCCTGGCAACTATCCAACTTCCATATACGCTGTTGGCAAAGGAATATTATACACGATTACTACTGAGCACACTGTTCAAACGCCGATCTACAAGGGCGCATTGACACGCGCTATCAACGCTACAACCGGACAAGAAATCTGGACTCTTTCAGCTTATACCGGCTCGTGGAATTGTGCAACAGCTGCTATCGCAGACGGCTATACGACATTCTTTAACGGCTATGACAACCAAATTTACGTTGTTGGCAGAGGACCCAGCGCGACCACGGTTACGGCACCTGATGTTGGAGTTACAACCGCCACACCAATAACGATTACAGGTACAGTGCTGGATGTTTCCGCTGGCACAAAGCAGACTGAGCAGGCAGCAGACTTTCCGTATGGAGTTCCATGCGCGTCTGAGGCTAGCATGAGTACGTGGATGAGCTACGTTTACCAACAGCAGCCAGAACCAACTAACTTCACTGGAGTTCCAGTTACGCTAACTGAAACCGACGTCAACCACAACACATACACCATCGGCACGACCACAACTGACGAAAGCGGCACCTTTGCTTTTAACTGGACGCCTCCAATCGCGGGCAACTACACTATCGTAGCCACTTTTGCAGGCAACAGCGGCTACTATGGATCATGCGCTGAAACGCACATCTACGCAAGCGCCCCAGCACCAACAGCGGCACCAACGGCTTCACCACCGACAGGCTTGGCATCGACAGGGACCGTAATGTTAGGAGTCGCAGTAATAGTAATCGTTATAATCATATGCGTCGCTGCACTTGCAGTGCTGATGCTAAGAAAACGACCATAAAGTGAAAACAAATGAACACAAAACTTCACTTTCCCCTTTTTTAGTCCTTTAAAACCTTGGAGAGAAGAATATAGGGCTGAGAAGGCTCTGGTCAAATATAACTCGCTCACAATCGAAAAAAGATACATTTCTTTTTTTCTTTCAGTCCGGGGCCTCAGCAAACCCTTAATTAAATTAGTAAAATCCTTTTTATAAGCAACTTAAGTAGAATTTAAATCAACCCGTTTATGCCATAATATTTCAGACAAATCTAATGCTGAATAAATTAGTATATGTTAAACTGATTAATAAAACTCGGTTTTAAGCAAATTAAGTAGAAATAGCCTGCTGGAAAAAGCAAGCACATAGACTAACAAGCTCTTTCAGTTCAACACAAAACTATTTATTCATAGTTTACTACCCTTGATTTGAGGGTAAATGAGTAAGTTAATCTAATAATAGTGACCTATAGGTTAACTTTATTCAAATAAGAGGATTGGGTCTGGTTAAGTTAGGCATCAATTTGAGGAAGTGAGATTATCAGTAAAGAATCATTTGATGTTGATAAGACTGTAATGGAACTGGTTATGGAGGATGATGTGGCAAAAAAGAGGATGTTAGCCAAAAAAATCTTTGATGCTGCTTATGCAGAGGGGATTTATTCCGCAAGTATCCATGAATTTTATATGGCTCGTGGCAGGGGCGAATTCGCTGGTTTCACAGTTCCCGCGATAAATTTGCGGACTTTGACTTATGATTTGGCTCGTGCAATATTCAGGGTGGCAAATAAAAATGTTTCTGGCGCTTTCATCTTTGAGATTGCCCGCTCTGAGATCGGTTATACTAATCAGCCGCCGATCGAATTCGCAAGCACGGTTATGGCAGCAGCAATAAAAGAAAGTTATTCCGGTCCAGTCTTTATCCAAGGAGACCATTTCCAAGCCAACGCAGCCAAGTACAAAGAGAATCCCAATAAAGAAATTGAAGGCTTGCAAACTTTAAGTGCGGATGCGGTTAATTCGGGTTTCTTCAACATCGACATTGACTCATCAACACTCGTCGATTTAACCAAACCAACTCTTAAAGAACAACAACTCCTAAATTATGAAGTCTGCGCAAAGCTCACTCAGTTTATCCGCCATCTTGAACCAAAAGGAATTACGATTTCGATGGGTGGCGAGATCGGCGAGATTGGGCATCAGAATTCAACACCTGAGGACTTGAACGTTTTTATGGTTGGACTCAAAGAAAAGCTGGGCAAGGGTTTAACTGGAATAAGTAAGATTTCTGTTCAGACGGGAACAACTCACGGTGGCATTGTCCTACCTGACGGTTCAATCGCGCAAATCATGCTTGACTTTAACACGTTGAAGACTCTTTCTGAGGTTGCCCGCAAAGAATATGGATTGGCGGGTGCTGTTCAGCATGGAGCGTCAACGCTGCCTCCTGAGGATTTCCACAAGTTTGTTGAATGCGAGGCTGCTGAAGTACATTTAGCCACGGAGTTTCAGAACATGATTTACGAATCAAAGCACTTTCCGGCTGATCTAAAGCAGAAAATCTATGCATGGCTAAAAGTCAATGCCGTAAACGAGGCTAAACAGGGCGAAACTGAAGATCAATTCCTCTACAAGACCCGGAAAAAAGCGTTAGGCCCCTTCAAGAAAGAAATTATGAGACTGCCACAGGAAACGCGTGATGCAATTGCGGCTGAACTCGAGACAAAGTTTGATTTTCTCTTCAAGCAACTCAACGTTGTAAATAAGCGCGATTTAGTGAATAAATACATACACGCTCCATCAAGCAAAGAAAAACATATACCATAGCATTCGGCGGCACCATGTAAAGTCTGTTACTATTCTTTCCTTTTTTTATTTTCCCCATAATTTACCAAGATGAAAAATAGTTGTATTCTTCGATGTTTGCGCTTAACATGAAAAGACATTTCCCTCTTAAGAGGTCCAAGGTGCAGTAAAAGGAGCATGAATTTTAGAAGTACCGGTTCAAAATTTTGGGCAAATTTTTAAATCCTATAAGAGTACCAGTTAAGTAAGGGAATGAAAAAATGAGCGATAAAGAAAATGAAGAGAATTATCTCGATTTTGATGAGATTAAAACACTTAGAAATGCACTAAACAGCTATTGCGGGCATTCAGAGATTAGAGATTGGCTACTGGCAAAATATCCAGCAAACAAAGAATTTTTTTATGATACAGAAAAAGCATTTGATGATTTGCCTGTTATTCCTAAGCATACTTTAAGGAAAGCCCTTATCGATTATACCAGGCAAACCCCTCCGACTGAAGAGCTTGCAAACGTAGAGATGTTTTTGCTTGAACTTGCATGTGAAGAACACGTTATTCGAACAACTCATATAACTTTAAGTGACATGGGCGAAAACAAAGGAACTACGCTTAAACCTATGTTAGACGCAAGCAAAATATCCGAACCCTTTGAATTTGATTTTGAATATTGCGCTATATGCGATGTACGGCAGTACAAAGGAGAGCTTACGCCATATGCTCTTAATGTTAACTTCTTAGAAGACATAGCTGAACAAGGAAGCTATCATGTGATAACTGAAATAAAAGAATCGATGGAACATAAAGAATTTGAGCAAACGGTTAAAGAGATAAAGGATGGTTTAGACATACAGTAACTTTAGCCGACATTAAACAATATTCCAGCCCTTTTTTCATTAGCAACAACCAAAAGAATTGTGCATCAGTTCATGTACCGCGTTTTTTGTCTGTGTGTGCTCGCATAATGATTATGCAGAACTGAGAATTAAAAGAAATTTTTGCTAATCCTCTCAGATTATACTGATTGTGATTGCTAAAAAAAGAAAGAGAGGCTGAAAAAAGTTTTATGGCTGTACGTTGGCTGCTACGGTTGCTATGTCACATATGTCTATCTGGTATGTGCCATGGAAGTCCATGCTTTCGTCATAGTTCGGCATGCCCGGTACGGCTCCGTAGTCATTTGAAATGGCTTTTAGGTCGGCTCGAGTCACTGTGGTGTCTGTTCCTCCGTTGATTATATCAAACCTGTTAAACATAGTTTGTCTCTCTATTGATCGGTGGACAGTGCCGTCTAGCAGAGGTATTCCAGTTATGTTTAGGGTGAACTGAGTCCATGAATTGGTTACGTTCATTTCGCCGTATACTTTGGTTTCAAGAGGCGTGATGTTGGTGTTAGATTGAATGTTTATTGAACCATCTGTTTTGATGACTATTCGTGAGATTGTGACGTTGAAGACGCTCCAAGTGCCATTCATGTAGAAGTTGTTCCCTTGGAAGTCAACCATGGTGAAGTTGGCTTTCACAAGTCTTGCCGCATAGAAGTTGTAAGAGAAGTTGCCGTCATGCCTGAAGTTGGTTGTTGCGTTAGTCCAAATCGCATCGGCTGAGTCGAACCAGCTTGCTGGAACTCCGTTGCAACTTGTAGTTGCAGCCATTACTGTAAGAGCGCCGTTGACTGCTGGAGCCGTTTGTGTCCCCCATGAGGTAATGTTGCCATCTAATCTTACCCAGTGGCTTCGGATCGGAATTATGGGTGGACAAGGTACCGACATCATAGGCGAGTTGTGGGGGGTTGGACTGACGGGTGATACCGTACTTGCGAATGCTCCTGCAAAATTTAGACCAGTTACTGCAATTGCTGTCAAGAGAATTGCCGCAATTATTGTTGTTTTCATTCTAATCATCTCAAGTTTCTGAATCCTTCAGGTTTGTGAAGTCAAATAAAAGCGTTTCTGAGCTTCTTTTCGTGTAATATTGTTCATAACTGTTTATTTCTGCTTATTATTGTTCATTTAGGTTTATTTTTATTTTTTAATGTAAAATCTGTGCAATTCATGCCAAGTGAATGCATTTCGTGTCAGAAATAGAAAACATGCAGGTTCTCGACCACACATGATACCGATGGAAGTGCGGCGGGCACCAGAGATCTGATGTCTCGATGTCGCATAGCCAACTTCAGATTAAAATTTAATCTTCTCTCTCTTACGTACGCCTACGAACGCACGCTTTCACTAACTCTCCCTCGCACGCTCCCACGCACTCGCAAACGTGCCTAATGTCTCCGCGCGCGAGAATTTCAACCTTGTTACCGCAAGCATAATATAGTTACTGTCGAATCAGTTATTATTGATTCACAGTGATTTTTATGGCTTCGCAAAAAGTTACCCCGTTGAAAATGGGCTTGCTTATAGTTGCACTTGCATACTTCCTCTTTAACGCACATAGCCTCTTCAACCTCTCATGGGTCGGCGAATGGAACCGCCTCACCACTAACCCAACAGCTAGATTTGACATTTATATAACAGACGTCTCAGCTTTTGTAGGCATAGTTCCCCGGTTCATCGCAGGCATAATCGCCGTAAGTTCAGTCATATACTATATGGTGAAGGGAACGCCTTCAATAAACAGAATTTTCAACATTTTGAAAGTCATTTTAGTTTTGGAAGCAATCTACTGGCTCGGATTAACTACGACAGCAGCGGTGGAAATTCGCAGCTTTATTACGGGTCCGCTTCAACCGTCAATAATCAACGTATTAACCACATTGATGTCAGGAGTCATCCCCAACACTGTAGAGTCAGTGGCGCTCCCCATTGTCCTGTTAATATTGGCTTTCAAGCTTGACCCAAACAAGCCATCAACAAACATAAAATGGACGTTAATAACGGGTACACTTTTACTGTTCGTGTTTTGGCTAACCAACATGAGCATATGGATTGATATACTGCAGGTAGAAGGAATAAGGGGCGTAACAAATTACCCCGTGAACACACTCAGTTTCATCTTGACGGTTTTTGGGTTGTTGGCGCTGGCACTTTTCTCAACAGGCTTCACAGTAGCATCTGTTAGAGCTAAACCTATGGCGAAATTGAACCTCAAGATTGCGGGCGCTATGATTACAGTGTTTGGACTGTACTTTCTCTGGGAATATTTAACATGGATTTTCTTCGGAGGCAATTACTTGTGGAGCACATGGTATGCATGGTTCTTAGGGCATAACCTTGACTTATGGATGCTGTCGCTGCCTCTGCTTGGCGTACCATTGCTTTTTGATAACGAAAAAGAAAACCCTTGACTTGGCCTCAAAATCCATCAAAGCAAGATTCATTGCAAGCGATAGCTTTGTTTTTACAAACTTCTAAAAGCACAAAAACCACAAAACTCTTCGCCCACGAAGTTTATTCAGGTAAAACATAACATTTTACACCCACATTCCTTAACTCAATGAACGAGCAATATATGGAAACCAGCTGCTACGATGAAAGCCAAATCCTTTAAAGTTGAAATAGGCAAAAATATGTTTCCGCCCTCAGGAATAAAAAACATAGGGCACAAAAAAGACGAAGCAAAAATCAACCTCAGCCCCTAAAACGGGCTTAACGCTTCTTTCTGACGTAAACTGCTATGATTATGCTTGCCAACACAAGAACCAGATATGCCGCGCCAAAGATTGTTAGCGGAATCCTAAACGCTGGTTCAGAATGCAGAACCGTGGTTTGAGGAGTATAAAATAATCCGCCCAGATAAGCCGCTAAGAAAACAGCAACAAAAACGGCGCCTACCCCTTCAAACACAAATAGAAAACTTGTTAGTTTCTTATCGTTCAACATCAAGCTATTCACCTATCACATTAATAATAAAAAGGTTTAATATTTAAAGTTGAATTGCCCGGCAACCTTGTAACCGCAAGTTAAACCTTGGAGCAAAAAAATTCCAGAAATTATTACTCAATATATTCAAAAATCCGTATCAAATTTATATAAACGTAAGCAATGCATATTGAATTGTGTCAATCAGGAATGAGGAGGTGAGGATTATTGGAAGAAGCAGCCAAGAGTGTTGGACCTATGATTAAGCTTATGTACAATATGCTGGGAGACTTGAGCGCTGCGTTCTACAAGAAATATGGAAAGGATGCCTTGCCCATAATATCTGCAGTAGCAACCAAGTACGGTGAACCCAACGCCAAACTCGTGCAGCATATGATGCCAATCAAAAACATGGAGAATGTCGCCGAAATGTACAAGATGATGTTTGGAATGATGGGAGAGAAGTTTGATGTAGTAAAAGTGTCAGACGACATGCTTCACTTCAAGGTGTCAACCTGTCCCTTGTGTCTACAGGGAACGAGCAAGGAACTGTGCGAAGCCGTGATGCAAACTGACAAGAAGATGGTGAGTACTCTTCTTGGTCACCCAGTTAACATCGGGATAATGAAAACCGTGGCGGCTGGAGACAAATACTGCGAAGTCACCTTCTCAAAGAAGTAAACCAGAAATGCACACCCAGTTCACCATCCATTTCTGCGCGTGTATGTTTTTTCTTTATTTTATTTTTTTATTGTTATTTATTTAGGGAGAGCGCGTTTTAACTGTAACTAAATTCTATACGGCGCGATTTGAAGAATTGTTTTGTAGTACTTGGCTACAACCACTTTGGCATTTTACAGTTAAAATTCGCAGTTTTATTGTTGTAGAATGCGACTTTTGTTTATTCTTAATTGGTTAAGTGTACTACAGTTGTTCTAAGTATCATTTGAAAAGGTTATGTTGAGGTTAGACGTATTACTATTTTTAGCAATAAATATTGACAGTTAATATATGCGATAGTACTAAAACTTGGAGCTTAACAAATTGAATATTTGGAGAGTAATAGGCTATCTTTTCCTTGGTTTTGGAATTATTTTTTTGGCTCTTGATGCAATCGCAGGATATTCGGTGGCGTACGTAAACTCTTATTTCGCCGCAATCGGTCCTCAAACTGCTCTACATCTTTTGATAGCTGCCTTAACGCCTTATGCCACAATAGCATCATTTATGTTCGTAATAGCTGCTGTGGGATTGTACGCTGCTAGAACGTCCTCTTTTGCCTTTTCAACTGCTGCTCCAAGAACCAATAAGTCTTCAGCCCATTCAAAGTCTTCGAAAGCATCTGTTTCTCGAATGTCTGAAGGATATCCGCCTCCGCAAGTGTCAACCTGCCCCTCATGTAAAAAAACCATAATATTCATGGCACAGTATCAGAAATGGTACTGCTTAGAAGAAAAAAGATACATGTAGCACCTGATTTGTAAGAGTTTAAGTCACCTTTAAATCCAGTATTTCAGAGAAAAACTATCCATTGGCTGAAGGAATAGCTGCTATCTTGCGAATCTATTTTTTTTAAATTTGACTTACACTGTTTCCAGTCGTCTTTCCATGTTAAATAGTGAAAACGGAATTCTAGTTTGGCTAACATAAGAATCCATGACTAATTCCAAAAAGCCATCTTTCATGGAGCTGCAACTAATTTCTTTTCTCGGAATTGTGCTATGTTTACTGGGATTCTTGGGAATCTCCCTCTGAGTAGTTCCTCTTCTTCGTAGAAATAATTCCAGCCGTTTTTGTGCTCATGATATTTTTTCGTTCTATCCCAGTCTCCGCTGAAGTGGTCAAAAATAATTAGTGCTTTTGTGGGAAATTTCTCAGGAATTTTAAACCGTTCGTGGAATTTGCCTTCAAAGTAACTCTGAATTTCAACTCGGGCATTGGATTCTGTATACCAGTTCAAAGCGTACTTGAACTCCACCAACACTACTTCGCTCTCCTCGAGTTTCAGTAAAGCATCAACTCGGCAATTGTTTAGCTTCTATATCTCTGATAAGCCGAGGTCGTTTCTATTCTCAAAGAGGTGAATTAGAACTCTGTTCTCAAATCTGTAAATTTCACGTTTGTATTCTTTCATTTTGGAATTTAATTCTCGGACACTTCGGATGTGATAATTCTATATGTTGGGTCATTTCTATGCCATCTCTCATACACAATTGGTTTTCTGACAATTTCACCTATCTTAATACGAGGTTATTTCCTATGTTTATTTTTAACTCTCCCTTTGTTTGACCCTGAGCATTTCAGCCTATTTCTACACATTGCAGATTTAAGACTTATTCGTGCTTTTGTGGCACTTTGAGTATACCTACAGTATAAATAACGCAACCACCCAAAATCACAATTATGCCGAGATACAAACCTAATTGGTAAGCGACTAAGTTCGCTATTACCATAACTATTAGTCCAACTACCGCTAAAGCTATTCCGACCAAACGAGCTGCATTCATGCTTTCCCTTATTTTTCTATTCTACGCTGTGCAGATTTAAATCTTATCATCAATGAAAACTCAGCCTGCCTCCCTAAGTGAGCGGTATTCTTGAATCTGGATCTGCATTCCACCAAACAGTTTGGTCGTCAATTTGATAAATTGCTCTCGGGAATAAGACTACCAATATTGAACTTTAGGGTTTCTTAATTCTTTAACATATGCTACGTACACAATTTAATTCATTCCACTTTCAAAATGTGGACCGTGGCTTTCCGCTTCCACGCTGGGCATTAGTTTAAGCCCGTATCTTCGCAGCCTGGTATTAAGACGGTTTTTAAGTTCCTTGTTCTTGCCAAGCTGGAAGTTTATATCCATCAAACTAAACCTTCTTGTTAGCAAAGTAACCTAAATGGATTTTAAATTTTATCATGAAAGAAAACGCTTAATCAGTTTAGACTCCACCAACCTCACGTTTGGGAAGGTTCAATTATCCTTTTACTGGCTAAGCTTTCGATAGCCAGTGAATGATGGATTCATAGTGATTTTTTCTTTCTTCATTCAAACCTGTTTCTTGTACAGCAACTTATTTTCCTGCTTGGAAAGTCTTACGTTACCCAAAATGAAGTTAAATATAGAATCAATGCTTAAATATTGAACCATTTTTCATTGCTATTACCCATGTTGGGATTTTCTTCTTGATTTACGTTTTATATTTTAAAATATAGTTAGTAGCTTTTCGTGAAATGGTTTAATGCTTCTTTACTGATTCTCAAATCTTCACCTGTTTTCTTCTGGAAACTCCGAGTTAGTCTCTGGAAACAAAAGATATGGAATAAGTAAATACAGCCGACGAAGGCATTTCCAGCTAAATTTCAAGCAAGTGGGGTTCAGAGAGAGCTATAACTTCGAACATGAGGAAATCTCGTAAAAGCTGTCTATTGTTTAGTATTACGAAGCCTGTCAAAAAGTTAATAAGGAAATCATTCTGTGGAAATAGTGAGGCGATTTATTTGTCTTGGGAAATATTGGACGAAGATGCTCTTAGCAAAATCAAGAAACAGAAAGATTTTGAAGACCAGACTGCAAAAAAACTCACTCCACTTTATGAATCAGCGCAAAACCCTATCATTAAGCTGTTTATTCATAGCATAATCTTAGATACGATGCGACACTCTAATACTTATCAGATGCTAATAGATTTGAATTCCACTGCGTTTATGGGTAAGGAAAGCAAAGATATTGGGGAAAAGGAGCTTGCGAGTCACATTGCCGAAGAAGCTAAAATGTTGAAGCAGACAAAGGACATTAGTGAAGTTGTCAAGGACAAAAAGATTAAGCAGATTATTCTGAATATATTGGAAGATGAAAAGAAACACCACAGGGTTCTAACAGACTTGCTTGAGATCCTGAAGAAGGAATCAGTCGAATGGGATGCCTACTTGTACGACCTAATAACAGGCTTTCCCTAATCCCAATTTTTTTTTCGATCCATGAATCTTGATAAAACGCGCGCCAACTGAATGTGTGTTATTTCTTAAAGGTACAATTAGCACGAAAAGTGATATTTCGATTTTGGATATATGTCTCTAAATGATGAATTAATCAGCACGATACTGTAGTGCAGGTTTAATGATGATTAGCTTCGGCACTTTCCCATTTTCTGTCTTCAATATTTGTTTATGATAATAACTATAAGCTTCCTCAGCTAACCGTTGAAAATGTGGCGAGAAATTAGCGCGAGCGCGTTCATTTTAGGATTTTATTGTTTTTAGCCAATCCAGATAAGTTTCTCTCATTTTTTGCAGGTTTTCCAGTACATGCATGTCTTCCATGTTTTCAAGTTTTCGGACTTGGTCAGCTTCTTCCTTGCGTACTCTTAGCTTCATTTCTTTGCCGTTTGGAAGTTTAGTGTAAACGATGCTTTCCTTGTAATCTGTTGGCAGTATGTAAACGGGCACAAAGGCTTTCAAACTCATAATCGCCGAGTTAGTAATCAACGTGTCACCTATGCCATTGGCGATTTTAGCAACCGTGTTTGAAGTTGCAGGGGCTATGAGCAAAAATTCGTATTTGCGCATTTGCATCCAAGCGGCTAGAAAAGGAGAATTAGAATTAAGCTCAACCTGCACTTTCGAAAAATTCCTCTTCAACTCATCCTCAAGCCTGTAAAATTTTAACACGATCTCAGCAGCTTTCGAAACAAAAACCTCAATCTCCACAGCATCTTCCGACTGCTTCTTCAAATCCTTCATAACTTCCAATACTTCAGCTATTTTATCGCCGGCACCAGTGATCCCCCAAGCAACCTTACGTTTTTTCGCTTTAACGACTTCACTCATAACGATCAACCATTATTTTTCCCCATACTTCTCCATGAAATCTGCAAACCGCTTCACAGTCTTCTTCAAACTTCTAAAACCTTCCTCATCCAATTTGACGCCTTCCAAAGTATCCTTAGACCAGAAGGTTGCCCCAAAATTAGCGCCGAAGAATCCCCCACCTACAGGTAACATTCCGTTTATGAGGTAGAAAGTGTGAATCTGCATAAGCGCGAATTCTTGGCCGCCGTTTCTGTCTCCTCCCGCCGCTATGCCCATGCCGATTTTGCCTTTGAAAACATTTTTGTCGCCAGCAGCTAATGCACGGGTTCTATCCATTATTGCTTTCGTTTGGGCGCTTACCCCGCCGTTATAAACCGGTGTCGCAAAGATAATTCCTTTTGCCTGGATCATCAACGGATAAAGGTTCTGCAGATCATCTTGGAAAAAACATTCCTTGTTTGTGAGGCAATAATCGCAGTGTATGCAAAACTCGATCCATTTTCCCTGAGCCGTCCACAACTGCGTTTCAAACCCTTTCTCGCTGAGCATCCGCAGAGCTTCTTTCAAAACATAATCAGTTGCTTGCTCTCTTGGGCTTCCACAAATTCCAAGTATCATAAGCTTCAATAGAAGTTAACTGTTAATTTGCATTAAAGCATTGCTCTAAACACTCTAAACACAACATCAAAACGCCACAGGCAATAGAAAATGCGAACATGAAAAGTGCAGCCAACATAAGCTACGAAGTAAAAGACGCAAAAACCCAATAACCCTAACTATCTTGCGAAGCGACGTTAACGTTTGCTGACAAAGACTGGCATGGCGCTTTTTGGAAAATTATAATAAACTTAACAATGCTTAGTTAGAATCGTGAGTTGTCATGGCAAAAGATGACAAGATGAGATCGTTTGATTTTCTTAGAAAGCGGGCGTTTGAATTGGGTGCTGTAGCCGCAAAGATTATCCCTGTTGAAAAAATTGTGATTGAAGACCGCATTGTCCTCAAATGCAAACTGGGCTGCGAAAAATATGGAAAGACGTTGGCTTGCCCCCCTTATGCTCCTACACCAGGGGAGTTTCGAAAAATCGTTAGCGAATATCGCTATGCCTTGTTCATGAAATTTAGATCGCAAGCCGAGGGGGACGCAGACCTGATAAAGTATCTTACAAAAACAAATGATCCCACGGTTCCCCAAGAGGTGAAGGCAAAAGTGGAAAGCTTTTGGTCTGTCTGGAAGGATGATATGAAAAAATTGCTTGAAACAGTCATAGAACTCGAAAAAGCGGCTGCTGAAAAAGGGTATCTTCTTGCCATTGGATTCGTCTCTGGATCTTGTCAGTTGTGTGAAAAATGCAACTTAGAAAAAGGACTTTGCTTACATCCCACGATGAGACGATATTCCGAAGAAGGAGTCGGAGTTAACGTGAAAGCGACCGCGGAAAAAGCTGGCTTAAAATTTACTTTACCCTTTGAGAAAAACCCCGAAACCTACGCTCTGCTTTTAATAGATTAGCTTGTCCAAAATTTCATCTTTTGTAGAGTGCTTGGAAATGAATTTTTCTGAAACGGTTCAAAAAATAAGATCTGTCCGCATATGAACGCAAAACGGTGCATGTTGGTTTTAGTGTCAACAAGAGCATGTAAGGTTGAAAAGCGCAAATTTGCCTCCAGTCAAAAAAATAAATGCAAATTAGTTTCGGCTTCTTGATTGTAATCTTCTGGAGTTAATAGCTTCAATGTAAGCTTTTGATGTTTGAGCAGGGTATTCAACATCCGCTACGAATTTTGCAAATTATTACTCAACTTGACCTCAACTTAAGTTTAAACAAAGCTTATATAGTGAGATGGATAATCCATCCAACTAGCTGAGGAGATTTAAGAAAGATGAAAAACAAATACGTCATTTATATTGCCGCCATTATAACCATCGTTTTAATTGTTTCTGCCGCTTTCGTATATCTCGACTACTACGCACCTGATAAGAGCAAAACCGCCTCGCAACAGACCATATCGATAACAGATGATGAAGGTTACGTAACTAATTTGACCAGTATTCCTCAGAGAATTATCTCATTAGCCCCTAGTTGTACACAGATCCTGTTCGCTGTCGGTGCGGGCGACAAAGTTGTAGGTGTAACAAGCTATGACAATTACCCGTACAACTTCTCAGCGTGGGTAGCAGCTGGCAACATGACAATTGACGGAGGCTATGGAACGCCCAACATGGAAGCAATCGCTGGGCTCAGACCCGACTTAATTCTTACTGACGACATTAACGATGTCAGCCTTCCAAGCATGAGAGCCTCAGGATACAATGTGGTGGTGCTCAATCCAACAACCATCGCAGGCATTTACCACGACATATCCTTAGCAGGCAAAGCAACAGGTTATGAAACTCAGGCAACAGCAGTGATTGCAAACATAACCAGCACCATCAACTCGATAACAACCAAAATTGACAACGCACACCTTACTCCAATGAAAGTTTTCTACGAAGTCTGGGGGCCTCCCGCAGGTGGCTTCATGACTTCAGGCTCAACAACTTGGATAAACGATGTTATCAGCAAAGCTGGAGGCGTTAACATTTTTGATAACGAAACCCAACAATATCCAACCGTTTCCTCGGAAACTATTGTAGCGCTTAACCCCGACGCGATATTCTTACCTACAGAAATGGGAATAACCCCGTTCTATGGTAGCGTTGCTCAAGTGGAGGCTACACCAGGATGGAACACAATCAGTGCAGTGCAAAACCACCGAGTTTACGTAATCGATGGAGATTTGTTCGCTGAACCTGGTCCAAGAGTAGCCGACTGTGTCTATGCTGTCGCTTCTGACTTGTATCCGCAGCTTTTTAATTCAACCTCCTAATTTTTTTGTTGTGACATAAAATGAGTGAAGACAAAGTTGAAGGCACATACATTAAGCGTTCTTCACGATGGAAACTAATCTTAGTCACATTAATAGCGGCTCTTCTTGTAACCATACTTGTATCTCTCAACATAGGTTACGCTTCTATTTCCTTTTCAGAAATCTTGGACATTTTAGGCAAACAAATTCCGTTTTTAAATGGCTCAATCAATTCAGCTTCAATATCGCCAACCAGCGAAGCAATAATTCTCCAAATCCGTCTTCCACGTGTACTCGCAGGAGCTCTAGTCGGCGCGGGATTAGCCGCGGCAGGCGTAATCTACCAAGGCGTCTTTAGAAATCCTATGGCTGATTCATACTTGTTAGGTGCATCTGCGGGTGCATCAGTAGGTTACACGGTTGCCGTCCTTTACGTCACCTCAGCCCTAACGGTCATAGGCTTGGGGACAGCGCAACTTTTTGCGTTCATTTTTGCCTTACTAACCGTGTTTTTGGTCTTACTCATCTCAAGAGTTGGAACCAAAATTCCGACAACAACCTTACTTCTTTCCGGCATTGTTGTAAACATCTTTCTGCTGGCTATTGAAACACTAATGGAACTTCGTTCGGGCCAAGCACTCACGGGAATAGTAGCGTGGCTGGCAGGAGGATTCTCGAACATCGTTTGGTTACAAGTGTGGACAATACTGCCTTTTGTTTTCATAGGCATCGCCGTCACCTATTTCTTCACCCGAGACCTAAACATGCTCTCCATGGGAGATGAAACAGCACAGCATTTAGGGGTAAATACGGAAAGAGTACGAATATTTCTCCTTGCTGTAGCTTCCCTGATAACAGCAGCAGCAGTTGCCATCAGCGGCGTTATAGGTTTCGTGGGTTTGATAATTCCTCACATGACCCGATTGGTAATCGGACCCGACCACAGGATCCTACTGCCTGCCTCTGCGATAACCGGAGCCATGTTCTTGGTGATTTGTGATGCAGTTGCACGGATCGCAACAGGCGCTGCTGAGTTGCCAGTCGGTGTAATAACTGCCCTTGTGGGCACACCTTTTTTCATTTATCTGCTTAGAAGAAGAAAAACGAGCTATTCGCTTTGAGGTGACTGCTAAACATGGTTTTGTTAAATGTTGACGGCGTCGAATGCTGCTACGGCTCAATCAAAATCTTGGAGAACGTGAACCTAATAGTGAAGGAAGGTGATTTCGTAGGAATCATCGGGCCAAACGGATCGGGAAAAAGCACGCTTCTTAAAAGCATAAGCCGAACACTCAAACCCCATAAGGGCACCATTCTGCTGGACAATAAGAACATTTACTCTCTCAAAAGCATGGATTTGGCAAAGCAAATGGCAGTGGTTCCACAGGATAACACTATCAGTTTCAGCTTCACAGCGTTAGAGGTTGTTTTGATGGGGCGCAGTCCACACATGTCAAGGTTTCAAATGGAAACTGAAAGTGACATGGCTATTGCGCGAAAAGCAATGGATTTAACGAATACGTGGCATCTGGCGGGAAGATTCGTAAACGAGTTAAGCGGAGGCGAAAGGCAACGGGTAATTATTGCGCGTGCGTTAGCGCAGAAACCTAAAATTTTGCTGCTGGATGAACCGCTCACCTATCTGGACATTATCAATCAGCTGGAAATCATGGACTTGGTGAAGTCGCTTTGTGAAAAAGAAGGCATCATTGTTATGGCCGCTATCCACGACCTCAATTTGGCTGCTCGCTACTGCAATACAGCCATACTGCTGAACAAAGGGAAGATTTTTTCGGCTGGACGCTTAGATGAAGTTCTGACAAGTGAAAACATAAAAAGCGTTTTTAGAGTAGACGCTATAGTGAAAAAGAATCTTGTCACAAACTCTCTCTACATTATTCCGCTGTCACCTCCAAAGAACTCACCAATAAAAAACTGCGCGATTCATTTGATTTGCGGGGCTGGCACTGGAACCGCGCTCATGAAGATTCTCTTGGAAGAAGGTTACAGCGTCACGGCTGGAGTGCTCAACGTGTTGGACACCGATTTTGAGACTGCAGAATTCCTGAATATACCGGTGATGAGTGAAGCGCCTTTTTCTCCCATAACCGAGAAAACTCGTAAAGATAACTTAGCCATGATCAGTAAGGCGAGCACCGTTGTGGTGACTTCAGTTCCCTTTGGCCACGGTAACCTGCAGAATCTTGAGGCAGCGAAGGAAGCCCTGAAAAAAGGCATCCCGCTTTTCATCATTGATGAGGTGCCTATTGAAAGCAGAGATTTCACTCAGGGGCAAGCAACAGCGTTGTTTGAGGACTTGAAAAATATGGGCGCTGTTTTCGTTAAGAATCAAGAGGAGCTTTTGCACATGCTTAACGTGTCAGAGGAAAAGTTGAAAATGGCAAAGAATGTTCCGCCAAGTGTTGCTGATCACCTAAAAGCTAGGGGGGGTTTCTTAGGAAAGCTAGATAACCGTTAAAACCGAAATGGAGAAAAGAAAACGGACTTAATTATCGGCGGCGAAAAATACGGGTGCAACGCAATTGAATATCTTAGACAGAAGCGCAAAAATTTCGTGGGTCGTAGATAGGATTCGCGCTATCTCGTAGGATTTAGCTTCGCCGCTTCAACCGAAGGTGAAGCAAAAAGTTCAATGGAGGTATTGAGTTGAAAGAGTTTATTGTGACTGAAAAGTTTACTAAAAGTTATGGTAATTTAAGGCTGTTAACGATTTAGATCTGGAGGTGTACTCTGGGGAGATTTTTGGTTTTTTTGGGCCTAATGGAGCGGGTAAGACGACGACTATTCGTGTGATGACGACTTTGACTAAGCCGACGTCGGGTTACGTTCGGATAAACGGTTTTGACGTGGTGAAGGATGCGGATAAAGTGAAGGAAGTGAACATAATATCGGGACAAGGCAGTGAATGCAAGTGTTGAAATTGCGTTTCGGTACAGTAGAGACGTTAATGAAAGTGAAGAATGCACGTTATTTTTATCTGAAGTAACGTAGCGTGCTTGCTTGTGAGTTTTGTATGAACCTTTATTTGCAACTTAACGGGTTTATCAAGAAAAGATTGTGGCAGGCACGATTATTTCAATGGTTTCAGCTTGGGTTTTTTTCCTTTGTTTTTTTCTCGGCTGCAAAAGTTCTTCTAAATCTTGAGTTTGCATGTTTGGTAAAGTGCACATAATTGCCATTGTGAAGCTTCAATCTTAATAGGTTTTATGAATTATTAATCTACAACAAAAGAGGATTTTGCAGCAAAATCTCCAATTTCGAAGGCGTTAAAATCAATCCCCGGTTTTCCAATTTATTTTCATTGAATTCATGAAAAAAATTTAAACTAAAATCAAAACGAATTCTGTGATAAACTCTAAATCAAAAAAGCAACCATTATGGTTGCATTATACTGTTGGCTTCTTCGCCGCTGAGTAGTTGGACATGTTCCACGGAGTAGAAATTCTTTCCTCGCAATCCTTGTTTGACTTCAAATTTCTTGTTTTTTAAATCTACCACTGCAAGTTTGTCGGCTACTGCGTCGTCGGTTGACTCGTAGCTTACTATTAGTAACGTGTAATTTTTCTTCATGGATCCGAAATTTTTTAGTAAAGATTTGAAATTGTGTTTTGTCATGTTCACTTTTGGAACCCTCAATAAGTATTGTGTATTAATGTTTAATAATCCTATTTCCTCTTGCCGACACATTTTAAAACCGAAATAGTCCTAAAACAGAAATATTCCTCTAGGAGAAGCCGACAAGAAAACAGAAATATTAACACGCTCAAAATCAGAATACTTTTCAAACTGCTTGTATGTCTTCCTAAGCTCAACTGTCAGCTTGAGATATGTTTTATCAGTCGCTTAGATTGAGTGACCACAGAAGTACTCGACCAGAGCCTTATTAATCCCCGCCATCCGACGAGAGACCCAGACAAGACAATATGAACACAAATTCTTCCTTAAACTAACCACAACCTGGGTTATTATGTAGCTATCCTTCATAAATCTTAAATTGGATCTGTGCCAAAATGAGATTTGGAGCTTAACACAAATTGAATATTTGGAGAGTAGTAGGTTATCTTTTTCTTGGTTTTGGGTTCATTTTTTTGGCTCTTGATGCAATCGCAGGATATTCGGTGGCGTACGTAAACTCTTATTTCGCCGCAATCGGTCCTCAAACTGCTCTACATCTTTTGATAGCTGCATTGACGCCTTATGCCACAATAGCATCATTTATGTTCGTGGTAGCTGCTGTGGGATTGTACGCTGCTAGAACGTCCTATTTTGCCTTGTCACCTGCTCCGAGCCACAATAAGTCTTCATCTCGTCCACAATCTTCGCAAGCGCCTGTTTCTCCGATGTGTAAAGAATATCCGTCTCCTCAGGTGTCAACCTGCCCCTCATGTAAACAAACCATAATATTCATAGACCAGTATCAGAAATGGTACTGCATAGAGGAAAAAAGATACATATAGCATCTTAGATTTTCCACAAAAAGAAAGAAACTTTTAGAAAAGACAAAACAATAATTGCACGCCTTCCCGAAAGGTGAGGGAGGGAGGGAGGGAGGTACTATTTGCTATTGAAATAATAATGCTAAAAGCATAACAACTACTTGGAATAAAGCACCTGCTAAGGTAAACAGAAATTTAATTAAAAAAGAGTATAAGGAGTTTAATTACTCCGATTCGAAGTACTCTTCCGGTTTCGGCGGAACCGGCGGTAAACCTCTGCGTTCACGAATCTTCTTTATTGTGTCAGCTTGCATCTGCTCTGGAACTGGTGCCCAACGGCTAAACTGTGTCGCCCAGAAAGCTCTACCCGAAGTGGAACCGCGCAATTCATCAGCGATGCCGAAACTTTCGGAAACTGGCATTTCAGCTTTAACCGTGATCATGTCTTCTTCAGATGGCATGTCTAAGATTTTTCCGCGTCGCTTATTAAGTAAAGTGATGACGGCGCTGACGAATTCGCTTGGAACCTTGCATTCGAAACTTATAAGCGGCTCAAGCAGTTTTGGATCACTCAGCAGTATAGCGCAGTATATTGGTCTCCAAGTCATTGGAATAGCCTGCGCAGGGCCTCTGTGAACAGGGTCTTCATGGAGCACAATGTCTTCAAGGTTGATTTTTAAGCCGTAAGCTGGCTCTTTAGCTAAAGGCGAAGTGTGCACAGCCTCGCGGAACCCAGTTTTAATGTGGTCGAGAACTTCCTCCACGTACTGTCTTCCTCTGATACGATTGCAAAGAATGTTGTTTTCTTCAACGGCGACTGCGCCTTTAGCTTCGTCAGGTGCCCAACCTAATGAACGCAAAACTTTAGTTCGTTCATCTTTGTTCTGCATGTCATTAATTTTATCAGACTTTATTGCTTCAATCACATCATCTGACAGTTTCTCAATGGTTATCCACAGTTTGTTGTGTTTGTTGGGGCTCTTGCCCATGATTGCTGGACCACGGTAATCGTGACTTATGGTTTCTCTGTAGATGACGATTGGTTTGCTTAGTTTAACTTTTAGGCCTGCTTCCTGCATGCGGTAAGCGGTGATTTCAAGGTGAAGCTCACCCATACCTGATAGGAGGAATTCGCCGCTTTCCTTGTTCATGATGAAGTGCAGGTTAGGGTCTTCTGTTGTAAGTTTATGCATGACTTTATCAAACAATGGCAGGTCTTTGACGTCTTCTGGTTCAACAGCTACTGTTACAACTGGGTCTGAAACGTATCTTAAGCCTTCAAACGCGTGAACCTCTGCACCTTCTTCAGCAATGGTTTCGCCGACATGTATGGCTGGTAAACCTGAGATTGCGCCGATGTTGCCTGCTGGAACACGGTCAATGATGACTCGGTCTGTTGCCATACTCATGAAAACCTGCTGTATAGTGCCCTTCTGGCTACTGCTTACAAGCTGGACTACTTTTCCTCTGGTGACTGAACCACTGAAAATTCTGCCGATTGCAACTGTTCCGCTGTGTGGATCAACCTCAATTGTGGATATACACATGAGCAAAGGAGCATTAGGATCCACTTTCGCCATACCTTGACCCGTTGGACTGTTGACGTCTCCTGGCCAAATCTGAGGTTGCCTGTATGGTTGCGCTTGATAAGGATTAGGTAAGTGCTTGCAGAACATATCCAAAATCGGTTCTGGTAATGGTGCTCTCTTGCTTAATTCATCAACTTTTCTTCCAACATCTTCAGGAGCGCCACTGTAGGCGTCAATGATGTCTTGGAAGGTAACTTTCTTTAGTTTCATGTGGTCAATGTTCAAACCCCATTTATGAAGCGCTGAACCAAAAGCCACACGGCCATCTTCAACTGTGACCTGCCAATCTTTCTTGTGCTCTGCAGGGGCATACTTCTCGATTAAATTGTTTATTCTTAGGAGAATCTTGGCGAATCTTCTTTGAATCTCCTGAGGTGTAAGCTTAATTTCCTTTATGAGTCTATCAACCTTATTTATGAAAAGAATAGGTTTCACACGTTCACGCAAAGCCTGCATCAGTACGGTTTCTGTCTGAGTCATAGGGCCTTCAACGGCATCCACAACCACAAGTGCACCGTCAACTGCTCTGAGACTTCTTGTTACTGCACCGGAAAAGTCGATGTGGCCGGGTGTATCGATGAGGTTGATGAGGTAATCCTGATTGTTGTAAGTATGAACTAAGCTAACGTTTGAAGCAAAAACGGTCATTTGGCGTTTCTGCTCGAGATCCCATGAATCAAGAAACAATTTTTGCCCAGCCGTTTGCGTGCTAATGATGCCTGCGGCGGCTAGAAGACTGTCGGAGAGGGTGGTTTTTCCATGGTCTACGTGGGCGATGATGCTTGTGTTTCTGATGATGGTTGGGTTTTCCATCAGTTTAACTATTTCTTCTGTTTGTCTGTAACGTGCCATGATTATGCGGTCTCCTTTTTGATTATATTTGTAATTTTAAAGGTTGATTTTTTACTTATAGATAGCATTTTAGTATCTCTCGAAAGTGACAAGCTACATGGAAAGTGAATTTGTAGCCTATTAACCTTATGGCAAGCTTTCCTGAAAAAGTTGGGTGCTGTCTGTTTGGTTTCTGATTGGTCTTCGCTGTTTTTGGGTTTATGGTTTTTTTGTTTTTGTTTGCTGAATTTTTTTGTTGCGACTTTTGGCGTGGTGTAAGTTGCGATTTTTGAGGTTGGTTTTTTGTGTTTTGGGTTGCTTTTCTGGTTTGGGGCTTGAAAGTTTTTGCGGGTTGCGACTTTCGGTTCGGTCAGCTGCGACTTTCCATGTTGACTCCATGATGAAGTTACTGTCGGTTATGGGCGCGGCGGCTTTCTTGGTGGCAGGTTCGGTTTTGCCTGGGTTTTGGTTTTCCAATGAATAGAAATATTCCATGATGAATCGGCTGGCAAGCACCATCTTCAAGCTTTAATATTCCTCTTTAAGCGCATCTATGTGTTTCTTCATTTCTTCTGGCTTTGCTCGCGATGCCACAAAAAATTGACTATTAAGATACGGATGTGGACAAGATTCCCTGGCGCGGGCCTTTGCGGATTCAAGTTCCACCGCCGGCCGGCACCATAAAAATTTAAGTTTTCACGAAAACCACGTTGTCTAAGCGGCGGAAATGCTCGTCTCCAGTGACAACTTTCCCTTTCAAACTTTTGGCAGTGCACAGAACTATT
>Ga0326727_10003819_pt1 | contig 47090 bp, 39 predicted proteins | sample MB2enrmetagenome_FD_207643 | JGI IMG/M metagenome (GOLD analysis project Ga0326727, IMG submission 207643) | Lab enriched peat soil microbial communities from McLean, Ithaca, NY, United States - MB29MY | ecosystem: Environmental > Terrestrial > Soil > Wetlands > Peat | place: USA: New York... | reverse complement strand
GCTGCGGATCGGGAACGACCGTGGGAGGCACGGGAAAGTTCATTTCCGGCCCCGCCCCGACGACGTTCCCGTAAGGAGTCGAGCCGTCGACCACGCCCATGTAGACGCCGGTCTGATTGACGTAATTGGGATCGGCAATGATGTTGGGGTTGATGTCGAGGATGGTAGTGCCGACGTGGGCCTGCTGCAGTTTCTCATTCTCGTAGCCGATGCCCGACCAGTACTGATCGTGGTTGCCGATGGCCTGATACCAGGGGATCGTCTTGTCGAGCCCGGCGGCCTTGTACGGTCTCTGGTAATCGATTGTATCGGCCCCGGCATGGGCGCCTGAGCTGGGGGTGATGACCTGGCCGTCAAGGACGTCGATAAACCATCGCAGCTCGTTATACTGGGTGTTGTTGCAATCATCGCCCAGCGAGATGCCGAAATCGAAGGGCGTTGTCTTGTGCAAGGCGTTGATCGTCTGGACGGCCGCATCCAGCACGTGGGTCGTCGAGAGGATGATCGGCGAATAGGAGCCGGCGTCAAGCCTGCGAGAGCTCGGCCCGAACGACGCGCTCCAGCCGGGGTAGATCGGCTGGGCCGGGGATTCCTTGTCGGTGATGTGAATGTCGCTGATGGCGAAAAAGGTCAAAAGGCGCGCCGCGTTGGGCGCGTTCGCATGGCCGGGCGCAAGCTCGGTCCGCTTGTCGTAAGGTTGCGGCTTGCCGCCATCCCGGCTGTAACTGGTGCCGGCCCCCGCGCGCCAGGCGCTGTAACCGTATTTCGCGTAGAGCGGCACGTCCTTCGGGTTGACTTGCGGCGTGTCGGCGGGCAGTGCCACGGGGAGCACCTGTTGTTGGGCGGTCGTGAAGACGTTCTCGGCGATCGGCCATCCGGCGGCCGCCTGCGTCGTGCCGGCGCTCCCGCCGCTCTCGGTCATGGTGCGAAACCAGGCCCGGCGGGTCTTGGCCCCGGCAATCGCGGGCTCGGCGGCAATCAGTGTGGTGAGCAGAAAAGTGCGACGATCCATTTTGTGTCCTCGCTATGGGGCCAACGGCGTGCCTGGCTGCGTGATCGGGTCCGCCCGGTCTACTTGCCGAAGGCTAAGCCGGGGTCGCTCGGATTGTGCGAAGGCCGGTTCATGCCGCCTCCGCCGCCGCGGCCTGCCGCCTGGCTCGACGGCAACAGGATGAGCCATGCGGCAGGGAAGAACGCCCGCAAGCCGGTGTTCATGTGACTTCTCGCCGTGGGCCAATGGGCGCATGCACTAGCCAACGATAGGTTGCAAAGGCACGGTCTGCAAAACGATTTTTCCGAAAAGGCGACGAGTGCCGATAATCCGCGGCAGCGAGTTTCCAACCGTCCACCGGCTGCCCATAGCGGGTGGGCATTGCCCGCCTAAGCGTGGCTGGCACGGCTGAGTGGCGGTGAACAGAAGACGGAGGCCGCCCGCCGACCCGGCGCGACCCGCAAGCGGGTACCCCGGCCGGACCTGATAACGCTTCGCGGAAAGGGCCGTGAACGCCCCTGCGCTCGATTCCGCGTGGACCCGGAATTGCAGACCGTCGTTGGGAAGAACGCGGCCGAGTTGGCGCCGGAGTTCCGCTAGGAAGATGCTAGAACGAGTATTCGAAGCCGGCGGTGGCGCCGTGATAAAACGCGCCGGAGTTGCAATTGATGCCGAGTGCTTGTCCGATACCTGCACTGCAAGCCGGCTTCGCCGACGAAGGCGACGTGATTGATGGAAGCGGACGCCGAGTACACGCTCTTATGGATGACGCTGACTGCGGTGGTCTGTTCCGCGTCGTTGTCGAAAATCCCGGCCTTTGCCAGCCCGTCAAGCGAAAAGCGGCCACGCTCCAGAATCTTCCCGTCCGCACCGATCTGGAAACCATAGAGATTGTTTGTCGTCATTCCATTCCAGAAAGGCGGTTCTCCGGAGATGGTGGGAGGGGCCAATGCTCCCACGAGATCTTCATGCAGCCTTGCCCAACGGAATCCAGCCAGCATGGTGACTCGAGTACAAGGATCCCATTGCACGTTGAACTCTGCATTATGAAGTTCCGAGCCATACTCCCATGCCATGGCTTGGGTTGTCTTCTGATTGGTTTGGATCCAGGGCTCCTTTGAAAAGAGCCAGTACCCGGGCGCCCGCATGACCAGCCAGTCTGCCGGATCGGGCACAACGGTTCTGTCGCCTAGCCAGCCGTTGATCTGGAAATACGACACTTCCAAGTCACAGCCGCTATCGCCGTGGCGAATCAACTCTACCCTCGGTCCGGCGCAGAAGCCTTGTTGCAAATCGTTACTGTTGAGGACCTCGGTGCCGGGGGTCGTGAACAGATCCATGTACTTCACGCTGCGCGGCACGGTTTCCACGAGTGTTTGATTTCCGCCGCCGACCCGGTCCAGCATGATGAAATCGGCGGCGGCCGTCCAGCGCGGACCAGAACACGACTGGCAGCAGCCCGCATCGCGGCTGCCGGCAGACGGCGACTGGTCAGCCGCCGTCTCGGAAAACGACGGCGGTGAATCTTCCCCATTGCCTGTGAGCAAGCGGCCGTCCGCCGGGTCGCTCTGGCCCAGTGCAGCGGCGGAACATGTCGCCCATTGCAAGATCGCGCAACCAACAGTTCCGAACAAGTTGCGAGAATTCACCTATTTCCCCCCCGATAAGGCACATCTCATGGCCGCAACCCCCACAATTCGCATCGGTCCCGTAATCGTTGAGCACCGCCGAAACAGGTCGGCCGGACGCTTTGCGAGATACTCGCATCGCCATACATGGAATCCGCTTCGGAGGAAAGCAGAATGGGTAATGCGGATTGACTTTAGGGTCGGAAGTCAAGTCATTGACGGGCATCGTGGCCCCTGTTAACATGGGCGGAACAGGTTCCCGCCGTCGAAGGCAAGAAACCAGGGCGTAATGGGTAGCCGGCATGGAATTCGCGGTTCCAATCCTGATCGTGATCGCGGCCGGTTTCTTGCTGGGGAGTTTCGGCGTCGGCATGAAGCATGTCGCGCCGATGCGGTGGGAGGCGTGGTGGCTCGTCTACTCGTTGCTGGCGCTGGTGCTGTTCCCGGTGGCGTGGGCCTTGGCGGCGGTGCCGAGCCTGCGGGAGGTCCTGGCGACGGCTCCGGGCGACGCCGTAGCGAAAGGCATGCTCTTCGGCGCCCTGTGGGGCATCGGCGGCGTCATGTTCGGCATCAGTATTGCCTACGTCGGCGTAGCGATTACTTATGGAGTCGTGATCGGCTTGTCCGCGGCGGTGGGGGCAATGGTGCCCCTGTTGCAAAAGCCCGAGGCCGTGTCGAGTCCCGCGTTCCCCTACATTCTCCTGGGCATTCTGGTAATGCTGGGCGGGGTTGTGCTCACGGTTTGTGCGGGAGTGCGCCGGGACCAGCAGCAAGTCGCCGCCGGCAAGCCGATCCCCGGAGTGAAAACAGGCAAGGATTTCCGGCTGGGGTTGGCGATCGTGGCCGTCTGCGGCGCATTCTCCAGCGTGCTCAACGTGGGATACGTGGCAGCCGGTCCGCTGGCTGAAAAGGCACGGGACTTCGGGGCCCTGCCGCGCAACGCGGGTTTCGCGGCCTGGGTCGTGGTGCTCTTCGGCGGCTTTCTGGTCAACGGCGGCTATGCCGCGTTCCTGCTCACGAGGAACCGCACTTGGCACACGTTTCGCGGCCCCGGCGCCGGCAAGGCCTGGGGCTGGTCCATGCTCACCGGCCTGGTCTGGTTCGCGGCGTTCGGCCTGTATGGGCAGGGGGCCGCGCTCATGGGCGACATGGGCCCCGTCATCGGCTGGGCCATTTACGTCGGGCTGGGGTTGATGGTCGGCACCGCCTGGGCCATGCTCGGCGGCGAGTGGAAAGGCGCCGCCGGGCCGCTCAGAATCATGCTCGCCGGCATCGCCGTGCTGGTCGCCGCGTGCTGCATCCTGGCATACGCCAACCGCCTGCCCCGCGGACTGCCTGGCCCAGCCGCCGCAGCTTTGCACACACAGGAAGGAGCGCTTGTATGGACCGCCGCGAAATCGTAAGACGCGCCGTCGAATTCGACACGCCGCCGCGGCTGCCGTTCTGGCAAGCCGTGCTGGACGACATCCCGCAAGACGTGTGCGACTGCTGGGAAATGGATCGCGCCAAGCGAGGCTGGTTCTTCGACCACGCCGGCGAAGATGACTGGGGATGCGGCTGGGCCGTCACCGAGACGAAGAACATGGGGCAGGTGGTGCATCATCCGTTGGAGGACTGGGCCAAACTGGACTCGTACCGGCCGCCGGACCCGAAGGATCCCTTCTATTTCGCCCGCATTGAGGCGACCCTGGCCGGCGCCGCCGACCGCTACCGGATCGTCACCTGCCACTTCAATCTGATCGAGCGGCTGCACATGCTGCACGGCTTCGCGCCGACGCTGGCCGACTTCCATCTCGAGCCCGCCAAGCTCGAGAAAGTCCTCGACATGATCCTGGCGTTCAAGATCGAGATGCTCGGGGAGCTGCACCGCCGCTTCGGCGACCGGGTCGACGCGGTGTTCTTTACCGACGACTGGGGCACGCAGAAAGGCACCTTCATCAGCCGGAAGATGTTCGACGACTTCTTCCGGGACCGCTACCGGCGACTGGTGCAGTGCGTGCACGATTGCGGCTGGCATTTCATCCTCCATAGCTGCGGCAAGGTCAATGCCTTCGTGCCTTGCTTTATCGACTTGGGGATCGACGTGCTCAATCTCCAGCAGCCGCAGGTCTATGGCATCGAGGAGTTGGGGGCGCAGGCCGCCGGGAAGATCTGTTTTCTCACGACCGCGGACATCCAGTCGACCATGCCTTCCGGCAACCCGGACAGGATTCGCGCGGAAGTGCGGCGGCTCGTGGAGAACTGGTCGACGCCCAAGGGAGGGTTCATCGTCTTCAACTACGGCTTCGGCGACATGATCGGGTGCACGCCGGAGGCCACCGCGCTGATGTTCAGGGAATTCGAGAAGTACATGTGCTACTGGAATACGCCGCAGGGACTATGATCGCGGTCTTTGCAAAGGAGCATCCTCCATGAAACGACAATGGTTGGCCTTGGGGCTCGCGGCGATGTGGGCCGGTGTCGCGCTGGCGGGCGAGTTGGACGAGCAGTTCCGCACTCCGCCCGATTCCACCCGGCCGTGGGTCTACTGGTTCTGGCTCAACAGCAATCTTACCCGGGAAGGCATCACCGCGGACCTCGAGGCGATGAAGCGCGTGGGCATCGGCGGCGTGCTGATCATGGAGGTGGACCAAGGCGCGCCGGTCGGGCCGGTGGCCTTCATGGGTCCCAAGTGGCGCGAGTTGTTCCAGCACGTGGTGGCCGAAGCCGAGCGGCTGGGCCTGGAAGTGAACATGAACGACGACGCCGGCTGGAACGGCAGCGGCGGCCCGTGGATCAAGCCCGAGCAGTCCATGCAGCGCGTCGTCTGGACGGAGACGCGCGTGGAAGGCGGGCGGCCGTTCCGCGGCCCGTTGCCCCAGCCGCCGGCCAACGCCAACTACTACCGCGACATCGCCGTGCTGGCCCTGCCGCTGGCCGCCGGCGCGACGCCGGAGCAGCTTGCCTATCGCATCCAGAACATCGAGGGCAAGTCGGCGGTCGTCCGGGCCGGCATTGCACCGGACGCTCCGCGCAGCGAGCCGCCGGCGGCGTGCGTGACGCCGCGCGACCGCATCCTGGACCTGACCACGCGCATGGACGCCAAGGGCCAGCTCGCCTGGGACGCGCCGCCGGGCCGTTGGATCGTGCTCCGCATGGGCCACACCGGCACCGGCGCCTGCAACGCCCCGGCGCCGGCCAGCGGCTGCGGCCTGGAGTGCGACAAGCTCAGCCGGGAGGGCGTCGAGGCCAATTTCGCCGGCATGATGGACAAGCTTGCCGGCGACGTCGGCCCCGCGGCCGGCAAGACGCTGGTGGCCACGCACGTGGACAGTTGGGAAAACGGCTCGCAAAACTGGACGCTGCGGATGCCCGCGGAGTTCCAGCGGCGGCGCGGCTACAGCATGTCGCCCTTCCTGCCCGTCATCACCGGCCGCGTGGTCGACAGCCTGGAGGTCTCGGAGCGGTTCCTGTGGGACCTGCGGCAAACCATCTCGGACCTGCTGGTGGACAACTACGCGGGGCACCTGGAGAAGCTGGCCCAGCGGCGCGGGCTGCGGCTTTCCATCGAGGCCTACGACGGTCCCTGCGACGACATGACCTATGCCGGCCGGGCGGACGAGCCCATGGCGGAGTTCTGGATCGGCGGCGGCCGAATGGAGACGGCGAAAGAGATGTCGTCCGCGGCCCATACCTACGGCCGGCCGATCACCGGCGCCGAGTCGTTCACCGCCGACGACCACGAGCGCTGGCTGCAGCACCCGGCCACGATCAAGACGCTGGGCGACACGGCCTTCTGCCTGGGCGTGAACCGCTTCGTGTTCCACCGTTACGCCATGCAGCCCTGGGCGGACCGTAAACCGGGCATGACCATGGGGCCCTGGGGGCTGCACTACGAACGCACTTCCACCTGGTGGGAACAGTCGCTGGGGTGGCACCAGTACCTGGCCCGCTGCCAACTCCTCTTGCGGCAGGGGCTGTTCGCAGCCGACGTCTGCTATCTGCAACCGGAGTTTGCGCCGCAAGGATTCCAGTTCCACGGCCTGAGCGGCTACGATTACGACAGTTGCACCCCCGAGGTCGTGCTCACGCGCATGACGGTCAAGGACGGCCGGCTGGTGCTGCCGGACGGCATGAGTTACCGGCTGCTGGTGCTGCCGCCGGTCGGCACGATGACGCCGCCCCTGCTGGCCAAGCTCAAGCAACTGGCCGGGGCCGGCGCCACGATTCTCGGGACGCGGCCCTCCAAGTCGCCCAGCCTCACGGATTACCCCGCCTGCGACGAGCAGGTGAAGAAACTGGCCGACGAGCTGTGGGGCGATTGCGACGGCAAGACCGTCAAGGAGCACGCCGTCGGCCAGGGCAAGGTGCTGTGCGGTCTCTCGCCGGAAGACAGCTTGCAGAAGGCCGGCGTGCCGCCCGACTTCACGGGCGCGGGCAACCTGCGCTGGATCCATCGCCGCGCCGCGGGAACCGACATCTACTTCGTGGCCAACGGCAGCCCGCAGCCGGCCGAAGCGACGTGCTCGTTCCGCGTCGTCGGCAAGCGCCCGGAACTATGGCAGCCGGAGACGGGCCGCATCGACGCCGCGCCGGTTTACGAGCAAGCGAAGGGCTGCACGTGGCTGCCGATCCGTTTTGATCCCAGCGGGTCGGTGTTCGTTGTCTTCCGCAGTGCGGTCGAGCCGGCCGCGCGCATCGTCTCCGTCACCCGCAACGGCAGCGAGCTGCTCCGCAACAATTTCGCGCGGGACCCGAAGCGCGACGCGACCAGGACCTTTACCATGTCCGTTTGGGTCAAACCAAGCGCCGAGACGCCCTTGCCGCACGAGACGAACGCGGGCGTGGGGTGCGTCACGCTGGATCGCAACGACGTGCTCTATCCGCCGCCCGTCCATGAAGTTTACGCCAAGAGTCCGGGAGTCTACCTGGAAGGCCACGCCGGCGCCGGCATCGCGGTGGGCACGAACGGCGTGTGCGTGCACGAGCACGGCAGCACCTACTTTCCGGCGCTCCTGGTTTACCCAACGCCCCTGCGGGACTGGACGCACGTGGCGGTGGTCTACCGCGACGGCACGCCCAGCCTGTATTTGAACGGCAAGCTGGTGCGGACGGGGCTCAAGAGCCCGCAGATCGTACACGGCGGCGTGGGAATCCAGCATTCGCGCAGCGTGCCCGCCTTCCGCGGGCAGTTTGTGGGGCTCGCCCAGTTCGATCGCGCCCTGGCGGAAGCGGAGATTGCCAAGCTGGCGGCCGTGCGGCCGCTCCCCGCCGCGGACGAGTCGCTGCCGCCGATCGACCTCGTGCGCGGCGAGATTGCGCGGCCGGGCAGCTACGCGATCACGACCGCCGACGGCCGCCGCCGTCTGGTCGAGGTGCCGTCGCTTCCCAAGCCGCTGGAGATTGCCGGGCCGTGGGAGCTGAGTTTCGCGCCGGGCCTGGGCGCGCCGCCGCGGGTCACGCTCGAAAAGTTGATCTCCTGGACCGAGCACGCGCTGCCCGGCGTCAAGTATTTCTCCGGTGCGGCGACCTATCGCAAGACTTTCCAGGTCCCGCCCGAGATGGTGGCCAAAGGCCGCGCCGTCTACCTGGACCTCGGGAGGGTGCAAGTGATGGCCGAGGTGCGGCTCAACGGCAAGGACTTGGGAACCCTCTGGAAGCCGCCGTTCTGCAGCGACGCGACCGCTGCCCTGCAGCCTGGCGAGAACACGCTCGAGGTGAAGGTCGTGAACCTCTGGCCCAACCGCATGATCGGCGACGAGGAACTGCCCGAGGACAGCTTGCGCCGCCCGGAGGGAACCTTGCAGAAATGGCCGCAGTGGCTCATCGACGGCAAACCGAGTCCCACGGGGCGCGTGACCTTCACGACCTGGAGGTTGTGGAAGAAGGGCGCGCCGCTCGTGGAATCCGGCCTGCTGGGTCCCGTGACGCTGCGCGCCGTCGAGCGGCTCGCTGCGGCCGCTCCCTGACGGCGGAAGCACCCGATCTGCAGCTATTTCGCGCCGACGTAGGTGGCGATCTCCAACTCGATCGGCTTGTTCTTGGCAGCGGGGGTTGCCGGTCAGCACTTTTCCGCCGGTTGGGCGAGAGTGTTGAACCGGCACCTATCTTGCTCGACAAAGTGCCGCCCATCCGGCGCGGCAAACAGCTTGTAGCGATGAGCGCGAAAGATGGCCGTGGCCCGGTCGCTATTCCGTTCGTTGACCTCGATGTAAAACGCCGGCCGGACCTCTTGGACGAGCCGCGCGGCCCCCGCAAGAAACAGCAGTTCCGCCCCTTCAATATCCACTTTGACGAAATCGGGCCGCCGCCAATAATCCAGAAGAAAATCGGCGGTGACGGAAACGACCTGCTTCGTACACTCCGTTTCTCCCGTATCATTGCCTTGCACCGTCGCCAGGTGGCTGCGGGCAGCCCCTCTTTGCGGAATCGCGAGCTCCAGCACGGCCATCTTGTCGGCGACGGCCGCGCACAGCGGCGTCACGCGAGCATATCCTCGGGAGAGGCCGCGCGCGGACTTGTGCTGCAGGGAGATGTAATAGGGATCGGCGTCCAGCGAGAAAACGATCCCTTCCGCACCGGCCTTCCAGGACGCGCAAAAGGCGAAGATTCCCAGATTCGCGCCGATGTCCCAAACGCAATCGCCGGGCCTGACATACGCAGATGCCACCCGCAGCAAGTCCGCTGCGCTGGCGGAGAACCCCGGCACCAGCAGCCGAATGTCCGCACGCGAAGTTACGTAAATGCGCGTCCCGCCAAACTCCTGGGGCAGGCGTTTCCTGTAGACCAGGGAGCCGGTCAGGCGTCTCAACAGGCTGGCGGCAACTCGTGCGGCGTGCATGGTCTCTTTCCGCTGGCGACGAAGCACTAGGGGACCTGGGATCGGGCAGGGCCCTGGAGGCCCGCCTCGACCTGCCGCTTCCACCAAACCGTCACGCGGCCGGCTGCTCCCGGCCGGCTGAAACGGTACCCCTCGACGTGCAGACTCGGCAAGACCGACTCGCCGACCTGCTGGAGACCGAAAGGTCCGGTTGACTCGTGGTGCCGCTGGAGAAGTATCCGGGCGGCGGTCGCGCCCAACTCAGGACCGTCGGCGCGGCCCAAGACCAGCGGATCGCCGCGGCCCACGAGCCCCGCCAGCCACGCATCGACCCCCGGCCACGGATCGCGGGCGGCTATCGACAGGGCCGCCAGCCAGGCCATCTGGTAAGGCCCGAAGGCGGTCGGCGGCAGCATCCGTTTGTGCTCGATGGCTTGCAGGAGCCCCGCCGCGGCGTCCTTGGTGCCGTCCATCGCCAGCACGGCACAGATCGTGCCGTGCAGGCTGGACCGTCCGCCGGGAAGGTCCTGTCCCACGTTCACGCTGTCCGGCGGGGTGTCGTCGTCCAACAGCACGTCGTTGACGAGCTGGAAGTACCGGCCGGCAAACCGCGAGACCTCCCGGGGGTCGAGTTGGGCCAGCATGCAGGCCGCGCTCAGGCCCAGCGGCCGCTTCTCGGCCAGGAATCGCTCGAGGGTCCGGCGGCTGATGGCCGCCAACTGCTGGGCCGGGTCGGTTTCGCAGAAATACGGGTAGGCCATTCGCCGCCGGGGAGTGGGCAGGTTGACCAGGTGGAATATCGCGCCCGTTTGCGTGGGGTGCGGGATCGCCACGCCGACCGGATAGTCGCCCGGCGAAAGGGCGTTGCCGCTAACGCAGTGGGCAACGCGGTCGTCGATGCGGTCGAAGTGGCTGGGCCGCACCGCGCCCAGAGGTTGGCTCGGCACGCCCACCAGCAGGTGTTGGCGGCCCAGCAGGCGGCGGCCCATCCAGCACTCGGCGACCATCGCGGGCCGGCAGAGTTCCACGAGTTCCCGCAGGCGGGCTGCCGCGTCGGCGTCGCTCGTCAAGGCCAGCCGCTGCTGGAGTGCCGCCTTGACCCGCTCCATTTCCGTATCCCGCGCCAACAGTTCCAGCAATTCCTGCTTGGCAATCTGCTGCCGGCTGGACCCAGAGGGTGTCCCGGCGGCGGGCTGGAGTTTCTCGGCCGGTCGCCCCAGATCGTCCAGCCAGCGGCCCAGTTGCTCATTCGAGATGGGCGGCAGGTCCAGCTCGCCCTGGCCGCTGGTCAGCCAATGGCTCCAGACGCCCTGGCGGACCGCATCCAAGCGGCGGTAGCCGTCGATCGGAAGCTCGGGATCGGCCAAGCGCCGCTTCAAACGGATCAGGATGGGTCCGGCGAGCTGCGGACTGTCTGAGAGCCACCGCAGCCGCTGGACGGCCCCCAGGCGGACGGCGTACGAGTCGTCGTCCACTTGCCGCACCAGCCGGTCGAGCTCGGCGGGCGAGGCGGCCGGCGGCGGGGCGACCGCTGCCTTCGGCAGCCGCGCTTGCCACTGCACGATCCGCGAGCGGACCTCGAACGAAACGCTCGGCTCCAGCAACAATCGCTGGAACTCCGCGGCCAGCAATTCGCCCGCTTCCGGCCGGGCGATCCACTCCTCCAGTTTCCGTGCCGCCTGCTGCCGGACTTCATAGTGGCGGCTGTCCAGGTCACCCAGCAGCGACGCCAACTGGGCTTGCGTAATGCCTGGAGGGCGGCGGGATTCCGCCGACGATGGGGCGGGGGGCGGGTCGGCCCGCACCGCTCCCACCCCCCCCAGGCCGGCAGCCCAAAGGCACAAGGCACTCGCCACTAAGGTCCGCAGGGCACACTCGCGCATACCATCAGTATTCTCCAAATGTTGCAGATTTGGAAGCCACCGGCAGCCGCACCGCGTTGGGGTGCGGTCCCCGACCACTCCCCCTGCCAGGACCGCACGTCTCCTTTGCTATCGGGGAGACCTAACGGTCGGCCCTCGGCGGGGTGGGAGACCGTGCCGAACAAGGAGTCGCAGACCCGCGCCGAACAAAGGAGCCCCGCCGAACGGGGGCGGCATCGGCAAATCGCCGGTGAGGGACGAATTGGCCTTGCCGTCCAACAACACTACGATTACTGTTCCCACCCCGGGTGCGGCACTGGACCGTGGCCAAAGCGATCATCCCGACTCCGCAATGTTGAAGCCGAGACAAATCCAAACCCCAAGATGGGGGGTGGCATGGAGAAAAAGAAAGGGGCATCATGCAACCGATCTGTTTCCGCTGGGTCTTCGGCAGCCTCGCGGCCCTCAGCCTCGTGCTGGTGATCGGTCTAGCGGGCACGGCACAGGCGCAAACCGACCTGACTTCCGATCAGGTCAAGGTCATGCTCCACACGGCCACGCCGGAAGAGAACGGCTTCATTGACCGGACCCTGGCGATGGTTCAAGCGGGCACGCTGCCGCTGGATCTGTTCGAGACTTGCCTGATATGGGCGCGGCGCAAGCCGCGGCACCAGTTCCAGTTCTTCAAGCAGGCATTGATCCTCCGCGCCGCCGACCAAGGGATCACGGTCCAGTAAACCCTACCCCAGCAGCACGCCGGCGTAGCCGACCACGCGGCGGGTGTCGCGGCTGGTGTCGGCACTGGTCAGATAGCCGACGATCTCCGCACGGTGCAGGGCGTTCAGTTGCCGCAGGGTCTCCATGACGATCACCGCCGGCCGCGCGCCGCACATGCTGATGTGGTGCCGTTGGACGGTCTCCAGGAGCCGCGCGGGATCGAGGCTTGCAATCGCCTCCAGGGCCAGCCGATCCAGCCGCCACGTCTCGGACTGCGTGGCGAAGTGGTTCATGTCGCTGGAGATCAGCAGCAGGGGCATTTCCGGGAGTTCGGCCAGCACGCCGGCCAATTGCTGCGCGAATTGCCGCAGGGCGGTCCAATTGCCGCCGCCGATGGTTATGCCCACCAAGCGCGTGTCCGGCGCCAGGCGGGCCAGCAGCGGCAGTTGCACTTCGATGGCGTGCTCCAGGCGATGGGGGGTGGCGTCCAGTTTCAGGCCCGAGACGGCCAGGGCCAGCCGCGCGGTTAGTTCCTGATCGGCGGCGAGCTGCCCGCCGGGGAAAGCCCAGTGAGCGTAAGGGGCCAAGGCCCAATCGGCCCCATCGGGCTGGTGTTTCGGGCAGAGCACGATGACTGAAGGGGGAATTTGCAGGCGGCGGAGGACGGCCGCGGCCAGCCGGCCCGAATAGACCCAGCCGGCGTGCGGCAGCAGGGCGGCGGCCCATTTCTCGGCGGGCTTTTCGCTGGGGGGGGCGAGCAGCTCGTCTACCGCGCGGGCCACGGCTTCAGCCGAGCCGGGGTAGAATCCGCCCGCCACGGCCGGCGGCCGCACCTCCGCCGCGGTTTGTGTTCCGTCCGGGGGCTTATCCGGGGGCTTACGCCCCCGGCTCAGTTCGCCCGGGGTTTCCGCTTCATCCTCCGCCGCCGTGGCCTCTGCCAGGCGACCGCCCAGCGAGTAGCCCTCGAAGGTCATCAGCGCCGTGTCGTCGTCGAGCCAGGCGTTGCGCGGCAGCCCCGCCTTCAGGCAGACCTGTTCGAGGAAGCCGCGGGCGTCGAGCCGGTGCTCGACGGCCACGCCGGGCAGGAGCAATCCGCGGGCCGTGCCGCGGGCGATCTGCAGGCCGTGCTTGCCGATGGTAATGGCCCCGATGCGATCCTGCCCGCGGGCTGCCACCGGCCGCAGGCCCCACAGCAGCCAGACGTCCATGTCCAGATCATCGAGCTCCGCCAGCGAGATGGGCGGGAAGCGGGGGTCGTCCTTGGCCGCGCGGGCCGCCGCGTGATCCAGGGCCTCGCCCAGCGGCAGGGTCGAGCCCAAAAACCCGCAACACGAGCGAAGCCGCCCGGCACGTTTCAGGCTCACGAAGGCCCCATAGACGGGCGTGGCGGCCACGTCCCCCAGGATCCGATCGACCGGGCGGGCCATCGCCTCGCAACGGACCGTAGCGGCAACCCGGCGCCCGGCGGCACGGAAGACGCGCTGCTCTTGGTCGGCGTTCAGCACGGGCCGCGCCACGCTGCCGGGCAGCACCGCGGAGCACGACCTGTCCTCAGTCGCCGCCAGCGACTTGCGAGGTTCTTGTGCTGCGGCCGTCCCGGCTGCCGGGGCAGGCGAGACGCCTGCACCACAAACCGGCGGGGCGTAGTCGGCAATCCGCACGGGCAGGCGGCGGCCGTTCCAATCGCCCGGCGGGCCGTTGAAGCGGCCGGCAATCGCCGCGCCGCACTCCGCGCAGCAGCCGTCGCGGACGCGATATTCCCGCACGGCGAAGCCGTCCCGCTCGATCACGGCCCGGCCGCACCCCGGACAGTACGTCGCCTGATGCTCGCGGTCGACCACGTTGCCGGTGTACACGTAGCGGAGGCCGGCGGCCCGCGCGATGCCGTGCGCCATCGTCAGCGTGGCCGGCGGCGTCGGCGGGTGGTCCGTCATGCGGAAGTCGGGGTGAAAGGCGGAGAAGTGCAGCGGCACGTCCGGCCCCAGCTCGTCGTGGATCCAGCGGCACATCCGCTCGATGTCCTGCGGCACGTCGTTCTCGCCCGGGATGAGCAGGTTGGTGATCTCCAGCCACACTTCGGTCTTGTGGGCCAGCCAGCGGAGGGTGTCCAGCACGGGCTCCAGCCGCCCGCCCGCCAGCCGGCGATAGAAATCGTCCTGGAACGCCTTGAGGTCGACGTTCGCCGCGTCGATGTGCCGGTAAAAGGCCGCGCGCGGCTCGGGGCTCATGTAGCCGGAAGTGACGGCCACCGTGCGCACGCCGCGGCGGCGGCAGGCCTCGGCCGTATCGCTGGCGTATTCGGTCCAGACGATCGGGTCGTTGTAGGTGAAGGCCACGCTCGGGCAGCCGAGCCGGACCGCGGCCTCGGCAATCGCTTCCGGGGCGGCCGGCTCGCACATCCGCTCCACGTCGCGCGACTTGGTGGTCGTCCAGTTCTGGCAGAAGCGGCAGCCGAGGTTGCAGCCGGGCGTGCCGAAGGACAGCACCGCGCTGCCCGGGTAGAACTGGTGGAGCGGCTTCTTCTCGATCGGGTCCACGCAGAACCCCGTGCTGCGGCCATAGCTGGTCGACACCAGCCGGCCGTCGCGGTTCTGGCGGACGAAGCAGAAGCCGCGGTCGCCGGGGGCCAGCGTGCAGCCGCGCGGGCAGAGCCGGCAGCGCACCTGCCCCGGCTCCGCGGTCTCTTCCCACCAGCCGGCCACGCGGGTCCCGTCGGGCTCCAGCCCATCTTCAGGCGGCAAACTGACAACCCGCACCACGGCGATAAGTCCCCGGGCAAGAGATACCCCTAGCATAGCCGAACGCGGGGTGGCCGACAAGCGCAGCGGGCAGTGCGGGTGCCATGCCGTTAGGGGCTAGCTGGGCTTGGGCATGGCCAGACTGTGCAGGATCAAGACGCCGCCGATCGAGATCAGCGACCAGCCGAGCCAGTCCGGGGGGCGAATAATCCGGCCTTTGGCCGGCGCCGCTTCCGCCTGCGTGAGCGACTGGCTCGTGGCGCTGACGGCCGCCAGCGGGTGGCCCGTCCGATCGGCCAGGAATTGGGTAAACTCCGGGGTCAGCTCAATGGTCTCCACCTCGCGGAACTGGAGCCCCAGGAAAAACAGGACCAGGCCCGCCATCCAGTACTGGTTGCGGGTGATCTCCATCGTTCGACCTTCCTTCCGGGCAGACTACTCCGCTAAGTCGCTTCGGCCGGGCACGCGGCTTGAGATAAGATTTCCGGCCACAAATCACCCCGTAACGAGTGGAACGGGATGGCGGGTTCTAGCGGAGGTAGCTTTCGCACGGGTCTTGTCGCGGCGCCGTGGGTTTGTTACGTTGCCCTTTATCCTTCACCCAAAGGCACCTTCTGCGAAGCCGCGAGCGGCCTCCCGTCGTCCTTTATCCTTTTCTAATGTCCTCCTGCACCCCCACCGACATCGTGCTGCCGCGGCGGTTCCTGCGGATGTGCCGGCGGAACCTGTGGCGGTGGAAGATCGCCGATTCCAGCGGGGCGACACTGTCGGGGGCGGGGCTCTTGGCGGGGAGCCTGGCCCTCCGCCGGCTCTTGCGCCGCGAGGTGCTCGCGGCGGACGAGCCGTTCGTCGGCGTGCTGCTGCCGCCGTCGCTGGGGGCGGCCCTGGTCAACGCCGCGCTGGCGATCGACCGGCGCATCGCAGTGAACCTGAATTACACCCTGCCGGCCGACGTGCTGAATGCCTGCATCGCCCAGTGCGGCATCCGCCACGTGCTCACCAGTCCGCGGCTGGCCGAGCGGTTTCCCCTGCGGCTGGACGCCGCGACGGTCCACGTCGAGGATCTCCGCGACCGGCTGACGTGGCGGGACAAGCTGGCCGCCGCGGCCCAGGCGTGGCTGCTGCCCGCCGCGGTGCTGGAACGCCGGCTGCGGCTGACGCAGGTCCAGCCCGACGACCTCCTGACCGTCATGTTCACTTCCGGCTCGACGGGCCAGCCGAAGGGCGTGATGCTCAGCCAGCGGAACCTCGCCTCGAACATGGACGCCTTCGGAGCGGTGCTCCAGCTCAGCGGGCGCGACGTGCTCTTGGGCGTGTTGCCCATGTTCCACTCCTTCGGCTACACGACCACGCTCTGGACCGCGCTGACGATGGATCCCCGGGCGGTCTATCACTACACGCCGCTGGAGGCGCGGCAGATCGGCCGGCTGTGCCGCCGGCACGGGGCGACGATCCTGGTGGCCGCTCCGACCTTTCTCCGCGGCTACCTGCGGCGGTGCGAGCCGGACGATCTCCGCACGCTGGAGGTGGTGGTGGCCGGGGCCGAAAAGCTGCCGGCCGGGCTGGCTGAGGCGTTCCAGCAGCGGTTCGGCGTGCGGCCGATCGAGGGCTACGGGACCACCGAGCTCTCGCCGGTGGTGGCGGTGAACGCCCCGCCCGGCCGCGATCCCAGCGGCGGGCGGAACCGCCGCGAGGGCTCGGTCGGCCGCCCGCTGGCCGGCGTGGCGGTCCGCGTGGTCGATCCCCAGAGCCGCCAAGAGCTGCCCGCCGGGGCGGAGGGCCTGCTGTTGGTCAAGGGGCCCAACGTGATGCAGGGCTATTTCGGCCGAGCGGATCTGACCGCCGAGGTCCTTCGCGACGGCTGGTACGCGACCGGCGACGTGGCCGCGATCGACCGGGACGGCTTCCTCTGGATCACCGGCCGGCTGAGCCGTTTCTCGAAGATCGGCGGCGAGATGGTGCCGCACGTCCGCGTCGAGGAGCTGATCCACGAGATCGTGGGCCCGGACGCGGAAGGCCCGCGCGCGGCGGTTGCCGCCGTCCACGACGAGAAGAAGGGCGAGCGGCTGGTCGTGCTGCACTGCGGGCTGGGGCTGCCGCCGGAAACGGTCTGCCGGCGGCTGATCGACAAGGGCCTGCCGCCGCTTTGGGTCCCCTCGCCCGACAGTTTCCGGCAGGTCGCGGCGATTCCGCTCTTGGGGACCGGCAAGTTGGACCTGGCCGGGCTGCAGGCGTTGGCCCGGGCCGAGTTCAGCCGGCCGGGGTGAAACGCGGCCCCGAGTGTTATTCCCCAACTGCTTTCAAAGCGAGGCTTATCACCGAGTCCAAGGGCGAGGCATTCACCACGGCGGGCTCAGCCACGGGCTACCTCGCGCTGCAAGTCGTCGAAGTCCACCACGAAAACGTCCATTTCGTTGCGCGCGAGCGCTTTGAGAAACTCGGCGCGATTCAGACCGGCGACTTCGGCCGCCTTCCCTTGGGAAATCATGCCCCGGCTGTACCAGAGCATGGCTGCCGCGAGCCGCATTTCGCGGGCGAATTCCTCCGGCGACCGGCGCAGAGCCGAGAAGACGTCCTCAGGTAAGTCCATCGTGACCGTTGGCATGACAGGCGCTCCATCTTACAGGCGAAATGTCCCTGCCTTGATACTGTAGCGAGCTGTCGCCAGGGTCCAACCTCATATCCGCCGAAGTGGCCCTCACACCTGCCCCTCTCCCGGAGGGAGAGGGGACCTTGGGGCGGCTCACCGCTCCGCGGGGCGCTTCAGGGCGGCGCGGGCGCGGAGCCCTTGGTTCTCGAAGGTCAGGCCGAAGTCGGCCGCGGTGAAACCGCCCAGCACGGGCGGGGCGGGCGGACCGACCTTCGGCGCGGCCGGGCAACCGTAAACCGTGGACTCCATCGTCTGAAGCTTCTCGTTCCACACGTATTTCCCGCCGCCCGGACACACCAGCTCCATGCCCCATACCGAGCGGTGTACCTCGACCGGGTCGCGATCCGGATAAAGCCGCTTCCACTCGTTAAGGATCGGCAGGTTGTTCCAGCACTGGGTTTGCATCAGCTCTTCGTACTGCCGGCGGCCCAGGGCGTTGCCGATTTCCAGGATGCGGCGATCGACCCGCAGGGCGGCATTCGACCCCAGCCAACCTTCTGCGCCGGCCCCCTCGGCGGGCTTCCCTTCGGCGGTCTTCCCCTCGGCCTGCACCCGGGCCAGGCCACGGTCGATCGCACGCTGGAGCACGCTTTCGCTCAGGGTGACCGTCAGGGCGCCGCCGACCGAGGTGTAATAGATGGCCAGGTTTTCCATTTCTTGCGGCACGCCCCGGCCCCCTTTGGCCGGCGTGATCCGCACGTAGGGCTGCTCCTTGTACTTCAGCGATTCCCAATGCGTCAGGCCCGGCGAGGTCTGCTCGATGAACGCCCGGGCGGTGGTGAGGAACACGGCCAGCTTGAGCGGATTGGAGACTTCGATTCGCGCGGCCACGGGCAGGCGGCCGGCATTCTTCTGGAAGAACTTGTCGATCTCGTCTTCCTTGACGCCGGCCAGGTCTTTCCAGAAAGGATCGTCGTCGGCATAGACGGACACCGACGGCCCGACCCAGCCGAGCGATATGGCCTGGCCCGCCATCGCCGCGAGGTTCTCGGCACTGCGGACCATGGGCGACTGACGATTGATGGCCAGGATGAGCTGGACCAGGGCGTCGTGGGGATCGCCGTCGCTGGGCTCGAAGCGGCCGCCCTGCGAGATGGAGATGATCTCGCGGTACTGGGTGGCGGCGATCAGCGGCATCACGGTCAGGTCGGCCGCCACCTTCGCCTTGCCCAGGCTCAGCCGCAGGGCGATCGGGTCGAACGCCCAATTCCAGTTCCGCTGGTAGCCGTCGCGCCACAAGCCGTAAGCCTGGGCCTCGGCCTGCGTGACCCCGGCGGAGCGCACCCCGTCCTGGATGAGGTCGTCGAAGTGAAGCTCGCCGATGGGGGTCATGAAGTCCAGCGTGCCGTAGGTCGCGGACTGCACGCCCCCCGGCCCCAGGGTCAGCTCGCCGCAATCGGCGGCCGGCAGATCGGTGTGGATCGGGCCCGGCCGGACGGTTTTTGTTACCAGGCCGGCGAGCTGCGATGCCTGCAACTCGGCCAGCACGGCGGCCGCGCGGGTGCGGCGGGAATCGCCGATCCGCCAGCGGGCCGAGCACCACCGCCGGATCGTCGCATCGCTCAGAAAGGCCAGGGCCGTCTCCTCCGCATCGCCCAGCTTGTAGCGGTTGCGGAAGAAGATGTATTCGGGCAGCGTCGAAATGGACTTTTCGCGGCCTTGCTGGACGGCCGCCAGCCGGTCGAGTTGATATGTCGAGTTCGTGACCACGACCGCCCCCGGCAGCCGGGCGACGTAGCTGGAAACGCTGCGGTCCGGCGACAGGAAGCCCTGGTACCGCAGCCCGCCGATTTCGCCCTGGACCGGCTTGGCCTCGCGGCCGGCGGTGCCCAGGGCGATCCGCGCCAAGAGCAGGCCCTCCAGCGTGTCCGGGTGCGGCGTCTCGAACAGCACCGCCACGTCCGTGCCGCTGGGGAAGTACGGGTCGGAGCCGGTCAAGGCCACGCTCTTGACCAGTTTCGGCCCCAACAGCCGGGCCAGCGTGCTCATCGACAGGCCGAGCTGCTGCTGGTAGCGGTGCACCACGTCGGCGTTCTCCGACCGCGGCTGGGCCCAACGCAGCACGGGCGTATCGTGCTGGCTGGTCTCGTCGGCCATGGCGACGGCCGCCTGGAAGCTGGGGAAGAAGACCGCGTGCTGATCGGCCGGGATCAGCGCGGCCAGCGGGTCCAGGGCCGGCTTGGCATCTCCGATGAGCGGCTTCCAGTCGATTTCCTGAATGGTGATGCCGGGGATGGAATCGACTTTGACGGGCGTTTCGCCAGGCCGCAACGGGGGCATGGCGCGGTCGAGCTGCAGGTTCTCGCTCAGCGCCCGGCTGCCGGTGAATAGCTCGTAAGTCCGCATCACGTCGTTGCCGCGGGCGAAGCCCCAGATAGGTGGCCGTGTAGGGGCCACGTTGGGAGGCAAATGGAGTTCGGCCTGGGCGAGCCGGGCCTGGTGGCGGAACCATGCCCCGCCCGGTATCTGCCGGGCGAGCAGCCCCTCATAATGCCTGATCTTGCCGAGGTAAAATGCCTCCTTGGCCTCGGGCTTGGCGGCGGAGGCGGGCACGGTAAACCGCAGGGCCACCATGCCGGACAGGTCGGAGTTTGGCAGGACGAGCACGCCGCCGAGGTCCTTTCCCGCTTCCGCGCGGATCAGGAGCCGCACCCCAGGGCCGATCGGGTCGCCCGGCCTCTGGGCGCCCGGAACGGGCGGCGGGACGGCGAAAGCCGGCGCCGCGACGCTGGGACCCCAGTTCTCGCCCGGCACCAGGTTCCCGACCATGTAGACCTCGCCCGGGCCGTCCAACGCCACGGCGGGCGGCAACCGAGTGAGCTTGACATACGCCCGCCAGTCCCAGCGCTCGCGCTTGGGCAGGGTCCCGTCCACAAGCTTCAGGTCCTGGACCGGGATATTGTAGTAGGCGTCGCCGGCATGGGCCGTGGCGGCCAAGCCGAGGGCGATCACCCAGACAAAGGTTCGCGTGGCGAGGGACATGGACAGTGCTCCTTTTGGGGTGATTGTAGGCCGCACACGCCGTGTGCGGGGCCCCGCGCACCGACCACGCTGCGCATGGTGCCCGGTGCGGCCTACAATGGGATGGCGACTTTCCGCAGGCAATATAACGCGGCCAGGAAAAAAGGCAACAGCGGGGGCGGCGAGCAACCTTTATGGGTTTAGCGCCCCGGGGGCGCCAAACGGGTCCCTTGCCAACCGCGTGCGAAGATTGTAGGGTGGGTCGAGCAAGCTGGAATTGTGGTGGGTCTTCGGTCGCGAGCGCTCCAAACAGGCTGTAAGCAAGCTTCAGGCGGCTTGCGAGACCCACCATCCGGTTGCGACCTCGACCCACCCTACCTTTCCGAAAGAACGGCCCATGACCCCCGCGGACGCAATCCCTGGCCTCGTGGAACACGGTTTGACCCCGGCTGCGGCCCGGCAGAAAGGAGCCATGCTGGCCCGCGTGGTCGCGGCGGCCGCTGCGGCCTATGGGCCCCAGCCCGACAGACGTGCCGCGGCCTACTTCGTGCCCGGCCGAATCGAGGTCCTGGGCAAGCACACGGACTACGCGGGCGGCCGGAGCTTGCTGGCCGCGGCTGAGCGGGGGTTCTGCCTGGTGGCGTGGCCGCGCGAGGACGACCACATCCGCGTGCTCGACGCGGCCTGCGGCGAGGCGATCGACTTTCCCTTCAACCCGGACCTTAGCCCGCCGGTGGGCCACTGGTCGAACTATCCCATGACGGTTGCCCGCCGGCTGGCGCGCAACTTTCCCGGGCCGCGGGCACCACGCGCAGCGTGGTCGGGTGCCGACATCGCGTTTGCCAGCGATCTGCCGCCGGCCGCCGGGATGAGCAGTTCCAGCGCCCTGATGATCGCCATCTTCCTCGCCCTGGCCGAGGTGAATCAACTGGCCGCCCGCGAGCCCTACCGGCAGAACATCGCCTCGCTTGACGATCTGGCCGGTTACCTCGGCACGATCGAGAACGGCCAGACCTTCGGCTCGTTGGAAGGCGATTGCGGGGTGGGCACGTTCGGCGGCAGCGAAGACCAGACGGCAATCCTCACCTCCAAGCCCGGCCAATTGAGGCAATATGTCTATGCCCCCGTGCGACTGGAACGGATCCTTCCTCTGCCGCCGGCTTACACGTTCGCCGTCGGCGTCAGCGGGGTAGTGGCGGCGAAGACCGGCTCGGCGCGCGAGCAGTACAATCGGGCCTCACGCCTGGCCGCGGCGGTGGCGGACCTCTGGCGGCGCGCCACCGGCCGCAACGACCCGCACCTGGCCGCCGCGCTGGCCAGCAGCCCGCAGGCGGCAGAGCGGCTCCGGGCGGTCGCCCTGGCGGCGGGACCCGGCCCCTTCGAGCCGGCAGCCCTGGCGGCACGCCTGGAACACTTCCTGATCGAGAGCGAGGAGGTCATGCCGGCGGCCGGTGATGCCCTGTTGCGGGGAGACCTGGAGGCCTTCGGCCGGTTGGTCGACCGCTCTCAACAGGCCGCCGAGAATCTGTTGGGCAACCAGGTGCCGGAGACGATTTGCCTGGCGCGGACGGCCAGAGAGCAGGGAGCGGCGGCCGCCTCGGCGTTCGGGGCCGGTTTCGGCGGCGGCGTTTGGGCCCTCCAACGGACTGACCAGGCCGAGGCATTCCTCACCGCTTGGGCCCGCGCCTACCGGCAGGAATTCCCGCAACACGCCCGGGCATCTACATTCTTTCTGACGGCCGCCGGCCCCGCCGCGTTCAAGCTAGAGGGATTGGGGATTAGGGATTAGGGATTGGCAAGCACTGTTAAACGGCGGGCAAGCCCGCCCGCTAAACTTCATCCTTCATCCTTTATCCTTCATCCTTAGCTCTCCGTGCTCTGGCGGAGCGTGCGTGCCCGCTGGCCGAGCTCCTCGACCGTCATTTCGTTGAGGAACACCAGGCCGCGGGTTGCCCGGATCAGGGGGCTGGGATGCTCGGCGAACCACTGGCGGCCCAGGCAGGTCTTCATGGCCTGGTACTGCTGCACCTGAATCTTCTGGGCCAGCTCGCAGAAGGGGCCGTCGTGCTCGGGGCTGGGGAAGGACGCCTCGCGCTGCGAGATGAACGTGTTGCGGAACGCGCTGTCCATGACCGAGAACATGTTCAGCGAGACGGGCACGTAAAGGTTGGCTTCGGCCGGGTGAAACCGCTGCCAGACGTTGCGGTAGCCCACGATCCGCAAGTCGCCCCGGCCGGTCCGCTCGGCATGTTGCCGCAGGGCCTCGCTGAGCGTCTGCAACGCCTTGTAATGCGTGTCCGGCCCGGAAGCCTCCGGATCCAACACGGTGCTGACCAGGTCCGGGGCGGTCTCTTCCAGCAGCGAGACCAGCGGCGGCACGTCGCGCTCGACGGTGGGCGCGGGGGAGAAGATGTCGCCCGTGTAAAAGCCAAGCCGCAAATGGCGGACGTTGGAGGACTGCCAGCCGAAGTATCCCCACAGGCACTCGGCCTCCCATTCGCGGCACATGCCCTTGAGGCCCTGCACGGCCTCGGGGTCCTTCTTGCCGGGATAGACGGTGCGAAAGTAGTGTTCCAGCTCGGCCACCCGGTCGCCGATGGCGGCCAGGCTGTTTTCCTGGTAGGTTTCGGCGAGGTTGCGCAGCAGGCGGCGGGCGGCGCCTTCGTCGCGCATCCGCTCGTCGCGGGCGGCGATCCCGTCGAGGTACTGCCAGAGGTCGCGGTCCCGCCCGCGGCGGTTCGCCGGTTGGAAGTAGCCTTCCGCGTCCAGGGCGGCGAAGGCGGGCGTGCCCAGGAACGACCGCAGCCGCTCCAGCCGGCCGAGCATCGAGTGGTTCGTCACCGCGGTAAACCCGCTGGTGAGCGTGACGAAATAGTGTACGTTGCTCGGGTCGCGGATGTTGCGGACAATATAAGGGAGGCAGCCCAGCATGAGGTCGTCGTGATGCGGCTCGGTGTGCAGGAAGCGCGCGTTCTGCAGCCGCCGGGTGCCGGCCTCGATCTTCAGCACGAGCCGCTCGCGGACCATCCGCGTCAAAGCGGCCAGCGGCTCCGCCCGGCGGCCGACGACCACGGCGGCCAGAGTGTCGCTGCGCACGTCCTCGTCGCGGAGCTCCAGGACCTGTTTGTTGCGGGCCAAGGCCAGGTCCACGAGGGCCGCCTCGACCTCGTGGTCGGCGACCGTGTCCGAGCGGGCGGCCAGCCGCGCCTGCCGCTGGCGGAGCTTCCGCGCCGCCCCAAGGGTCAGGTAGAAGCGCGCCTGCGGCAACCCCCACAGCCCGCTGGCCGGCACCAGCACGCCGGCCGGGCCTTCCACCGCGCGGGCCACCACCTCGGCCTTCGCCTCGCCGGCCGCCATGAGGATCGCCGCACACTGGGGGTTGAAGCGGATCGTGCCCAGTCCGATGGTAATGACCAGGCGCTGGCGGGCCACCTCGATGCCGCCCAGGTCGGTGGCCGCCGCGGCTTGGGTCTCGTAGTTTGTCGACGTCAGGCGCGTCGTGGAAAAATGATCGGAGCCGCGGACGTTGAAGGCGATGTGCCCGTCCGGCCCGATGCCGCCCAGGAAAAAGCCGATGCCCCCCAGCGCCCGGAGCCGCTGCTCGTAGTCCTGGCACCACTGGTCGATGCGGTGCAACACGGCCTGCTGGGTCTTTTCCAGCTCGCTCTGCGCGTGGCGGGTCCGCAGGCTGAGGTCGACGCGCATGCCGGGCCAGACGCTCTCCAGCGTTTGCCCCGGCTCCAGCCCGATCTGGGCGCAGTCGATCAGCAGCGCCTTGGCCCGATCGAGCTGGAAGCCTTCGAGGTAGAAGTTCTTGACGTACCAGTGGAAGCTGTTCTGTTGCGTGGGGTGGACGGGATAGAACTCGTCGATCTGCACGAAGTGCAGGCTTTGCATGTCGGGGCGGCGGGCCGGATCGACGCCGGCCGCCGCCAGCTCGGCCTGGGTGGCGTCCGTCTCCCACGTGGCCAGCAGCCGGCCGACCCAGCGGATGAAGTGCTCCGGCGTCTTGCCCGTCGGCAAGGCAATCACCCCGCCCGGATGCCCCCCGACCCACTCCAGAAACCGCATCGCCGCCAGCTTGCCCAGGGCGGGAAAGCTGTTGACCGTGATGACGGGCAGCTTCTCCCGGGGCGGGTAGCGGATGTCGTCAAAGGGCGAGGCGGCCAGGGCCACCCGCTCCACGGGACTCAGCAGTAACGGGGCGTCAGGCATTGCAGGCGAGGGGTCGGGGGTCGGGGATAAAGCCCCGCGACTGCGTCGCGGGGTCATGCGGCGTGAAGGGCGTGCAAGGGGTTTATGGTGCGAGGGGCGCGCACGTGGCCAGACTCGCTCGTCTGCCACGTGGAAGAAATGAAGTCTATTCGCAGCGGGCCACCCGGGCAAGCCCCGGGGGCTAAACTCTCCCCTTCCTCCGCCCCGGGCACCCGGCTATGATAGGGCTCGGCCGCGTGACGCGACCGGCGGTCGCGGCTTTATGGGCCGGTTTGCGCGACCGGCGGTCGCGGCTTTCTGGAACTCCGCCATGAAACGCGTCCTGTTCGTGCCCGTCATTCACAACGCCGCGGATCTGGGATCCCTGGCGGAGTCGGTCCGCACCTACTACCGCCAACGGCTCGGCCCCGCGGCATGGAAGGAGCGGGAGCGGACCGTCCAGCAACTCTGGGACGACACCGGCCGGGCGCTGGCGGCCATGCCCTGGGATTACTCGCGAGTGCGGATCTACCAGGACGGCTTGCCGGTGTGCGGCCGCGAAGCGGACATTGTCCGCGAGCTCGCAGCGGCGGGCAGCCTCAACCATCAGCTCGTCTTGGAGCTGATGCGCCGCGGAGCGGTGCTGATGGGCACGGAAGACCCGCAACTGTTGATCCGCGAGTATCAGTTGCAGCGGCGGCGGCTGGGCGGTCCGTCCGCCGCCGCGGCGGCCGCGCCGCCCGGCGAGGCCGCCGAGTTGCTGGCCGCGCGCGACCGCTTCATTGCCGAGCGCATCGCCGCGACCCTCTGCGACGGCGAAACCGGCATCGTCTTTCTCGGCGCAGCGCACCGGCTGGACGCGCTCGCTCGGCTGGGCGTGGAAGTGGCGGTGCTCGGCGCGGCGGGCTGATCGCTGCTTGCGGCCCGGCTGCGTGCCACTGCTTCGCAGAAGCAGTGCACTCGCGCGTTCTTAGACACTGCTTCTGCGAAGCAGTGGCACACAGGCTCCGCTTGGTCGCGCATGCTGCGCGCGGTGCGAGACCCGCAGTCGCGCGCCGCGCGCCGCGCGCGCGACGCCGCGCATCGAGCCGCCGAAAACACGCCGACCAAGTTGACAAGAAGCCGATGTGAGATAGGGTTTGTGTGAAATCAGGCAATTCACGGTGAATGTGAAACCAAGCAGGACTCCAGAAGATCGGCCCGATGCGACGAATGCACGGGAATAGGTGCTGCCCGAGGGAGCGGGTTGCAAGGCATAGTCCTGATCCGCACCCGCGGGTGGCGTAAGCCCGGGGCCGGCGGATCGCACTAGTTGTTGTGAAAGGGTTCTTGTCATGGCGAAGATTCAGAAGAGCACGGATTCCTCCAGCCTGGCCGAAGTGGTGGACCGGATCCTGGACAAGGGCATCGTGATCGACGCCTTTGCGAAGGTCTCGCTGGTGGGCATCGAGCTGCTCTCGATCGAGGCCCGCGTGGTCATCGCGAGCGTGGAGACGTACCTGAAGTACGCCGAGGCGATCGGTCTGACCGCCAGCGCGGCGACGCCTGCCTAAGGGCCGCGCTTCCTTCCCCTGTGTTCCGGCACAGCGGCGGCGGCTGAAACAGTACACCATGACCCCGTGGGATCTGAAGCCGCCGCTGCTGTCCGGAAACACGCGACTCTCTACGAGGAGATTGACGATGGCCGTTTTTTCCGACGCATTCGTTCGCCTGCGGCAGGCCCTGGATGAGGGGCACAAGAGCCGCCAGAAACTGCTCTGCGACCTGGGCGCCGAGGCCCGCGAGCTGGCCCGCGAGAGCGAAAGCCGGTTGGCCCAGCAAGGCGCGACCCGGCGGAGCGCGTTCGCCGCGATGCTCGAGGATCTGCGCGGGCAGATCCAGGAGCAGGCCCGCCAGGTGCGGGGACAGTTGGCCGAGCTGAGCGCCGATCTGCGGCAGGGCGGCCGGGTCTTCCAGCAACGGCAGGCCGGCGCGCGACGCAACCCTCGAACCCGCTAGACCAAGGAAGCCACGGCGCTATGCACGCCAACGAAGAAATCTGGCCTGAGGCCAGCCCGCGGTTCGTGCTGACTCCGCAACTGGAAGACCTCGTGGATCGGGCGCTAGGGTATCTGACGGCCGGTTACCCGATCAACCTGGCCGGGCCGGCCGGCACCGGCAAGACCACCTTGGCCATGCACCTGGCCGCCCGGCTCCGCCGCCCCGTCACGTTGATCCACGGCGACGATGAATTCGGCAGCTCCGACCTGGTGGGCAGCGACCAGGGTTACCGCAAGAGCAAGCTGGTCGACAACTTCATCCACTCCGTGGTGCGGACCGAGGAGACGATGAAGACGCTCTGGGCGGACAACCGCTTGACCACCGCCTGCCGCTGCGGCCACGTGCTGATCTACGACGAGTTCACGCGGAGCCGGCCCGAGGCCAACAACGTCCTCTTGAGCGTCTTGGGCGAGCGGCTGTTGACGCTGCCGCAGCCCCCCAACGGCGAGGACGGATACCTCGAGGTCCATCCGGGCTTCCGCGCGATCTTCACCTCGAATCCGCAGGAATACGCGGGCGTACACAGGAGCCAGGACGCCCTGCTGGACCGGCTGATCACGATCCACATGGACCACTACGACCCGCAGACCGAGGCGGCTATCGCCGCCGCCGCCGGCGGCGTCGGGGCCGAAATGGCCGAGCAGATCGTCCGCCTCGTACACCACTTCCGCCAGCGGGACCCCACCGGCCAGCATCCCAGCATGCGGGTGGCGATCATGCTCTGCAGGGTCTTGGCTTGCCGCGGGCTGTCGTGCGACCCGAGCCATCCGCTGGTGCTGGCGATTTGCCAGGACGTGCTGCACCTGGGCGGCCCGTCCAACAGGGCCGCCGGCCGCCGGGCGGCTGCCGCCGCGGGGTCGCCGTCCGCAGCGGTCGATCTCGAGCAGGTGCTCGACGAGGTTTGGGGTGCGGCGCGGGCCGCCGAGCCGCCCAGCGAAGGCCCGCACGGCGGTCCCGCAGGGCAACGCGCCTGCCCGGCCCACGCCTCCCCGGAATGGGACGAGGTGCTCGTATGAAAACCAGGCCGCATCGCGGTTTGCAGGACGTTCCCACCCGCAGCAGCCTTACCAGCGAGGTGCAGAATCCTCACCGGAAGTACCTGCGGGTGGCCAACCTGGAGTTGCGGCGCACGCTCTGCCGGAAGGTGCGGGACGCGGCCCTCAAGCGGGCGGGAGAAATGGAAAGCCAGATGACCCAGATCGAGCGCGAAGAGGCCCAACTCCTCGCCGCCGGCGGGGCGGTGCAAGATGGTGGGGCTCGCACCGCTCGACCCACCCTACCGTCTGCTGGTTCCTCCCACCCGGCCCAGCCGCACGGTATCACGTTGAAATACTAAAGAGGCGACGACCCGTGCTCCGTGTGCCACTGCTTGCTTGCAAGCAGTGTCGCGAGGGCACTGCTCCTGCGAAGCAGTGGCACACGCCAGCCAAGGCCCTCACCTTAACCGTCTCCCGACCATGCTACGCATGGTGCCCGGAGAGGGGACCAGGAAGGCGTAACCCATGGCGACCGGATCATGCACCGACGCACGCCCCAGCCTCACGGATGCCCTGGCGGCCGTCCGCCGCTTCCTGGAGGCCTCGCTGCCGGACGTCGCCCGGGTGGATGTCAGCAAGGTCCTGCCGATCGCCTCCGGCGAGGCGTCGTGGGAGGCGGAGGCCCGCGTCTGGCAGCCCAACGGCACCATTCAGGCGCTGGGGCTGGAGACGCAGCATCCGGTGCTCGACCCGCACACGTGCCTGGTCCGGCTGGATCGCCACCTGAACGTGATCTCTTATCAAACCGAGGAGGACCCGACGTGACAAGGATGTTCACCGCACCCGTCCAGGACGATCCCGACAGCCGCGGGACTGCGCCCGGCATGGCGACCATGCTCCGCGCGGTGCCCACCCCGCCCGCGGCGGCCGGGACCGAGCGGCCGGCGTCGGCAGCGGCCCATTCCGCACTGTATCTCTACGGCATCACGGTCGCCGGCGCCGCGGCGGGGCTGATCAGCGGCGTGGCGGGGGCTGCCGTGGAAACGATCGCCGAGGGCGGCCTGGCGGCCGTCGTCAGCCGGCTGGGCGGGGCCAGGCTCCGCCCGCAGCGGGCGCACCTGGCCGCCCACCACCGCGTGCTGCGCGATCTGGCCGAGGCGGCCCCCGTGCTGCCTGTGGTCTTCGGCACGCTGGTCAACCACGAGGACGAGCTGCGCGGCGTGTTGCGGCAGAACCAGGATGCCTTGGCCGGCCGGCTCGCGCGGCTCGACCACAAGGTGGAGATGGGGCTGAAGGTGTTCTGGGACCTGTCCAACGTCTTCGAATACTTCGTGGCGACGCACCAGGAGCTGGAGGCCATGCGCGACCGGCTGTTCCGGCTCGGCCGCACGCCCTCGGTCGAGGAAAAAGTTGCGCTGGGCGAGCTGTTCGCGGCCTTGCTCCAGCAAGCCCGCCAACGCCATGCCCGCCGCATCCAGGAAGTGCTGGCGCCCTGGTGCGTCGAGCTCCGCAGCATCGACGCGGGCGACGAGCGGATGATCCTGAAATGCGCCTGCCTGGTGGAAAGCGGCCGCCAGGCACAGTGGGAGGAGGGCGTCCGCCAGGCGGCGGGGCTGTTCGACGACCATTACCGCTTCGAATACAACGGCCCCTGGCCCCCCTACAACTTTGCGGAAGTGGAGCTGACATGTTCCTTCTAGACGACATCTTCCTGGCGCCGATCCGGGGCGTGGCGGCCATTTGCCAAAAAGTCCGCGAGGCGGCCCGGGAAGACCTGGAGCAGCAGGAGCAAGCCGTCATGGCCGCGCTGGCCGAATTGCACCAGGAACTTGAATCGCACCGCATCGGCGACGAGGAGTTCGACCGGCGCGAGTGCGAGCTGTTGGACCGGCTGGACGCCTGCCGGCAGACCGGAGGCGACGATTGCACGTGAAGCAGGAACCCGGCGAGCTGGCCGAGCAGAGCGACGCCACCCTGGTGGAGTTGCTGGACCGCGTGCTGCACACGGGCGTGGTGCTGGTGGGCGACGTGATGATTACCGTGGCCGACATCGAGTTGATCTACCTCCGCTTGCAGTTGCTGCTCAGCTCCGCCGAGACGGCCCGGCAGGCGGGATGGCTGGCGGCGGGATCGTGCCGCGCGTAAAGGGAAGCCGATCATGGCCGGTTGTGCCGCAGTTTTTCCCGACTTCTCCGGCGAGCAGGCGGCCCGCGGTGCCCGGCTTGCGCCCGCGGCCGACGCGCGGCTCCCGGCCCGCGTCCGGCTGGACCCCGAGAACGTCGGCCACGGGCTGATGCAACTCGTGCTGACCCTGGTCGAGCTGCTCCGCGAGCTGCTGGAGCGGCAGGCCCTGCGGAGGATCGACGCGGGCTCCCTGACGACGGAAGAAATCGAGCGGCTGGGATTGACCTTCCTGCGGCTCGCTGAAGAACTGGATCGGCTGAAGCAGCAATTCGGCCTGACCGACGAGGACTTGAACCTGGACCTGGGACCGCTCGGCAAGCTGCGATGACGCGCGGAAATCAAATCCGGTGTCGCCCGCTAAACGAGGACAAAAGACCATGGCCGAGATCCAACGCCTGCCCAGCGCCTGTCATTCCGAGGGTCTGGCCGAGATCCTCGAGCGGGTGCTGGACAAAGGCGTGGTGATTGCCGGGGACATCAAGATCAAGCTGTGCGACATCGAGCTTTTGAGCATTCAGATCCGTCTGCTGGTGGCTTCCGTGGACAAGGCGCGGGAGATGGGACTCACCTGGTGGTGGCAGCCGGCCGAGCAGCAGCCGGCCCCGCCGCACCACCTGGGGCGGCAGCCGGCGGCGCTGGCCGCGCCGAGCGTAAACACCCCCTGGGAACAGTACGTCCAGTTTCGACAAAACGTGCAACACACAGATCCATAACAAAAGGAGCCGGCAATGGCAAAGGCACAAAAGAACCGGCCGGGGCCGCAAACGCCCGGCGACTCCGACGGCGGCGAGCGCGCCACGGGCTTCGATTTCCACCTGGGAGGCTTCCTGGGGAAGCTGGGAAACATGATGGAGAAACTGGCCGACCTGGCCGAGAGCGGGCAGAACCTCTCGCGGACCGGCGAAATCCAGGGCCTCGACCCGCAGGGCAAACTCCGCGGCGTCTATGGCTTCTCCGTCAAGACCAACATCGGCAACTGCGGCCAACAGGAGGTCAAGATCGAGCCCTTCGGCAACATCCACCGCGAATCGTCCGGAGAGGCGGTGGTGGAGGACGTCCGCGAGCCGCTCTGTGACGTCTACGAGGAGGACGACCACGTGCTGGTGCTCGCCGAGATCCCCGGCGTCAGCAAGAAGGACGTGCGTTTGGAACTCTGCCAGGACCGCTTGACCATCCACGCCCAGCGCGGCGAGAAGCGCTATCGCAAGGAGGTGTCCCTGCCGGGCAGCTTCTCCGAGCAGGCCATGCGCTGGGAGTGCAGCAACGGGATCTTGAACATCCGCCTGGAACGCCCGCAGCAGCAAGGGTGAAGACATGGTGAAAGCGCCGCCGCTTGCCGAAATCAGCCTGCGGGTCGCCGAGTCGACGGGCAAGGACGTCGGCCGGGGGATTGCCCGCATCGACCCCTGCGACATGCAGCGCCTGGGCGTGGACGTGGGCGACATGCTGGAAGTGGCGGGCAAGCGGCGGACGGTCTGCCGCGTGCTGCCGGCCTTCAAGGAACACCGCGGCCAGGAGCACTTGCAGATCGACGGCGTGACGCGGGAGAACGCCGGCGTGGGGCTGGGCGAGACGGCCGTCGTCCGCCCCACCGCGGTCAAGCCGGCGGAAGAGGTCGTGCTGACGTCGCAGGGCGGCAATCCGTCGGCCCGCGACTTGAAGTACATCGGCGGCCTGCTGGACGGTTTGCCGGTGCTCGCCGGCGACCGCGTGCGGGTGGCGCTGTTCGGCAGCCGCCGCGCGGACTTCCTGGTCCGCAGCACGTCTCCCGCCGGGCCGGTGAGCGTGATGTCCGACACGCTCTTGAAGCTGCAGTCCGCGGAGGGCCCGCCGGCCGCGGCGGCGGCCCCGCTCTCCTACGAGGACATCGGCGGCTTGAAGCGGCAGGTGGAGCGCGTGCGGGAAATCGTCGAGCTGCCGCTGCGCTACCCGGAGCTGTTCGAGCGGCTGGGGATCGACGCCCCCAAGGGCGTGCTCTTGTACGGCCCGCCCGGCTGCGGCAAGACGCTGCTGGCCCGGGCGGTGGCCCACGAGACCGAGGCCAATTTCTTCTCGGTCAACGGGCCGGAGATCATCCACAAGTTCTACGGCGAGAGCGAAGCGCACCTGCGGAAGCTGTTCGAGGAGGCGGCCCGCCGCGCCCCGGCCATCCTCTTCCTGGACGAGATCGACGCCATCGCCCCGCGCCGCGAGCGCGTCGTGGGCGACGTGGAGAAACGCGTCGTCGCGCAGCTCTTGGCGCTGATGGACGGCCTCTCCGGCCGGCAGCACGTGGTCGTGCTGGCGGCCACGAACCTGCCGGGGGCGCTGGACCCGGCCCTGCGCCGGCCGGGCCGCTTCGACCGCGAAATCTCGATCCCCATTCCCGACCAGCACGGCCGCCGCGAAATCCTCGAGATCCACAGCCGCGGCATGCCCCTGGCCGAGGACGTCGAGCTGGCCCACCTCGCCGCCATCACCCACGGCTTCGTGGGCGCGGACCTGGAAGCGCTGTGCCGCGAGGCGGGCATGATCGCGCTCCGGCGGCTCCTGCCGGCCATCGACTTCTCCCGCCCCTACGTCCCCGACGAAGTCCTGGCGCGGCTCGCGGTCGCCATGAACGACTTCCGCGAGGCCTTGCGGGAGGTCGAGCCCTCGGCGGTCCGCGAGGTCTTCGTCGAGGTGCCCAACGTCGCCTGGAGCGACGTGGGCGGGCTGGACGAGGTCAAGCAGCGCTTGCAAGAGGCCGTCCAGTGGCCGCTGGCCCATCCCGAGCTGTTCGAGTCCGTGCGGCTGGCCCCTCCCAAGGGAGCGCTGGTCTGCGGCCCGCCCGGCTGCGGCAAGACCCTCATGGCCAAGGCGCTGGCCACGGAAGCGGGCGTGAACTTCGTCTCCGTCAAGGGGCCGGAGTTGTTGTCAATGTACGTCGGCGAGTCGGAGCGCTCGCTCCGCGACGTGTTCCGCAAGGCCCGGCAGGCCGCCCCCTGCATCATCTTCTTCGACGAGATCGACGCCTTGGCCTCGGCCCGCTCCGGCAGCGGGACCGACTCCGGCGTGGCGGCGCGCGTGCTCAGCCAACTCCTGACCGAGCTGGACGGCATCGAGGAGCTCAAGGGGGTCTTCGTGCTGGCCGCCACGAACCGGCCGGACTTGTTGGACCCGGCCCTGCTGCGGCCGGGACGGTTCGACCTCCGCTTGGACCTGCCCTTGCCCGACTACGCCGCGCGGGAAAAGATCTTCGCGATCCACCTCCGCGGCCGGCCGGTCGAAGCAACAGCCACGCCCGCCTCCTTGGCCGAGGCGACCGAAGGCCTCACGGGCGCCGAAATCGAGGGGGTGTGTCGCCGCGCGGCGATGGCGACCATCGCCCAGCGGCTGGCCGCTGCGCCCGGTGGCGGGCCGCCCGCCGAGTTGCTGCTCCGCCGCGACGCCCTCCAGGCCGCCATCGCCGAAATGCGCGCCCGTAAGTGAGGGCTGGGCTCTTGCAAACTGCTCCCCTTTCCCCTTGGGAGAGGGGCAGGGGGTGAGGGGGTGTTTGGAAGATGAACACTTCTTATTACCTTTACGCGATCGCGCAGGCCGACTGCCCGCTGCCATCTCTGGGACCCGGGGTGGATCCACGTTTCGTGGTCCAGGCAGTCCCCTGCGGCGCGCTGGCGGCGCTGGCCAGCCGCGTGGACCTGGACCGCTTCGACCTCCGCAAGCTCGAAGAGGGCACTGCCGACCTCCCCTGGCTGAGCAACGTGGCCGTTCGGCACGATCGGGTCGTCCGCGAGGCGGCGCGCTGCGGGCCCCTCATGCCTCTGCGGATAGGCACGCTTTTCCAGTGCCGCGACTCGCTGCTGGCCAAGGTTGCCCGGCACGAAACGCGCGTGGTCGAGTTCTTGCAGTCTCTCGGGGACCGCCGCGAGTGGACCGTCAAGGTGTATTTGGACGCCGCGGGGCCGCTCGCGGCTTCACAGGGGGCCCGCTCGCGGCAGCCACTCCAGGATGAGGGGGCGTCACGGGGCCAGGGCACCACCTACCTGACCTCGCGGCGGCTCGAAAGCGTCCGCCGCCGGGAGCATCAGGAGGCTGTGCGGCGGGAACTGCTCGCGCTGGCCGACACCCTGGGCGCCCTGTGCGATACGTGGCGCCAACTCCGCCCGCTGCCGGCCAACCTTGTGGATCGCCCACACCCGATGGTTTGGAACGCGGCCTTTCTGCCGGCCCGCGCCGACGAGGACCGGTTTCAAGCCGCCTGCCGGCGGTTCCAGGCCGGCCTGGCCCCCAAGGGGTTTGCCCTTGCCCTGAGCGGGCCCTGGCCGGCCTACCATTTTTGTCCGGCACTGGACGCCGAAGGAGATCATGTTGCCGCTCTGCCTGTTGGGCGTTAGCCGCAGCACGGACGTCCGCCGTTGGGACGCCGCGGAGGACAACCAGCCCGGTCCGCCCCACGTCCGCTGGGTGATTTCGAGCCGCGTGGCCGCGGCGGTCTGGACGCGCCCCACGCCGCCGCTGCCGCTGGAGCACGCCGTCGTGCTGGGCACGATTCACCGCCGTGGCGACGTCCTGCCCGTGCGGTTCGGAACCACGCTGGCCGACGAAGACGCCGTTTGCGGCCTGCTCTGCCGGCGGCAAGCGGAATGGCTCGAGGAGTTGGACTGCTTGGCGGGCACGGGAGAGATCGGCCTGCGGATCGAGCTGCCGCAGGGCCCGGTGGTGCCGGCCTCCCAGTCCAGGGATCAGGTGCCAGGTGTCAGGTGTCAGGTGTCAGGGAACAGGGAGCGGGTGGTGGGTCTGTCCACCGCGCTGCACCGGTCGCCGGCGGGCTATCTGGCCGCGCGGCAGGCCCGCTACCGGCAGCAGGACGAGCAGTGCCGTCGCGGCGAGCTTGCGGCGGAGGACTGTGTGCGGGCAATGCACGGCCTTTATCGGCAGTGGCGGCGGCTGCGGCCCGAGCCGCCCGGCGTGGTCCGCTTGGCGTTCTTGGTCGAGCGCGGCCGGTTCGCGGCTTTTGCAAAACGTCTGCGAGGCCTGCGGGCCCGGCGGATCAGCCGGCGTTTCACATTTCTCGGTCCCTGGCCGCCCTACAGCTTCGCCGCTGAAGAGTAGCGCCGCTTCTTGTCCGTCCGCCTTGTCGGCCGCCGCGTTTCGTAGTAGATTGGCGGGCAACTTCCACGAAAGGGGGATTAGCCACATGAATGGATCGGATGACAACGAGCGTTTGTTTATCGCCAAGTGGGCCCTTGTCCTGTTTATCATGGGCCTGCTGGCGCCGCTGCTGATCGCCGCGCTGATTGTTGTCTTAGCCGGGCCACGGGCCGCCGACACGGCCGCGCCACTTGCCGTCGGGTTCGGCTTTATTTGCGAGGTCTTGGCGCTGGTCCTTGGGATCGTCGGACGGCGGCACGTTTCCGGGAAGATCGGCATGCTCGGCGGCGTCGTAGTGCTTGTGTTGGCGCTCACTGCCGCGACCATGGCGTTCTTGCGGTACTCGGCCGCAAGGGGCGAGCTTCAGAAGCGGCTCGAGGAGGCGGTAGCCGAAGAGGAAGAGCGGCTCAGGGCCATAACCGAGCATGAGAAGCGATTCGAGAAAGCCAAGGAAGCACCTGAACCGGGCCCGCGGAAAAACGGGGACTAGCCCGCACTTCTCACCAAGGGTACCCGCTGTGCGACAGTGTGCCACTGCTTGGAACAAGCAGTGTGAGGCGTAAGGCAATGCCCGTGCACTGCTTGTTCCAAGCAGTGGCACACCGCACTGAGAAATGCGGGCTAGCCGCCCGGCGGATCGGCCGGCGGTTCACATTTCTGGGTCCCCGGCCGCCCTGCAACTCCGCCCGTGAAGGGCTCTAAAGCGCCGGTGCAAACCCGGGCGCGAGGTCGACCACGGTCATCGAGTACGCGGGAAAAGCGAGGCTGAAAGTGGATCCCTTCTCCAGGATCAGGGCGATGGAGCCAGCCAGCGCGGAAGAACCGTTGCTGGTCCGGCTTTGCGCCGTATCCTGCGCCTTGCCGTACTGCCAGAGGTAGGCCACCAGGCCGGGCTGGAAACCGGTGAGCTGAAAGTTCCCCGTCAGCGTGGCCGTGGGACTCTTGTTGATCACCAGCAGGTCGAGGTGCTTGTCGGACGCCTGGCGGACGGCATACACGCTCAGATCGGGGTCGCTGCTGACGGCCTGCACGACGGTATCGCCGGGATGCACCATCTTCGAGACCAGCTCCTCGGCGAAGTAAGTGGGATAGGGGATGTACGGCCCGGTGGCGGGCGCCGGCCCGCTGCTGTCGCCCAGGATGCCGTAGTCGCCGCCCTGCCGCCATCCGTAGAGAGCCGGCGAGTTGTTGTTGCCGGTGTCCCAGGAGTTGCGGAGGTCCCAGAACAGCGCGGCGTTGTACTGGGTTTCCAGGATGCTCCCCAGCGAGTCGGCCAGGAAGAGGCCGTTGACCAGGCTGGTGCTCTGCTTCCCGGGATTGGAATAAACCGAGTTGAACTCGGTCGCCATGAGTTGCACGTTTGCGGCGGCGGCGCCCAAGGTCTGCTGGAGCAGGCTGCGGTAGCCGGCCGCCCGGGCTGCCCAGTCCGCCACGGTATTGGCCGGGTCGGAGACCGTGTCGTTCAGGAGGTAGGAATCGCTCTCCTGGCCCGGGGTCTGCACGTAGTTGTGGTCGCTGATGAAGCCGGGGATGAAGCCCTGGCTGACGCCGTCTTGCAGCACCGGGACGAGCCACGTGTCCCAGGTGTAACTGTCGCCGCTGCCAACGCCGATGGAGATGGTCGGGGCGATCTGCTGGGCATAGGCGGCGAATTGCTTGGCGAAGGCGACGTAGGTCGCCGGGTCGTGCGGCGCCCCGGTATCTCCTCCCGTGCCGTGATGATCCGTCTCCCAGTCTCCGTAGACCTCGTTGCCGACTTCGAAGTAATGGATGCCCCACGGGGCAGGATGGTGGACGCGGAGGAAATTCAAGCCGTCGTCGTGGGCCAGGGGCGCGGCGGTCCGCAGGCTCGCCCAGTAACCGGCCGTCTTCCAGTCCGTCTGGACCCAGGTGTTTGTCGTAGTGTTCCATTCCTCGCCGAAGCCGATCGGCGTGGTGTTGGTGACCGGTGCGTCCAGGTAGGCGAGCAGGGCGGCGGCCTCCTGGGGACTGCCCGAACCGTAGTCCAGCGTCACCATCCCGCCGCCGCCGACCGAGGCGATGAAGTTGGCCATGGCGGGCAACGAGGGGTCGCCTTGGGGGGGAGGGACGTTGAAATGCAGGATGTCGGAGTCCGACCCGCCCGGCAGGCGGAACAGTGTCAGGCCGGCCGCCTTGACCAGTTGCGCGGTCTGGCTGGTGCTCAAGTAGGAGTCCCACCAGCCGAGGTTGATGCCCAGCACCTGGTTGTTGACGGACCTCAGGACGTCGCCGACGTTGACGCTGACTGCCGCGAGCAGGTCGCGGCTTTCCAGTGGCTCGAAGCCCAGACGACGACGGCCAGAAGACGCAACACGACGGTCGCGAAAGACCATGCCCATGACAGCCCCCCTCAAACGCCCGGTGGCCTGGAGCATCGCGATACACAAAGCTATTATAATTGGCCCGGCAAGGCCCCGTTGCAATTGCTTTTTTCGCGGGGGCCGTCTACAGTCACGTTCGTAGCGTGCGATCTCCAGGAGTGCAATGCGAGGGAGGCCGAACATGAGCTTGCGGAAACGACTTGCGTGGACCCTGATTGTTGGAACGTGGCTCGCGACGGTTGTGGTGGGCATTGGGTCCACCCAGGCCGGTCCGCCGCCCGGCCGGGATTCCCAGCCCGCGGAAATCCGCGTCGGCATCGACCAGGGCGACATCCGCGGGGCCGACAACCGCGCGTTGCAGGCCGCGGTCGATTCGCTGGCCGCCCTGGGCGGCGGCACCGTGCGGATCGGGCCGGGCCGCTACCAGATGCGAAATGCGCTGACGCTTCGCGACAACGTCGACATCGTCGGCGTGCCCGGCAAAACGATCCTGGCCGCCTGCGACGGCTGCCGCAGCCGCCTGGCCGCCGACGGCGACTGCCGCCAGCGCGAGATCACGCTGGCCGATCCCGCGGGCTTCCAAGTCGGCGACGGCGTGTGCATCCACGACGACGCCACCCCGAACGGCTTCGAGGTCACCACGGCCACGCTGACGGCCCGGTTGGACGCCAACACCTTCCGCATCTCGATGCCGCTCTACTTGGATTACATGATGGCTAAGCACGCCGTGGCCAAACGGGTCTTCCCGGTAGTCGGGGGCTGGCAGGTGAAGAACGTGCTGGTCGAGGGCCTGACGATCGACGGCAACCGCGGCCACTCACACTCGCTGGACGGCTGCCGCGGCGGCGGCATCTACCTCTTCGAATCCCAGGCGATCACCGTCCGCAATTGCGTCGTCCGCGAGTACAACGGCGACGGCATCAGCTTCCAGGTCTCCGATCACGTGACCGTCGAGAACTGCCTGGCCGAGCACAACGCCGGCCTGGGCCTGCACCCGGGCAGCGGCTCCCAGTTCCCCGTCCTCCGCCACAACCGCTCGATCGGCAACGGCGTGGACGGCCTGTTCGTCTGCTGGCGGGTTAAGCACGGGTTGTTCGAGGACAACGAAATCCGCGGCAACAAGCACGATGGCATCTCGATCGGCCACAAGGACACCGACAACGTGTTTCGCAACAACACGATCTCGGGCAACGGCGCCGCGGGCGTCGAGTTCCGCAACGAGCAGGAACCCATGGGGGCCCATCGCAACACGTTCGAGGACAACCGCATCCTGGACAATTGGGCCTCGGCTCCAGGCGACGCCAAGGCCTGCATCGTCATCCGCGGCCACCATCACGACCTGGTCTTCCGCCGCAACACCCTGGGCAGCTCGAAACCCGGCCCGGCGACCGTCGGGATCCTCGCCGACCCCGCTGCCGCCGGCCTCACCAGCGAAGGCAACCGCTTCCTGAATGTCAAGAGCGAGATCGCTGCCGGGCCATGACGGCTGGCATGTGGTGCGGGCGTCCCGCCGGCCGTGGTAGAAACGATGGCTCCCGACCCCTTTGCTTCCCCGACCCCTTTGCTTCCCGCGACCCCTTTGCTTCCCCGGTTGCCGCTCGCTCCTCCTTCGCTACCGATACAATATATGAGGCCTACTCGCTACTTGTCTTCCCCTCACGGCCCAATACGGTACCCGCACGCTTGCGAGCCTCGGCCTCGATGGTTTTGCGGAACAGAGGAATGTGACGGGCAAGACGAACGAAAAGGGGAACTCGCACAAAGGGCTGCTCGGCTTCCCCTTTTGTTTTCGGAGAGATGCAGCCCTTCGCGACCAGTTCCTCACCCGCCTGTTCAAATGCGGTGAGGACCTGCTGTGCCCGCCTTTGTTCCTTCTCATCGGCTGCGTCCAAGGCAGTCAACCATGCAGCAGCACTTCGGCGTTCGATATGTCCCGCCTGGGGCGCGTCCATGAAACGAGCAAAGATGCGGAAGTAGTCAGCCGTATTGCGGACGGTCAGGTCTTCGATGTTGTCGCACACGACCAACGAGACAAATCGTTTTCCTGTGAGCGAACGGTCTGTGGCGTGAAAGAACAGACCTGAGTGTGTCAAGATGATTTCGTCGATGGGAGCACGACAGTGGAATCGTTCGATCAGTCGCTTGAGAAGACTCGACATCCCGAACACGTAGACCGGCGATGCGTAGATCAGGAGATCGGCTTGCGTCATCTCCTGGTGGACCCGAGCCGTATCATCATGTGGATCGAAGACGCACTTGAAGGTATTGGTCGTCTGGCACTGATTGCAGGCACGGCACCCTTCGATCTTCAGTTCTGCCAGTTGCACCAGATTCCACGTCCCGCCTGCCCGCTCGACTCCGTTCCCAACGCTTTGCAGGATGCGATGGGTTGCTCCGTGGGAACCTCGCAGACTGCCGTTGATGGCACAGACGAGCATGGCGGCCTCAGTCCTCTTTCTACGGGCTGCAAAAGATACTATGTGAGACCGGGCCGCTGAGTTGAGCTCCAGGTTTTGTATATTCAAGGAGCTTAACGCTGTCAGCGACCCGGAGAAATGATTCTACCGCGCGGCCCGGAGTGTTGTACATGGCCTGGGAACTGCGCGAGAAGACCTGGAAGTCGGGCTTTTCGACCGGCCTGGGCCAGGAGCCGCGACAACGGGACATTCCCGCCAAGGCGGTCACGGTTCTGGAGCGGGAGATCCAGGTGGCCAAGGAGCGGTTCGGATTGCGCCCAGCGACGCCCGTGGTGAGCTGCTACGAGGCGGGTCGTGATGGATTCTGGTTGCACCGCTACCTGCTGACGCCAGGGGTGGCCAGCGAGGTGGTCGATTCCTCCAGCATTGAAATTGACCGGCGCCAGCGGCGGGCCAAAACGAACCGGCTGCCCGTGAAGGAGTTTCTGAAGATGTTGGTGCGCTATCATCCAGGGGAACGGGACGTTTGGTGGACGGTGCGGGCACCGAGCGTTGGGGAGGACCGATAGAAGGACCGGGTGGCCCCGGGCGGTTGCCCGCCCCGGGCCACCCGGCCCTTTTTGAAGGCCTAAGGTTTTGCGGAAGCACATTGGTGGCACGGTTTGGGATTAGACCGTCCTGGCCCGCTTGATTCACCCGTTCTCACCGGCTAGACTCACCCTTGGTGAGAAATCAAATTTCCTATCGGTCATTCTTGCGGAACGGAGCCGAACATGAAACGTTCGTTACCGGTGGTGGGATGGTTGTCGGCGGTTACGTTTTGTCTTGCATTGGCCGTTTCGGCAGAGGAGAATAAACCAGCCGAGAAAACAAAACCGGTTGTGCCGAATGCAGACGCAAAGGCATCGCCGGCGGCGCAGGGTTCCATTCCACCGGTTGCGATTGTCGGTTCCGGCACGCCGCCAGTAATTTCCGGACCTGTCACCATCACTGGCGTTGTCGTCATCCGCGAAGCTAAGCCGGGGAAAGAGGATGTTATTCTAACGGCACTGGATGGTCCGGCTGAAATAAAAGCCGCGTTCTCCAGCATCACCAAGGACTGGCCTTCCGGCGGGTTGGACGGCATCGCCGGCCGCAACATCCAAAATCAATTCATCAACAAATTGACGTACAAGGTGGATGGTCCAGGCCGAGCAAAAATGATTAAAACCGGTACAGGCATGTGGAATGGCGGTCTACTGAGCCTGACCGGCACCATTTCGTGCAAGAACAACCAAGTCTGGTTTACCTGCAATAGCTATAGCGACGCGAAGTTCAGCTATCCGGACGTCATGATGATGTCCAAACCGGATGTGGCGCTGCACACCTCCACCGTCCCGCCGCTGGTGCTGAAGGCCGGTTCGGAATCCGTCACGTGCCTTCATATTGACCCTGGCTGCTTCCTGATGGGGCAACCCTGGTACATGGCCTATTGTACGCCTTGGGATCCACCGCATATGGTGACTCTTACCAAGGGGTATTATATGGCTGAAAGCCCGATCACCAACGAACTGTACAATGCCGTCATGCCTGCCCCGATTGCCGTGCCCGCTGGTACGCCGGCGCAAAGTGCGGCCAATCTCTCACTCGCCGACGCCCGGAAATTCTGTGACGCTTTTTCCAAACTGACCGGACGCAAAGTCCATTTGCCCACCCGCGCCCAGCTCTCGTACATGATGCGCTGCGGCACTTCCAATCCACCGTACAACGAAAAATATAAGAAGAACGGCGGCGAGGTCAGGAAACCGGCGCCGGCAAAATCCTCAAAACCCAACGCATGGGGATTTTACGAGTGGATCGGTACTTACCATTATTGGGAAGGAACCAACGACAAGAAGTTTATTGATTCCAAGGACGTCGTTGATCCGGACTATCCCGGTAGCGATAAAGATCAATGGATTATGGTTGGCGACTATGCCATCGGTGAAATCGAATTCGGTGGAGGTGCCGCCGGTAATGGCAAGTCGAGCTGGGCGCGCCATCGCATTGTGATTGATGAGTAAGAATCAGTGCGCGAGCCTGTTCTTCGACTGGGGTTTGTATGACGTGATTATTAGCAGTGCTCGTACGGAAAAGGGGTCAGAACGATTTAATAGGTTGGTCTGCCCCCTTTCCCCCTGGTGGGGAACCAAGGGACCAAGCCACCGCTGGCCGCCAATGGGGCGATTATGCCACCAATGCCCGCCTGGGGGGCTTGAAATCGGGCCAGGCCGTCTGCCAGTATCCGGTGGCCGGAGCCTGGGGAGAGGTGTCAGGTGTCAGGTGTCAGGGTTGGGCGTCGGCCCAGGCGACGCTGTTCTTTGATAAGACGGTGCGAGAGGCCCCGAAGGGACCGGGCCCCTCGGGAGGCATCGAAGTCTGTTGGCCAGGAACCGGCGGCCGATACTGCCCGGTGGGCGGCACCGTTTTGGAAAATCGCGAAAATGCTGACCAACAAACGCGCGGAGGCCGGAGCGACGACGCGCGAGAGGATGCGGAAAACGCCGCAGCCGCACCACAAACGAGCACGGCGGGAGCCGCCCCCGGGCGGTTCCCGCCGCAGTTTCTCAACGCCACCGTCGTCAGCCGCCTGGATCAATGGCAACCGTAGGGCGGGGCGAGGCCGCGAACTGCTGGTGGGGCTCGCAAAAGTCCCGCTCGGCAAGCGGGACCTACAAAACCCCGGTTTGCTCGTCCCACCCTACACGCTCAGCGACAGCAGCCGCGCCCGCGGTAGCCGCAGCTCTGGCAGCAATCGTCGCACGCGCAGCCGCAGGCCGCAACCTGGATCGTCTTGGGCACCATGTGGCACACGCACACCTGGATCTCCTTCTCCACCTCGTGCGGCACCAGCACCGTGTACTGTTCGGTCTTCTCGACCGCGACTTGCTTGCACTCGGTGACTTGCACCTGGCGGGTGCGGGTCTGCGGCACGCAAACCGTGTAGGCCACTTCGCGGGTCCGCTGTTGGAGGCTGCACTCGGTCACGTTGTACGTGCACGTCCGCTTCTCGCAGTGGTACTCGCAGACCTGCTCCTTGGCCACGCGGTTCTCTTGCTGGTAGGAGCAGACCTTGAAGGTCCGCGTCCGCGTCTCGGGATGGCAAACCGTCACTTGGTAGTCATACGGCTCGCTGTAACATTCCTGCTTCATGACGGTCACCTGCACCGGTTCCTGCACGCAATTGGGAACCCAATGCTGGCTGACGCACTGGCAAGTGGAGCACGCGTAGCAGCACCCGCGCCGGCCGCAGCCGCATCCCGAGCCGCAACTGCTGCACGCCGAGCCGCAACCGCCGCAGCCCGAGTCGCAACTGCTGCAGCCGCTCGTGCAAGCGGTGGGACAAACGGTTTCCCAATGGCCGCGGTCCACGGTCACCATGCGGGTTTCCGACACCGGAACGCAACGCACCAGTTGCCGCGTGGCATGGCGCGTCTCGGTCTGCGGGACCAGCACGGTGTACTGCTCCGCGCGGTCGGTCCATACCGGGACGCATACCGTGTACGGCCGCTCGACCTCGCGGTAGGACGGAACCTGCACCTGGTACTCCTGCGTCACGGCGCGCGTGACCGGCACCTGGACGCAATACGTTTCGGTGCGGCTGCGGGTTTCCGGAACGAGGACCGTATAGTTCACGTCGACGGTCTTCGTTTCCGGCACGAGCTGGCAGAGCGTGTACTTCCGCTCACGCGTCTCGGCGGCACACTCGACGACCTTCACCTTGCGGACTTCCGTAACGTACTCCGGCACCATGACGGTCCTTTCGACCATGGCGGGAGCACAGCCGCCGCACGCGGTGCCACTACACGCCTGGCCGCAGCCTGAATCACAGCCGCAACCGGCCAGGGCCGCCTGGCCGCCCAGCGCCACGCTCAGTGCAGCAAGCAGCAGGAGACTACGAAGGACGCTCATCTTTCCCTCCTTACAACAGGAATAGTGGGTGGAAGAGGGCTGCCGGCCCCAGGAGATGTCCCGTTTCCGACCGGCAGCCCCGCACTGCGCGCCCGAAGTGCCGCTAGCGGCGCGATACGACACTGACCGACGCCGTTTCGCGGCCCTTCGGCCCCCAAACGTCGGACCTCACTCAACAGAACCGAGCAGGACCAAACTTGGGGCTGCCATATCCTAGGGAGGGCCAGCGACGAGGCAATAGTCTGGGCAAGATTTTCCGCCGTAACGTGAAAAGTACGCGATAGTTAGTTCCGATTGCGGAAGATGGTGGAAGCTTGCGCTTCGTTGCGGCGGGGTCGCAGATGCTCGCTGGGGCGAGGTCTCCGACTACGCCCGTTGGGGCGAGGTCTCCGACCACGCCCCCTGTCGCGACCGCAGGTCTCCTCTGCTGCTCGGGAGACCTGACGGTCGAGCTGCGGCGGGGTCGCAGACCCGCACCGAACCGGGCCCCGCGCCGGACGGGCGCTCAATCCGCGCCGGCGGCCCGCTCCGCCGGCCAGGCGGCACGCCGGGCCAGCGACTGCCCGGCCGGGGGCGCGACCGCGTCGAAGTGCGGAGGGGCCAAGGACTCGCTGCCGGCCTCGCGCCTGCGGCCGAAGCGGCGGTCCCAGAGGGCCAGGAACGACGGCACGAGAATCGTGCGGATGATGAACGTGTCCAGCAGCACGCCCAGGGCCAGCGAAAAGCCCAGTTGGATCATGCCCCGCAGCGTGCCGGTGAGCATCGAGGCGAACGTGCCGGCCATGATCACGCCGCAACTGGTGATGATGCCGCCGGTGCGGACGACCGCCACGCGGAGCCCCTCCAGGATTCCCCGCCGCCGCTGCTCCTCCTCCACGCGGGTGACCAGGTAGATGTTGTAGTCCTCGCCCACGGCCACCAGGATCACGAACAGGAAGACCGGCAGCTTCCAATCCAGCCCCTGGAAGGTGTCGCCGTAGAGCCAGGCGAAGAAGACCTTGGTGAGGCCCAGGCTCACGAAGAAACCCAACAACACCGTGAAGATCAGGTACAGGGACAGCACGGGCCGGCGCAAGAGGAGCACGAGCACGGCCAGGACGGCGATGGCCACCAGCACGCCGATGCGGAGCGTGTCGCTGGTGTTGACCGCCTCGAGGTCGCGGATGCCCGCCGTGGTGCCGATGAAGTCGAACGACGCGCCGCACCAGGGCGACGCCGGGTCGGCGGCCAGCGCCGAAAGCCGCTTGTCCACCTCGCCCAGCACCCGGATGCTCTCCGGCGAGAACGGGTCGTAGCGGCAGATCAGCTCGAAGCGGGTCACCCCGTTGGCCAGTTGCGGGTACTTGGGGTCGGGTTGCGTCGAGAGAAACATGGCCTTCGTGCGGGGGTCTTTCTGCACGGCCACGTCCCGCGCGATTTCCCGCGCCGATTTACGCTTCAGGGGGTCGCCCAGCGGGTTGCTCAGGCTGCGGACGCCCAGCACCGGCCGGGTCTCCTCGCCGTGGCTGTCCACGTAAGGCAGCTCGGACAGCGTTTTGGTCAGCAGGGCGATCTGGCGGCGCTCCTCCGGGGTGTCGAAGTTGTAGCCCGGGCGGTAGGCGAGGAAACCGATCGGGTCCATCTGCCCGAGCGCAAAGTAGCGCTCCAACAGCCGCGTGCCCCGCACCGCAACCCGGTCGGCGGGAAGCTCGCTCAGCAGGTCGTAGGTGAGCGGGACCGAGAAGCCCTGGTAGGCCGGCACGGCCAGCACGAGAAAGCTGCCGGCCAGGATCAGCCCGGGGTGGGTGATGATCAGCCTGGCCAGGGCCTGCCAGAAGCGTCCCAGCAGGCCGGGTGCGGCGTCCGCGGCGGCGGAGGCGGTGCCCGCCTTCCGCGGTGCCACGCCGAACGGCCAGAACACGGCGCGGCCCATCGCCCGCAGCATGGCCGGCGCCACGGTCAGGCAGGCCGCCAGCGCCGCCACCAGCGACAGGGCAATCGTCGGCCCGCCGTAACGGTACTTGCCGAAATCGGCGAAGAGCATCGCCCCCAGCCCGAGGATGGTGGTCATGGCGCTGGCGGTCAGGGCGTGGCCGGTGCGGGCCAGCGCCTCGCGGATGGCCTCCGCCGGCGGCAGGCCCCGCTCGAGTTCCTCGCGATAGCGGGCGATCAGAAACAGGCAGTAATCCGTGGCTGCTCCGAACAGGATCACAATGATGAAAATCTCCGTCGTCTTGAACACGCGGAACTCGAACCAGCCCGTCTGCTCGCTGCACTGCGCCAGCAGGGCGATCACGTTCGTCGAGACCACGTACGCCGCCACCACGGCCACCAGCGGAACAATCACCAGCCCCGGGGCGCGATAGACCACCAGCAGAATGAACACCACCAGCAGGATCGTCGTCCACTCGGTGTTGGTGATGCTCTCCGCGGCGGACAACAACATGTCGCTGCCGATGGCGGCCGAGCCGGTCACGCCCAGTTGCAGACCCGCGGGGAAACCCTCCTCCTGCCGCAGGGCATCCACCGCCTGGAAGATCTCCTGCAGGTACGGGACGTTGTCCACGGCCATGAACTCGGTGCCGAGCTGCAACACCACGAGGACGGCCTGACCGTTGCGGCCGGCCGGGCTGATCAGCTTGCGGCCGATGATCGGCTCCTCGTAGCTCCAGACGGCGGTGACCGGCGACCCCTCCCGCGGCGCGAACTTCTCGGCCAGCCGGTCGGCCACCTCGTAGTCCTCCTGGTGCAGCCGGCCGTTGCCCCGGGCCACCACCAAGACCACCTCGCTCTTGGATGCCTGGTCGGGAAAGGCCTCCTGGAAAAGCTTCTCCCCGCGCGAGCTGGTCATCCGCGCCGGAAGGTAGGCAAAATCGCCGTCGCGGCAGATCTCGTCCCAGGACGGGGCCACCAGCTTCAGGAGTACCGGAATGGCCAGCCACGCTGCCAGCACCACCAACCAGTGTCGCGTGACCAGTGCTGAGAGGCGTGCAAACATGACGTCCCAAACCCCCTCCGAATACTACACACCATTAACCCCGCGATGGGGCACGCACGCACCCGCGCCGCACCCCTCATCGTTCAGTGGGTGCCATGGCCGCGCTTGCGTGCCCACGCGGTTTTCTGCAACAGGTCTCCATGCCCACGGCGAGCGTGGGCATGGCACCCAGCTCGCCGTCCAATGGAGCACAGCACATCACTCCATTACTCCTACCAGATTCGCCTCTCGGCCGCAATGGTGTTGGCTCAGGGACCCGCCATATTCTACGCATATTGCCCATCTTGTTCTGCCGCGTCTTTGTGATTCAATTTCAGCCATCTCTTGGGTACTGACAACTTGCCGGAATGGGCTAGAATAGGGGGGGTTCATTTCCCAGCTTCCCGCAACGTCGGAAGCTGAGGTGAAGCCACAAGGAAGTGTCAGGGTACGTCGACGGGTCGCGCCGACTCATCGTGTGGTTCTTCTCTTGCCTCAGAGGTTGTGAATCTTTCGGAAAAGCAAGAAAACCTTTTCGTCCGTTTGGGGTTTAATCTCGTGTACGGCCGGGTCGGCCGGGGATGTTGGAGGA
>Ga0326727_10003818_pt1 | contig 47092 bp, 40 predicted proteins | sample MB2enrmetagenome_FD_207643 | JGI IMG/M metagenome (GOLD analysis project Ga0326727, IMG submission 207643) | Lab enriched peat soil microbial communities from McLean, Ithaca, NY, United States - MB29MY | ecosystem: Environmental > Terrestrial > Soil > Wetlands > Peat | place: USA: New York... | reverse complement strand
GGTGCCGGGATAGGTGGTGCTTTCCAGCGCAATGAGCTGGCCTTCATGCAGCCAGGGAGCGAGCGAGGCGACTGTCCCTGTTACAAAGCTCAGATCGGGCTCGTGGTACTCGTTGAGCGGGGTGGGAACGCAGATGATCATCGCGTCCATCTGGGCGGCCTCGGAATAATCCGTGGTGGCGCGGAAGCCTGCCTGTTGAGCTTCCTGAATCTCGTTGGGAGTGATGCGCACGATGTAGGATTTGCCTGCGTTGAGCGTGTCCACCCTGCTCTGCACGACATCGAAGCCTGTCACCTTGAATTTCTGGCCGCTGAAGAGCAGCGCCAGCGGCAGGCCCACATATCCCATCCCGACGATGCCGATGCGGGCTTGCCGAGAGTCAATTTTTTCTATGAGGCCGGCCAGCCGGCTCCCCGACGCAGTAGTCATGTACTTGATTGTAGAGCCAGGAACTGACCCCTGCCTCCGTTGACAGATTGCGCGCCAGCGGCATGTCCGGAAAGTAGTATTCTCTCTAAAGTGGGCCGCGGAGAGGATGTCCGCCGCAAACAGGCTAATTTTTTGGGGAATTATCTTGCCTACTTATCTCGTGACCGGAGCCGCAGGCTTTATCGGCCGCTCGATTGCCGCGGCTTTGTTGGCCCGCGGCGAAAGCGTCCGCGGCATCGACAGCTTTATCACCGGCAAGCGCTCCAACCTGGCTGGGCTGGAAGCGATGGAGTTCATCGAAGGAGACCTGGCCGATCCGGCAGCCTGCGCAAAGGCCTGCGCCGGGGTGGAGATCGTCTTCCACGAGGCGGCGCTGGCCTCGGTGCCGCGCTCGGTAGCCGATCCTGCGGCAACGAACCGGAATTGCCTGGACGCTACCTTGAATTTGTTAGTAGCCGCTCGTGACGCCAAGGCGCGGCGGGTGATTTACGCCGGGTCGTCCTCGGTCTACGGGGACACGCCGACCCTGCCCAAGCACGAACAGATGCTGCCCAACCCCATCTCTCCCTACGCCGCGGCCAAGCTGGCCGGCGAATTCTACATGAGCGCCTTTACCCGCGTTTATGGGCTGGAGACGGTGACGCTGCGCTACTTCAACGTCTTCGGGCCCTATCAGGATCCAGGCTCGCATTACTCCGGCGTGCTGGCCATCTTTTGCCGCCGGATGCTGGCCGGGGAGCAGCCCACCATCTATGGCGACGGCCAACAGAGCCGCGACTTTACCTACATCGACAACGTGGTTCTCGGCAATCTTCTGGCTGCAGCCGCCCCGGCGGAAAAGGTCTCAGGCCGGATGATGAACCTGGCCACCGGAAGCAGCATTACGCTGAATAATGCCTTCGCGATTCTGCGGGAACTGGCCGGCAATAGCGGCCAACCGGCCTACGCCGCACCACGCGCCGGCGATATCCGCGACTCGCTGGCCGATATTCGACTGGCCGGGGAGCTGCTGGGCTACGCGCCCAGTGTCGATTTCCGCGAAGGCCTGCGCCGCACCGTGGAGTGGTACCGAAGCGGCGGAGGCGCGGAGTGACATGCGGGCAATGCGGCGCTATTACTCATGCGGCTTTGCTATGTACGGGAATCTATTGACGAATTGATTTCAATCAAGCAAACTGTCGGAGATTCACTTTGCAGCATTGTTTCGTTTTGAATCCCAGGTCTGCCTCCACCTAATGAATATTGGGAGGGAGGTTCCCTGTCTGTGCCGGAAACAAACGACGTTCCATCTGAATCGTTCCACGATCCGGATCAATGGTCCGAACATTGGCCCCAAGCGCGGCCCGGTCACGGCGGGCGCCACTCCACACGAAGCATGAGCGAGCTTTGGGAGGTGCTGGTTCGCCGTCGCCGCCTGGTTGGCTGGGTAGTGGGAGGATTGCTGCTAGCATGCCTGCTCTATTGCCTCATCGCTCCCAATCAGTACGAGGCCAGCGCCAAGGTGGCGTTGCGCACCTCGCCCGTCTCGGCGCTCAGCCTGGAGGCGCAGGAGCCGTTTGTGACGGCCTCCATTCTCTCCGCGCCGGTGCAGCAGGAGACTCTGGCGAACATCTTCCGCAGCGACCAACTGGCCTGGAGGGTGATTACCGGCCTGAAGCTTTACCAGGCGCCGGGGTTCATGGGCAGATTTGCCAGCAAATATCCGGATTTCAAGCCCGATGCGCCGGCTGCGGATGCCCAGGAATGGCTTCTGGAGCGCTTCCAGCGGCGGCTCAACGTGCAGACTATGCCGCGCACGCTGCTGATTGAGATTCGCTTCCGATCGAGGGACGCGGCTTTGTCGGCGAGCGTGGTGAATGCGCTGATTCGCGCCTATGGCGAGCAGGAAAGCGATGCGCGGGTGCAGGCCACGGCTCAAGCCACGACGTGGCTGGAGAGCCAGCTCAAGGAGTCGAAGGCCCGCGTGGATCAGAACCAGCAGCGGCTGGCAGCCTTCCAGCGCGAGCACGGCCTGCTGACCACGCCCGAGACGCTGGCCGACGGCAAACTGGGCGAGACCGAACACACCTCGGCTCTGCTGGAGATCGATGAATTGGGCCGCCAGTTGGTGGCCGCCTCTACGGATCGGATTATGCGCGAGGCCCGGTACCGCGCGGCTCAGCAAGGCGATCCGGAACTGGTGATCGCCTCCGACCCGGCCTTGCAGGCCGAGAGCGGCAACTTTGCTACCGCCCTCTTGCAGCAGATTCACGCCCGCCACAGCGAGCTGGAACAGGAACAGGCCCAACTCAGCATCGAGCACTGCCCCAACTTTCCCCGCGCGGTGGAGATTCGCGGCCTGTTGCTGAATCTTGACCAGCAGAAAAAGGCCGAAGACGCCAAGTTGGTGGAGCAATTTCGCAGCGCATGGAAGACGTCTGCCGACCGCGAGCTGCTTGTCCGCAATAATCTCGAGGAAGTGACCGCGGAAGGCATGAAGGCTAATGAAGCGGCCACCCAGTACGCGGCGATGCGCGAGGAAGCCAACGCCAGTCATGAGATCTATGTGCAGGTGCTGGCAAAGGTGGAGGAAGCAGGCCTGGCCGCCGGCGTGCAAAGCTCAAATATCTCAGTGGTAGACGCTGCCCGCAAGCCGGACAAGCCGGTAGCGCCCGATCTGCCGCTCTACATGCTGATCACACTCTTTGCCGGCCTTTGGCTGGCGATTGGAGGCGCGTTCCTGATGGAGTCGATTCATCCCTCCTCTCATCCCGCTGCGTCCCGCACGGTTCTGGCATTGCTGGCGGCCTTCCTGGCCAGCGCGGCGATTCATGCCCAGGCGCCCACGCCCAGCACCTCAGGCTTGCCCACGGGAGTGGTCCGGCTGACCTCCCCGCAGCAGGCCCCGATTCTGCCCAACCCCAAGGAGGCGCCGCTAACCTGGGACAATCCGAGCCAGACCGGCGTGCAGCCGATGGCCGTCACACAGTCGGCAACTCCCATGCCCGCGCCCATCGCTCCCGGCGATTTTCTCGATGTCAGCGAGGTTCACACCCCGGAGTTCCATTCCACAGTGCGCGTCTCCCCCTCAGGCACGGTGATGCTGCCCATGGTGCATGAGGTGCAGATTGGCGGGATGGACGAGCAGGCTGCCGCGCATGCTATTGAGGCGGCGCTTAGAGCTCAGGGGTTTCTGCTGCATCCGCTGGTCTCCGTGCTGGTGACCTCTTACGCCGGGCAGGACGTGAGCGTGCTGGGCGAGGTGGTGCGCCCCGGCGTCTATCCCTACACGCTGCACCATCGGCTGCTGGACCTGATCTCGGCCGCCTCTGGCCTGGCGCCGAGCGCGGGGCGGCTGGTGAACATCTACCATCGCGACGACGCCAAGACGCCGCATCCGGTGGTGCTGGACCCCAGCGGAACCGACACCGCCGCCGACCACAACCCCGAACTGGCCCCCGGCGACACGGTGCAGGTGAGCCGCGCGGGGCTGGTGTACGTGGTGGGCGATGTGCAGCGCCCTGGCGGGTTTCCCGTCGATCCGGCGCAAGGGCTGACCGTGGTGCAGGCACTCTCTCTGGCCTGGGGCCCGTCGCAGAACGCCGCCATGGGCAAGGCCATCCTCATCCGCGAGCAAAAGGGCGGGCGCACCCTCACCAGCCTCAATCTGAAACGCATGTTGCACGGCCAGGAACCGGACCAGCCGGTCCGCGACCGCGACATTCTCTACGTGCCCGACTCGACAGCCAGAAATCTTTGGAACAGGACTGTGGAATCGGCCATTCAATCGGCGATTGGCGTGACGATCTACTCCGCGCTGGTCTATTCGCAGAGGTATTGAGGGCCTATGCGCCGCATCGCCTGGGTTCTGTTGCTGATCTTCGCCTTCGCGATTCCCTGGGAGTACTCCCTGGAGTTGGGCGAGCCGCTGGGCAACATTGCCCGAGTGGCTGGCTTGCTGCTGCTATTGGTCGCGATTCCGGCGGTTCTTCAGGCTGGCCGCATACGAACACCAGGATTGCTGCAGTGGCTGGTGCTGGCCCTCTATCTCTGGTTCTGCTGCACCTACTTCTGGACCATCGAACCGCTGGTCACCCTAGCCAGGATGCGCGGCTACTTCCAGGAGATGATGATTGTCTGGCTGGTGTGGGAGTTTGCCGAGAGCGCCGGCGATCTGCGCGCGCTGATGCGAGCCTATATTGCCGGCTCCTGGGTGCTGGCCGTGCTGACCCTGGCTAACTATGCCACTGCGGAGACCGTAGCCGAGCAGATCCGCTTTGCCGCCACGGGGCAGGACCCCAACGACGTAGCCCGTTTTCTCAACCTGGGTTTTCCGCTGGCGGCGCTGCTCGTGAACAGCGAGCGGCGCTGGCCGTGGCGGTTGCTGGCTTTGGGTTACCTGCCGCTGGGGCTGGTTGCCATTTTGCTTACCGCCTCTCGCGGAGGGTTTTTGGAGGTTATGGTGGCGCTCGCAGGCAGCGGAATTCTGCTGGGATACGGTCATCCAAAAAGGGTTTGGGCCGGGGCCCTGGCCTTGACGCCGATTGCCGCGTTGCTGTGGTGGATTGTTCCCCGGGAAAGCTTTGAGCGGCTGGCCACTATCAATGAGCAGCTTCAGGGCGGCGGCCTGAACCTGCGGTGGAACATCTGGACAGCCGGCTGGCATGCCTTTGTCCGGGCGCCGGTCTTCGGTACGGGGGCGGGCTCGTTTGTCTCGGCGGCCGGCCTCGCGCCCATCGACACGGCGCACAATTCGGCTCTGTCGATTGCCGTTAGCGGCGGCCTGGTCGCGCTGTTTCTGGCCGTGGCCATTGTGGCCGTCGCAATCTGGTCGATTACGCAAACACGCGGGCCGCTTCGCTGGGCGCTGGCTCTGACGCTTGTGATCTGGGGCATCACCTCGCTGGTGGCTACCGTGGAGGAGAATCGCACCACCTGGCTGCTGCTGGCGATGATTGCGTTGGCAGGAAGGCTGGCCGTAGAGGAGCCGGAGGGGCTGACGACTTGCTTTCCAGCAGCCGTGCCGAGTCGAGAGTTCCAGACGGCCTCTGAGCCGATTGTGTAAATCGTTTCCATGTTTCCTATCCCCCAACTCGCGCGGTTCTTCCAGGGCGGCGGCGTCAACCGGCGCATTCTGAGAGCGGCGGCGTCGGTCACGGCGGCGGGTATTCTGGTCAAGATTGTCGCTACCTTCAAGGAGTTCACTGTTGCCGGGGTCTACGGCCGCACGGACGCCATGGACGCATTTCTCGCGGCCTTTCTGATTCCCAACCTGCTCATCAATTTGATTTCAGAATCGATGAACCAAGCGCTGGTGCCGACGCTGATCCGGGTGCGGGAGCGGGAGGGTCACGAGCGAGCGCAACAGCTTCTGTCCAGTTCGATGCTGTGGGTCTGCGTGCTGCTTACCACGGCGATGGCCGTGATGGCATTGACCGCGCGGGGCTTTTTTCCGTTGATTGCCTCGCATTTTCCGCCGGAGAAGCTGGCGCTCGCCATACGGCTTTTCTACGCGCTGTTGCCGGTGGTACTGATTACCGGCATCGCCACTAACTGCACCGCGGTTCTGAATACCTTTGATCGTTTTGCGTGGCCCGCTCTGGCGCCGGTGGCGACCCCGGTGGCGATCATTCTGGGAGCGCTCACGCTGAGCGGCCGCTACGGAATCTGGGCGATGGTTTATTCGACGCTGGCCGGGGCACTGGTTCACGCGGGAGCGGTGGCGTGGATGATGGACGCGCACGGCTACCGCTTTCGCCTCTGGTGGCACGGAGCGACCGAAGCCATGCGGGAGGTGGCGCGGCAGTATGGCCCGGTGCTGTTGAGCGGCGTGGTGGCCTCCGGCGGGCTGCTGGTGGATCAATCGATGGCCGCCATGCTGCCGGCGGGAAGCGTCTCCGCGCTGGCTTACGCCAACCGTTTTGTGAGCGTGGTGATTACGCTGCTGGCGGGGGCGGTCTCCTCGGCTGTGACGCCGCACTTCTCGCGCATGATTGCCCACCGGGAGTGGGCCGGATGCCGGCAGACGCTGCGCACCTGGGTGCGGCTCACGGCGCTGGTTTCCACGCCCATTGCGCTGGCGCTGATTGCCGGCTCGCACTGGCTGATTCGCACCGCCTACCAGCATGGCGTCTTCGGGCCAAGCGACACGGCGCTGGTGACCCCGGTTCTGGCCATGTACGCCATTCAGATTCCTTTTTTTGTCTCCAGCCGCGTTTTTTACCGTTTTCTGGTTGCCATGCGCCGCTCCGACCTGATTTTCTATTGTGGCGCGCTGAACCTGGCGCTTGATGTATTTTTGAATCTGGTTCTCATGCGCTGGTACGGCGTGGCGGGAATCGCTTTGGCCACATCGTTGTGGACCGTGAGCACGTTTGTATTTCTCTGGTATTGGGCTCGGAAGCTCCTCCCTGATGAGTCTCAAGAACAGGCATGATGTCGAAGCTGGTTCAGAGCGGTTCCACAAATTACGTGCCCTCTCTGGCATCGAGCAAGGTGGCTTTTTCTTGATGAAAAAGCCACTCAGCGGCAGTGGCTTCGGAATACAGCAATTGTGGAACCGCTGTAACGACGGAAGCCGGCACATCATTGCCGATGAGTCGAGAATTCACCATGAGGGAAAGTGCATGATACCCAGGCCGGCGCAATATCTTCTGCGCTTCGACGATCTTTGTCCCACCATAGAGCATGACCACTGGCTGCGCTGCCTGCCGATGATTGAGGAGTTCGGGCTGCGGCCGATTCTCGCCGTGGTTCCTGACAACCGTGACCATAGTCTGAATCTTTCGATGCCGGACCCCATGTTTTGGCCGCTGATGCGGGCTATGGAGGCAGAAGGAGCGACCATTGCCCTGCATGGCTATAGCCATATCTGCAGCAGCAAGGCGGCGAACATCCTGAAGCTGCATCATCACAGCGAGTTTGCCGGGGTAGCGGAAGATACACAGCGGCGGTGGATTCGCGAAGGGCTGGGGGTTCTGCGCGGCCAGGGGCTGACTCCCAGGATCTTTGTCGCGCCGCGCCACGGCTTCGACCACGCCACCCTTCGCGCGCTCCGCAAGGAGGGAATTCCGTTGATCTCGGACGGCTTTGCCCGCATTCCATTCAATCGCGGCGGCATCACATGGATTCCGCAGCAGCTTTGGAGGCCGGTGGAAAAATCCGGCGGGATATGGACCATTTGCATCCATAGCAACTTTATCCGTGCAGCGCAGGTGGAAGAGCTTCGTGTATTCATTCGCCGTCATGCCGCGCAGTTCACCTCCCTGGATCGCGTTCTGGCCGAGTATTCACCGGGCAGGCTGGGCCCTATTGAAAAGCTTTATGAAAGCTGGGCGCTCTGGCGAGCCCAGGCCCGCCGAGCCAGGAGACGGCGAAAGCTTCATCCCCGTTAGCGCGATCAGGATTAGCTTTTTCTGTTCTTAATCAAAGTTCGGTCGATCAGAGTTTCATAGGCCTGGATCGCGCGATCGAGGCGATAGGCTTCGACAAAGGGATGGGCAAAGCGCTCCCCCGGCCTGAGGGAATGGAGTGCGGCGACGAGGGAAGCGGCCAGTGCGTCAGCGGAAATTGCGGAGGCCAGCCACACACCGGGCTGATCGCACAGCAGCTCTGCGACGCCTCCGGCGGCCGGCAAGGCCACAATGGGGAGTCCCGCGGCAGCCGCCTCCAGCAGGGCATTGGGCAGGCCTTCGTGACGGGAGGAGAGCACATAGAGCGTTGCCGCAGGAAACAGTGTCCAGGGCCGGTCGATGTGACCTGCAAAGCGCACGGCCTCGTCCAGACCCAAGGCGTGACATTCAGCCATCAGCGCCGTTTCTTCCGGACCGGAGCCGGCAATCAGAAGACTGGCCTGCGGAAACTCTCTGCGAACCGAGACCAAGGCACGCAGCAGCAGATCGAAGCCTTTTTCCCTCACGAGCCTTCCCACGGCCAGCAGATGAGGGCCGGGGACGATTTGCGGGACCGGATTCATCCCCATGGAACTGCGAATCTCCTCAACGTCCACGGGGTTGGGCAGCACCGCCAGCAGCTTCTCTGGAAGACCCAGCTCCCGGACTATCTCCTCGGCCATCGTTGGCGTCTGGCAGATCACCCGGTCAGCGCGGCGGTATGGCAGCCGGTAAAGCAGGCGGTTGAACCAGGACATTCCTCCTGAGGCCAGGGTAACGGAGATGGTTCCGTTTTGTCGCACCAGAACGCGGGTTCCGCTCGGGTAGAAGGGGTGCAGCAGCAGGACCAGACAATTTAGATGAGCCATGCCGGAGAGTATCAGCACCGGCTTCAGCCGCCAGATCAGCCGGATCAGCCGGAAAGCGCCGGCGCGCACGCTGCGAGCGCCCAGAGCGTGGAGATGGACCGAGGCCGGAAGCGCCTCGCTGGCTAGTGCCTGGGTGATCATCCCCAGGTGAAGCTCGTACTTTTCCTCGGAGAGGCCTCGCGCCAGAAGCGCCGTCACGCGCTCCGCTCCGCCGCCGCCAAGATGCGGAATCAGCAACAAAACCCTGGGGCGTGGATTCGCGGGCAATAGGTTATCCTCGAAATCTCAGTGAGAGTAGAGCAAGCGAATTGAGTTGTCTGAGCAAATCCGCACTTTTCCAAAAAATATACTTCTTGACATATTAAGCGACACTAATGTTTCCTGAGAGTGCGGCACCTGCTTAATTCCGGAGGAGACATTTCGACGTCTCCTTCTCGTTGTCTCTGGAAGAGCGGCTGAGGCGGTGAACGGGAGTGGACGCGCCAGATCCGGCGATGGCCGGACAGAGAGTTCCACAATTGATCCCGAGACTGTCAGCTTTCTTCAATCTGCCACGAAAACTGCATTTGCTTATCTCCAGCGGGAGACCGCCTTTCATGGCCTCTTCTGCGTTGTCACGAGGAGAGCGGCTTAGGCGGATTTTGGGAGTGGACGTACCGGCGCATGGGATTGCCCGGCAGAGCGTTCAGCAAGCATGAGCTCCTGAATTCGTCGAGCACCTTTCCTACCGCGTTTCCGATGTTTTTTTGGAGCGCGAAGGCCCATTTTTTGGAAGTGGCTGGTGTTCAAACGCAGCGGAGAAATTGCAGATTCTATTTTTTTGCCCGCATCTTTCAGCGTGAGCAAACGCTTTTCGCCGGTATCCGCCCGCCTGGCGGAGCCGTTTCGCACCGCGCAACGCCCCCACATCGTCGTCGGCATCACGAGCCCGCAGACCTGCCTGGTTCTTAACGGACGTTTGCGCACTCTACGCGAGGCTGGATTCCGGGTAACCCTGGTTTCAAATCCCGGCGAGCTGCTCACCCGCACTACAGCCCTGGAAGAGGTGGAGTCGTTTGCGATTCCCATGCGGCGCGAGATGGCTCTGGCTGCGGACCTGCTGTCGCTGCTGCGATTGTGCCGGCTGCTCTGGCGGCTGAAGCCCGACATGACGGAGTTCAGCACGCCCAAGGCCGGGTTGCTGGGCTCGGTGGCCGCCATGCTCTGCGGCGTGCCGTCGCGGGTCTATCTTCTGCGCGGGCTCAAGCTGGAAACCACGACCGGAGTCAAGCGCCGCATCCTGCTGGCTGCTGAACGGCTGGCCTCGGCCTGTTCGCATGCCGTGCTGTGCAACAGCGAGAGCCTGCGCAACCAGGCGCTGGCCCTGCGCGTGGCGCCGGCGAGCAAACTGCGCCTGCTGGGGGGCGGCAGCAGCAACGGCGTCGATGTAGAGCGCTTCTCGCCGGGTCCAGGCATCCTGCGCGCCCAGCTCGGCCTTCCCCCGGATGCGCCTGTGGTCGGCTTTGTGGGGCGCTTGACCCGCGACAAAGGGCTGCCGGAGTTGGTCGAAGCATTCGACGCCATTCTGGCTGCCAAGCCACAGGCGCATCTGCTTCTGGTAGGCTGGTTTGATGCTGCGGAGGATGCGCTCGACCGCGCTCTGCGTTCCCGCATCGAAAGCCACCCGCGCATTCACCTAACCGGTTTCGTTGCCGACACGGCGCCCTACTACCGCGTCATGGATGTGATGGTCCTGCCAACCTGGAGGGAGGGGTTTCCAAATGTCGTGCTGGAGGCCGCGGCCAGCGGGATTCCTGTGGTGACCACCTTATGCACAGGCGCGCGCGACGCTGTGGTGCCGGAGGTGACCGGGTTGTTGATTCCTCCCGGCTACCCGGTGGCCATTCGCGAAGCTGTGCTGAAGTTGCTGCGCAACCGGGGGCGCCGCTGTCGCATGGGCAAAGCAGCGCGCGCATGGGTGCTGGAGAACTATGTGAATGGCCAAGTGCTGGGGCTGACCGTGCGTTGCTACAAAAGCCTGCTTGAGCGGAATCAGCCCATCGTCACAAGAAGAGTACCGGTACCTGCCGGTTCAGTGCTCAATCCGATCTAAATCAGGGCTGCGACTGCGGCCCAGCGGGGTTTGCGGGCAGGATGGTCTCAGCCGGCGGCGCTTGCAGGGTATGTGCGCCGGATTCGGCGGCTTGTAATACCCAATTGGGACGGATGCCTAGAAACAGCGTCGCGACAACCGCGAACAGCAGGGCCGCGCCGACGGCCACGCCAACCTGCGGCCTCCCCTGCGGTGTGACAGACTTAGCTATGCCATCGAGGTCAGGACGTTGCGCAGCAACCAGCGCCAAGCGCAAATAGTACGCGGCGGCCAGGCCCGAGTTCAGCAGGCCGATGATGGCCAGCCAGATGGCTCCGCCGCCCACCGCGGCTGCAAAGGAATAAAATTTGCCGAAGAACCCGCCGGTGAAGGGAATGCCGATCAGCGAAACCAGAAAGAAGATCAGCAGGCTGCCGAGCAGGGGCGAGCGGTAGATGAGCCCGCGATAATCGTTGATGAGCGGCAGCTTCTCGTCGTATCCGCTCACCAGTGTCACCACGGCAAAGATGCCCACGTTCATGGCCGCATAGGCCGCGGTGTAGAAACTTGCGGCGGCGATGCCGCCAGGGACGCTATCGGAACTCGAGCCGAGTGCGGCGAAGGCGGCCAGCAGGTAGCCGGCATGCGCGATGGCGGAGTAGGCCAGCATGCGCTTCACATTCTGCTGGCGCAGCGCGGCCAGGTTGCCAACGGTCATGGAGAGCACGGCCACCACCCACAGCAGCGGTTGCCAGACAGGCCGCAGCGTGGGCAGCATCTCGTAGACCACGCGCAGCAATAGCGCGAAGGCCGCGGCCTTGGGCGCGGTGGACATCAGAGCCACCACAGGCGTGGGGGAGCCTTCGTACACGTCCGGCGTCCACACGTGGAAGGGCGCGGCGGAGACCTTGAAGAGAATGCCCACCAGCATAAGCCCCATGCCGGCGAGGATGAACGCGTGATTTTGCGCGATGGGCACGAGGCGGGCGATCTCATAGATCTGCGTGGTGCCGGTTGCGCCGAATATCATCGCGATGCCGTAGAGCAAAAAGGCTGTGGCAAAGGAGCCGAGCAGAAAATATTTGATGGCCGCTTCCGGTCCGCGGGCAGTGTGTTTGCGGTAGCCGGCCAGAATGTAGGTGGCGATAGAGGAGATTTCGAGAGCAATGAAGACCAGCAGCAGCTCGACCGCGCCGGTAAGCAGGCACATGCCCACCGCGCCGAAGACGACGAGCGCGTAGAACTCGCCCTGGTGATGACTTTTTTCGGGCAGAGTGTCCAGCGAGAGCAACAGCGCCACCAGAACGATGCCGCAGATGAGCACGTGGAAGAAAACGGTGAAGGCGCTGGTCTCGATTGTGCCGGAAAAGCCGGTTCCCTCCGGCAGTGAAAGCTGAAAGAGGCTGCCCCACAGCGCGAAGGTGGTTCCCAGAGCGGCGACCCAGCCCAGCGGACGGCGCGCCCAGCCGGGAGGCAGCGTCGCGTCGAGCAGCATCACAAGCACGCCGGTCAGCGTAAGGACGACCTCGGGAAGGGTGCGATAGATGTCGTGAAAAGGATTCACCGCTGGCCCTCCCCATGAGACGAAATAGTTTGTACTTGCAAAGGCGGAGGATGCGCGCCCTTCTCGATGGTTGACAACCAGAGCATCGGCGCCAATCCCATGACCAGCATCAGAGCGGACAGAGGCCATAAGACGGCTAGTTGACCTAAGCGCAAATCTTCAGGCGGCTTCGACACGGCCAGCGCGCTCTCCGGTCCGAAGAAGAGCCGCTGCACCAGCCACAGCATGTAGGCCGCGCTCAGGATTACGCCCAGCGTGGCGGCGATGGCCCAGCCTTTGCTGACGCCGGTAAAGGTGCCGACGAGAATCAGAAACTCGCCGACAAAGCCACCCAGCATGGGCAGGCCGATCATGGCCAGAGAGGCAATCACGAAAAACATTGCCGTGCGCGGGAGCTTCGCGGCCAGGCCGCCGTAAGAGTTGATCTGGCTGGTTGCGTAGCGGTCGTAAAGCACGCCCAGCAGCAGAAAGAGCGCGCCGTCCACCACGCCATGATTGAGAATCTGATAGATTGCGCCATCCCAGCCGGTGAGCGTGAGTCCGTAGATGCCCAGCGTAATGAGGCTCAAATGGCTCAGAGCGGCAAAAGCCATCAGCCGCCAGAAGTCGCGCTGCACGAGAGCGAGACAAGCACCGTATAGAATTCCGGCGACTGCGAGGCCAACCAGCAATGGTGCGACGGCCCGCGCCTGCTCGGGAAAGAGTCCGATGTGGAAGCGCAGCATGGAGTAGAGGCCAAGCTTGCCGGCCACTATCATGGCCAGGGCGACCGGCGCTTCGCTGAATGTGTCCGCAACCCATCCGTGCAGCGGAAAGACAGGAACCTTGACGGCAAAGGCGAAAAGAAAGGCGAGTGCCGCCCAGAACAACGCTCCAGCGGGGAGATTTCCGTGGGCGATCAAAATTTGTAGCGTAGTGAAATCGAAGCTGCCGGTTACGGTGTAAAGCCAGAGAATCGCGACCAGCAGCGGCGCGGAAGGGATGAAGGTGAAGAGGAAAAACCTGAGCGCGGCTTTGGGTCCGTCCTTGCGGCCGTACATGGCGATGAGAATGGCCATCGGCACCAGCGACAGCTCCCAGAAGCCGTAATAGACCATCAAATCCAACGAGAGAAAGACGCCGAACATGGCCGTCTGCTGGATGAGGAAGAGCGTGAAGAAGAGCTTGCGCCGCTCGCGGATGGCCCTCCAGCTGGCTACCACGCCAATAGGCGCGAGCAGGCCGACCAGCACCACCAGCCACATGCTCAAGCCGTCCACGCCGACGTGATAGTGGATGGAAGGGCTCTGTATCCACGGAATGTTGATTACGAACTGGAAGCCGGGTTGCGTTTTGTCGAAGTGCGCGGGCAGGTGCAGCGTGAGGCCGAAGGTGGCGAGCGTGGTGACGAGCGCGATCCAGTTAGGCAGCTTGAAGCGGTCAGGCGCGAGCGCCACCAACACCGCTCCGGCCAGCGGAAGCAGCAGGATCAACGTGAGAATCGAATTGTTGATTTCAGTCATTCCTTAATACCTGTATTACAGCTCAGCTTGACAATTTCCTCAGTGAGGATAATCAGCGCAAATACGCATACCACAGCAGCAAAAATAGATGTAATGTGACTTCCGTGATGCCATTGCTCGACAGATAAGCCTCCAAAACCGAGTAGTTGCAGTGTGTATGCGGCAATTTTGAAATACTTCCTGTTCTGAAAGAAAATTGTGAATAGTCCTATTGGGAGCGCTATACAAAGTAGCATCGCGAAGTGTATGTAGAAAGCCGATGAATCATGACGTTTCAAGAGATCGACCGTGATGATCGCTATCATCAAAAACACAAACATTACTATGAATCCGATTATGCGTTTGTCATTCACAACGATCTACCTCTCTGATGAATTGATACTGCTCGTCTTAAAAAAACCTTAGGAACTAAAGTCCTGTCACAAATTCTCAATGCCCCGCCATGCCAAGATGAATTGCCGGAAGACTGGCCAGCACCGTTGCCCACGGAACCAGCAGAAAAAGCAGCACCGCCGCCGCGCCCGCGGCCAGCCAGGCCGCATAGGAGCGCAGATTGCCCGATTGCCAGCGTTGCAGGATCGCTCCGGTGAAGGTGGCGACGCCGCCGAGCAGCCAGGCCGCGCCGCCCAGGATGCCGATGTCCACCACCCACTCCAGGAAGAATTTCGAAACGGCGAGCAGCGGCTTGACCACCACAGCGCCGTAGAACTCGTCGACATAATATTTGTTGGCCAGCAGCTTGTAACCGGCGGGTAGAGCGGCGGCCAGTTGCGCTGGACGTTCCGGCTTGCGCCGGTAGTATTTGTCAGCGATCAGCCAGCCTTCCAGGGCGACAAGAACGGCGACGATGCTGAGGATGACTTCCCAAGGAACAGGGAACAGGGAAAAGGGAATATAACTGCCTGCCTCAGTGATGCGCGCGCCCACCGATGGCGCAAGGAAGCTGCCGAAGCGCAACATGCCGACCCAGCCGCCGCAGACCGAAAGAGCGGCGAGAATCAGCAGCGGGCCGCGCATCGACCAGGGGCACTCATGCGCATGGCCCTGCGGGCTGCGGGCTTCTCCCAGAAATGTCATGTACCATAGTCGGAACATATAAAAAGCCGTCAGCAGCGCGGTTAAAAGGCCGACAAACCAGAGAATTTTTCCATTCGGCTGCTGCAAAAATGCGGCGTAGAGGATGGCGTCCTTGGAAAAGAATCCGGCGAAGGGAAAGATTCCGGCGATGGCCAGAACACCTACGGTGGTGACTGCGAAGGTGACGGGAAGTTTCTTGCGTAGCCCGCCCATCTTGCGCAGATCCTGCTCGCCGCCGATGGAGTGAATCACCGAGCCCGCCGCGAGGAAAAGCAGCGCCTTGAAGAAGGCGTGGGTCATCAGGTGGAAGATGGCCGCGGAATAAGCCGTCACGCCACAGCCGAGGAACATGTAGCCGAGTTGCGAGATGGTGGAGTAGGCCAGCACTCGCTTGATGTCATTCTGCACTAAAGCAATCGTCGCGGCGAAGATGGCCGTAGCCGCGCCGACGGTGGCAACCACACCAAGCGCGACGGGCGAGTGATCAAAGAGAACGTGCGTGCGGGCGACCATGTAAACGCCGGCCGTGACCATGGTGGCCGCGTGAATCAGCGCGGAGACAGGCGTGGGGCCTTCCATGGCGTCGGGCAGCCAGATGTAGAGCGGCAACTGCGCGCTCTTGCCCGCCGCGCCCAGCATCAGGCAGAGAGCGATAATGGTGAGCACGCCGCCCTGCCATGCGGGATTCGCGTCGAGGCGCGCGCCGATCTCGCTGAAGGTGAGCGTGCCAAAGTTAGCGACCAGCAAAAACATTCCGATGAGAAAGCCGAAGTCGCCGATGCGGTTGACGATGAAGGCCTTTTTGCCTGCGTCGGCGGCGGATTTTTTCTGGAACCAGAAGCCAATGAGCAGATACGAAGCCAGGCCGACGCCCTCCCAACCGACAAACATCACCAGCGCGTTGCCGGCCAGCACCAATACCGTCATGAAAAACAGAAAGAGGTTCAGGTACGAGAAATAGCGCGCGTAGCCTTCGTCGTCGCTCATGTAGCCGACGGAGTAAACGTGAATCAGGAAGCCCACGCCGGTGACCACCAGCAGCATCACCAGCGAAAGCTGATCGAGGACAAAGCTGAAGTCGATGCGCAGGATGCCGGCGTTGATCCAAAGGAGCGGGCAGGTTTCAACATAGGGAAGGGAATTGGATGCTGGGAGAAATCCGAAGACGCCCAGTGATGCGTTGAGCACCACGCAGAACGAGGCCAAAGGTGCTAGCAGCGCAATCGTAGTGATAAGCCACTTAGGCAAACCAGGACCGAGGATTCCATTCAAGAGGAATCCCGCGAAGGGCAAGAGCGGAATCAGCCAGAGATGGAGGTCTGGATTCATAGTTTCATCCGGTCGATGCGGTCGACGGCCAGGGTTGCTCGCGCGCGGAAGACGGCAATGATGATGGCCAGTCCCACGGCAGCTTCCGCCGCGGCCACCATCATCACAAAGAAGACGAAGATTTGTCCCTTCACCGCGTGCCACTGATGGGCGAAGGTGACGAAATAAAGATTGACGCCGTTGAGCATCAGCTCAATGGACATGAAGACAGTAATCAGGTTGCGCTTGATGAGAAAGCCGACCACGCCGAGCGAAAACAAGACGGCGCTCAAGAGCAAGTACCAGGAGAGCGGGACTTCCTGCGCGAAGAAGGAATTCATTTGCCCGTCCCTTCCGCGCTGCCTTGCGAGTCTTCATTGCCTTCGCTGTGCCGGGCCAAGGCCACCGCGCCCAGAATGGCGATGAGAATCAGCACCGAAGTCACTTCGAAGGGCAGCAGCAGTTTGGTGAAGAGCACCGCGCTCAGCTCTTCCGTGGAGGTGATGCCGTCGCTCAGCCGGGCCACACCCAATCCTTGTGCATGTAGAATCACGGTGGCAATCACGGCCAGAATCGCCGTCACTGCGGGAAAGCCAATTGAGCGCGCTACGCGGCTGCCCAGTGTGCGCTCCTCGCGACCGGCGTTGAGCAGCATGACGACGAAGGTGAAGAGCACCATGATGGCGCCGGCGTAGACGATAACCTGCGCCGCGGCCAGGAACTCCGCGCCCAGCAGCAGGTACAGCACGGACAGCGAGGTCATCACCACAATCAGCGACAAAGCGCTGTCGATGGGATGGCTCTGCAGGAGGAGGTTGATCGCTCCAGCCAGGCAGAGTCCGGCAAAGACGAGAAACAGAATCAGGTGCATCGCACGCTCCGGGAATTTCTCCCCGATTCGAAGATCAGCGATAAGCCAGCCACAGGCTTGTCGCCACAATATTCAGAATGGCCAGCGGCATCAGCCAGCGCCATCCGAAGTTCATCAACTGGTCATAGCGGAAGCGCGGCAACGTTCCCCGCACCCAGACGTACAAAAAGAGGAAAGAAAAGACCTTGAGCACAAACCAGAAAAGGGGCATCACCGCGCGGACGAGAATGTTTTGCGAGGTTCCGAACACGTCGCCGAAGGGATTTGTCCAGCCGCCCAGAAACAGCAACGTGGCCACGCAGCCCACGTTGATCATGTTGCCATATTCAGCCATGAAAAACATGGCAAACTTCATCGAGCTGTACTCAGTGTGATAGCCGGCGACCAACTCGCTCTCCGCCTCGGGCAGGTCAAAGGGGGAGCGATTGGTCTCCGCGAAGGCGGCCATCAAGTAGATGAAGAATGCGACAAACTGGAAGCCGCCAAAAATATTCCAGGAAAGAAAGCCGTTGGTCCCCTGCTGATTGACAATATCATTCAAGTTGAGTGATCCGGCGCGCAGCACCACGCCGACGAGCGAGAGTCCCAGCGCCAGTTCGTAGCTGACCAACTGCGCCGAGGAACGCAGCGCGCCCAGCAGCGAGTACTTGTTGTTGGACGACCAGCCGGCCAGCGCAATGCCGTAGACTCCGATAGAGGTGACGCCCAGGATGACCAGCAGGCCGACATTCACATCGGCGATCTGAAACAGCGGCGGGCTGCCCCAAACGGAAAACGGCTCGCCAAAGGGAACGACGCCGATGGAGATCAGCGCGCAACCCAGCGCGATGATGGGAGCAAGCAAATAGAGCGGCCGGTAGACGCCGGCGGGAATGATGTCCTCTTTGAGGAAGGATTTCGCCCCGTCCACCAGCGGCTGCAGGAGGCCGAATGGCCCCACGCGGCTCGGTCCCCAGCGGTTCTGGATGCGGCCCACAAGCTTGCGCTCCAGTAGCACGGTGTAGGCGATGCCCAGCAGCATCACCGTCGTCACCACGGCTACCTTGAGCACGCTCCACAGAATGAATTGCAACATCGTCACTAGTCTTCAGCCTCTTGTTTGTTACAAAAACTTATTTCGTCCGAATCTTTACCAACTGTGCTGCCTGATGCCGCGCAAGTTCCTTGAGTGCTGCGCAATGCTCACCCAGCGTTCCAGAGGTAAACAATCCATCGTGAGCGGGCAAAATCTCGCCACGCTCCGTCAACGCCGCCACCGGCACAAACCCTGGCTCGGTTTGCACGTCGTTGCCGCTTAAAAGATTCATGTGGTCCACAGAATAGCCAGGAACCAGCCGCGCAATTTCGTCCAGCACCGCCAGCGGATCGAAGGGACTCAGCTTCGGCTCGAGATTGTTGACAGCCAGCCACACCGCGTGGCGATCTGCCTCGCCGGCCTGCGCGCCGCGCGATTGGCCGAGGTCGGCCGTAACACTGCCCTTGCCAAAGGGAACAAGAGTTTTTACATCCACTCCCATTGCTCCGGCCAAGCGGACAAGAATCTCGAACTCCGGCTTTACTCCGGCGCGGTCGGCGGCCTTGCGCACCAATTGCACATCTCCAAAGGTATTGGTCACTGTGCCGGATTTTTCATAGAGGCTGGCGGCGGGCAACACCACATCAGCCACAGCAGCCGTCTCGGTGAGAAATAAATCCGCGACGATGACAAAGCTTTTCTTCAATGCGCCCGGTTTTACGCCGAGCTTTGCGACCGGGTCGGCGCCAATCACCAGCAATGCGCCCAGATCGCCTGTGGTCGCCGCATTGAAGATTTCAGAAAGCGTCTTGCCGGATGTCGCGGGCAGGCCAGTGTATTCGGCAAATGCGCCGGGAGCTGTGACCGGCACGTAACCCGGAAGCAGGTCGGGAAGCAGACCCATGTCTGCCGCGCCGCGCGAGTTGGCGTAGCCGCCGAGAAAAGCAAAACGCACAGTTCCGCGCTTGAGGCCCCAGACCACAAGCTCCGAAATCTGCGCGCCACTGTACTCATCGCCAAAGACCACCAACAACGATTCCTCGGCCAGCACAGCTTCGCGGAAGGCTGCGTCCTTGAGAAACGCATTGCTGCCGCCGAGGTACGCGGCAAAAGCAGGGTAGCCGTCGGTGGGCAACCGCAGCGTGGCTTTGGACATGCGCTCCAGTTTGATGGCATTGGTGTTGGCGATGTAAAGACGCGCGCGGTTGAGACGAACATTCGTCCGCAGATTCCAGGCCAGCAGCGGATGTTCCTCGGTGGGATTGCCGCCGATGAGCAGAATCGCCGGAGCAGTGGCCGTATCGCGCAGGCTGGCAGCCTTGCCGTTGTGCCCGGCAAGGGCGCGCGCGAAGGCTGCATAATCCGCGTTCCGCTCGTGGTCGATGTTGTTGGTCTGGAGAACCGTCCGCGCAAACTTCTGCAGCAAATAATTCTCTTCGTTGGTGGTGCGGTTGGAGCCGATGACGCCGATGGCTGCGCCGCCCTTGCTGTCGCGAATCCTCTTGAGTTTGCCGCCCGCCAAAAGCAGCGCATGTTCCCAGTTGACCGGCTCCAGCTTGCCATCGCTGTTGCGCGCCAGCGGCTTGGTTAGCCGCTCAGCGCTTTCGACAAAATCAAATCCGAAGCGTCCCTTGGCGCAGAGAAAGTCGCCGTTGATGCCGCTCTTGTCGCGGTTGCTTGCGCGGACGATTTCAGCGCCGTCGGTGGTCTGGCGCACGCCCAGCGTCACCTTGCAGCCGTCGGCGCAATGCGTGCAAACCGTCGCCACGTGGTTCATCTCCCACGGCCGGGTCTTGTAGCGATAGCTTCCACTGGTCAGCGCGCCCACCGGGCAGATGTCGATGCACATGCCACACTGCTCGCAATCCAGATGATCTCCGCCATTGGGCGCGATCGTCGAATGAATGCCACGATTCTGCACGCCCAGCGCCCACACGTCCATGCCTTCGCCGCAGACGCGGACGCAGCGGTAGCAGAGGATGCAGCGTGGCCGGTCGTAGTAGACGGCGGGCGACCACTGCTGTTCCTCGCGATGCGCCTTGGCCTCTTCATAGAGGCTCTCGCCCGCTCCGTACTTGAAGGTCATGTCCTGCAGTTCGCACTCGCCGCCCTTGTCGCAGACCGGGCAGTCGAGCGGATGATTTCCGAGCAGCAGCTCGATGGTCGCCTTGCGCGCCTGCGCAATCTCCTCGGACTCGGTGATGAAGACCTGACCCTCGGCAACGGTGGTGGTGCAGGCGGTTTGCAGCTTGGGAACCTTCTCCTGGCGCACCACACACATGCGGCATGCGGCCTTCAAGCTGAGGCCGGGGTAATAGCAGAAGGCCGGAATCTCGATGCCCGCCTTGCGGCAAGCGTCGATGAGCAGCGTCCCCACAGGAGCCGTCAGCTTCTTTCCATCGACAATGAAGGTTACGTCTGCCATTCTTCTCCAGCGCCCCTACACCAAAGCCAAATCCACGTGCTTTGCGAACGGGCACGCCTTGCCGTTCAAATGCTCCTCAAACTCCTTGCGAAACTTTTTTACGAATCCCAGTATGGGCATGGCCGCGGCGTCACCCAGCGGACAAAACGTACGGCCCAGAATATTCTCCGCGAGGTACTGCATGTTGTCGATGTCTTTGGCCTCGCCAAATCCAGCGTGAAAGCGGGTCAGCGATTTCTTGAGCCAGTCCGTTCCTTCCCGGCAGGGAGTGCACCAGCCGCAGCTCTCGTGCTGATAGAAGCTGATGGTGCGCAGCGCGAACTCGACGATGCAGGTCTGATCGTCAATGACCACCACGCCCGCCGAGCCGAGCATCGAGCCGGCCTTGCCCACTTGGTCGAAGTCCATGCCGATGTCAATCTCATCCGGCAACAGAACGGGCGTAGACGACCCGCCGGGGATGACCGCCTTCAATCCGCGTCCGCCGCGAATGCCGCCCGCGACCTCATAGATCATCTTTTTGAGGTTGTAGCCCATGGGCAGCTCGTAGACGCCGGGCCGCTCCACGTGACCGCTGATTGAAAACAATCGTGTACCGCCATTACGCGGAGTGCCCACGGTCGCAAAGGCCGCGCCGCCCATCTCGATTACATGCGGCACGGTGGCAATGGTTTCGGCGTTGTTGATGACCGTAGGCCCGCCATAGAGTCCGACAACGGCAGGGAAGGGCGGCTTGATGCGCGGCACGCCCCGTTTGCCTTCCAGCGACTCCATCAGCGCCGACTCCTCGCCCACTTCGTAAGCGCCCGCTCCGGTTTGCGTGATGATTTGAAATTCGGTCTCACTGCCGAAGATGTTTTTGCCCAAAAAGCCCTTGGCGTAAGCGTCGGCCACGGCCTTTTCCATGATTTCCAGAAGATAGCGATATTCACCGCGCAGATAGATGAAGCCCAGCTTCGCTCCGATGGCCAGCCCGGCAATAATAGTGCCTTCAATGACCGCGTGCGGATCGTGCAGAAAGATCAGATGGTCCTTGCAGGTTCCTGGTTCGCTCTCGTCGCCGTTGACCAGGACATATTTAGGCTTGTCGGATTGTTTGGGCACAAACGACCACTTCATCCCCGCCGGGAAGCCTGCGCCGCCACGCCCGCGCAGATTGCTGGCCTTCATCTCCTCGATGATCCAATCGGGGCCTTGCGCAAGACACTTCTTCGCGGCTTCATAGCCGCCGAGTTCAACGTAGCGGTCGATGTTAGCCGCGCCCTTGCCAAAGCGCTTGGACACGATCTTCACTTCATCGGGATGGGAGACAATCTGAGGCAGAGCGGCTCTGGCATTTGACTGACGATATGCGGCCAGAATCACGGGAACCTGCTCTGGTATCAGCCCATTGTGGAAGTCGTAGTTCACCTGAATTGCCGGCGCCCACGAGCAGGCTCCAATGCATTCAACCTCTTCAAGCGAGAACACTCCGTCAGCCGTCACGCCCTTGTGCCCGATGCCCAGCTCTTTCTGAAAGCGCTCGTAAATCTCGTAGCCGCCGCGCAACATGCAACTGATGTTGGTGCAGACCTGCACGTTGTACTTGCCCGCAGGCTTGAAGCGCAGCATGGAGTAGTAACTGGCCACGTTGCGCACCTCTAACTCGGTGACGTCGATGCGTGCGGCGACTTCGGCGATCACTGCATCGGAGAGGTAACCGATTTCGTCCTGAGCATAGAGCAGCATGGGAACCAGCGCCGAGCGGCGCAGAGGGTACTTCGCCACCAGCGCGTCGAGCCGCGCAGACAGCTGGGGAGAAAACAGGCTCATGGTTTCAAGACTCATTGCGTCTTCTTCTACGCCCACGCTCAGCGTCCGAGATCGGCCCGAGAACTTCACGATCAACTCCATACATATCCGTCTCCGCGCTGAGTTTCAAAACTTCAAAATCCTTCTCGATGGACCTTTGATCTGTTGTCTGTTCGTAAGTGCCCGCTTCATTCACAAGCCAAACGCAGTTCAATCCATCCTGGCGGCTGTAATAGCCGATCCGAAAAATTCTGCCCTGATCGTTTCCCCACTGCGACAACAGCCTCACAACTGATCGCGGTGGGATTACTTTGCCGAAATATGCACTGGCGCGGACAATCTTCATTACCATTGGTTCAGGCCGTCTGCGTTTCATCGGTCGATCTCCCCCAGCACAATGTCGATGGAACCCACAACGGCGATCACGTCGGCCAGCATTCGGCCCTTGCACATGGTTTCAATCGCCTGTAACGTCGCAAACGAGGGATTTCGGAAGTGCACGCGATAGGGCTTGGCGGTGCCGTCGGAAACAATATAGTAGCCCATCTGCCCGCGCGGCGATTCAGTCCCCTGATAAACCTCACCTGCCGGAACCGCAAAGCCCTCCGTAACAATTTTGAAGTGATGGATCAGCGCCTCCATCTGCGTCTTCATCTTCTCGCGGTCGGGCAGCACAATCTTCGGCGCGTTGGCTTTAATCTCGCCCTCGGGCATCCCGTCCAGCGCCTGCTGAATCATCCCGACGCTCTCGCGCATCTCCTGAAGTCTGATCACATAGCGCGCCCAGCAGTCGCCCTCGGTGGCGATGGGCACCTTGAATTGAAACTTCTCATAGCCGGAGTAGGGCATATCGCGGCGCAGATCGAAATCAACTCCCGAGCCGCGCATATTCGGCCCGGTGACGCCCAGCGCAACGGCGTCGGCGGCAGAAAGAATGCCCACGCCCTGCAAGCGATTGCGAAAGATCGGATTGCCGGTGAGCAGATTCGAATATTCGTCGATCTTTTCCGGAAAACTCTTGATGAATCCCCGCACCCGGTCGAAAAAGTCCAGCGGCGGTTCCATCGCCAGCCCGCCGATGCGGATGTAGCTGGTCATCATACGCTGGCCGGATAAACCCTCAAAAATCCTCAGAATCTCTTCGCGCTCGCGGAAGCAATAAAGAAAAACGGTCAGCGCGCCAATGTCCATGGCGTGCGTGCCCAGCCAGATGAGGTGCGAGTTCAGTCGGGTTAGCTCGGCCAGCAGCACGCGCATCCACTGCGCCTTCTCAGGAATTTCGAGCGAAAGCAGCTTCTCGACGGCCAGGCAATAGCAGAGGTTGTTGGCCATGGGGCTGAGGTAATCGAGCCGGTCGGTGAGCGGGACGACTTGATGGTAAAACTTGGCCTCGCAGGTCTTCTCAATGCCGGTATGCAGGTAGCCGATCTCCGGGTAAAGGCGGACGATGATTTCGCCGTCGATCTCTACCACCAGGCGCAGAACGCCATGCATGGCGGGATGCTGCGGTCCCATGTTCAGAATCATGTGCTGGTCATGAGAGCCTACGGCGGGCGAGGCTTCCAAAAGAGGGGTTCCAATCTGGATGGGTGTGCCGGGATTCATTTAGCGATACCCCTCTACCGGATAGTCCTTGCGCAGTGGATGGCCCTGCCACTCGTCGGGCATCATAATGCGGCGCAGGTTGGGATGCCCCTCGAAGTGAATGCCGAAGAGGTCGAAAACCTCGCGCTCGTAAAAATTGGCCGAGGGCCAGACGGTGGTAATCGACTCAACCGCCGGCGCGTTGCCATCCACCATCACACGCAGCCGGATACGCTCCTTATAGGTGTGCGAAACAATGTGATAGCTCAAATGGAAGCGCGACGAGGAAGGGAACCAATCCACTGCGGTCACGTCCTCGAAGAAGTTATAGCCGGCCGCCTGCACCGTGGCCGCCGCGGCGCGAATCTGCCCGGCGGCGATGGTCAGCGTCAGCTCGCCCCGGTCAAACTTTGCGTCCAGCAGTGCAGTGGAGTTCCAGGCGAGGATGGCCTTGATCGCGGGATGTTCGCGGAGCCCCTCCAGAACGGCCGCCTTGCCGATGAGTGTGTTCTGGCTCATCCTATAGGTCCGCCTTGTCCTGGCTCCAGTTCAGGATGCCCTTGCGCACAATGTAGAAGAGCCCCACAGCCACAAAGCCCAGGTAAACCACCATCTCCCAAAAGCCGAAGAGCCGTGAGCCGGTGATGCCATAGAGTTTGCGGTAGATGACTGCCCAGGGCATCATGAAAACCATTTCCACGTCGAACAGGATGAACAGCATGGCAACCATATAGAAGCGCACGCTGAACCTTTGCCGGGCATCGCCTGTGGCCACAATGCCACATTCGTAGGGGGCCAGCTTGACAGGCGTGTTGCGATGCCTCCCGACGTACCAGGACGCCACCACGAATATTAGCCCAAGTCCAAACGCTGCAAGGATTTGCAGAAACAGCGGAAGATATTGCCAGTGGTAAGGGATCATTGCCGCCCAGTTCAGGAAATTGCACCCGGCCAGCGAAGACAAAAACTGCTGCGAAGCGACAGGATGCTGGTTTGAGATTAGGTTTTCAGCCTCGTTCCGTCAAGGCGGGCCGGAGACCGGCAAAGATCGCCGAGAACCGGCCGCAAAGGCGCAGTGAAGCAAATCGGCCTCGCCTCGCACCACAAACGGCCGTTTGCAGATGATTATGTGGTTATGTGAGACGCTTGCGTTGAATCCATCCAGCCGGACCTGCCGTCGCGAATCCTGGGATAGTCGCGGTCAGGGCATCGGCTTTCGGGGACCCGTTTTTGCACAGATCCGTGTGCAATTTCATACAGCATTTTTCAGCACCGGGGTTTAACGTAAGCAAACACGTGGTGTCGATGTGTTCTATATCACCTAAATCCACAAATTGGCATGCGAATATACCATCTTCCCCCTCGGGAAACGGTACGTTCGTCATCTGAAAAGCAGGCTCACAGTGCCGAAGAACAGGGGGAGGATAAAAAGCATGGCAGCTACCACGACTACCGGCTTCTCGATTCCGGCCTCCGCGCCGGCGGTCTCCATCGCCCGCGCAGGCGCCCGCCGGCGCCGCATTACGCCGCGGGCCGGGCGCGCGCTGGAACACCTCGCCCACGCCATCGAATACCTTACCGACGAATTCGTGCATCAGGGCCTCGCGTATTCCGCAAAGAATGAGCAGTTGGAGGCCGTGCAGATGCTCATGGCGCTCAACCGCCAGGTTTATTTCGAGTGCCCTGAGGCGCCGAGCTTTGGCCAGCGCTGCCGCGCGCTGCTGCATCTTCACGCGGCGTAGGAAATCCCTGAATCAATCGATGATTTGAAAGGGCACGACTTTACCATGTGCGGAAAAATGCAAATGGTGGAGCGAGAAGTGTCAGGGCACGACTTGTAGGTCAGGGTTTTAACCCTGACTGCTGCAAATAGAGCAAAATGAAGAGGGCTTTGGCCACTGAGGGATCGTTTTTTCAAACTGGCCCATTACTGAAGCACTCTTACAGGGTGCGCCCGATGCGATAAACTCGGCCCAGGATGCAGAGCATAAAAATTGAGAGCTGGAAGTTGTGGGCCGCGGCGGTTCTCTCCGCCGGCCTGCTGGAGTTGCCCTTTCCGCTGGCCGGTCCGATGCCCGTCTGGCGGTCGGTCTTCGCCTGGTTTGGCCTGGTTCCGCTGTTGTGGGCGCTCATGTCGCCAGCCTGCGCGAATGCACTTCGCCCCCTGCGTCGCGGCTTTTTGCTCGGCTATCTCTGCGGCGTGCTGTGGTACATGGGCAACTGCTACTGGGTCCGCGACACCATGCTCCGCTACGGCGACATGCCGCCCTTGGCCCCGACCTTGTTGCTCATCGGCTACAGTCTGGTTTTGGGAACCTACTTCGGCCTCTTCAGCCTGGGCGTGGTGCTGGTGCGCCGCGCCACGGGCAGCACGCGGCTGGCTTTGGTCTTTGCGCCGTTTCTCTGGGCCGCCCTGGAGCTGGCCGCCTCGCGCATCACCTCTGTTCCATGGGATCAGCTGGGCTATTCGCAGGTGGATAACGCCCTGGTGAATCAGCTTGCGCCGTGGACGGGAGTTTACGGAATCAGTTTTGTACTGGTGGGCGTCAATGCGCTCCTGACAGGCGGGCTGATGCTGGAGTCTCGCCCGCATATCGGGCACAGGGACCGGATCATTTTGCGCGCGGTTGGAGTGCTGCTGATCATGGCTGGTGCGGCAGGGGTTTCGATCCCGCCTCCCCAGCCCGCCGCCTCAGCCACCGCCATCCTCATCCAGCCCAATCTTGACGTGGCCTCCGAAAACGCGTGGGCGCGCCCCGGCGAGTGGGACCAGCATATCGCCGAATTCAAGCGGCTGGCCGGTGAACAGTGTAAAACCTACATCGCCGGAATCCCGCAGACCGGCGCGCCGCAAGGTGAGATTGTATGCCCGCCTTATCCCACGCATCCCGACCTGGTCGTCTGGCCGGAGTCGCCCGCGCCCTTCATCGAGCAGGACACTCGTTTTCAGCAGGCGCTCGCGAGCATCGCCCATGAGGCGCAGGCTCCGCTGGTGGTGGGCAACGTCGGCATGGATTTCTCGGCGGAGGAGCACGCCTGGCGCGATTACAACTCGGCGCTGGTCATCTCCGCCGACGGCGCGCGCGTGGGCCGCTACGACAAAATCCACCTCGTCCCCTTCGGCGAATACATTCCTTACAAGAATCTGCTCTTCTTCGCCCACAAGCTCACCGGCCGCGTCTCGGAGTTCACTCGCGGCGAGGACCGCAAGGTTTTCATTCTGCCAGGTCCGAACGGAGAGCGCCACAGCTACGGCGTCTTCATCTGCTATGAGTCGGTCTTTGCCGACGAGGTGCGCCACTTCGCGCAACTGGGCGCGGAGGTGCTGGTCAACATCAGCGACGACGGCTGGTACGGCGACACCAGCGCCCCCTGGCAGCACCTGAACATGGCGCGCATGAGAGCCATCGAAAATCGCCGCTGGCTTCTGCGCGACACCAACAACGGCGTCACCGCGGTCATCGACCCCTATGGCCGCGTCCGCCAGTCCATCCCCCGCCACCAGACCGACGCTCTGCCCGCCCAGTTCGGATTCCGCGACGACGTCACTTTCTACACCGCCCACGGCGACCTCTTCGGATGGCTCTGTGTCCTGCTGAGTTTCATCGTGGTTGCCTGGTCGGGAAGAAAGCTCCTGCACCAGAGGATCGCCACCTAAGTGCGGATGAATCCGGTACGGAGGGAGGCGGAGGTTTCAACCCCCGCATAATGCCAGCAAAATCAACGCGAGCTTTAGCCCCGGAGGAACGTTTTTTGCCAGATTCGGCAGCGTCAATGCCTTCTCCCGTTACGAGAACGGCAAGACCAAGCCGCCTTTGGCCCTGGTCAAGCTGCTCAAAGTGCTGGATCGCCACCCCGATCTGCTCGAAGAAATCAAGGTGGCGTAGCAGCGGATAGTTAGTGGGAACACGGCGGAACCCTCTCAGGTTCGAAAATCCGCACTTGGGGTACCCGGCACCCGGTCTGAGGTTTAACGGATTTTAAGGGACCCGGCCACCCGCCAATATAGATTGACAGCGGAGGCTACGTGAGGTATACGTGTATTCGTCTGTAGCCGAAAGCAAAATGGAGATCCCTGTTCGCCATTTCTGGAGTAAGGATTCCCCATCCCCCAGACTGAAACGATCCAGTTTGGTCACGACGGCGGTAGCCATTACTCTTTCCCTCGGTATCGGCGTGGGACAAACGGTACCCAGCATACCTCCTGAGCCGGAGCTAGTCGCCGTTTTCTATTACCTCGACCCGGCTTCCCAGGAGCTGAAAAAAGTTACAGTGGAAAGCTGGAGGGCTCACGGATACTCCGAAGGGTCTATTGACGTACCCGGCACAGGTTCGCCATTCCGAGTTGCAAACGATAGGCCCGAATTCATATTCCAGGTAACACACCCGGAGCGCGCCAAACTTTTCCGGTTAACCGTGACTGTGAAGAGCAGGCACCTTCGATTTGAACCCGTGAAGGCGAACAACGGGAGCAAAGACTCGGACCCCGGCATACCCGTCATAATCTCCAAATTCGGGAACTCCTCCTTCAAGCTGACTCCTCAGGCGCCCCTCGAAGCCGGAGAGTACGTACTGTTTATAGGAGAGGCCACGCTGCATAGCCAAAACCCAGATAGGCCTAGGCTCTTCACTTTCGCCGTTGGCACGCCCTGATAAGGACGACTTTTTCGTTCTGGGAAACCAGAATCTAAGTAAGAGATGTATGGTGTAGAGGAGAACACATGTTCGCAAAGAAGTTAGCGTGGATTGCACTTGCTCTATCCCTCGGTATCGGTGTAGGGCAAACCTTGCCCAGCAAACCGTCTGAGCCGAAGTCGATCGGCGATTTTTTCCTCCTCGACCCAGTCACGCATGATCTAAAGGACCTTCCGGTGGAAGCCTTCAAGTTCCATATCGAGCAAACTCGGGTGAGTCGCGACAATCCAAGGAGCAATTGCTGCGTAATTATGACGGGTATTGAACTTCCCGGTTCAGATTCACCGTTTCACATCGCCGTGAATGATAAGACCCAATTCATCTTCAAGGCTGAGGCCCCGGAGCAGGCCAGACTATTTCTGCTCACTGTGAATGCGAAAAAGCACTACCGTAGCTGTATTTTAGTCAGCTCGAAAAGCGAGGGGGTCATGGGATTGCACAGAAACTCAGATTGGGAGCCAGGCATAGGCGTGGATATAACTAAATTTGGAGACTCCTCCTACAAGTTGACTCCCCAGCAACCTCTCGGTCCCGGAGAGTACGCGCTGTTAATTGGAGAGAATGTGCGTAAGAACTCGACGAAAATTTTCACCTTTGCTCTCTCTGGCCTCGCGCAGCAGCCAAACCCGTAGCAGGCAGGTGGCGCAGGTTCACGTTAGTGAAACAGGGTGCCCCAGGTCCCGCTTCCGGGATCTGGGATCAATTCGCGCCGCGCATCGCGAAGAATATCGAATCCACGGTGATATTCTAGATAGTAGTCAAGACGAAGCAGTCTCACACTTCAGCCCAAAGTCAGGTCTTAAGAGCCAAGCCATGTCGTTGAATGATCTCGAATTCGCTTATGCTCCCGTGCGCGACCAAGTGCGCGACCTGCGGGAGTATCTTTGACCCTGCTCGCATCCGCAGGGAAGCCGCAGAAATAGAAACCAAGCTGGCCGATCCTACGCTCTGGTCCAATCCCAACGCGACTAAGCCGTTGATGCGCGACCGCAAGCGCCTGGAATCGCTTGTTGCCGACGATAACGAACTCATCCGCCGTACCGGCGAGATAGAAACTTACTTCGAATTGGCAAAAGAGGGCGAGGAGGTGCTGGCCGATCTGGAGCGCGAGATCAAGGCTCTGGGCGTGTTCGCCGAGGAGCTGGAAGCGCGCACCATGCTCAACGGCGAGGCCGACCCGCTCAACGCCATCGTCACCGTGCATCCCGGCGCGGGCGGCACCGAAAGCCAGGACTGGGCCGAGATGCTGCTGCGCATGTACCTGCGCTGGGCCGAGCAGCAGGGATTCAAAACCGAGATGAACGACTATCAGGACGGCGAAGAGGCGGGCATCAAGTCGGCCACCTTCACCATCATCGGCGAATACGCTTTTGGCCAACTGGCCGGCGAGAGCGGCGTCCATCGCCTCGTCCGCATCTCGCCCTTCGACCAAGCCAAGCGTCGCCATACATCATTCGCCTCCGTCTACGTCTCGCCGGAGATTGACGAGACCATCCAGGTGGACCTCAAGCTCGAAGACCTGCGCATCGACACCTACCGCTCCGGCGGCAAGGGCGGCCAGCACGTGAACACCACCGACTCCGCCGTGCGCATGACGCACATTCCCACAGGCATCGTGGTGCAATGCCAGAACGAGCGCAGCCAGCACAAGAACCGCGACAAGGCCATGAAGATGATGCGCTCGCGGCTTTACGAGTACGAACTGGAAAAGAAGCGAGCCGTCTCGAAGAAGCTCGAAGACTCCAAGCTCGACATCAACTTCGGCTCTCAGATTCGTTCTTACGTCTTGCAACCCTACCGCATGGCCAAGGACCATCGCACCAAAGTTGAGGTGGGCGATGTGGACAAGGTGTTGGACGGTTACCTGGAGCCGTTTCTGCGCGGGTATCTGCTGGCCAAGCGCCGCGGCACCGCCGTCGCGCCTGAGGCCGATGATGATTTAGAGGTTTAGCGCCTGAATCGTTCGCTACACTGAAAGAATCGAAGGATAAGGAGAACGTCTTTGTCCGCCAAGCGTTATTTCCGATTGATCTTCGTTCTGCCGTTGCTGCTTGCCGGGATCATGCCCGCGCGGGCGGCGTCAAACTCCGTTCATGCGGACCATGTGCAAGTCGAGTTGCTTGTGCCGGCGGGCGTATTAGTGGGGGATATTGGCAACAAATTCCCAAACGATGCGGGGCTCTACTTCAAGCTGGAGCCGGGCTGGCACATTTATTGGAAGAATCCGGGTGACGCGGGCGAACCGCCCCACATTCATTGGACGCTGCCAGACGGGATCACTGCCGGACCCATGCAGTTTCCGGCGCCCAAGCGGCTGCCGCTTGGGCCGCTGATGGACTTTGGCTATGAAGATGAGGTGCTCTTCCCGTTCAAGATCTACGTGGCTGAAGGTTTTCACGGCGGACCTGTGACGCTCCACGCCAAAGTTGATTGGCTGGTTTGCCGCGAGCGCTGCATTCCCGGCAATGCCGAACTGGAAGTGCAAACGAAATCTTATGTGGGCATGTCGGACTGGGGGTACACGCCTTCTCCCCTCTTCCAGCGATTCATTGACCGAATTCCCAAGCCGTTGCCAGCAAACGTGAAGCAGGTTTTCCAGCCGACGCCAACAGGATTTCGGCTAGTCGTCGAAACCGGCCAGCGCGAGACGGAGGCTGCGTTTTTCCCGGAAGACCAGGACATCATCGACAATCCCGCTCCGCAAAAGTTCACACCCACGGCGACTGGCTTGATTCTCGACCTCAAGAAAGACGTCATTCTAGCCGCCAATCCCGCGCAATTGAAGGGTGTGCTGGAGCTATCCGGCGGGCGGGCTTATGAGATTGTTGCATTGCCAATCGGAACGGCGGCACAAATGCCGATTGCTGCGGTTGCCTCAACGACCTCTTCCAGCCCCGCGCCGATGATCGCACCATCACTTTCCTTGTCGCTACTACTCCGCACCTCCGCCCTCGCCTTCCTCGGCGGCCTGCTGCTCAATCTCATGCCCTGCGTCTTTCCAGTGCTCTTCTTGAAGGGCCTGGCGCTGGTCAACTCCGGAAATGAAGAACGTCACAAGCTGCGCGCGCATGGGCTCGTCTATGCAGCCGGAATTCTTGTTTCCTTCTGGGCGCTGGTGGGCGTGCTGCTGGGTCTGCGCGCGGCGGGAGCCACGCTTGGCTGGGGATTCCAGTTCCAATCGCCGGTCTTTTTATCGCTGATGGCCGGGCTGCTCTTCTTTCTCGGCCTCTCGCTGGCCGGGCAATTCGATATTGGCCTCACGCTGACCAGCGCAGGCGGTTCGCTTGCTGCAAAGCAGGGCTATACCGGCAGCTTCTTCACCGGAGTGCTGGCGGTCGTCGTGGCCACGCCCTGCACAGCGCCCTTCATGGGAGCGGCCATCGGCTACGCACTGGCTCAATCCGCTTTGGTCACCTTTGCCATCTTCACCGCGCTGGCTCTGGGCCTTGCCGCGCCGTATGTCGCGCTCACCCTGCAACCGGCCTGGACCCGCCTGCTGCCCAAGCCCGGCGCATGGATGGAAGTGTTGCGCCAGGCCGTCGCCGTGCCCATCTTCGCCACGGTCATCTGGCTGGCATGGGTGCTCGCCACAGCTTACGGAGCCGGCGCGTTGCTGGCTCTGCTAACGAGCTTCCTGTTGCTGGCCATTGCTGGTTGGTTCCTGGGCCGCTGGCCGGCAAAGCGCTGGGCTGCGGCGGTTGCTGCGGTGATTCTGCTGTGTGTGATTACCATTGTCGTGTTTGCATCGAGAGAAATGGTGACTGCTTCTGAGACTTTGTCTCCGCCGGAAGCTCAAGGCGGCTGGCAGCCTTGGTCCGTCGAAGCCGTCAGCCGCTATCAGGCCGAGGGCCGTCCGGTCTTTGTGGACTTTACCGCAAGCTGGTGCCTGAGCTGCCAGGTCAACGAGCGCGTCGCCCTGAATCGGCCAGAGGTCCAACAAGCCTTTCAGTCCGCCAACGTCGTCCTGCTGCGCGCCGACTGGACTCGCCACGACGAGACCATTACGAAAGCCCTGACCGCTCTGGGCCGCAGCGGCGTGCCGGCCTACGCTTTATATGTCCCCGGGGAAACCAGCCCGCGTCTTCTGCCGGAGGTGCTGACGCCGGGAATTGTCATCAATGCTCTGGCTAAGCTGCCCTAAGCCGCTGCGCAGGCAAGCCCGCGGAGGCTCGTTCAATCGGAGCGCCTTCTGCGATGGAATACGGTCGCGAAGCCGAGCAGGCCAGTGCCCAGCAGGATGAGGCCGCTGGGCTCAGGCGTGGGAGCATCCGCAACCGTGGCGCCACCCTCGCCGCCAACCCCCTCGGCGGCATCTCTCTCCGCGGCGGCATCCCCCAGGAATGTTTGCGGATAATCGCCAATGGACTGAGAGAGCGAACCGGGGACCGGCACATAAAGCACATAGTTGGCGAAGTCGGTTGTCGTCCAATTCGAGATGCCACTCGCCGCCGCGGCCAGTTGAGCATTGATGCCGCTTTGATCGGGACCCGTCAAGCCAGGATCGAGGAGCTCCCATACTGCAAACTGATCGTCAGCAATATTTCCTGGGTTTTGAGTGGCGTCTGTGAAAAGCCAGGCCGCTTCCTCCTCGTTGCTTCCCGTGATGCTCTCAATGGTTGCGGTCCAACTGTCGCCAATGCCGATCTCCTGGGTGAAACTGGTGCACATCAGCGGGGTCGTGGTTGCACTGCCGTCGATGCTGAAGTTATAGGGATACACATAATACTTCCCGTCAGACTGGCCCCCGACGCTGAAAAAGGTAAGCGAAACGGTGTCGGCGTGTGCCTGCGGTGAGCCAAAGGCCCAAAGAAGACAAATCGAGGACAATGCGACAAGTGCGGGAGCGAGATACTTCTTCATGGGTTAGCCCCTCCTGAGGTTTCTTGAGGTTGGTATTCAGGTCGTTGAGTCTTGATCCGCGATCATCCGGCGCCTGACAGGGCCGTCGACTCTCAACACATACGCAGGGTTATGCAAGTGGAGATACATTATTGGGGGAATAAAATTAGAAGATTCTCACTTAACGCTTGGCAACCAGCCCCTGTGCCCTTTCATCTGGGCCGCCGCATCCAATAATGAAGCCTGGATCAAAGACACGTGACTTTGCCGGAACCCTCCACAAAGCCTGTATCTCTTTGTGATTAATTAGGATTCTCTAATTGATTTACGAGGCGGCTGCGCGGTTTATTAGGATACTCAAATGTAGATCGGATGATACTGCAATGGATCAAGAACTTTAAGGAATGCAAACCGAGCGATAATGCACCACTGTCAGGCGCTCATCGCAGCGATTCTTCTTGGCCTGCCGCCTTTTGCTCCGTTGGCTCTGGCAGCCATGCGTTTGGCCGCGGTTTTGGCACTGCCGCCCTTCTTGCCGAGTTGCGCCATCCAGCGGCGGTTTCCGTAGACGCCTTCGATCAGGGCAGGAACGTACAAGTCAACGTCCAGTTCCGGGAAACAGATGCCTGTTCCGCGGCCAATCAATTTGTAATTCCGCAACTGCTCGTGCGTGGCGTTGCCCAGCCCTTGTACGTCTTCTACGGGCAGCACCAAACGGCGTTGATTGCTCAGTCCCACGATGAACAGATTGAGATCTGGTATATGCTCGACGGTCTGCGCGAGAGGGTCGCCATGATGGAGTTTTGCCCGTTCCAGCGCAGCTTCGATCTCGGCATCGGTTGTGATGACCTTATGCTCAGCCATGATGCTTCTCCCAAAGAGTTACCAGTTTGTCAAAATGCCTTGCGGCTACAGTCAACACGTGGCGCACATCCGCCTTGCTTCCGTTGCTTGGGCGAATGGCGTCTGACCGGTTCGCGAGCGCGACACTGCCCTCCCGGCGAAGATCAACGATCACCTCTATGTCCGCGTAGAAGCCATGCACATGTCGAGGCTGATGGTCCATCGTGTAGGCAGTAAAACGGACGCCGTCAAAACGGAGCGAACCCATTGATATCTATCATAACCTAAGCTGTTTGGGTTGTAAAGTAGAAACGTCAGATGCTTTGACGAGTACCCATCCTGGCGACAATAACAAAGGCATCGCGAGGATTGGAAACCAAGGAATGGAGTATCATGGCGGTGTTATGACTGACCCGGTACAAGAGCATATGCTAATTGTCCAAATCTGGATGCTGACGATTCAACTCCTCGCACTCCTGGGATTGATCTGGTACACCGTGGTGACACGCGGAATACGCAAGGCTTCACAAGATCAGGTTCGTGTATCTCAAGACCTTATCAGAGCAGCAATGGATCAAGTGGAAGGCCTTTCAAAACCGTGCATTACGTTAAGCTCGCGCGTCAGAGATGGAGCCGACACCATCCTTGAGGTTGGGGCGGTCGGCAGTTTAGTTGCTTGGGGTCCTCAGGGATTCTTTGCACTCGAGAATATTGGGAATGGAATTGCACTTAACGTTTCATATGAGTTCATGCCAGGAAACCGAGCACCTGAACGGATTCGCCCCAACAGGCGCTATGTTCAGAATGTTCTTGCTTCCCATTCCATTTCTATGGTTGAGTCAATCCATCAATTTACCGGAGAGTGGGAAGTGCGATTTGACTACGAGAGTATCGGAGGGATGAAATATCAATCTATCGTAAGCTTAACCGAAAGTATACTCACTCACTTTCAATACGAATCGGTAAAGGCATAATAAGAAATTCTAGTCGAAGAACCTATTGACGGCTCCTTTTCACACTTCTGATCCTCCGAATCTCTTCCATGCGCTGCGCCAGCATTTTTTCGCGCCCCTCCTGCGTGGGGTGGTAATAGCTGCGGCCTTTAAGCGATTCAGGCAGGCAATCCATGTCAGACACCTTGCCTTCTTCGTTGTGCGCGTAGCGGTAGCCCTTGCCGTACTCCAGTTCCTTCATCAGTTTCGTTGGCGCGTTGCGCAGGTGCAGAGGCACCGGCTCCTGGCGAATCTGCTCGATCTCCTGCTGCACGGCTCCGTATGCCGTGTAAACCGAGTTAGACTTGGGCGCGAGGCAAAGATAGACGACCGCCTCGGCCAGCGCCAGATCGCCCTCCGGCGAACCCAAAAAATCAACAGCCTCCTTGGCGGAGAGCGTCAGATTCAGCGCCTCGGGAGCGGCCAGTCCAATATCCTCGATGGCCATGCGCACAATGCGGCGGGCGAGATAGAGCGGGTTTTCTCCACCGGCGAACATGCGCGCCAGCCAATAGAGCGCGGCGTCAGGGTCCGAGTTGCGCACGCTCTTGTGCAGCGCGGAGATCAGGTTGTAGTGCTCCTCGCCGGATTTGTCGTACATCAGCACACGCTGCTGCACCGCTTCGCCGGCCAGTTTTTTGTCGATGCGCTTGCCCGGCGCGCGATTCGGTTCCAGCGCCAGTTGCGCGGCCACCTCCAGCGTGTTGTACGCATTGCGGCAGTCGCCGCTGGAATAGCCGGCAATCAGTTCCAACGCATCGTCATCCGCGGCCAGCTCCATCGCGCCCAGGCCGCGTTCTTTATCTGCCAGGGCGCGCTTGAGCAGCACGACGATCTGCTGCTCGCTAAGAGGTTCGAGAACGTAAACCCGGCAGCGTGAGAGCAGCGCGGAAATAATCTCAAAGGAAGGATTCTCGGTCGTCGCGCCAATTAACCGTATCGCCCCGCGCTCAACGTAGGGCAAGAAGGCGTCCTGCTGCGCCTTGTTGAAGCGGTGAATCTCATCGATGAAGAGAATCGTCCGCGAGTTCATCCGCGAGGCTTGCGCCGCCGCCACCATTACCTGCTTGATCTCCTTGATGCCGCTCATCACAGCGGAGAACTCGATGAACGTAGCCTTGGTGGTCTCGGCGATGATCTTGGCCAGAGTGGTTTTGCCCACCCCCGGCGGACCCCAGAAGATCATGGAGCCGGGGTCGTCGCGCTCAATCTGCACGCGCAGCGGCTTGCCGGGTCCGACCAAATGCTCCTGTCCGCTCAACTCATCGAGCGTGTGCGGCCGCATCCGCTCGGCCAGTGGAGCGGTGCGCAACGTGCCTTGATGGCCTTCCTGCTCGCCGTCAAAGAGACTCATCGCAGGCTCCTTCTCTGCCGCGAAACCTCATAGAGCAGCACGCTCGCCGCTGCCGCTGCGTTCAGGCTCTCCACCGGTCCGGGGCAGGGAATCGTCACCGCTCCATCGGCCTGCGCAGCCAGCTCTTGCGGCACGCCGCTGCCTTCATTACCGATCACGAGCGCCACCAGCCCGGCCAGATCGATGCGGTCGGCTGCTTTGGCCCCATGAACGACGGTAGTCCAAATCTTCACGCCAGCTTTCCGCAGCCGGGTAAAGCAATCTATCGCGCCCATCGCCAGCAGCGGCATCCGAAAGACGCTGCCCGTCGATGCGCGCACCGCCTTTGGATTCCACTCGCTCACCGTTCCCGGCAGGCTGATGATGCCCGTGGCGCCGAAGGCCTCCGCCGAGCGCAGAATCGTTCCCAGGTTGCCGGGGTCCTGCAATCCGGCCAGCACAACAATCAGCGGTTTGGCATTCACAGGCAGCGCAGCGGCCTTTGCCCTGCCGCCCAGCACATCACTCCAGCACCATTTTGGCGGCTCAATCAGCGCGGCGACCGGCTGGGGCGTCTCGGTGGCCAGCGCTGAGTTCAGCAGATCCCTGGGTAGCAGCAGCACCTCGGTCTCCGCCGGCAGCGGAAGTCCCTCAAGCAGATGCTCCGCCCCCTGCGCCACAAAAACACAAGGGATGCGCAAACCGGCGCGCAGAGCTTCCTCCAGCAAATTCGGCCCTTCGATTCCCGCCAGACTGCTCCCGTCGCGTCCGGGCTGGGCCAGCACGCGGCGCAAATCCTTCAGGCGCGAATTCTGTTTACTCTGTACAATGCGATAAGGCATCGGTGCGAAACCTATTTGGCGCTTAGCCGATTCTAAGCCGTTTTGCCGGGCGGCGGGCAGGCGAGACCAGTGCTCGGCTGGCGTAATTGCCGGCTTTCTGCCAGCTTCCGCATTTTCGGGCAACCCGGAAACAGAGGTAGACCTCCTTGTTCGCGGAGATGTTGCAAGTCCATCCCGATGAACCCCAACCGGACCGGATCGACTATATTGTCTCCTGTCTGCGCAAGGGCGGTGTCGTGGCCCTGCCCACCGACACTTTTTACGGCCTGGCCGTCGACCCGGTCAATCTCCATGCGGTCGAGCAGGTTTATCAGATCAAAACCCGCCAAAAGAGCAAGCCCTTGTCCCTGCTGATTGCCTCTCTGGCCCAGGCCTATGAGCTGGCTCGCGACACCGACCCCTTGCTGGATAAGCTGGCGGAGCGCTTCTGGCCCGGTCCGCTCACCATCATCGTCAGGGCCGGCGTCAAGCTGCCGTTGCGCTCTACGGCGAACACCGGCAACGTGGCCCTGCGCGTGCCCAACGCCGCCATTCCTCGCGCCGTGGTGGAGCGCTTTGGGTTGCCCATCACCGCCACGTCGGCCAACCTGCGCGGGGCCTCTGATTGCAGCAACGCAGACTGTGTCCGCGACCAGATAGGCGACCTCATTCCGCTCATCGTCGACGGCGGTTCCATCGGCAAAGCGCAGCCCACCACCATCGTCGATCTCACCCTGGGCGATGGACGCTGGGAGATTCTGCGCGAGGGCGCCATCCCCACGCATGAGATTGTCACGGTGTTGCAGAGATGACGGTGACCCATAAATCGAAGACTTCTGTGAAGCCTGCGACCAAGCCAAAACGCCGCAACTGGCTCCTCCGCGCCGCGCTTTTCCTGCTGCTTGCGCTGGCTGTGGCAGCCCTGGGCTGGTGCCGCTGGGTCTATGTGCAGATTGAGCGTTATGCCAGCCTCGATCAAGCGGCCCAGGTTGACGGAGCAGTTCCGGTGGACGCCATTGTGGTCTTCGGCGCGGCGGAGTACGACGGCCGCCCCTCCCCGGTCTACCGCGCCCGCCTGGACCACGGCCTCACGCTCTACCATCACGGCATCGCCCCGTTGCTCATCACCCTGGGCGGAAACGGCGGCGACCAGTACAACGAAGGAGCGGTGGGCCGCGAGTACCTGACGGGCATGGGCGTTCCCCGGCAAGCGATCATCGCCGAAACCGTGAGCCGCAACACTGAAGAATCGGCTCGCCGCGTCAGCGTGATCGCCCGCGCCAACGGATTGCGCAGGCTGGTCATCGTCAGCGATGGGACACATATGTTTCGCATCCATGAAATCTGCGCCGCCGACGGCCTCGACGTGCTCACCTCGCCGCGGCCTTACGTTGCTGTCGAGGGCGAGACGGGAATCACCTGGAGCAAGTCTGAGCGCATCGCCCACGAAATCCTCAGCTACACCGCCTGGCGCTTGCATCTGCACTGAGGCTTAGGTTGAGGCGATAGAATCGGTAAGCGCATAAAAGAATGTCAATCATCATGGGCAACTAACGGAGAGTCATGAAGAAGACGCATGAAATCGCAAGTTGTGTGGTTGCCCTGACAATCCTTTTAGTGCCCTGCAGGATGTTGCCGGCCGAGAAGCCGGACTGCGGCGAGATAGAAGCCATTGCAAAGATGGCGCGCGCCATCTCCACAGCCGAGTTGGCCGCGCATAAGTTAAAGGCAGGCGAAAGTTACCGAGCGCAGCTTGTCTACGCGGCGAAGCTGTCGGAACTCGCACCGCAACGGCAGGATGCGGCTGTGCTGCTTCTGAATCTCATACCCAAAGATGATGAACAGCAGCGCATTGTAATGGCTCTTGGCGAACATCTTTGCGAGACGGAGTCTTATCACGAGATGAAGTTGCTGGAGCAGCTGGCGGAACGCCTGCCGCGTGATCTGGCCAGAGCCGTGCTTCTGGTTCCGGACAAGATTCCGGATTATGTAGCTTATTCCCTATACTCAGTCGATGACCCGCACAGCGACTATGCAGTGCAAATGCAGAAAGTATGCAAGGCAAGACATGCCGAGTTCTTTGATGCAGTGACCAAGCTCCCCAGAGAGAAGAGAGACAGGTTTCTGAAGTACGTCTTCGATCTCGACGGGTGTAATGCGCTCACGCTTCCTGAAGCCAACAACTGGCAACTCTGATCCCATTCAGGGCAGCGCCATCACCGCCATCACTCCCAGCGCAAAGGCAGTTGCGCTGGCTGTCGACAGGTAATTGACCGCATCGTTATTCAGCCAGCCGCGGCGTTCCAGTGTCGCTCCCAATAGGCTGTCAAAAAAGAGTCCGAAGACCCCGCCCGCGCAACTGACCTCGAATAAGGTCCGGCCGCCGTCCAGCGCCCAGGCTCCAATTGCCGCTACAATCCCCCCTGCGGCCACTCCCGCCAGCGTGCCAACCAGGCTTATAGCGCCGTCGGTTCCTGCTTCCACCCGGCGCAGGGTGGTAATCATGCGTGGCTGCCCGCCCAGCACTTGTCCTAGCTCCGAGGAAACAGTATCCGCCGCGGCTTCAACCAGCGCTGCGAGGCCTGCGGCTATCAGCAGCGCCGGGGAAATATGCGAAAACCAGTCGCTGCCGGCCAGCCACGACTGAGCCACTCCGTCTGAGGCCAGCGCGGCCATGCCCAGGTTGGCCGCCACCTGTGCCGCGCTTCTCCCCTGATGCAGCTTCGCCGTGCCCAGCCGCAGCTTTTGCTCCCTGCCCAGCCGCGTGGAGATGTGGGTGAGTACAAAGAGCGCCATCACGGGCATCAAGGCGGTGTGCCAGGGGGCATACGCAAGCCGCTCGCCGGGTGTAAAAGTCGCTGTGGAAAAAATCAGGCTGGCAGTGATCGCCGTGCCCGCAAAAGCCCCGCCTGAGGTGGTCGCGCCAAGTTGCAGGACCACCAGGCCGAAAAGCAGGCTCAGGCCCAGCGTCCAGACCGCCACTGGCAGGTAATTTACAGCCCACCAGTGGGCCTGCAGCACTACGCTGGCGCCCGCAAAGGGCAACACCAACAGCAGCACCAGCTTGGATTGCCAGATCAGCTTAATTCGCGCCACGCATCCATCGTAACCCGTGGAGCATATACGGGCCGGCGCCCGTAAAATCGCCCTCTGGTCAGTTTCGATACCCTTTCGCTCCCCTGCCGCGTCAAAACCCCGGTCCCCTGATTTACAATCACGATGTAAGCAGGTAAGAACTGAATGAGGCTTTTTCGCATGAATGATAGTCAGGCGCGTGTGCGGTTGGTTCAGGCGGGGGTGGTCTTCGCGGCCGCTGCCCTGGTTGCCGGTTGCGGCAACAACTACCGGCCCGTGGTTACGCCCGTAAACCCCAGTGGCCCCGCCCCGCAGCCGCAGTCGTTAGTGGTGGTGATTACAGCCCCTTCGCCAACCACGCCCGGCATCGCCACGGTTATCGACTACGCCGGCGATTCGATTTTGGCCGAGGCAAATATCGGTCCCGGCCCGAGCTCGTTTACGCTGGACGAAACCGGCTCCAACGGCTACACCATCAACAGCGACAGCACCATAACCAACATCTCTGTTTCCACCACCCTGCAGACCAAAAACATTGCTTACTCCACGCTGCCCAGCACGGCGATGCCTTTGAATATGTTCTCGCCATCGAACGGACTGTGGGCTGCGGACCTGTGCGCTACCGCTCCTCCTTCGACCGTGTGCGAAAACGCCGCCGATGTTTTTACCGGAGGCCCCCAGACCTTGCTGCTTTCCGTTCCCGTGGCGCCCACGCCGGTGATGGTGATAGGTCCTCCGCTTCGCGGCACGCGCTACTTTGCATTGAGCCAAAACATTGCCACTCCCACCGGCCTGGAGTGCAATAATCCGCCGTACTCATCGGTCACCCAGAACGGCGTGGTGACCCCAATCGAGATCGCCAGTTATACCATTGACACGCCGATTACAGTGGGCAAGTGCCCGGTCTATGCCGTCCAAAGCACCGATACCGCGCGGCTCTTCGTGCTCAACAGGGGCAGCGACACCATCTCGGTAATCAACGCGCAATATGGCACACTGGACGACCAATGCCCTCCGCCAACAGGTTGCTTGAACCAGGCTGGGCAGACGTATTTCACCCATCCCACACTGCCGCTTTCGACTACCGCGCTTACCGCCACGGGCGTCATCCCCCCCAATTGCAACTACGCATCCGACCACACTTGCGGCGGAATGCCCACAACCGCCGGCCCGGTCTATGCCGAGTACAACACCGCCAGGAACCTGCTGGTCGTGGCCGATTATGCCGGAAACACCATCACCGCGATCGACGTGAGCCTGGACGAGTACGGCAACGACAGCGCCACCTTCGGCACTACCTACACCATTCCTGTGGGGCATAACCCCGCCAGCGTGACCGTTTTATTCGATGGCAGCCGCGCCTATACGGCCAATCAGACCGACCAGACGGTGACTATCGCCAACCTGACCAGCTACACGGTGGAAAAGACGCTGCCCGTCACCGGCTACCCGCGCACCGTGGTTTCCACTCAGAATTCGATTTACGGCAAGGTCTACGTGGCTTCGCCCAATACCGACTACCTGACCATCCTGCGCACCGATCAGGATATTGTGGATACAACAGTGCTCCTGCAAGGCGACATCGTGGATGTGCGCGTGAGCACGCAAAATGGCGCCAGCGGAAACAACAACATCGATAGCCGGATTCCCGGTTATGGCCAGCCCTGCAACCTGCCGCCGGGCGTCTTGGCAACCCTCTACCCCTCGGGATACACATTAGCCGATTGCCAGAAGCAGCCGTAACGCATTTGCTGGAACGTTGTACACCACAGCCAAAGAGGTTTTTCCCGCAAGGGAAGGCTCCTTTGGCTGTTTTGCGTCTGCGCGCGCGCCTTCGAGGCTTTATGCTGTTGCCGTGTGAAACGATAGAGAGAATGGCCGCCGGCACAAAAATCCGCATCGACCTACTGCTGGTCGAGCGAGGCCTGGTTTCCAGCCGGGAGAGGGCGCGAGCGCTCATCCTGGCCGGCAAGGTTCTGGTCGGCGAGCAGAAGGTGGAGAAAGCCGGCGTTGCTGTTCCCTCGGATGCTCCCATCCGTTTGCTCGGCGAAGACCAGCCCTACGTGAGCCGTGGCGGCCTCAAGCTGGCCGCCGCGCTGGCTCACTGGCAGATCAGCGTCCAGGGCCGTGCCTGCCTGGACGTGGGCGCTTCCACGGGCGGATTCACCGATTGCCTCCTGCAAGCAGGCGCCGCGCAGGTCACTGCCGTCGATACCGGATTTGGCCAAATTGACCTGAAGCTGCGCAAGGACCCCCGCGTTCGCCTGCTGGAGCGCACCAACGCGCGCTTTCTTGCGCCGGGGGCGCTTGCTGAAGAACAAGGCTTTCCGAGACTCATCCTGCTGGTGATGGACGTTTCCTTTATCTCCGCAACGCTGCTGCTCGGGCCGGTCTTCGCCGCCGCTCCGCAACTCAACGAAGCCGTCATCCTGGTCAAGCCCCAGTTCGAGGCGGGGCGTGGCCACGTGGGCAAGGGAGGCATCGTCCGCGACCCAGTAGCGCACCAACTGGCCATCGACAGGGTGGCCAACTGCCTCCGCTCGCTAGGCTGGCGGGTGGTCGAGACCATTCCCTCGCCCATCACCGGCGCCGAGGGCAACCGCGAATTTCTGCTTTATGCGCGACGGGCATAAACCCCATAAAACCGCAACTCCGCCGGTGAGGCGGAGTCGCGGAAGATCCAATGCACTTCAGATAGCTAATCGCTGTAAACGGCTAAGCCCCCTTGGGATTGGGGCCATATTGGTTCGCCCCCGGCTGGCTGTCCAGCACATAGAACACGAGCAGGACCAGAGGGCCGACAATGGGAACCAATATAATCAGCAACCACCAGCCACTCTTGTCTGTGTCATGGAGCCGGCGCACGGCGACGGCCAGGCATGGAACGAGGATGGCCAGCACGTAGATAAAGTACAGGCCTAAAAAGATTGAGCCGAGAGTGTTCTCGTGAAACACAAGACCCAGGATATACAGCGGCCAACTAAACAGGCAGTTAAAGAGCGTAAACATCCATAGCTCTTTGCGGCGCGACCGCCCGTTGAACTGGGCATACTTTTTCAATACCATCAAATACCAATTCATTTTCATCCTCCATCATTGGTTGTTGGCCAAGTCACGCGCCGAGCGCTGCATGCCTAACGCCGGCTCGCCGCACGGTCTGGGAATTTGCACCCGGTTTCGGGCGCGTAGCAAATATACACCGGCAAGCCCAATTTAGTCGCGTAAATTTTCCTGGGCTGCGGCTATCCCCAGTTTCCTATGTGTGCGCGCCACATTGGCTGCATACCGAGGAGGCATCCATCAGCTTTGCGCCGCAAGCGCTGCAAACTCTAAAGTTGCTCGCCCCCGTGAAAGGTTGCGGCTGCCCGCCAAGCCCCATCGTAGTAAATCCGGTATTTCCGGCCAGCTCCGAGGCTTTCGGATTAGGGCCATATTGGTTGTCTCCCGGATCGCTGTCCAGACACATGAGAACTATCTGGGCCACGCTGGCTAAGAATCCGACGATTGGGATAAGTCCAAGAACTATGAGTAGCAGCAGCAACCAGCCGCTCTTGCCGGAGTCATGCAACCGGCGCACGCTGACTGCCAAACCTGGAATAAAAGCGGCCAGAGCGTAAAGAATAAGCGGAATGAACAGGATTCCGCCGATCCCACTGGCATTGTCAATAAGAGCAATACCGAGTCCACCTACGATAGCCAGCGCGAATATGGCCAGGAGATTGAAAAGTGTAAACATCCAATACTCAGTGCGGCGCGAGCGCCCATCGAACTCGGCGTACCTCCTCCAAACCATCAAATACCAATCCATCACATCCTCCATTCCTGATTGCTTATCCAACACATAGGCGCAGACGCGTGATTCACGCGTCCCTCTGCCCGCGCAGCCGACGATTCGAATGATTTTTTCGGCTCCGAGCAAATATACACGCAAACACCAGATACAGGCACCAACTTTGTGCGCGGCCTGCTGGCATCCTCACGGTCTCGCCGTAGGTGCATGGTTGGCCCCACCGCAGGGGTTCCGTTACACTAAAACCGCATGGTTCGCGTCGCGATTGTCTGCAAACCCGAGAAAACCGAGCTGGTCCGGCTTCTGCCGGAGCTGATCGCATGGCTGCGCCAGCACGGCTATGAGCCGCTGCTCGACTTGGAGGGTGGGCAGTACACCATAGACGCGCCGGCCATGGATCGCGCACGGATGCCCGAACAATCGCCTGCGCTGGTCATCGTTCTGGGCGGCGATGGAACCCTGCTCTCTGTGGCGAGGATCTTCGCCTCCACCGGCACCCCCATCCTCGGCGTGAACCTGGGCTCTCTCGGATTTCTGACCGAGGTCCGCCTCGCCGACCTCTATCCGGCGCTGGAGAGCTGGCACAGCGGCTGCGAAGGCTGCCATGCTCTCGATACTCGCTCCATGCTCCATGCCGAACTGTGGCGCTCGGGCGCGCTACGCTCCGGCTATGAAGCACTGAACGAGGTGGTCATCTCCAAGGGCGACATTGCCCGCATGGGCGACTTTGCCGTCGAGCTGGACGGCAAGAGCGTAGCCCGCTTCCGCGCCGACGGCGTCATCGTCTCCACCCCCACCGGCTCCACAGCCTACACTCTGGCTGCCAATGGCCCTATCCTGACTCCCGACGTGGAAGCCATGGTGGTCACCCCCATCTGCCCGCACCTGCTTACCCTCCGCCCCATCGTGCTCCGCGGCGACGCCTCGCTCACCGTCCGCGTCGAGGGCGTCCAAAACCCTGCGCTGCTCACCGTGGACGGCCAGAAGGGCATTGAGCTGCTCATCGGCGATGAAGTCCGCTGCCGCAGATCAGCGCACACCGTCAACCTGGTCCGCATGAGCGGGGGCGGCTTCTTCGAAGCGCTGCGCAACAAGCTCAGCTGGGGCGAGCGGTAAACCCCTGCGGTGGGGCAGCCGTCGCTTACGCGCCACGAGTTCCACGATTCCCGCCCTTTCATCTATAGCGCCTTCATTGCGCCGCAGTGAGCGCAACGATCTGTGGGTCGCCCATGAGCTTGCGCCAGGCCTCGGCGTGCGCGGCGGGGTCTGCCGGCGGAGCGGCAAGAAACCATGCCCAGCCGGAGCGATCCGTGAACGCATCCGGCGAGGGAAGATTGCCCATCACCTCGACGCCAATCGGCTTGCCCACGGCAATCTGCGCAAGCATGCGTCCGGTAAAAGAACGGGAATCAAGCTCGTTCAAACGCATCTCCAGCGCATCCACATAGAGCAGTCCGGGGAAGAAGTCGCTCAAGACGCCCGCGCCGCCGGACCTGAAGTCAGGCGAGTCAGCCTCCCACACCCATAGCAGGTTGTGCACTCCGTCGTGATTCACCAGGCGGTCGAAGAGCTGGCGATATAGCTCCGCCGATCCGTGAATGCCTTTGCGGCCGGCCCACCAGAAATCTTTGCCGTTGGTTTCGGGAAGGGGATTCCAAAGCACTGCAATGCCCGCCTTCTGCAACTCGCGGAGCATCGCCGCTGCCTCGTCCACCTGCGCCTTCCAGCGATCATTCAGCGCGCTGCCGGGGGTGAGCAACTCGTTCCATTCATAGTCGGTCAGTAGTCCATGCCCGCTGGCCGGCGCGCCGTCTGTGGGACGAGCCGCGCGCCAGCTCAGGCTGACGACAGCGTGGTTAACGTGAGCCGCGAGCGCCTCTTTCATGATTGCCGTGCGGCTCTCCGCAGAGCCTCCCAACTCAACGCCGTAGATGGCCGGCAGCTTTCCGGTTGCTGCAACCACCGCAGCGGTTGCCGCTCCAGGCGATGCGGGCTCATTTTCCTGTCCGCTTAAAACAGCATGCCCCGCCATCAGGCGAGTCAGCAGCGCCCGGGCCTCCGCTGTTGCGCCGGGAGTGACCGGCTCAGCCGCGGGCGCGCCGCCAATGCTGGCTTTGCGAATCGCCGCCATCGGCCCGGCAAGCCGCGGATCGTCGCGATTCAATGCGCGCGGCCCGTGATAGAGCGCGTTGATCTGCTCCACCGCGCCCGGCGAAACGCCCATTCCGCTCCAGGCCATGAAGTAAGCCCAGCGCGGCTGCCGCTCGAAGACCTCCGGTCGAAGCTGCCCTCCCACCTCGGCCAGCGCGATGGGCTTGCCGTCGGCCAGCGCCAGCATGCTGGTGTAGTACTCCTGCTTGAACTCGCCGTAGATGTCCATGGTGACCACGTCGGCGAACTGCGTGCCGGGATAGAAGCCCTCAATCGGCGCGGCATTGCCGCCCGGCGCGTTCACATTCCACACCCACACCAGGTTGTCCAGATGATGCACATTCACGAACCTGTCATACAGTTGGCGATAGAGCGCCGCCGAACCCTCCTTGCCCGCGCGCCCTGTCCACCAGAACCAGTTGCCGTTGATCTCGTGATAGGGCCTGAAGAGCACCGGCACATGAGCATCGCGCAGTTGCCGCAGGTAGCCGGCGATTACGTCCACCTGCGCGCACCAGCGGTTATAGAGCGGGCTGCCCGGCGTCAGCAGCTCCTGCCACTCATAGTCCGTCAGATGGCCCTGCACGCTGTCGCGAAAGGTGACAGGCTCGTCCTCGGTGGGCTTGACGGCGTGCCAGGTCAGCGCGATCACCGCGCCGTTGCGATACTGCCGCTTG
>Ga0326727_10003817_pt1 | contig 47098 bp, 40 predicted proteins | sample MB2enrmetagenome_FD_207643 | JGI IMG/M metagenome (GOLD analysis project Ga0326727, IMG submission 207643) | Lab enriched peat soil microbial communities from McLean, Ithaca, NY, United States - MB29MY | ecosystem: Environmental > Terrestrial > Soil > Wetlands > Peat | place: USA: New York... | reverse complement strand
GTTCAAGACAATCCTCAGCAAGATGGAGGACCTCTGCAAGGTCGAGGTCGACCGCGGGCTCTTCCTACGGTATTCGAGGCTCGCCGGGATGATGAACGCAGACGAGTTCGGCTCCCTCTCGGGCCAACGAGAGATCATGGCGAAGAAACTCGGGGTCGAGAGCCGGAAGCTCGAGGAGCAGCTCGCCCCGCTCGAGGCCATGTACGCGATCGCGGATCATGCGCAGACCCTTCTCTTCGGGATTGCGGACGGAATGCTCCCGAGCAACTCAGGCGGAGGATACAATCTGAGGATTCTCTACCGGAGGGCGATGAACTTCATCAACTACTACAGGTTCCCGCTCTCGATCTCCGACATCGTCAACTGGCACATCGACTACCTGAAGGCACTGTACCCTGAGCTCGAGGAGCACAGGCATGACGTGGCCGAGGTCCTCGGGGTCGAAAAGTCTCGGCATGCCTCCTCTACCGAGCGCGTCTCCAAGATCCTCTCCTCGATAACGGCGGGCGGGGAGCCAGTCACGACCGACGATCTGATCAGGATGTACGATTCCGACGGCGTCACCCCGGAACAGCTGATCGAGGCTGGAGCGAAGGTCGAGATGCCGGAGGACTTCTACGAGAAGGTGCAGGCCAAGCACGTCGCCCGCAAGTTCGAGGAACCGAAGCCCGAGTTCCAAATCGGCAAGGTGCCTCCTACGAAACTGCTCTACTACGAGGATGACGCCGACTTCGACTTCACTGCGAGGGTCCTGAAGGTCTTTCCGGGCAACAACGTCGTCCTGAACCGGACGGTCTTCTACCCGAGGGGCGGAGGCCAGGAGCCCGACCGAGGCACCGTGGGCGGGGCGAAGGTCGTGGATGTGGAGAGGTATGGCGACATCGTCATCCACAGGCTTGAAGGAAGGGCCCCGAAGGCAGGAGCCCAGGTCGAATGCCACGTCGACCGCAGGCGGCGGGAAAGGATCACTCAGATCCACACCGCCACACACATCCTGAACGGCTCATCGAGGCAGGTGTTGGGCCCCTGGGTCTGGCAACACTCCGCATTCAAGGATGAGGACTACGGCAGGATCGACATAACCCACTTCTCCCATCTCACCGAGCAGGAGGTGCAGAAGATCGAAGACCTGGCCAACCAAATCGTAAGGAAGAACCTGAAGGTCAAGAACACCTTCATGTCCAGGCAGAAGGCCGAGGAGAAGTACGGCTTCAGGCTATACCAGGGTGGAGTCGTCCCTGGCAGCAGCGTCAGGGTCGTGGACATAGGTGGCTGGGATGTCGAGGCCTGCGGCGGGACCCACACTCGGACTACGGGTGAGGTCGGTTTCGTCAAGATTACGAAGGTCGAGCGCATCCAGGACGGGGTCGAGAGGCTCGAGTTCGTCGCCGGTGAGGCGGCGATCGAGTACATCCACCGCATGGACGCGGAACTGCAGGATCTATCGGGAATCCTGGGCACCCAGAGAGAGAACCTCCCCAGAGTCGCCAAGACGCTGCTCCAGGACTTCGAGGCGGCACGGACAAAGGAGAAGGCTCTGGGCCAGGCGCTGGTGGACATGTCGACCGCCGACGTCGTCTCCCGGGCCACGGAAGTGGGCTCGGCAAAGCTATATGTCTCAAAGCGATCACCGCTCGGCGAGGAACAGATTATTGCTCAGGGACAGAAGAGCGTTTCATCCGATTCCTCGCTGATCTACGTCAGCGTCTTTCCCGCCGGTAGCTCCGCACGCGTAATTTGCTTCGTAGGCTCTGCTGCCCGGCAGCGCGGGTTCTCCGCAGGCGACATCGTAAGGAAGCTCGCCCCCACCCTCGGAGGCTCGGGGGGAGGCTCTCCCGCTTTCGCCCAGGGAGGCGGCCCTCTCGTCGACAAGATCGACGAGGCAGCTGCGCTGGCCGACAGACTTCTGTCAGGTACTTCGAGTTGAAATGATTGGCTAACAAGGAGAAGTACTGGCTCAAGGTCTGGGCCGACAGGCGGGTCTTCGAGCCCGACCCGGTGGTGGGCAAGAAGAAGATGCTCGTCACCGTCCCGTACCCGTACACCAACGCCGCTGTTCACGTTGGCACGGCCTTCACCGCGGCGCGCGTCGAGTTCTACGCCAGGTTCAGGAGGATGCAGGGTTACAACGTCCTCTTTCCGTGGGCATGGCACTGGACCGGCAAGACAATCGTCGGGATGAGCTACAGGCTGAAGCAGGGCGACAAGACGGTCAGGCGGGCCTTCGTGGAGGTGGACGGCGTCCCCGAGGCCGAGGTCGAGAGGTTCACAGACCCGGAGTACCTGGCGTCGTACTACACCAAGGTCAGCAGGCAGGTGATGAAGGACACCGGGTTCTCAATCGACTGGCGGAGGGAGTTCAGGACCGTGGACCCCGCGTACAGGAAGTTTGTGGAGTGGCAGTATCTCAGGCTCAGGGAACTCGGCTACGTCGTGCAGGGGACCCACCCGGTCGTCTGGTGCTCCTTGGACCGGAGTCCCACGGGAGACCACGACAGGATGGAGGGCGAAGGCGTCTCGCCCGAGGAGTTCAACCTGATCAAGTTCCACCTGGGAGAGTTCGCCCTGGTAGCGGCCACTCTGCGACCGGAGACGATCTACGGCGCGACCAACGTTTGGGTCAACCCCGACGCGGAGTACTCCGAGGCCAGAGTCGACGGCGAGCTCTGGGTCGTCAGTTCCTCGGCACTCGCAAGGCTGGTCGAGCAGAAGCACGAGGTCACCCCCGTGCGGTCCTTCAAGGGTTCCGAGCTGGTCGGCAGGTATGCGATGGCCCCCCTGACCGGAAAGTCGCTCCCGATACTCCCAGGAAGGTTCGTCGACGAAACCCTGGCCACGGGTGTGGTCTACAGCGTTCCCGCACACGCGCCATACGACCTGATGGCACTCAGGGACATCCAGGAAGGGAGGCTCGATGTGACCGGGCCTGTCAAGGAGATTGCCGACAAGCTGGGACCGATCTCTATCATCACGCTGGGCGGGTACTCCCAGGTCCCGGCCGAGGACGCCGTGAAGAAGTCGGGGGCCACGGACTCTCTGGACCCTCGTCTGGAGGCCGCCACGGAGGAGGTCTACAGCGCTGAGTTCCACAGAGGCGTGATGTCTCAGGCGTCGGGCCCACTGGCCGGCCTGACCGTGATCGAAGCGAAGGAGAAGGCAGTCGAACTGCTCGCCAAGACCGCTCGCCTAAGCAAGATGCTCGAGCTTCCAGAGAAGGTCGTCTGCCGCTGCGGCACTCGCTGCTACGTGAAGATCCTGGAGAACCAATGGTTCCTGAACTATTCCAACGCCGAATGGAAGGCGAAGGCCAGACGGGCCATCGAGAGGGCTGGGGTCTTCCCCGAAGACGCCAGGCAGTGGTTCTACTCGACCATCGAGTGGCTGAACGACTGGCCCTGCGCCAGGCGCTCCGGAATGGGGACCAAGCTGCCCTGGGACAAGGAGTGGATAGTTGAGACCCTGAGCGATTCGACGATCTACATGGCCTACTTCTCCGTCAGCAAGTTCGTCAACCTGGAGAAGGTGGCGACCGAGAGCCTGACCCCGCAGGTCTTCGACTACATCTTCTTCGGGAAGGGCAATCCCGCCAACATCTCAAAGGGCGCGAAGATGACCGAGAAGCGACTAAGGGACCTGCACGCCGAGTTCTCGTACTGGTACCCAGTAGATCTGCACGACTCCGCGAAGGAACTGGTTCCCAATCACCTGACGTTCATGGCATTCCACCACGCCGCCCTGTTCCCGGAGAAGCACTGGCCGAAGGGGTTCGGCATCAACGGCATGATCCTGGTCGAAGGCAAGAAGATGAGCAAGACGAAGGGGAACTTCGTCACCTGGAAGGCTGCCCTGGAGAGGCACGGCGCCGACGGTTTCAGGCTGGCCCTGGCGCTAACCGCCGACGGGATGGACGACGCCGACTGGCGCGAGAGACACGCAGAGGACGCTAGGAGCAAAGTCGAATCGGTGATGCCATTCGTCAAGAAGAGCCTGAAGTCTGCGACGAGCCGTGATGAGGAGGCGGTGGACTCTTGGCTGATTTCCTCGGTTCATAGGAGGATCGCGACAGCAACGCAGGCGATGGAGGAGATGAAGATCAGGAGGGCAGCGGCCACAACCTTCCTTGACATGTGGAACGACATCAGGTACTACATCCGCAGGAGCAGGAAGCCACGGAAGGAGACGCTCATGGACGTCTTCAACGCTTGGTTGCGGATGATGGCACCCTTCACTCCGTTCATGGCCGAGGACCTCAACCACGAGCTGGGGAACAAGGGACTTGCGTGCCAGGCGGACTGGCCCGCGCTGAAGGACTTCCCCCTTGACGAGGAAGCCGAGCTGGCCGAGACCATCGTCAACAGGGTCATCGAGGATGCCCGCAATGTCCTCAAAGTAGTGAAGGGCCCACATTCGAAGTTGAACGTATACGTCTCGTCTGACTCGGCGAGGAATTACTTCATGGACCTTGTCGTTGCGAAGCAGAAGAAGGAGAGCGTCGGAGCGGTCGTAAAGAAGTTCGCCGCCCTGAAGATCGGACCGGACAGAGTCTTCAAGTTGAGCTTCGAGCTGGGCGAAGAAATGGTCGGGAAGTACCTGGCCCACCGGGGCTTCGACGAACATGGAGCGCTCTCCGATGCCTCGGAATTCATGTCCAGAGAGTTGGGAGTTGCGGTGAGCGTGCAGAAGACCGGAAGCAAGGGAACCCACGATCCGGCGGACAAGGGCAAGGATGCTCTTCCAATGAAGCCCGCCTTCCTCCTCGAATAGCGGTTGCACGAGTCGAACGCATTCGTCGGGGTTCATTCTCCCGGCCCCCAGTGTTAAAATACGTCATTCTGTTCGAGCGGCATCTGTAGGAATGGCGTCCTCGAACCCCGAGCTGACGAGCGTCGCAAGGATTCGGATGTCTCACGAATTCACCGACTCGAAGCTCTACGAGCGTCTTTCCAAGACGGTCTCCAGCACCAGCCCATTCGCGGCGGTTCTGATGCAACTCTCGGCTACGGAACACAAGCACTACGAATTCTGGAAGAAGTACGCTCCGGAAGCCGAGCCTAAGATGGACAGGATCAAGCTCTACTGGGTTCTTTTTCTGAGGAGGGTACTCGGGCTGACATTCGCGTCGAGGTTCCTCGACCGACATGAATCCTCAGTCGTCAAGGAATACCAGGCGCTCGCCGGCCTGATTCCTGAGGCCGACAAGGCAGCCTTCGAAGAGATGGTTGCGGACGAGCAAGAACACGAGAAAGAATTCGCCCAGAGAATCGAAAGCTCGGCGATACGCTACATCTCTTTCATAGTTCTCGGCCTTGCAGACGCGCTGGTTGAGATTACCGGGATTCACGCAGGCTCGCTGGGAATCTACGACATCACCGAATATGCGGGTCTGGCGGGCGTGACCGCTGGCGCCGCGGCCTCGCTAGCCATGGCTTCAGCGGCCTTCGCGCAGGCCAAGCAGGGATTCCAGGGGTCCGCCAGGCTGAGCGCGGTCTACACCGGCATCTCGTATTTCATCACCGCGATAATCCTGGCGGCCCCGTACTTCCTTACTCCGAACATGATCTATGCTCTTGGGACATCATTGTTTCTCGCCGTGGTGATCCTCGCGCTGATTTCTTACTATAGCACCGTGATTTCCGGGAAACCCTTCCTCCGGGACTTCCTAGAAATGCTCTTGATAGTATTCGGAGTCACTGTTGCACTGTACTTCTTCGGTCACCTCATCAGGGTCAGCACGGGGATCTAAGCCAGCGGAAACGGGCGCCGAATCTCGAATCCGTAGACGTCTGGAGGGGTCCGGCACACCAGATCCAGACAGGCATAGGACGGACTTACCTAACAGATGGGGTTTTCTTTGCAGGATGTCGCACTGTGCGACAATACTTGAGGTCACGACGTATCTAGAGCTAGATGAGTGACGACGGAAGTATTGGGGCTCATTAGTGCGAAAGAGATAACCTTCGTTCCTCTGCGTACCACAGTGGCAGCGACCGTCTTCAGTTTCACGACCGCGAAACAGTGCCATGCCCGTTACGGACTCCACCAACTCATCAGGGTCGGCATTGGACGATGATTCTCCCGTGATGGGAAGCGGGCCCGGTGGGACTCGCATGGAAAACCGTGCCAGAAGTGGATTTGAATTAGACGGAATCAAGCCTTCTTCACCTTAGGCATCTTCTGCCCGTGCGCCCTCAGGACCCTGTAGACCTTGGGTATCGCCCAGGCGAACCCTATGTGGACGCAGTTGTCCGAATGGTCGTGACCGCAGAAGAGGACATCGTTCCGGAAAGTCAACTCCACGAGCTCGCCAATCCGATTGTCCTTGAGTAGGATCTTGTCCTCATCGACCGAGAGCTCCTCCAGGTAGGGGCCGTACTTCCGGAGAAGTTCATCCCCTTCCAACACGGGCCAAATCAGGTCTTCAATGAAAGCACCGAGAGCTATCTTACGGGGCCTATCTCCCTGCTTCTGATCCTTCAGCTTCTCAAGGCGGGATACAACCTCTTCACGCAGTAGAACAGTCTTCCAGCCGGGTTTGGTCATTTTTGCCCTACTCTAACATATGGTGTTATATGGTATGATATAAGTGTTATATCTGTGGGTATCATACCCTCAGATACGGTGGTATAGAGCGTGGGTTGGAAACAGATCAGCGTCCGGGACGAGTTCTACTCCAAACTCGAAGCCAGGGCCAAGAAGAATCGCAGGTCAGTGGCAGGGGAGCTCGAGGTCATTTTGGCGGAGGCCGGGATCATCGAGCTGCCTCGGACAGGGGTAAAGGAGAGGCGATAGTGTGTGTGTATGTTATGTATGTATGAAGAGGACGGGGACCTAGGCCCTGTCTGACAGCATCGAGGGACGGCTCCTCCATCACACCCAGAAGAAAATGCGGAGGAGGATCAACCTTCTGCTCCAGATCGTCGAAGACTCGGGGGGACAGGGGATAGAGGAGAAGAAGCTCGAGGAGGTCCTCTTCGCGAACGGAGTGGCAGAGCCCAGCCTCACCCAAAAGTATCTGAAGTACCTGATCGACTTCGGGAAGCTGGTAAGAGAGGGGACCACTCTCTACTCCCCGAACGTCAAGACTGTCCAAACGAGCCTGGAGAAGGTGGGGCTGGACGGCCTCCAATCCGACATACACACATCATACACACACGAAAAGGGAGGCTCGCAGGGCTGATGCTCGCCGAACAGGCCCAGGTCGAGCACTGCAAGCTCGGCAAGTCGAAGGACTGCCTGGGCACCCTGGAGGCTTCTCAGGGGTTCATGGTGATGTTCGACGGTTGGCCCAGGTTCGCGTGTCCCAGGTGCGCGGAAGTGCTGAGGAGGGAGAAGGGTTGAGTGAGCGCTACTACAGGACAGTGAAGGAAGTTAGAGAGGTTTTCAGCGCGGACGAAGTGAACGGCCTACTCAAGGAAGGGTGGGAGATCCTCAAAGTGAGCGAGGTCCAGCGGGACGAGGTCGCGAAGCTCGCCGAGGGCCGCGAGGCCGTTGCGCGTGTGACCTTGATGGTCTATCTCATGGGGAAAGACGGGCAGCAGGGTGCCACGGGTCCGCAGAAGCCAAGCGACCTGAGGCCCTGCAACAGGTGCGGAATGCCGATCAAGTTCGAGAAGAACGAGAGCGGGAAATGGATGCCTGCCAACGAGGACGGGAGCCCTCACAGGTGCAGCTAGATGGTCTTCAGACTGGAGGACTTCGACGACTTTGTAGACTGTGCGAGGGGCTGTCAGTATGTCTTCTTCATGAAGCAGCAGGTGAAGAATGGGGTCAAGATCATAGCCCACGCGGGGAGGGTCTACTGGAGCGACGTCCTGGCTGACGGGAAAAGCTCAGAAAGGGTGGAAGACGAGCTCAGGGGCCTCGGGGCGAAGCAGGTCCTCGAAGATGTCCCCCAGGAGCAAGTCTTCAGGTGAAGACGCTGCGTGGCGGAACAGGTTGATAGTGGGACTTGGAGAATCGACGGCCACATTATCGTGTGTCCATTTCACTACGAGGAACTCTACCTAAGCAGGGGGAAAGAACTCCCGCCTTTCGAATACATGAAGCCGTACAACTGTTTCTATTGCTTGGCCGCAACCAAACATAAGCCAGGCTGATACAGATTTATTGACAGCAGCTCCGAAGAGTAGCTTAAAAAGCCAGATACCGCAATTATAGTGTTGGACGACAAGCCGGTAAGCGAGCAACCCGAAAGTCACTCTGAGCTCAAATTCGACACGACGAGCAAGACCGGAAGCAAAGCTAAAGGATCTGTTGCTAAAGCCAAGGCGAAAGGGCTCAAACCTGGTGATAGGGTTGGGGCCTACGGCGTTTTCAAAGGTGAAAGAGGCATACTCGACACCCGAAATGAGCTCAATGATTTCACTGGAAAAGAATGGGTTCAATTCACCAGGAGCTGGACGATTCACAATCCACCTTCACGATCAGGCCGAGAGGTTCTTCATCCTGCTAAGTTTCCAGAAACACTGATCGCTGAGTTCATCAAATTCTTCACAAAAGAGGGACAGACAGTATTGGACCCAATGTTAGGCACAGGTTCAACCTTAGTGGCCTGCAAGCTGACCAATCGTCGAGGGGTCGGAATAGAACTGTCCAAGAAATGGGCGGATATTGCCAGCGACAGGGCCATCAGCTTAGACACGGGCGACGGCGCCTCCAAACAGCTTGTAATCGAAGGAGACGCAAGAGATCTGAAGCAACTACTGGCCAACCACGGTATCAGCACTGTTGATTTTTGCGTGTCCTCGCCTCCGTACTGGAACATGCTAAAGAAATCGCGTGGTCACGTCAAGTCTGAATCGAAGAAAAGGCAGGAAATCGGTCTTGACACTTACTACAGCAACAACCCCAAAGACTATGGGAACATAGATGATTATGAAACCTACTTAGCGGCAATGTATGATCTATTCGCAGAGGTCTACGACGTCCTCAAGGACCAACATTACCTGGTAATCATTGCCCAGAACATTCTCACTCCCGAAGGTGAAATGGTGCCTCTTGCTTGGGATTTGGCAAAGAAGCTGGGCAAACTATACGTCCTGAAGCAGGAAAAACTGTGGCTACAGGATAACAAGATGCTTGGATCTTGGGGGTACCCTTCCGAGTACGTCTCGAATGTGCATCATCATTATTGTCTGATCTTCAAGAAGGACTCACAGAAGAATCCAGCCGCGAAAGGAACTTCAGGTCACAACGAGCCCATAAAATAGAGATCCTGTGGGAGCACGTAAAGGGCACTCTCCGACCAAGCAAATGGCGGGTATATGTAGCAAGCCGCTCCCAGGTTTCGTCCGAATCTTGTTGCTGCAATCATCACTCCAAATTTGATCTTCCCTCCACCGATGTGCGGACCTAAGTCCGGCCATGGAGTTTTCTTGTCTTCGGCAATCGCCTTTGCTCTACGCCGGTCGTGTCTTTCTACCTCCTCTTTGAAATCGTCGCTCAGTCTGCCCGGAACATTTTCGTCCATATTCTGCGGGTGGGGTATGAAGTAAGATGGGTACGAGAGGAACCGCTCTGTAAATTCCTCCAATGGGATGTGGCCAATCCAATAGACAACATAATCCTTTGAAACCTTGAGATTGACAAAACTATCGATTCCCAAGTCCCACACAAACCTTGAATCGTTCAAGTTCTTGGTTGGGTTGGCGATATCAAGTACTTTCTCTTTGAATTCATTCTTGGCGGTGACTCGGATGATGTCGCCTCCTAAAGCAACGGGTTGTTCGACCCTCACGCATGATAGTGATGACATTTCTGCGTTGACCACTTTTCTTTCCCCAGGACCTAACTTGACAGACTTGATTCTCTTGTTCTTGGCCCACTCGCCAAAGAGTGTTACCTCTACTTCACGGTCACCAAGATCTAGAGTCGATTGTCTCTTCTTCCATTCCAAGATAGGATAGAATCCCGAAGAAGCCTCTTCACGACTCTGAATCAGTCTTGTCTTGTGAAAGAAAGTGTGCGCGTCTCCAAAGGGAGCCGCACACCAAAACCCTCTATCCCCTTCACTTGGCTCCAGCTTCCTCTGATCATATGGCATATCAGCAATACCGAAGATGTAGCCGTTCTTGAGGTGATCAACGTTGATTTGAGTCATCGGGACTGTCATCGGGAAGAATCTTCTCCACTTAGGTCCTGGATAGGAACGGTTCTTTAACAGCAGGGCGGGAGAGAATCGCTCGCGGTTGTTCTGCTCGTCGTATTCCGCGAAAATGCTTTGAGTCTTGACATCATAGATCGAGTCACCGATTCGAAAATCGAAAATGTCCGTTAGTCGGTAATGGGACCAATCCATTTCACACTTGTAGCCTCTTGCTTTCAATTCGCGTTCAAGAATCGTTTGGTTAAGCACTCCGGACATGATGTGCCACAGCCTGTTGTTCACTGCATTTTGGGTTCTAGGACCATAATGGAGTCTGTCGAATGTCCATGGAAGGCTGATTGTGGCGTAGTCAAGGGATTCTTCATAATCGGCAGGAGTAATCTTCGTCTTCCAAATCTGTGATGGTGATTTGAGTTCTTTCAGTTTTGTCTACCTCTAGCTCGGCGTTCCACATTGAGTGAATCACGACAAAGCTGGCTGACATCGCATGCATTGCAGGGCAACCTGTTTGGAGTTGTATAAGGCCCCGTCTTGGATAGTTTCTTAAACCGTTCATCGGCTGCTCTAATGATTCCTTGCGTTACTCTCTCTCCAACATTGACGGGAACCTCAGCAAGCGCCCCTTTCTGGCTCAGATCGTAGAGCATGGCATCTGTGACCCACACGCCACAGCTCCGAAGCCCGAATGCATATGTCTGAAGCTGGTTCTCGTAGCGGTGTTCGAATTCTGGATGAATCGAGAACTTCCAGTCGACAAGAGTGAGGGCGCTTCTTTGACCCTTTGTTGCATCCACAATTCCACTTACGACCATGTCATCACGTCGGAAACTGAATCGATACTCACTTCTGTCAATGTCACTCAGAATGCCAGATGAAACCAGACGCTTCACTCTCGACTTTACCGATTGACGGGTCTTGAGCTCGTGCTCAATCTCACCTAGCGGAAGATAGACTTCCTCTCTAACAACATCATCAAGATTCTTGGAACCCTCTTCCACTACTCTCTGAATTACCCGGTGAGCAATGTTGCCTGCCCCCAGTTCCTCCCCCACTGGGACATCAAAACCAACCATCCTTCTTAGGTAGAAATGGTATGGGCATTCAAGAAGCAATAGGAAATCCGACACCCCAAGGTGTAGGTAGTAGGGTCTGGTATATCTTTCGATTTGCGATAGACTCTCGTCTCTAGCTCGGGAGGCCTTCGCCAAGCCGGCAGCATCGTTTTCAAAAGCTTCTGGATGTACAAACTCACTCGATTCTCTCCCGTCACTTCCGCTGAAGATGTAGAGCCGATCCCGCGGTCTGGTAATAGCTACATACCATAACCTCCTCTCATCTTCAACTGTCGTTCCATACCGCTCCGCCACCTTGTCTGGAAAAGAAGTACCGTGGGAGGAATTGCGTGTAGGAAATCTTCCTTCCCAAGCAAATGGGACTATGACAACAGGCCACTCAAGCCCCTTTGCGGCGTGCACGGTTGAAATCGTTACAGCGTCGGATCGAGTAGACGTCATCCCCACCTCGGTCCATCTCTCAAGATCATCAGTGAGTTGCCACTTCAAGTTGTGAATGAAAACATCGATAGGAGATGCTCTCACATGGTATCCGCTCAGGAATCTCCTTCTGTAGGCCTCCTCTACCGCTCTCATAATCTGGGTAATGGCGGAGAGACCTTCCTGAATGGTTGAATCCTGGGGGTCAACTCGGAAATGCACAGCCTCGCTGAAATCGAAGAGTTGCTGTCTGAAGTTGTAGCGCTCATTCCTTGGTCTCGCTCCATCTCTTGTGAGTTCATGGTACCAGCTCCCTATTTCTGTGTGGATCTGTTGAGTGTTTTTTGCACCACAGTACTTGGCCACTTTATCCAAATCCCCCTGAATCCTCTCTCCAAGCTCTCGTTCGTCCTCACGATTTGCAGGGATTGGCGGGTCATGCATTATTCCAATCAGATCTATAATTGAAAGCATGAATTCCTCCACGAATGTCGTCCCTGAATTTCTATTCGGAGAATAGTACTGAATCCCTGCGTGGTCTAGTCTGTCCATAAGCAGCTGGCCGTGGTTCACAACTGACCTCAGAAGCACAGCAATCTCGCCAGGCTTGACCCCCCGATCAAGGAGTCTTCGAACGAGTTCCACAATCCCAGCTTCGTTTGGGAAGGTGACATCATCCAAAACTACTGATGATTTCAAATCAGTTCTTTCGGGGCTGGCGACCATGTCCTTGATACGGAATGACTTTGAAAAGCCCATTTCTCGGGCGGCGAGATTTGCGTAGTTCACTATTCCCAACCGTGATCTGTGATTGACTGTTATTTCGTGAATCTGAGCGTCCTTGAAATCCTTGGTGAATGATAGAGTTCTGCTAACGTCGCTCCCTCTCCATTGATAGATGGACTGTCGCGGATCCGCGACGGCCAGCATATGGGATTCCCTACTCATTGCGAGCATTGACTGTAGCAGTCGAACCTGAGCTGGATTCACATCCTGGAACTCGTCAACGTAAATGTCAAAGTGAGTGTCTGTCTTTCCCGCAACGTGCATCCTGCTTATTGATTCCCTAACAAGGGAGCCGAAATCAAGAAGTCTTTGGGTTCTCATGAAGGTCAGATAACCCTCAATCGCGGATCTGACGTTGTCAGGAACGAGCTTGTCGTCAAGGTCGAGAGACTCGTTGTAAAAGAGCTCAAGATCGGAAAGGAACTTGTCTATCTTGCTGAATTGATTCTTGCCTTCGTAAAGCTGATCCAAGTGTAGGAGCGAGAAGACGCGTTGGACAATTTGAGCCTGCTCGAGCTCATCTAAGACCTTAGTGTTAGCCAGCACACCTGTGTCTTTCAGATAGTTGTTGCACCATCCGTGTATTGTACCAATGAAGATTGCGCTCACAAGGTCCTTCCTTCCCGTTCTTTCAAGTGCCGCTGAGAGGCGAACAACAAGCTCATCAGCTGCATTGTTCGTGAACGTGAAGACGATGACCTTCTCCTTCAAAGGATCAGTTAAGCCCTGTAAGATTCTCTGGGTAAGAGTCTCGACAAGAAGCTTTGTCTTTCCTGAACCAGCAGCCGCAACGACGAGGTGAGATTGTCTCTTTGAGGACGCTATTTCATCTATCGTTCGCTTGAAGGCGTCCACCTCAACCAAAACGGCGTACCTAAGGTTATTGTTCTGAAAACTCTTGTGGTACCCGCGCTAGAGGATCCTTGAGGAGGACTCCGCGAGAGAGAGCCCCCCTCTGCCTTTCTTCTTCGTTCGCCCGTAGACATAGGCGGCGACGAGCACCAGGAGGATGATGGCGATTCCGAAGACCAAGTCTAATACGGGTATCCCGGCAATCGTGACGTCAGGGGGAAGGCATTGGTTGGGTCCACAGGTCGCTGTGCCTTTTACCGACTGAACGGTTGAAGTCGACGTTTCAGAGCTCGTGCAGACGTAGCCGAGGAAAGGATCGCAAGTGGATGGACCGCCACCCGTGGGAGCAGTGGCGCAGATCACTCCGTCGATGCCTACTCCAACTACGGTTTGACCGCTGCCGCAGCTCAGAACGGGTGGGCTTCCGTTGGCCTGATAGACATAGAGGTCATCGTAGCCTGCGACATAAGGAAGCAGTACGGCGATGTACTGTCCCGTGGGAGACATGGCAACGGCGACGATGGGCTGGGCGGTGGAGCTAACGGTGACGTTCTGGAGGAGAGAACCGTCTCGGTACACGAGGAAATACCCCGTGGTGCCTTCAGTTTGCGGGACGACTTCGTAGGTTCCGTAGGCCGAATATGGCTGGCCTAATGTCGCTGGCGTCGTGTTGTTGATCAGATCCGTCGTCCCGTTGAGAAAGACCACATAGGTCGTCGGATCGTTTTCAACGACGTTGGTTGAAGCGCCAAAGTACGCCGTTCCGAGGGAATCTACGCCCATTATTGGGTAGGTCCGGTATGGGAAGCTGTACGGTATATTGGTGGCGAGGGCCAGAGACCAACCGCTCCAGTCGCCTTCCACGAGGTTCCCGTAGTTCACGCCGCGGTAGTTGGCTACGAAGACCGTCGTGTTGAATACCCCCGTCTCCATCTCCACGGTTCTTGAGGGGTACTGTGTACCGTTGCTCCAGTCGAGGAAGTCGTACGTCCCGACGTTGGCCGGAGCGACCGCCGTGGTGAGATCGCCTATCTGCGATGCGTAGTTCCAGGGGAGCTGGTGCAAAGTCCCGTTGACGACGGCATCACCAGACAGCATACCGGGCCCGAACCGAAGGAAGATGTGCGCGGTGTGAGTGTCCAATATCTCTGCGACATCCACATTCTCGCCCTGCTGACCCCAGAAGACAGGGTAGGCGTCTCCCGAGAATATCGCCTCGCCGCATCCTTCGCCCGCTCCGCACAGGCCGCTGCCGTCGTCGTTGTTGACCGCCAGTAGGTTCCCGCAGCTCCATGTGGTGCCGTTGTCGGTGGAGGCGCAGTAGTCGAATCCCGATCCGGTCATGTAAGGCGCGAGCAGAGTTCCCTGATCGTTGCTCGCTATGTAGGAAGCGCAGAAGTAGACGCTGCAAGATGACGAATCGCTCAATGTCTGCGTGAATCCGACCGAATCTGCGTAGGTGAAGAAGTCGAACGTATTTCCTACGTTAGTCCACACATCGGTAGTGTTCCCTGTGTGCGTCAGGTACGCTTCTACCAAGTCGCCACTACTGGCCGCCCATGTGATTGTCTTTACGGAACTCCAGCTTGTTCCGACCCACGTCTGGCCAATCAGGTACAGACCTCCTCCAACAGAGCACTCACCTATCACCGCTATCTCGCCGTTGTCCAGCCAAGTCGCCCCGAGGATGCCAGAGTATGTAGGACAGGTTCCGGTTTCCCCCGCCACGTCCAAGATCCTGTTCCAAGAGCTGCCGCTGATGTAGGTGTAGACCGCTGACCCGCTGGCTAACATGAGCCCGTAGCCGGAAGCCGAGAACGCTATGCTGCTGACATAATCGCTGACACCCACGGGCCCGGACGGTGCGGTATTCATCGTAGGAGACCAAGATATGCTGCCGTTGTCTTCCAAAGTGCCTGAGTACAGATCGGCGGACCCATACTCCCAGTTAGTCACCAGATAGACGGTAGACCCATAGCACGTCACCCGGAAGAAGTTCGCAGTAGCGAAAGGAGTTAGCTGGGCCGACGTCCAGTTCTGACCGTCATTCGCGGACGATTCCCAAGAGCCAGGGCTATTCCCATAGCCACCTCCCACGAAGAACACCCATTGTCTCCCCAATCCTTCACAGAACCCTCCAAAGTTGGGGTTGCTCGTGCCTTCCGAATCTGGGAGAACTGCCTGTCTGGTCACGACATACGGAGGCGCCATCCACACGCCAGGAGTCTGCGCCTTCGTGATTGGCGGAGCCGCGATCGAGGCGACGGCCGCTGAGAGGACCATTAGGGCAAAGAGCATGGCCAGGACAGCTTCCTTCCTGTTCGGCTTCGAGGTCATGAGCCCGTCACCAAAGCCTTCACCGCGACCAGCACGTTCGAAGCAATGTGAGCACCCATGGCCACGGAAACGACCCGGGTTATCCAGAGAACCGTGGAGAGGACTATCCCCGCGCCCAGGACGATGAAGAAGTTCGGACCGGTGTCCCCGTACACCGGAATGTGATAGATCGCGCGGACGAGCCCCGAGGTCCCTATCGCCCAGTAGGCGCTCTTCGAGAGCTTCAGGACCACATTGAAGACCGCGAGGTTCAGCATTTCTTCCGCGATCCCTGCCCCCACGTTGAAGACGAACGATATGGCCACTGCAGTGTTCAGAGAGACCTGGGAGAGGGCCGGAGCCACGGCCACAGGGAGACCGAAGGCTGCGTTGGTGGCCAGAGAGATGACCCCAAGGGCGATCAGGGCAACGAGCCCCCAGATCGCGTTCGTCTCCACTTGGCCCTTCTTGATCTGCTGGACGCTCTCGTACACCGACTCAGTCCCAGAAAGAAGGATCCCGATTGTCAGGATCACGATGAAGCCGACAGCTCCCAGGGCTATTGGAAAATTCGAGTAGTCGTACCCGAAGAGGAAGACCAGCAGCAGGACCAGGTACGCGGAGATGACGAGGGCCCTGGCCGGAGGGTCGACCGCGACGAAGCTCAGAACAGCCTTCTTCGACTTCGTGCTCTCACCTCGCGTTGACTTCTTCGTCTATGATTCTGAAGGCCCGATTCTCGTCCCTTGGTGCCGTGTGGAACTCAATCATGTCGAAGCTGCCCGTTTTCGAGCGTGTGACGTTGAAGGGAATCCTCGCCTTCCGGAGCTCGGCCTGGGCGTTTCGGGCCGATGCGTCGTCGAAGGTCCTGAAGATCTGTTTTCGCTTCGGAGGGTCCGACTTTCTGCCCCCGTGCATTTCGCAGAACTGGCTGTGGATTTCCGGGTGCCTCTTGCTAACCAGGCGGCAGACCCGGTGTTTCTCAGACTCGGTACCGTCGGCGGATACCCTGGCCAGGGCGTTCCTGGCGTGAGTCTCCGCTGCCTTTTCGGGGTTGGGGACCCCGGCCTCCCTGAGCTGCTCGACGGTCGGGACAGGGTACTTCTCCTCTTCTGGGATCGCAAACGCAGATGGAGGGAGCTTCTGGCGCTCCTGGTACGTCAGGCGAGATCTTCCCGTGCCTCCGCGAATCGGGAAGTGCCGGGCCGTGGACCCTCGTCCCCTGGTCCTCCACTTCGTACGAGCCATCTACTTCGTCCCTCCGCCAAGAACTCCTACCCCGAGGCCTCCGAGGGCGATCAGCACCCCCAGGGCGTCCAGGGAGATCCCCGCGGGGAGGCCGACGATCGTCAGGTCCAGGCCCGCGCCGAAGAGGAAGAGGACGATCCCGACGAAGACCATGAGGACTGCCATCACCGGAGAGCGACTAGGTTTCTTCTTGGCCATGTGAGGATCACTTCGCCCTCGCTGGACCCGCAGCCCTCAGCACGAAACCGATCAGGACCACAGACACGGGCAAAACGAAGAAAGCGATCAAGTTCTGCGGGGAAGGCAGCGCCGGAGCAGGAGAGGAACAGTACAGGCCCAGCGTGAACGCGCACTCAGCGAAATCAATCAGGGTAGTGCCTAATGAGACGACAAGGACAGCCCCGACTACAACCACTGCCTCGTACAGAACCCACAAGATTCCGATCGCCAAGATTATCGTCCCGAAGGTGCGAGTCGCGCTCATTTCTTGGTCGCCGATTTAGAGCCAGGCATGCCCAGGCCGACGACCGCAACAATCGCCCCCAGGCCCTCTAACCCCTGCTGCAGGGTAATTGACCCAAATCCGGAGGAGGACGTCGTCGCAGAGGAGGACATCGTCGCGGAGCTCGAGATGGCAGACGTCGAGGTCGTAGTCGCAATCGCAGTCGACCCGTAGGCAACGATCACGTACGGCTGCGAGGTGCTCACTTGGAGATTTAGTTCGTACTGACTTCCGGCCGAGTCGACGATGCCGTTGACCGTCCAAGTCACAGACTGACAGACCGTAGAGCTGCCGCAGAAAGCTAGGAAGGTCAGGGTCTCGGGTCCTACTATGATGCCGCTGCAGCTGTCCGAGGTGCAGCCGGGACCGCTTAGTTCGGTAACTGCCCCCAGTCCGGACACCGCATATGTCGATGTCTGCGCGTTGCAGCCGCCACCCGAAGAGGTACCAGAGATCAGCTCGAAGGCTGTCCCGTATGAGCTCTCCCATGTCTGGAACTGGCTCCAGGTGAAAGTCACGCCAGCCAGGGCTCCGACCCCGCTGTCGATCTCCAAGTCCCCGGCCTGGACGGAGACCAGGTACCAGTCCCCGCTGCAGACGTAGCCGGAGGCTGGAGCGAAGACGAAGGTCGCAGCCGAGGAGCTGGTCGACAATGTCGCCGAAGCAGGAGACCACGATCCGAGGAGTCCCGAAGAGTCGCAGGGGTTGGGAGCGGCGACGCAGGTCGTGATCGTTACCGGCTGCGAGGTGCTTGTAGTGGGCAGAAGGATCGCGTAGTGAGGCGACGCCTCCGACTGGATCGTGAAGTCAGAGCCGGAGGTTATGGGAGTGCAGGTCCCTCCGGTGTCGTATTCCCAGCAGACGTTGTACTCTTGGGCGTTGAACGTGAAGGCCACTGAGAGCGAAGTCTCCGGGGTCCAGCTCGCGGTGTACGAAGCCAGTCCATTGGAGCAGCTGGCGGTGCAGGTCGTGATCCCGCTCCCGGGTGGGCTTATCGACGTCAGTGTGACGTCGTACGGGTAGTAAATGCTGAATGAATTAGGAGAGCTTGTCGACGTCGAGGTCGAGCTTGTAGTAGTTGTTGTGATCTGGCACGGTCCAGGGACGCACATGTTGGTCGTCAGAGTGTTGGAGTCCGGAGTCCCGGCGCTGTTTTCGGTGAAGACAGCAAGAGTGTACGATCCTGCGGGTACGTTGATGAAACAGCCAGGAGTACCAGGAGTGATGTTACAGGCTGCATAGCTCTGCAGGCTGACTGTCATGCTTTGCCCCTCCGGTACATTCGCAGTCTGGGTCGTCGTTAATGGACAGGTCGAGGGAATGCAGTATGCCCACCACACCGTAAGCGGGGTCTGGCTCTCCCGGTTGTTCGTGACAGTCAGGGAGTAGACACAGGAGTACAGGGACGGCGAAGTCCCGGGCTCGAACGTACAGGCAGGCAGCACCGGATTAGAAACAGAGACAATCGTCGAGCTGTTTGAGACCGCGTTAAGCGGGACGTTGGTCCCGAGGCTTAACCCGAAGGAAGGAGCGACGAGAGCGAAACCGAAGATAAGGATCCCCAGCACGAAGACGCCGGCATTCACCACTCAGAGATCCCTCCAGGCCGGTCGAAAAATGCGGGGAGGCGCTGACGTCATGGTCGGGTTAGAACTTGACCTTCTCGAGTGCACTTGTGGGGACTGCCAGGATCAAGAGGACCACACCGGCCCCGAGGAGGAACCCAGCTACCGGCCCCAGGAGGGTACCGAGGTAGTGAGAGAACCAGGGGGTCGAATCGCTCCAGGCCAGGTAAGCGAGACCCAGAGCGAAGAGTGCCAGGACATAGCGGAGGAAGCCCGTGTGAGTCTTGCCTGCCATGGCTAGGTCCCTATCTTGATGGTGGCCGACGCTACGCTCTGAGCTGCGGGTCCCCAGGATCCCACTGTCAGGAAGTTGTTGGCATTGGCGTTGACGTAGACTGTCAGCGTCTCCGTTTCAGGCGTGCCGTGGACCAGAGTCCCCGGCTGGACCGTAACACTGGAGCGGGACGAGCCGCAGGTTAGAGTCTGTCCGATCGTCTGACAGACGAGCTGCGAGTCTGGGAGTGTGAGGACGCAGTAGGAGGTGCTGGATCTGGTGAAGACAGAGCCACAGCCTGAGAAGCTGGCAGCTCCTGGGCTAGAAATGACGAGAAGGGCGTTGAGCTGGAAGTTGTCGACTGGGTCGAAGGAGGAGATGTACCCGGTATTTGTTACCGAGTTGGCGACTGTGAGGTAGAGGTTAGACGGCGAGGTCCCCGGCTTCGATGCTGCAGACCCGCCTCCGCACTGGTCCCCCGTGCCGGCTGTCATGTTGAAGCATCCTCCGGAGCCGAAGGCATCGTTAGCCTGGTCGCTCATGGCGATACTGTAAGTCCCGAGGGTGAAGGTCCTGAGGTTGATTGTGTAGACCTGGCTCGAGGATTGTACCGAGCTGCTCGAGGGTACGGAAATACTGGGGAACCACTGATAGGCTCCATTAGACGAGGTGTAGAGGATACTGAAGATCTCGCCGGGCGTCACGTACACCCCGGAGAAGATCGCCGGACTCGAAACGTCCGTCAGTTGCTGGACCTGCACGCCGTTCTGATACAGGGTTAGGTCAATCGTGCCGCCATCCGTGCCCCCGAAGGAGTCAGACCATGCGACAGCCAAAGGGAGAGACTGAGCCTGGGTAGATTGGGTGCTGTGCTGCTGTACCTGGTTGAGAGCCGGAGCCTGCCCTGTCGACGCAAGATAGATGTACGCTGCTGCCAAGATGAAGATGACAATGACGACAGCGCCCGCGTTGGTTAGACCCGGACGCTTTGCGATTCGCATTTTCGGAGATTGTGTTTGGGGTCGGGCAATTATAGTGAATTTAAGCGTCCGATTAAGTTGCGTAGATAATTCTGTGGCTTTGAAAGAAACCGTTGGCCAGTCGGCTCCGATTTAGGACGAAGGGTCGCGGATCTCAGAGGCAAGTCTTCCCCCTGCGTCAAGGATCAAGCGGCCACAGGCCCCAAGGGGACGGGTCGACATCGTCCCCATCCGGTCTGGAGTCTAGGGAAATGGATCGTCATGCACATTGGCACCGGCAGCAGACATCGGCAGGCCTTCCAATCCTGCGTCCAGACGAGAAGCCCGTTCCATTGAAGGCCCCAGCGATGCCACCCATGAAATACTTTGGAGGCAAGACAAAAATCCGCAAGGAGATAATCAAGAAGATGCCTCCCCATCAGACGTATGTCGAACCTTTCGCAGGGAGTGGAACGGTACTCCTTGCGAAACCCCCCTCGAAAAGAGAAGTGCTAAACGACAAGAGTCCGGAGATAATGAAAGTCCACAAATCGGTCAAAGCGAGGGCACAGGTTTGGCACTTGAGCAAGTCTCGCAGGCGGTGGGAAGAGATTAAACGAAAGCAACCATCCCAGAGGTCAGCCGAGGAAACGGCATACCTCATCGGTCACTCGTTTAACGGTCTGGGCAAGAACTGGAGTAACCACTCCAGAGAGGGAAACTACGACGTCGGCAGGATCCATCAGCGGGAGAAGGACGTAATCATGGCCAGCACCGACTTTGCAGACACGATGAGGAGGTGGGACTCTGAGACGACTCTCCATTACCTCGATCCGCCATACGTCCAAGGAGGGGACGAGTACGCCGTTCATGGAGTAACTCCAAAGAGGGTGGCAGAGGTCGCGGGAAAAATGAAGGGGAAGGTAATCGTTAGCTATGACGACAGGCAAGAAGTCCGCCGCGCGTTCGGTGCCAAAAAGTGGAGGAAGAACACAATCGGTCACGTCTACTCTTCAGGGACTGGTGGACTTCCCGGCAGGCCTCACGAAATCAAACACGTACGGGAGTTGCTGGTTACTAACTACGACATAGGCAAAACCAGGGCCTCCGCACCTCCGTTTGACGAGTCAAGAGCCAAGAAGCAGCTGCACACTTAGAACAAACAACCAAACAAACAACCATACACCCCCTCCGCCTCCACGTAATCAATTACAGACTACTAGGGCCGCCGAGCTTGTTCTCCCCACGGTCAGAATTGGAAAAGGGGGCACTTCTCAAATACTCCTGAGACGAAAGAATGGTCCGCCGTACGTCCTTCTCCTCCGTTGTCGGTTGAGCCCAGGGGGCCCAAGTGAGTTGCCACACTTCGGGGAGACCGTGTTTTGCGAGCTCACGCAGGCGTAACGCCCAAACCACGGAGCCCCCAAAGCGGAGAGTGAGAAGGGGGATTCTTTCGAGTTTAGGCACGGTCCAAAGCGATACCCGCTACCGTGGGCCAACCGTCAGACCGTCACCCCGCCTGCCCAAACTATCTGTTAGAAACGGTCCTAAGTCTGTGCCCTCTTCTTAAATAACAAAGGCAATTGCACATCGGCGCGAGGATTCGCGCTTCGATGTCGAAAGATCCAAGCCGGAGGACCGTTTGCGTTCTCGTGATGCTGTCATTGGCGTTGTCTGGTTTACCACTGCTTCTATCTGTTCCAACTGCTTCGGCTCAGACTCCGACCTTTCCTGCTGGCATACGCGAATACGTCCCCATCACGATAACTAACACTCAAAATTCCCCCACCCCAGTCCCATTTCAGCAAATGGTGACCGTAAGCAGTTCGTCCTACTCTAAGTATGAGGCATCCAACCTACAGAATGTGGAATTCTTTAACGCAGATGGGTCGATAATCCCCAGCTGGCTGGAGTCAGGGAACACAAACGCTGCGCAGTCAACTGTGTATTGGTTGTACATCGCTAATGGAATACAGGCTGCTTCGAACATAACTGTTTACATGGGCTTCGCCTCGTTGACGACTGACGTAATGAATATTCAAACAACTGGAGAGGCCCCCCAGCTTAGTCCCGCGTACGGGCAGTACGACGACGGCAGTATCGTCTTTCCAATCCTGTATCAGGACTTTGCAGGCACCTCCTGCCCAACCAGCTGGAAATGCTCAGGGGTCACGTTAGACAACGGGGTTTCAGTGCCTTACAATTCGTATGTTCTCACTGATTCGAGCGACTACGGTATGAACTCTAACCAAATGCTGGACTTCTACGGAACCTTCCCAATAGCAACAAGCGCTGAGAACGCTTGGTTCGGTTACACAACCTCCTCGAGTGCTCTTGAGGGCTCTGGCGTCGTAGAGGCAGTTTGGGGCATAAACACCCACCTATTGGGAAACGGATACGCATATGGTTTGGTTGGAGACGAAGGAAACTGGCATGCTGCAACGTCATATTTCATCACCGGGGAGAATGTGTATTCTGTTTACTGGCCATCCACAAACCCTCTGTTCTTCTCCTACAACTATGGAAGCGGTGCCACAATCTCCCAAAGTTACACCTGTGACTGCCAACTTACGATAGGCGGAGCAAACACGCAAGGCGGTCAGGCTGCACTCGGTCCATTCTATTGGGTGCGCATCCGTGCCTACCCGCCCAACGGCACTATGCCTTCAAGCTCAACGAGGACCGCTGCCTCCGCCGTTACCGTCTCGGCGACATGCTCACCTTCCTCAGTGACTCTCGGTTCCTCTTCTTTATGCACGGCGACTGTGACTGGTACCTCCCCATCAGGGATGATCACGTGGGCAACCAGCGGGGCCGGGACTTTCTCTCCATCATCCTGTACGTTAGCTTCTGGGACCTGTTCGGTGGCGTACTCGCCATCAACCCCTACTTCACCCCAAACAATCACCGCGAACTACGAGGGTGACTCCAAGAATGCACCTGCCTCAGGTACCTTCTCCATTTCAGTCAACAAATCCGTTTCCACTACGACAGTCACCTGCTTACCTTCACCCGTTGCGGAAGGCTCGTCTTCCACGTGTACTGCCGTAGTTGGAGGCTACTCCCCCACAGGAACCGTAGCTTGGGCGAGCAGCGGAGTCGCGAACTTCTCCCCATCTTCCGAATGCCCGCTTTCCGCAGGGTCCTGTGCCGTCACTTACACGCCTTCCGCGAGTTCTCCAGTAACGGTTACCGCGACGTATATTGGCGACCAGGACAACGTTGGGAGTTCTGGGTTATTCATTCTCGAAGTCAACACAACGACGACCACAACCCCGACGGTTACAATCACAACAACTACGACAGTAGCAGCCACGACAATAGCAACCACATCAACTGCAACTACAACGGCGACGTCAGTTATGACGACGACCTTGACCGGGCCGACTGAGACGATAACTGGGCCAGCCTCAACCACAACAACGACCCAGATTGTGACCTCAACAACAACGCAAAGCTCTTCATCAGCTCCGACGTGGGCCTATGCAATCATGGGAGTCCTCTTGATCGTCGGACTCGCGGTAGGTTACACCATCAAGAGACCATCAGCCAGCAATCCGTAGGAGACTTGCAGCGGAGCAGCGCACTCAACGCAAGCGTGGCTCAAATCGCTGAAGAGTGGAAGAAACCGCTCCTTTGAACCATAGGATGTCGCTTCGATGTTCACTCTAAAGTGGAGGACACAATGTTCTTCAGTGGCACTCCGTCAGGTACTGCGTTGGGCCCCCGTAGGTTCGGGTCGAAGGCTCTGGCGCTGCTCATTGTCTTATTAATGGCAGGTTCATTTCTTTCGCTGATACCAATCCAGGTGCGCGCAGCAAGCCCAACCGTCCCATCTGGCGTTGTCACTTACGTCCCAATCACTCTAATGAACTCGGAATCTTCGGCGACCCCAGCCCCGTACCAGCAGATGGTTCAGGTCGACAGTGTGACCTATTCATCATACGAATCCTCCAATCTCCAGAATGTGGAGTTCTTCGACTCCACAGGAACGGTGATCCCAAGTTGGTTGGAAAGCGGTGCCTCCAGTAGCTCGACAAGTACCATCTATTGGCTGAAGATATCGAACGGAATTCCGGCCGAGTCCAACATCACGGTCTACATGGGCTTCGCCTCTCCGACTACGAACCTGTTCAATACGCTGACTACGGGAGAAGGGCCCAAACTCAGCCCATCATATGGTCAGTATGACGACGGAAGCAACGTGTTTGCATACTACTGGAACTTTGCAGGGACTAGCCTCCCGAGTGGGTGGGCCTTCGCCCAGGGGACTTCAATGGGTGGCTATTCCGTGGACAATGGTGCGTCATTTTATACAGGTCATTGCGGTTCCTTCAGCTGCCCCAACTCCTTCTACGGATACTTCAACACGCCACTGAACGCAGGTTCCTATGTGATATCGACAAACATGTCAAGCTATCTCGCGGGGAACAATGGCGAAGGTGTATGGTTCGGCTGGTGGTCCGATCCGTCAGCTCCGACTTTGGGAGGCTATAATGGAAACTACGTGACTGATTGGATCTGGTGCCCATTCTTCAATTGCTATTCACAGTCACCTGGTTATCTCTCGACGTTCGACGTGCAGAGCAATGGAGGAACCGTCGCGTCTGCTAATGAGTATGATGCGTATCTGCCCATGTACTACTCGCTGAGCTGGTTTAATGAGAATCAGGTCGGGACTCTGATACCACCATCGGGGGCAGCGGTCACAGTCTCCCAAACGGTAAGCTCACCGCCCCAGGGCAGTTACTACTTGGGCTTCTTTTCAGACACAGCAGGGGAAGGTGATGACGGCGAAACAGCTCAGTGGGTTTCGGTGAGCTCGATGCCACCCAACGGGGTGATGCCTGGCGCAAGCCTGGGTTCCCCGATAACAGTAACTGCCGTTATGCTCAATGTCGAAGTCACAGACTCATCTGGCTTGCCAGTCTCTGGGGCAGCCGTCAATGCTTTGGCTGAGGATGGAAGCATTGTTCAGAGTTCAACCTCGAACTCCACAGGCTATGCTCTCCTGGACCTCTCTCCTGGCAACTACAACGTGACCGCGTCACTCTCAGGTTATGTTCCCACCTCTCAGATCGTCAACTTGGCCTCCGAGGTCACCATCCGGCTGACACTGGCCAGGCCCTACATCTTCCTTGGCGAGATTCCCGGCGCCGACATCACCATCACGGAGACGGCGACCGGGTACAACATTACGCTCGTCAACCTCTTTGCGTCATCCCCCAGCGACGTCTTCTTCGATTGGAATTACATGGGAACAATCGCGGCCGGCGGCTCGGAGACTTTCTTCTTCAGCAGCCTTCCTGACCTCGTTGTGCTTGCAGCCTCGCAAGGGAGTTCTAACTACCCCGACGCCTGGTACAGCAATCCATCTCCAGTAACCCTGACCGCCTATACCGGAACCGAGGGAGCACTGATGGCAGATCCTGTCCCTTACGTAGACTGGCACATCTTTCTGAACCCCAATCCTCCTGTGTTCGGCGGAAATACGACAGTCGGGATCATTCTCCACAATCCTTTCACGTATCCACTCAATATCAGCCGCATTGACTTCGAGATCTCCGCACTGACCATTGGAGGTGGTTTCTCCAGCATAGGGCAGATTTCGAACATCACCCTGGCGGCCAACGAGACTAAGGTAGAGTCTGTTTTCTGGACATCCACGGTGAATGGACACCATTGCGTAGGAGTTCTAATCACGTACGCATCCGATCCCGTGACCCAGTGGGCGCAGAACAACTATGACGTTGAGAACAGCCAGTTGGTAGATTCTGTTGGAACGGCATCCTTCACAATCGTAAACCCCTATCCAGTTCCAAAGAACATAACCATTCAGGTCAACCCGCTGCTGCTCCCGGCCGGGTGGAGCGCTTCGTTGGATGTGAACGGCATGATAGCTACAAGCTACGAGTTCACTCTTCCCAACGTGCCTACGGGAGGGACGCTGCTCGGGAAGCTGATGATACAGTCTGCTGAGGGGGTGCCAGGAACCGCAAGTGTAGACGTAGCAGGGGTCATCAACGGAGTCCTCATTGGAGGATTCAGGAAGAACATGTCAACGTTCATCTCGACGCTGACCACCATTCAGCTTACTGCCAACCCTACCACGGTGATACTGACGACTGGAACATCCGGTTCCAGCATCACTGTGACCGCTCTGGACCAGAACAACAATCCCATGTCTGGAGTCCCTATCACGCTGTCAGTGGTTTCCGGTCTTGGCGTCCTCTCACAATCCGCAGTGATTACCGACAGCAGCGGACAAGCTACATCGTTCCTGACCCTGAGCCAGTCAATAGTGACCAGTGTACAGGTCATCATCCAGGCCACATCCAGTGGTGTGCGGAGCTTACCTGTCACAATCACGTTCGAACCCCCAGCCGATGTAGTAGGAGTTCAAAACATCGTCACTGTAAGCAATTTCAATATTCCCCTCACTTTGTCTGTTCAACCTTGCTTGCCTGCCGCTGAACTTTTCACATCGTGCTTTTCAATTCAACAAGATTTCTACGTCAACAGTCCTGGATATAGCCTTCCAACTTATTGGATCCAAAACATAATAGTTGTGGGAAGCGATTTGGGAGGCGGAGTTTCCGCTTCGTCACAGTACCAGGTGTTCCAAGTTGATCAAACGACCTTCGGTCTTACTTTGGTAGCCTGTCCAGACCTCATAGTCCTTCCTGGCCTTCCTCCTTCGTGCCATCTCGGTATTGACCAATTCAACTCCGTCCAAACCTCACCAACGTTCACCATTACCTCAACCATATCCGGTACTGGAATAACCCTTGCTACCAGTTACGAGCTAGCAGATGGCAGCACTAATGACCAATCGTTCTCTTTTTCTTCGTTATCTCCTAATTCTTACATCTCCGAGGCAAGTTCGACCCCACAGGTTGCTTATTCGCTGCTCCCACAACTCGATGTAGTTGGGGAGGTTTCTGCTGGCCTTGGTACGGCGGCGTATCAAGTGGCGTTTTCAGGCACGACGCAAGGAACTGTTCAATCTGCTATCCAGCTAGCCGGTTCAACCGCATGGTCGAACGGCGTAGATCAGATATTTCTGACGTGTGGAAGTCCGTGCAATGGTCCGAACAGCGGCACGTCCACTGCAGAAACTTCGTTAGATCTTGGCTGGGCATCATCGGGATTAGGTTCAGCCACATTTTCAAACAATTCCTTGGGACTTAACATTGAAGGCGTAGCATATCCATTAACTAGTAGGTCCACAAGTGTTAGCTGCGATTCGTATTCCATTAGCACAACATCTTCTGCTTCATGCACCGCAACCGTAACAGGAGCTAGTTCTGGGACAATTGTGACGTGGGCGCAGGTGGGAGGCTCAGGTAGTGTGGTTATCACCAATCCCTCGGACGTCCTCTCTAATACTTGTACCCTTTCGACGCTAGGGAATTGTACGATGAATGTTGGAAGTGGTCTGGTCACAGGAGATGCAACAATACAAGCACTTGTTTCATCTGGCGTGCCAAGCGCAGGGACGACCCTTCTCAACGTTGAATCTTCATGTCCATCGGCTTCAAGCTCATTGACTTACGGGGAATTAGAGACGAACCTCTGGAATTGTGTCTCCTCAACGGGAACCGTAACCGAAGCTTCATCATCTTCCGGGTTGACCACAACAGTAGACCTCGCAAACCTTGTCTACAAGAGTCCGGGACCAATAGCATACACCGAGTTGGGATATGGTAACAATCTCTTGGACATGACCTTCCAACAAACTGGAAACTCAGACAGTTCCTTGGAGTTTCCCATTACCGTAAGCGCGTTCGACAGCCTAGGTATTTGGGCTACGACTTCATTCACGCTCGGTCAGACAACCCCCTCAAATCTGCCTGTGGACCTCGCTTATGACTTCTGGATTGAGCAGAACCCTTCTCCCGGAAGTCCTCCGGCGGCAGCCGTGTGTGTCGCAAGTATATGCACAGGTGGAGACCTCGAGGTGATGATCTGGTTGTATGACAATAACAATTCTCCGTCTGGTTCGCCCTATGGCACTCCCTTTCAAGACACAGTCATGTCGAATGGAGTGCAGTCCTCCTCAAGCTGGCAAATTTATCAAGGGATTGGAGGAAGTAACACAGAGACAATCAGTTTCGTCCTATCGAGTCCAAGTCCGTCGACAAGCAATACAATCTCTCTGAGATTGCAGGATTTCATCGAGAAAGCTGTTTCGATTTACGAAGCAGGTCTCTTGAACCCTTCGCTTTCGAACGCGCAATTGATGGGAATTGAACTAGGGACGGAATATGGTGGATCCGGATATTCGACCGCGTCTTGGCAGTGGAGTCTAAGTGAGTACAGTTTTCAAAATGCATGCAATTACTTGCAACTTCTCCCATCAGGGTCCACTGCGCTATACTCAATGGCGTGTGCCTCCTCAACACTTGTGTATGAAGAGGTACCTCTGACCGCTGACCAAACCGGGACAACAGGGATTAGCGTCACGATAATGGGATCAGCTGCGCCAGACGGGACAAGTTTTACTGTGATTTCGGGAGACTGGGGCTCAACGCAACCTGCTGGAACAGGTTCGGTGAGCCTAGGGTCAGGGATCTTCTACGATGTTCAGATAGAAGGAATAACTGACGGGACCGCGCAAATCTGCATCACCAACGCCGCGGTAACATCGGCGACGCAGATGCAGTACTGGGATGGGACCGAATGGGTTAATGCCGCCAGCCAGACGGTCACTGGCACTACTTTATGCGGTGACATACCAGTGTCGGCGCTAAACGGGACGCCGATAGTGATAGGGACCCCGACCATCACCCCTGTCCCTCCTACCGTCCCACAGTTCCCCTTCGGAATGGCGTTGCTCTTGGGGCTGGCAATTCCGGCGCTTCTACTTGTGAGGAAGAAATTCTCGCCTACTGGTGCCGAGTAGGAACCTGAGCTCTCGTATTACCTGCTGCAGTATCTTCATACGCGCACTGCAGCATCCAAATCCGAACCTAGGTGCCGATTGCGGTTGGTTTGGGCACACGGCTCGACGGTCCCACGGTGACCCCACGGTAGCGGGTATTACCTTAGATCGTGCCTAAACTCAAGAGAATCCCCATGTCTAGATGGCATTTTCTAGACTTCAGAGTTTGGGCAAAGGGACTCATCTGATGACAGAACTCAGCCCAGAGCTCGAGGTCCCTTTTCCTTTTCTTGGAGGTAGAGCCGACAGTTTTTCAGAACTGTCCAGGCGTCGTAGTACTCGAGGTCGGTCTCCTGCCGGACCTGGCTCGCTCTGACCCTGGGGTTATCCCTGATTATGGCCAGGACCTGACGTCCAGTCGAGTCTGGCTCAAAGAATCCTTGCTCGTTGATCCTGAACCCCTGCCTCGGTCTTCCGTGGGCCTTGCCCTGCTCTTTCATTATCTTGTGTGCGACCTTTGTTTTTCTGGCGACAATCAGCCTCTCGGTGGAGCCCATGCCGACAGTCACCCCTCCGACCGTGGGAAACATGTCGTTGTCCGAGTCTATGTCGGGGAGGACGTAGGTGACATACCGGATCCCCAGCTCCTTCAACTCCCCCACGACGTTCCAGAAGATCCTCTGGTCCCTGGCCAGCCTCGAGGAGTCGAAGACCAGGACAATGCCGAACTTCTTGGACTTGGCGTCGTCAAGGAGTTCGGTCAGACCGGGACGCTCCTCCGGAGGGGTCGCCCCCGAGACGGCCTCGTCGACGTAGGTCCTCAGGTACTTCCATCCCTTCCGAATAGCCAGGTCTCTAATCTCCCGCTCCTGGCTCTCTATGGAGAACCCTCCTTCCTGTTTCTGCGTGGAGAATCTTGCATAGCCGACAGCAATCTCGGTCAAGGGCTCGGCTCCTTCCCGCTCCTGCCAGGTTCCATCGTGACTACGCATGCACATTTCTTCTGGAGGTGATATCGGACCTTCTCCCAGGACGTCTGAATCCCCGCATCCGTCATCTTGTCGGCAATAGCCTCGTAGCCAAGCCCCTGATCGTGAAGGTCCTGCATCATCCGGTGCTGGTCATTATTCGCGGGGACGTACACCGCGTCTCCCAAGTCGGCCTTCTCGACGGAGGCCTCCTGTGGTTTGAGCGGAAAGGTGATCCCCAACTTGTCCAGCGGACTGTAGCCCTTCTCGACATGCCATGGAATGTCAGCGTAGGTCCCGTATCCGACGCCATTCCTCTTCGTGAGAACGATAAACTCGTCAAGTGGCGTGTTTCGCATCATCCACTCCCGGCCGCTCTGCGCCCCAAACAGCCAGGGCTTGAACAGAAACTCGAGCTCTGACGGAACCGGCTGAGACCCGAACCCTTTGATATATTGGTAGTCGGTCAGCGTCCTCACCGACGCAGCGAAGTCGGTGTACCTCTGCGTGTCCACCAGGGTGGCCACGTTGGAGTGCGCCCGCTGGTTGTGCAACTTCCGGAACTCCTGCATGGCCTCCTGCTCGTCCCTGGAGATGTTCGCCTTGATCTGGGAGTAAATCAGATTCCAGGCCTCCCTGACCATCAGGGCGAGGAGGCGTCTCTGACCCTTCCGCCTCTTCACGAGCTCGAAGATCTTGGCCAGGGCTGCGTAGTATCTGTCGTTCCATTTCCGCTCGTCCACGGGACCGAACAGAGCTCGGTCGGTGATGATGACGTCGTAGTCCTTGGCCTTGTCCAGGGTGAACTCCGATATCGGCATGGTGAGGTCCCACCCCTGGGGGTCGACCTCGTTTCCCACGATCATGAGCGTCGAGTCCCTGGTCTCCGGAGCGAGGACCCAGACCGTCGACTCGCTGTCATTCTCCGCTCCAAAGGCGTCGATGATCTGCGCGTTCGCATGGCGTCTGTACATCAGGGCTTTTCTGACTAGCAACCTGGACTTCCCGGTGTCAGTCGCCCCGAAGACAAACGACGACTCGGGTCCTCGGAACTGTGGTCCGATCATGGGTCCCTGGAGCCAGGTCGACAGGACGTAGCCTCCTCGAAAATCAATCCAGGGAGGGAGGTAGACCTGCGGCGACGTCAACTCTGAGTCGCCAGTTTCTCCATCGCCTCTTTCAGGCGTGGGTCGATCAGCGGTTGACCGATCTGGCCAAACCCCATCGGAGCATTCTGCAGTGAGGCCAGGAACTGAGGCACGTGGTCCTGTTTGCTGAAGCTCGCGTAAACCAAGTCCATCCCGTCAGGGATCCACCACTCGTCCGAATTCATCTTGAGGACTTCCCTCATTCTCATTGTGTCGAGGATGTACTGCTTCGGAGCTCCCTGCATGGACTGGAACTCCCTCCACTTCAGGGTGTGCAGCGCGGGCATGAACTCCCTGCCGATTATCTCGTTCCACATCATCAGGGCCTCCCTGGAGTTCTCGTCGTCTCCTGGGTCGAGAAATGGCGCGTTGACCGCGACGAGCGCGATCGTCTCCATGACCCGGTACTCCGGGGGTTCGTTCAAGTCATAGATGTACTGCGATGAACTCTCCAGGACCTCGATTCTCTTGGCAGTCACCTTCTGCGAGTACAGGATAAGGTTGAGTTTGGACTGGACGTCCTTCTCCAGACTCTCGCTCTGACCTCTCCACCACCGGGCGAACCTGCGAGGCGCGTCCTGTCTGGCTCCGAAGGCCTGACTCATGTTGACCTCTGACCTCGTCTCCTCCAGAGGAGAATCCCGATTACGGCGACGACGACAACCAGTGCCAGGACTTCGAACTGGGCGATGGGGCCGGAGAGCTCGCGGGCGAAAAGCGACAGGTTGTCCGGCAGGCTGAGGTTATACAGGACGAGACCGGCGACTGCAAGGGCTGCAAGAGGCAGGGCGATTTTCCAGACCTTCGTCCATACCGGAACGGTGGTCCTTCGTTTGAGGGAGTCATGGAGGTTCTTGTGTCTGTAGATCCACAGCTCTAGCCTCTCGTTCATGTCCGTCTCGGAGTCGACCTCCGCCTCCTCGAGGCCGGTGTAGGAGCTCCGAAGGGACCTCATGCTCCTCGCCGACTTGGAATAGGCCGACCTGAATGTCGACGCTTCTATCGCGTTCGACTCTGCCAGAAACCTCTGCTGCGGAGTCTGATAACGGGGCGAGACCACTATGGAAGAGTCCGGAGACGTGGCCACCGCGTTCTGTCTGTCGCCCTTGATCTCTGCCAGCTGTTCACTCAGTGAAAGGAGGGCGGTCTTGATATCGACCATGTCCTGCTTGTTTTGCTGGACTCCGTATCTGACGTAGGGTGAGAGTAGGCCTCCCTCCTGGGAGTCGTCCTTTTGCTGCGTCGACTGAGTCGACTGCGTGGACTGGTTCTCAGCCAGCCCTGGCCACCTCGAGCCCTGGGAGGGGACCCATTCTGTAGACCGAAGACCCGCAGACCGAGCACTTCCCCTTGGCGGCGTCGTTTCCCCGGCGGGTCACGGTGGCCTCGACGTCGACCATTCGCGTCTTCTTCCTGCACGACGTACAGTATGCCAGGACCTCAACCGACGACGTCGACGCAGCGAGCGCCTGTGGTGGCTTGGATTCTGGTGTCTCCAGAGGCGAGATCACATCACAGTACGGACACTTGCCATATCCGACGATTTCGGAGACCGGGTCCCTTCCGTAGAGCGGAGTCTGGCAAAACTCGCAGGTCTCAACTTGAATGTTTCTCGCCTGCGCGTCTCTGACCTTGGCCTCCATTTTCCGCATAGCCGACAACTTCCGAAAGGCCGCGTCCATAGCCACAGCAAGGAGAGGGTAGTCGGCCTCCTTGGTCAGGACGAGCTCAAAGACAGGATATCGTTCCTTGTTCCCGAACTCCTTTAGACCGAGAGGGTAGAGGACCAGGTCCTCGCTCTGGAAGTGTTCAATCGGGACTCCTGCATACAGTGCCACGCCCTTGTGCAGGTGGACTCTCTCGCTCCAGGTCAACCAGTGGCGCACGTAGACTCTGTCCACCGGGGCCTCGATCTCAGGGAAGATGTCCGGCTCGTAGAAATTCCCGTGGCTCAGATAGAGCGTGGTCTCGAAGCGGTCCGGCTCCCCTGGAATCGGGACCGAGTCGTCCTTGCTCCCTTTGACGTAGTAGAGGTCCGGGTCGAACTGGAGACCGGGAATGATCGCGTTGGCATGGCTCCCGGCAGCGTTGCCTCCGAACTTGAAGATCAGACCAATGGCTGCCACCCCCACGATGATCAGGGCGAAGGACCCGATCGTCAGGAGGTCCGACAAGAGAGGATTCTGAATGCTTGTCGCTGCGACGAGACCGCCAAGTCCCAGGAGCAGAAACGGAATCAGGTAGAGCAGTTGTCTGTCCTGTTTGAACATCAATCGGAAGGTCGAGCTCAACGAGGAAACAGCCTCCCGGTGACCAGGAGCAGAGTGAAGATTGCAATAATCAGGGTTCCAACGTAAAACACCGCGTACCTCTTGGACGGCCTGGCTCTCGTCCATCTTGAGGCGCGAGGGATGGGCGCGTCCTCCTCTCGTTTCTTGAACTCGTCCTGGAGCTCCTTGCTCGTTTTGGCAGGGAGAAACTGTCTGTGGCCTGCGGGGATCTTGGCGGGCGTCGAGAATTGTCTCTTGGCAACCTCTGGGGCCTTGACCTGCGGAGAGGCCACGCTGACCCTGCCGGTCTGGAATGACCCGACGTACGTGAACCTCTCGGCAGCCGCTCTAGCGCGCGAGCGTCGGAGTTTCTTCCTGGTCTCGTGGACCTCCTCCTGGGAGCTCACGAGGACCCGTCCTCCTCTCCGATCACTCGGATTACGAACAGCGGTTCGTTCTTGGCGATCCCACCCGGTGCTTGGACGAGCTGAGTAAGATCGTCGTAGGTCAGCCAGCCCTTTTGAATTCTGGCCTTCCCGTTCTGCGCTGCGAGGTAGTGCCTCCAGTCTGTGATGAACACCACCCTGGACGAGGCCGAGAAGACCACGATGTGGGAGGTGTTGAATTTCAGGATCGCCCTCTCCAGCGGACTCGGAGTTTTCTGAGGCCTCACTGTGCGATCTCCCCTTCAGACTTCGTGAGGGAGTAGGGGCCGTGTTTCAGCTGGGCCTGGTGAGTCTTCAGGGCGGAGCTGCTTGGCATCGGCTTCTGGCATGTCTCGCACTCCAGCTTCCAGCTGGCGCGATCCTTGCGCTTCCAGGACCTCAGAGTGACACGCCTAGTGTCCCCATCGAAGTCGGCTTCGAAGTGGGTGTAGCCGAGCTTCTGGGCTTCGTAGATCTTCCTGGGGATGTCGATTATGAGGACAAACTCCTTCTTGACGCTCACCAATCTGAAATCCCCTTCTTGCGATGCACGGTCACGGGGTCGGAAAGCAGAGGGAATGAGACGTAGGGGACCCTGAACAACCGAGAGTAGGGCGGATAATCAGGGTTGCTCCACGCTACAGAGGTCAATCGTAGACCTCCTTCTGCAGCCTGACTACCAGGACCCGCTCTTCCAAAGTGAGTCCAGCGGTGCGCTCCTTTTCGATGAGGCTCTCCAGGACCCGGTACTTGAAGAAGAAACTCAATCGGAGGTCTCTCTGATTGGGTGACGAGTGCGTCGTCAGCCTATAAGTATGATATCATACGATACCACAAGCTGCTGTGTGTACAAAGACCGAGGGCAATTCTGTTAATATTGTTGCATATCGATGTTGCAATGTTGCATATCGATGAGTTAGAGGTGTGTTACTCGATAAGGAGGGATGATTCGAGAAAGATGATCCATGTGGCGAAGAGCTGGATGAAATTGACGCCTATGTCCCACAGTTCCACACGGCACGTTGTTAAGCAGGGCCTTTCTGACGATCATCCGCCTTGAAGAAGCGAACCGCGGAGCTCCTTGAGCTAGCGAGGCGAGATCACAAGGTGGGCCTCTCCGTCCTAGAGGAGCACCCTAACATCGCGGCCTTTCATGCGCAGCAATGCGCCGAGAAGGCACTCAAGGCTGTGTTGGTGGAATTATCGGATGTCCATACTGAGAAGGATTTGCGGGAGAAGATTCGGCACAATTCGATCATGGCGGTCATGGGGACTTTGGCACAGAACGTGCGAGAGACAGCAAGACAATCAGGACTCTCGAATCTTGAGAACACCTTGCGGTCCGCCAGGACTGAGAAGAAACCAGGCGCAGCGCTTGCATGGGTCCTCTATCTCACATTCTCTTCCGCCTTCGCAGAGTTCTTCACGCTTTTCCAGAGCCCACCTGTAAAAATCACGACGGAAATTTGGAAGGAGAGTCTGGACCCCCAACTACTCCCCAATCCTTCGGCAGACCCGGCGTGGAAGATAAAGCGCGACTCCATAGAAGACACTTTGGCGACAGCGTGGGAAGTCATGTGGTCAACCCTTAGCGTCGAATCCATTCCGTCATTTAGTAAGCTTAGTTCCAACCCTACCGACGCAAAGGTCGACTTGCAGAAGATGGCCCTTGAGCTCGAAATCAAGGGGCAGGGAGATTCGGCGGCATCAGTCCGCGCGGCTATCGAGCGCATAGACTTTGTTGTCAACCCACAGAAGAACATCCTGCCTTGGATTACCCTGGCAGTAGGTTGGGCTCCCTATCTCGACGCTCACGCCTCCACCCCGAGATACGCAACGGAGGAGGAACTCAGGTTCTACTGGTCGCACAAGGATGGCGTCCGGAATCTTCTTGCAAAAGCGAAGGAGATAATGGATGCAACTCCAGAGATCATGAAGATTTTTCCACACGCTGGCTGACGAAGGTCTCTTTGACGTATCTAGGATGCGATTCGAACCCATAATACGTCTGGAACCATTCAGGCGCGAACCCTGGCCTGATTCGTTCTCAAAATACTGGCAAATTAAAGCTCAAATCCGACCCGCGATGAAGTCGGGGAGTGTCCGACCCGCGGCACACTTACGTTAGCTCAAATCGGATTTGAGCAGTCGCTTAGAAACCAGTTGTTGGGTCTCAACACCTTCCTAGACAAGGGAATCCAGTTGCCGAATCAACTAGCTTTTCCGCGGATTGAAAGGACTCTGACCTAGACCAAGTGTAGACCGGCGCGCGAATGGTTCACAGCTGCAGCTAAACAGTGTACCAGGGCTCCCCTCAGCTCTATCCTGACGCGTTGACTCTATCCTGGTGCAGGTAGGGACCACCTTAGTCAGCCTGTCCTCGTAGTCGCAGGAATATGAACGCAGAGTTCGTCGAGTCGGTTTGCTATACCTCCGGAGAGATTCGCACGCAGAAGCTATTGGCTATTCGTTGAGGTAGCCGGCTCTCCTTCAATCGGAATCCTGAACGGTGGATAAGTGCTTTCGAAGGCTTTTTGTTCCTTGGTCGAGCTGAAATAGTCCTCGATCCTGTCGTGAAAGTCTTCAACCCACTTCAGGTAATCATTGCTATTGGGAAGAAGAACAAAGAACCGATTGAATACAGCCTTAAACTGGAGGTCCAATGTCATGTGCCCATAATGGAGTTCCATGAGGTTCTGAGTCGGCGGGTCGTCCTTGGTGCCATTCTTAACTGCGAATCTCGCGAGCGGGCCAAGGCCGTTTCTTACGGGCCGTGGAACGAAACACAACTCCAATGAACAGAATCTGTTTCTGAGTAATAGAGTTGTAAGAGACTCTCGATTGTCACTTCTGACATATCGGACTTCGGTTGCAGGGGGCAATTCAATACGCCAATCGTCCTTGGATTTAAGGAGCTTAGCGCCACAGCGCTTTGCAAAGGAGTTGTACTCGTTCAATTCCTTTTCAAGGTACTGATAGTTGATCACTGTGCTTGAGGTCTCTTTCAAGGGCTTGCGGCGGTTCTTGTCAAGTTCGTGATTCTCATTCGACTCATGTTGAGTCTTTTTCGCGTGTTTGTATGAATATTCAGCGATGCCGGCGCTTTCGCTCTCAAGTCTTTGCGTTGGCGCCCAACCTTCGCGATAGGTCACTCCAAGGAAATCCAGGAGGTCGTACCAAGCGACGTCAACAACCTGCATCTCGTTTTCCGGCTGGCCTTGCTTGATAGACGTCGAATGCTCCTGGCTCTGGTTGCTTCCATTCGCGAATTTCGAACAGGAGCTTCGGACAAAACCATCCCGATTCGCAGCGTTCAGCAACTGTCCTCTTCTCCAATCGAAAGCGACAAGTATCGAGATGGAATCATCGTAGTGAGGTGGATCAATCGTCGCCCAAACCATTAGGATGAGAGAGGAGAATACGAACCCGAGTAAGAGGACTGTCACGGGAATGTTTGACATGGCGGCTCCGGTAGCAAGGACACCTAGACTCGAACCCACAACGGCAGAACTTAGATAGACAACGAGATTCTTCCGTTCAATTCTGGTCGTTTCTAAGAATCTGAACTCGATTTTTGGCATACTTCACTCGAACCAGGCGCCAAACCTTACCTTATGGAACATTAAATGGTTCTGGCCTTGTGCCCTAGCAAAGGCAATTCTCTGAGCGCACAAAAGCCGTTGGTCCTAACTTGAACTGACTAAAGCTAATGCTGACCGCGTGACAGGAAGAACTCGACGTTTATTGTCGACTTCGCATGTCTCTATGATACATCAAGTATCAGATGGAAGGCGGGACTCGTCTCTTTGACCACGGAGGAGGAACTTCAACCAAAATGCCTCTGGCTGATTGTTGCCAGCATATTCGCAAGAGTGTCCTTAATGATTACAGCATATCTGGTGTTGATGCTTAACAAGTCGAGGAACTTCTTGAGGAAGACAACGAATTTGAGAGCCCTCTTTAGGACATCTCTGGGAATCAGACTGATTTCAGAGGTGCTTGTATGACTTCGTCCGCGCTCCTGCAGGCCGTTGAAAGCTTCTATGGTATCGGAAGATGCGATGTGGTGACTTCTCCAAGGCCTTGGAGTAGTTCTCTGTGCTGGAAACTCCGAGACTCTCATGGTGACTACTTCGTCCTGAAGGAAAAACCACGGTCTCAAGACAAGGACGAGTTCAACTTCCATCTTGGGCTTCATCAATTCCTGTGGGCGGAGAAAGGTCCAGTTGTAAGATTACTATCTTCACATCACGAGCCGATCTTAGAGCATGGGCACAGGTACTTCGAGCTTCAAGCTTGGTTCGTTGGCAGACATTTCAAAACGTCAACGAGTGACTCGTGTGCATTGGGGAGGCTCGCTGCCGAGTTCGACAAGCTAGCTCGAGACTACCAATCGACGCATCAAGGCGACTGGCAATTTCCCAGGTATCGTCATTCCTACTTCCCTGACAGAAGTCTCAGTGACTGGAAACAGGTCATGGAGCGAATTGGGGGTCGTCTCTGGTCAGCGAAGCGAGAAACGAATGAGATTTCGAGATGGCTCGACGGACATCTTGAACCAAGCCATACGAAATCTTGGGAAGAAATCCCACAACAGTTCCTTCATGGCGACATCGATTACGATAATGCCAAGAGGAACTCTTCAAGGTCCGTACTGCTAGACTTGGAAAACGCCAGATGGGGATACCGCCTGACTGAGATTGCACGTGCATGCGCAGTAATCGGGAGCTTCGACAGGGGAAGCGCAGGCCAGATTGTGATGAGGCGGGAGCTAGACTCTGGAAACGTGCGAAGCTTCATTCGAGGATATGATAGCGTTTCTCGTTTGACCGAAACCGAGAACTTGCTTCTTTCAGACTTCATAGGACTGAACCTTGTCGCCACTTTTGCGAGTTGCTTCTGTATGGACAAGCCTTCGTTCTCGCAATCTCACTTGCAGCTTCAGTCTCAACGTCTGACTGCTACTCTCAAGACCGTAGACCGTTTGGACTTGGACTGACTCTGGCCAATTGAAGTGGGTTGTTCGGACTGAGCATTCCTTAATCGCTTAGGGAATTTCGGTTCGTATGGAATCTGCGTTTCTTGGCAAGTTGGTGCTGAAGCAGAGACCACCGTCCATGCGACTCGTCATACGTTGGCCTACTGAATGCGACCAGATCTCTGCCCACGACTGAACGTACAGGTTCCCCACCCGTACGTTCCGGGTCATTTCACAGGGGATGACATCCCCGTTTGTCAGGACAACTGCTCTTAGTATCCCGGCAGTGCACGAATTCAGGCCCATGTGATCCAGCATGGTATCACCAAAATCGCACTCCCTGCCGTATGGCTCTGTCAAGGTTACATCTGAGTCGAGAGACTGGAGCGAATTTGTTACGGCCTCTGCCGTTGCGATAAGGCTCTCTCGGCCCAAGCGCAGACTGAGCCAACCACTCCCAAGCTCTTGTGCGGGCATGACACTCATCAAATGAACGTGTCGCAAATGGCGGTATCTTGAGACCAGGGATTTTACGGTGTTTGGTACATCATTATTGTTCAGCCGTGTCAGAACCATGCCAATTGAAAAGGGAATGCCAGACTCGTCCAAGATATTCAACCCACTGATCGTCTGTGAGGTCAGGCCCCGAGTAGAATCATTAACAGATTGGTTAATGCTGTCGAGGGAAACCTGTATGCAGGGAACACCGTCGCAGAAAGCTTTGAGTCCCTTCAGTTGCTCAATGGAGAGCTTACTCAGGAACGTTCCGTTGGTTACGACCCCGACATTGGCGAGTGTGTCCTTCGCGATCAGGAGAAGGTCGATGATGTCTTTACGAAGGAAGGGTTCCCCACCCTCGATTGTGGCTTTGAACGGCGCAGCCTCCTTCTGCGTCTTTCTAAAGAGGAATTCTAAGTCGCTTTGCGATGGCAAGCCTCCATCAAATGGTTTAGCATAGCAATAGGTGCAACTTAGATTGCAGCTCCCTATGGTCTCGAAGGCCACGTCAAATGGCGTTGATGGGAACACGGCCAACTCGGCCAATCTAGTTCACCCTGTTCAAATTGGAAGTGACCATCTGATGCATCCCAAGCTTGAGATTCAGATCGCATTGTTGGCCAGTAATCTTCTTGCTCTCCAAGACTCTCCTTCTTCTGAGGGATTCCTTCCAGATTTCGGGCCATGACTGTTCGAACAGGTTTCCGATTCTTTCTGTTCTGATCATGGTGCAAGGGACGACATCGCCATTGTACAACACCCCAGCTCGTAGCAAACCAGCTGTGCATAGCCCGCAATCCTGTTCTGCCAACATAGCATTCTTGTCGCTGTGGGATTTGAGCAGTTTGAGCCTCGCACCCGATTTCGGAAACTCCTTTGCTATGCTCGATATCACTTCTCCGACTAACGCGATTTCGGAATTTGAAGGAGCAAGCTCAAAGTACATATCTCCAAGGGCTAGACTTGGGAAGAGTTTGAGGAGGCTGACCTCATTCAATTCTTTGTAATTAGCTAGCAAGAATGTCAAAGTCTCTCGGAGAACACGGATGCTTGGGCTCGTCAGGACCAGGCCGATTGAGAAAGGAATTCTTCCTTCTTCTAAGATATCTAAGCCATCCAGTACCTGTCTGGTCGCACCCCGAACGGTATCGTTTACCGAGAATTTGGTACTATCCAAAGACACTTGGAGAGAACCACCTTGGGCAACTTGACGTAGTTCGGATAGTTCTTCCCTGGAGAGACGTGACAGCAGAGTGCCGTTTGTGACGACGGCGACTTCACCGAAAACCTCTCGCGCCTTGGTCAGGACGTCTATGACATCCGGCCTAACAAATGGTTCCCCCCCTTCAATGAGCACGTCGAAAGGATGAGCTTCACGCTTGGTCTTCTCGAACAGGTATACCAGCTCCTCATATGTAGGGGTCGAATGGTTGAACGGTTTTGCGCTACAGTAGCTACAATTCAGATTGCACTCACTCGTGACTTCGAAGTCAACCCTAAATGGAGTGTTTGGGAGAGATTCCATCGGGAATCAGCAATCGAGCTCTTACTAGGTCCCCAAAGTTACATAATGCTCTTGACCAGACTAGGTTTCAAATTAGCCACTACTTTCAGCGGTGTTTTGAGATTCTCTGACAGGAATTGAGTTGCTTCCCGATCGGCGTAGAACACCATGCCCGTTTCAATGTTGAATACGAAACCATATTCCTCCGTGTCCTTACGGGTCTTAATGACGTCTCCTAGCAGCCTGTCTACATCCGCGGCTCGCCCGTAGTTGCGTTGTCGTCTGCTTGACCACTTGTAGGCCAGTGTCAAAGGGTTCTTTGGAAACTCCTCGTCAGGGCCTCGCGAGTACGGGACTACTTTCACACGATTCATGATGATGTTCTGATATATAAGCCTAGACAGAAACAGGAAGTTCTGCGCGCGCACGCTTCTCTTTTGTCGTTTTGTGTCAAGATTTGAGCCAACGTACGTCGGCTCAAATCCGACTCGCGGCCGAGGATCTAGTCAAGCTCCGAACTCTTCACGTCTAGGAGCTTCGGATCCACCTTCGTCCCCTTTCCAAGCAGCTCCAGTATCCTGTCGTACTTGGCCTGAAGTTGCTCTATCTTCTGCCCCTTCTCCATTATGTCGTACCTGAGGTCCTTCACCAGCTCGTCTTTCTCCCCCTCGGCCTTCGCGAGCCTCTCTGTCAGCTGAGCCTCTGACCTGTACGCTTCGTCTATTGAAAGGAACGGCATGCACGCCAGATACTGGTCTATTGCCCTGGTGGGTAGGTGCCTGTCATAGTGTTCCATTGCTGAGAGGCGAACGTTCAACACCTGAGGCGTGTGCCCGATGAGTATCTCGACGTACACCTTGTCAACGTGGTCGTTCACCACGTTATCGAAGAACTTCCGAAAGCCGTGGTCCGTCTGGACCTCGTGTCGTCTTTTCTTTTGAGTTCGGAGCCCGACTTTCCAAAGCAGGTCGCTCACCGAGTTGCGTATGCTGTCGTGCCTCCAGCGCCTAGTCCCATTCCTGACTACTATCGAGGGGGAATCCTCGGTGACCCGCTCGCCCGAGCCGATCCTCGACTCAATGTAGGCCTTCCAGGCTAGGAACGCCTCCTTCGTGATTAGAGTGTCGTACTCGTCCCCGATCTCCTCCGAATAGACCTTCATTATTCCGCAGAGGAGTTCGGCTCCCTGAGGCAGAGTCAACACCCCGTTTTCTAAGGGCCGATAGGAACCCTCCTTAGGAACCACCATCTTCCCATTCAGCCTGAAGACAGGCATGATGTCCCCAACCTTGAGGTAATCGAAGGCCCCGACACGGATCCCGCACGAGCACATGATCAATATCACAACCCTCAGGGTCGGGGAGGCCCTCGAAAGGAGCATCCTGACCTCGTCAAGGAAGTACTCCCTGTCCCTCTTGGTGGTCCTTCCTTTGTGGATTAGGCGGGTGTACTTCTTCCAGGGGACCAGAATCTCGTTGAGCTCGAGGGCCAACTTCACCGGCTTGAGGACGCTCTTGAGCTCCGTGTCCGCCACTTCACCGGCATCAATCCTCTCATTGTACTTCCGGATGAATTGGATTGCGAGTGTCTTGGCGCGAACCGGGTCGGCCCGGAGTGCCTTGATCATGTCTACGGTGCCTTTCACCACTGCCTGGCGCTCCAGCTCCCGGACTGCCAGGGGGCCAGACTTGTGATGGATAGCCTTGGGGTCCACGAACCCCCCGAACTCGAGGAACCACCTGATGTCTCGCTTGTACGCCTCCTTCGTGGAAGGCGAGTCGACGGCGTCCCACGGGAGCAGGATCTCCTCCTCTACGAGCTCTGTCATACGGTATCATACCCTATTCGGGTCCGACTATAACACGGTTTAGTGTGCGGGCCCGGTGGGATTTGAACCCACGACCTCTGCGAGCCTAGGCTCTCTACAGCTTAGAAGGCTGCCACGCTATCCGTACTTCGCTCACAGCATGGATCTGCGCTACGGGCCCCGAATGGCATCGCCCTGGGTTTCGACATAAGCTTTTGCCGCACGGGCCCTCTTGCCTACCCCAAGACTTTCGAATTCGGAAGGTTTTTTTCTCATGCGAGAGCAAACTGACGCCTTGGCCGCAACTCAGCAGCGGCTCTTCGGCACCAATGGCGTCAGGTTCGTGCCCGGCGTCTCCCATGACCTCGATTTCGCGATCAGCCTTGGAGAGGCCATAGGGACCTTTTTTGGGAGCGGCGAACTCCTTGTCGGTCAGGACGGAAGGGTGTCGAGTCCTGCCCTTGCTAACGCCACCATCTCAGGATTGATGAGCTCCGGTCGGGATGTCGCAGAAGCGGGGCTAGTCCCGACCCCTGCCCTTCAGTACGCCGTGAAGACCATGGGCTTCAGGGGCGGGATCATGGTGACCGCCTCTCACAACCCGGCGCGGTACAACGGCCTGAAGGTCGCGGGCCCCGACGGCGTGGAGGTACCGAGGCTCGACGAGCAGCGGATCGAGAAGATCTTCTTCGATCGGTCCCAGACAAAGGCCGACTGGAAGACCATCGGGGTGGCAAGGCCTGAGCCCTCCGTCGTCAGGAACTACATCGCGGGGATTCTATCGAAGGTCAACTCCAAGCTGGTTGCGGGAAGGAAGTTCACGGTCGTAATGGACGCAGGAAACGGGGCCCAGTGTGTCGCCGCTCCGTACTTGGTCGAGGCGCTCGGGTGCAAGCTGATCACCCTCAATTCAATAGTGGACGGAACGTTCCCGGGGAGAGGTCCGGAGCCGACTCCTGAAACGCTGAAGGACCTGTCGGAGACCGTCAGATCAGTGGGAGCAGACCTCGGTGTAGCCTACGACGGCGACGGCGACCGTTCGATCTTCTGCGACGAAGAGGGGAGGATTCTGTGGGGGGACCAGACAGGTTGCCTTATCGCAGACTACGTATTGGAGAAGCATCCCGGGAGCACGATTGTGACGTCCGTCAGCTCCAGTCAGGCGGTCGAAGTCGTCGCGAAGAAGCGCAACGCCAAGGTCTTCAGGACAAGGGTGGGGAGCGTCGACATCTCAAGCACCATCGTGGAAAGGAGAGCGGTTTTCGGGTTCGAAGAGAACGGCGGGTGCATGTACACGCCCCACATCCCGGTCCGCGACGGAGGGATGACCACAGCGCTGATGCTCGAGTGCCTAGCTTCCAGAGGCATGGCCTTCTCAAGGGCACTCGCGTTCTCGGTCCCGAGGTTCTTCCAGGCGAAGACCAAGGTTGAGGTAGACAGGAAGAAGGTCGACTTCGTTATGCGAGCAGTCGAGCGCCAGGCGAAAGGGGAGATAGAACGCATCGACGGAATCAAGATGTGGATAGACGGGCATTCGTGGGTTCTGGCCAGGCCGAGCGGGACTGAGCCATTGATCAGGATCTTCGCAGAATCTGACAGCCAAGAGCGGGCCGACCTCCTCGTCAAGAAGTTCACGAAGTTGGTTAGAATGGCTTCAGCGTAGGTGCGTCCAGCCTTCATCGCCAATTGGTCTCCTTGATGTCCCTGCTCGAAGCAAGACTCTGCCCTTCTCCCGAGTCGCCTTCCCGATTGCCGTAATCTGACCCCCGGCTAGTCTCGCTGCCTCTCTGGCCGAGGCAAGCTTCCTCGGGCTGACCGTTCCCACAATGACGTACTCTTCTCCTCCCGCCATCACGAGGTCCTGGAGCGACAGGCCGTTGTCTCTGGCAAACTCTGCAACCCCTTCACCTGCAGGCATCTTGTCTAGCTCGAAACCGACTCCGCTATCCTCAGCCAGGGTGTGAATGCTCCTGGCCAGCCCGTCGCTGGAATCCATCGCCGAGGTCAGGCAGCCCGCAAGCGCGATGCCCACCTTGAGGTCAGGGGTCGGTTTTGTGACACTCCTGATCGCTATTTCTCTGAACCTCCTCTCTGCCTTCGCACCATCGATCATTATCTTCAGTCCGGCGGGCGGGTATCCGAAAGGGCCCGTCACTACGAGCGTATCCCCAGGTCTGGCCCCTCTCCTGCCGACGACCCTCTTAGCGAACCCGACCATCATGCAGTCGATCACCAGCTGGTCTGCCTCGTTCGTATCTCCGCCGACCATCTGAACGCCCCACTCCCGTTCGGCATCCCTAAAACCCCGCCCGAGTTGATCGACTTGTCCCTGTGTCGTCCCTCTACGGAGCCCGAGCGAGACCATGAACGAATCAGGCTTCACGCCCTTGGCCGCGAAGTCGCTCACGCACATTGCGACTCCCTTCCGAGCCGCCTGTCTGTAGTCCATCCCTGGCGGGATGTCCGTGCTCCCGACCAGCATGTCGACCTTGAGCACGACTTTCCTCCCGCGAGCCGGAACGACTGCCACGTCGTCGCCTATCCTCGCGTACCCTGCAGGCACCTTTCCTGCCGCGCCTACGATGGACTCGATGATTCGCCTCTCGTCTGGCGTGCTACCTGCTCAGCTCCACCAGTTTTGCGGCGAAGGCCTTGGCGTTCCGGAGGGCCTCCCTTGCCGTCTCCGCCTCGGCTGACACCCGGACCAGGTCCTCCGTTCCCGAAGCCCTCATTAGGACCCAGGAGCGTCTGGACAGCCTGATCTTGATTCCGTCCGTCATATCGGCATCGTCGTACCTGACAGCAAGAGACCTGAATGCCTTCTGCGCCTTCGGTTTGGAGACTGAAACCGCCACCCTCTCCTGATGGTAGACTGGCACGGATTCGTACGCCCTGTGCCCTTTCCGTCTGAGCGCTCTGATAATCACGATCGCGGCCAGCATCGAGTCCCTGCAGTAATTGAACTCCCCATCGATGAGGCCGCCGCTGCTCCCCTCACCCCCGAGCCTCGCCCGGGTCTCGTCCATCACACCGACCACGTTTGCCTCCCCCACCTTCGACCTGAAGACGCGCCCTCCGGCCCTCCCAACGATGTCGTCTATGGCCTGTGTCGTGTCCAGAGAAACCACGACCCTCGTCTCTCTCGTCTCTTCGAGAAGCTCGGAGATCGCGAAGGTCAGCATGAAGTCGCCATTCCTCTTCCGTCCTGCAGAGTCGACGATGACCAGCCTGTCGCCGTCGCAATCGAAACCGAGACCAATGTCGCAGCCCCTCTCCCTTACCAGTCTCCTCAGGACGGTGAGTTCGTCGGCGACCGGGTCGACTCTCCTGCCGAAGACACCCGCCGCATCGTTGACTGAACACACTTCGCAACCCAGTATTCCCAACAACTTCGCGGCATGCGATATCGCGGCTCCCCCGCCAAGATCGACCGCGACCCTGACTCCCTCGCACGAGCCTGTGCCGAACCTCTGGACCAGGTCATCAACGTAGGTCGGTTTCAACGCGCGTCTGATCGTGCCGGCTCCAGAACCTTCCCGTTGGGCTGTATCAGGACCCGTCACAGCATCGAAGATCTGCTTCGTGATTCCCTTGCCCTCCAAGATGAACTTCAGCCCGTTGAACTCGGGCTCGTTGTGAGAAGCGGTGACCATCACCGCAGGCATTCCGCTGACTCGGCTCTCTCGGAACAGCGCGGGCGTCGAGATTACGCCGTAGTCCGTGACCTTGACTCCCCTAGACATCACGGCGGCAGCGACCGCTCTGCTTATCGCTGGTCCAGTGCTGCGCGTGTCCCTCGCGATGAGGACTTCGTTCGACTCCACTGTTCGGGCGAAATTGTCTGCGAAGTGTGCAACATCCTCGAGAGTCAGATCGACGTTGAGGATGCCCCTTATCCCACTCAGCGAGGCTATCAACTGGTTCGCCCGCATTGTTAGGCAAAGCCCAACATAAGGTAAACGATTCTTGAGCTTGGTTCTTTTGTTGAACGGAACCCCCAGCAGGAAGGATTTGAAGGTCAGAGGGTTCCGCGTCAGGAGGAACACCGAGATCGGCGAGTGCAGGCTTACCGACATCTTCTCCGGCCTCGAAGCATCATTCTCCTTGGCGAAGGTCTTCGGATCCAGGTCCCAGATGACCAAGATCATGAAGCACCTCAAGTTGCGTGTCGAGCCCAACGATTCCGGGCTCTGGTTTGACAGGGACACCAGCACAATCTGCATCGGGTCCAAGCATCTCAGAGGGGCGAAGGCTGACTTCCTCTACTTGGACGTGATTCACGTCCTCGTGCACGTCTGCCAGTTCCTCGAGGGGAGGGACCTGTATGACCAGGCCTTCGAGTACGTCGAGCGGCCGACCGAGCTGGAGGCCTACAGGTGTACGGTGGCCGAGGCCAGGAAGGTGGGCCTGGACGAGGGCGAGATCCTCCAGTACCTAAGGATGGACGCCGCCGACGACTCCGAGCTCGGCAAGTTGATGGACAAGATCGGCGTAAAGACCCGGCGCTGAAGACACC
>Ga0326727_10003813_pt1 | contig 47155 bp, 46 predicted proteins | sample MB2enrmetagenome_FD_207643 | JGI IMG/M metagenome (GOLD analysis project Ga0326727, IMG submission 207643) | Lab enriched peat soil microbial communities from McLean, Ithaca, NY, United States - MB29MY | ecosystem: Environmental > Terrestrial > Soil > Wetlands > Peat | place: USA: New York... | reverse complement strand
GCCTGCCCGAAGCCACAGCTGCCGCCTACGGCGGCTTGGATTAACCCGCCGGTTCCGAGACCGGCGAGCGAAGAAAAAGGACACTAAATTAAGTCGGCAGGTGTCTCAAAATCGTTGACAAGTTCCGAAGCGTGAAGACGCAGTTGTAGAGGATTTTCGCTCTGGAAGGTGAGCGAAACATAATCTTGTAGCAGAAAGGAATTTTCATGATAGAAGATATGACGCTTAAAGGGTGCATGGAGTTTGCGGTAGCTACGGAAGAACTTGGCGCGAAGATATATACAAGGCTGGCAGACAAATTCGGCCATATCAAGGACATCTCAGATCTTTTCTCTTATCTGGCTAAGGACGAGCAAGTCCACAAGCAGCAGTTTTCGGAGTTTCTGAAAAAGGCTCCAATCGGGGTAAGCGAAACGCCGGAAAAGCGCGAATATCTGAGAGCAATGTCCGTTTCTGAATTCTTCTCCCACCACCACGGTCCATTTCAGAACATAGATAAGATTCAGGACCGCAATGATGCCTTACAGACAGCCCTTGATTTTGAAAAGGCAACACTGGGATTCTACAAGGCAGTGGAGGATGTTTTGGGAAGGCAGGAACTGCTAAGTCACGTGATGGAAACAGAAAGAAACCACGTCATTATCCTTATGAAGGCATTGCTTGTTGAGGGATCTGCGTTCCGCGGCCTGCAGGACAGATGGCCCTCCTGAACTGGTCGCCTCGCAGGGAAATCCGCGGATTTCAAGTGAACAGATCATGGGGCTGGCTGTCCACACGGTCAGCCCTTCTACGGGCGTACTTTAAAAATCTGCAACTCACCGAACGATCTGATGTACAAGGAAGGCTGGTCAATCAACATCGGGCCGCTGTGCGGCAGTCAATCGAATCCGCTTTCCAGTGACACGCCCCAGACGAATACGCCGACTTCAAGCAACAATCAGGATGCAAAGGCGGCGTCGCCCAAGCTGCCGGTTAACCGGAAGCGCCGGAAGGGTAAAGCGCAGCGAAGGTCAAAGTGATTTCCTCAAGGATCGAACTGAGCCTTCCGCTTTAGAAAGACGGGGCCGCCGTGAGGAGCTTGGGTTGTCTATTGCCCAAGCCGCCGTGCGGCCCCGTGTGCGAAACGGCATGATTCACGGTTCTCCATCACACCGACCTGGCGATTGACTTTTCCACTGGCCGGTGTATCTTTTCACTGTTCCCCAGGCACACCAGGCATCCCGGTTTCCAAGCGGCCATACCCAAATCGGCCTAACCCCAATCGACCCAAGGGTGCTGCTCCTCATAAACAGGAAATTCACTGCAGGTGCGCCTCGTAGAGGCGTGCGCTTCGCCTTTGCGGGAAAAAGTCCAACCGAAAGAAAGGAAACGAAGGAAACGAATGAAACCACGTTTCGTGATTATCGTGCTTTTAGTCATTGCCCTTGCTGTCCCAACCCTGATGTTGGCGCAGGGCAGCAAAGACGAACAGCAGATTCGCGCCAGTGTCAAGGAACTCACAGACGCCCAACTGAGAGGTGGTGCTGAAGGCGCTGCCGTGTTTGACAAGTATTATTCCGATGACTACACGGGAATCCGTGGCGACGGCAAGGTGCTTACGAAGGCTCAAGAGATCGAAGCGTATAAATCAGGGGCCATTAAGTACCAAGCGAGTGAAGTGAAAGAATTGAAGATACGTGTCTACGGTAATTCAGCGGTGAGCGCGTCACTGTCCTTCAGCGACAATGTGAGAAACGGAAAGAGATTCAGCGGCACCACCCGCAGTACTCGATTCTGGGTGAAACGGCAGGGTAACTGGAAGTGTGTTTTCTATCAGGTGACAAGAGTGCTTGATTAATGGGCGGGTTGGGGCGGTGTCCAACGCCACCGCCCTATAGTTCATCTTCGGCATTAATTGGAGGAAACACAAGCGGAGGGAAGTGAATGAAACCACGTTTCGTGATTGCGATGCTCTTGGTTGTTGGTCTAGCTGTTCCGGCCCTAATGTTGGCGCAGGGCAAGGATACTCAAAAGACTGCGCTGGCTCAGAAGTCCATGGCCGTGGAGGAAATCTACATCGCCCGTTCCATTCGTGATTCCAGAATACCGCCCACGGAGGCTTGCACCCAAGCCAAAACTGGTTTTGGCAATTTCAGAGCCGAAGATCAATACCGATTTCAATCGACTGCGATCAGAACTTCCGATGGCCGCTTGACCGATGCAAACGTCAAAACAATTGCCACGGGCCATGCCTGCTTTGGAAAGAACGCGAATCCGGCGATTATTAACTTCTACTTAGAGCTGCTACTTGGCCCCACAACGCTGAGAGGCATTGGTGAATGTCATAAGCTGAAGGCGGACTTCCCTGAACCGGGCATGAGCGTGTTCAACTGCGTTCTTGACTTGTCTGACCCTTCTCGCCAATACATTGGCGGTGTGTTAACAACCAACACTGTAAATACACGCAAAACAGTGGGGCTAGAGACCGATCCACCGGGATACACTCAACCGTCGATTGCCACAAGTCGCCTGTGGAAGAAACGGGCCGCTGAATAATCAGCATTCCATATTCAGATGGAGAGGAAAAAATGAATCCACGTTTCGTGATTGTCATTTTCGTAATCGTTGCCCTTGCTGTCCCGGCCACGATGCTGGCGCAGCAAAGCAAGGCAGAAAAGGAAAAAGAAGTTCTTGCTGCTGTCGAAGAACTCAGGCAGGCTAACCTGAAGGGTGCCGAAGGTATCGCGGTATTCGACAAATACTTAGCAAATGATTTCACCCTAATTACATCTATCGGAAAGGTGTTTACAAAAGCGGAAACTGAGAACGCCTGGAAAACTGGGCAGCAGCACGCCACCGCATACGACCTGTCAGACATCAAGGTACGCATCTATGGAGGCACGGCGATTGTAACGGGGCTATTGAAAGGCACATCGGCAGGGCTGCTTGCGAGTGGCAACACTTTGCAACCCCGGCAGTTTCGCTGGACGCGGGTCTTCGTGGAGCGCGGTGGCATGTGGAAATGCGTGTTGTACCAACTCACAAGCATCGCAGAAGTGGCCAAGCAGTGAGATTTGCGAAAAAGAAAGAAAATGAAATCACGAATCGCGCTTGTCATGCTCTTGGTGCTTGCTCTGGCTGTTCCGGCCGCGATGCTGGCGCAGCAGAGCAAGGCAGAAAAAGAAGTTCGCGCCGTTATTACACAACTTAATCAAGCAAATATCAAAGCTGGTGCCGACGCCGTAGAGATATTTGAGAAATATCTTGCAGATGACTTTGTACGAATTCCTCCTAACGGAGCGGTTTTTACGAAGTCAGATGTTGTGAACGCCAACAGGACTGCGAAGTCGGGGCTGGAAGCGCAAGATGTGTCAGACATCAAAATACGTATTTACGGTAACACAGCAGTAGCAACGGGAATATTGAACAGCAAAGGGCTATCGCCATTGGGCTATGGCGGCGTGCTGCAATCTCGCTGGACGCGAGTGTTCGTGAAGCACGGCGGCATCTGGCAGTGTGTCTTGTACCAGAACACCCCAATCAAGCAGTAGGCACTTGTGTTGCGACTCAACAAGGAGTTGGGAAGGCATTCAATATCGCCAAGTAGAGAGTATTGTCGCTGGGGTTCATCAGGAGCATTTCCATACGAAAGAGAGTAAAGAAATGAAACCACGTTTCGTGATCGTCATGCTGTTAATTCTCACTCTGGCTGTCCCGGCCACGATGTTGGCGCAGCAGAGCAGCAAGACAGAGAAGGAAGTTCGCGCTGTTATAGAAGAAATTAGGCAAGCCAACTTAAAGGGTGGCTCAGAGGCTGCCGCCTTTTTCGAGAAAAATGTTGCGGATGATGTCGTGCGAATTCCCGGTAACGGCTCGCTTACCAGCAAGGCTGATATGCAAAACGGGTGGAAATCCGGGACGCTGAAGGTCGAATCACTCGAAGAGTCGGACATCACGGTCCACATCTACGGGAAGTGGGCAATCGTAACGGGAATTTCGAAGAGCAAAGGGACGTATCTTGGCACGCCTTTCAGTGGTGTGTATCGCTGGTCACGGGTGTTGGTGAAGCGAGACGGCAGTTGGAAAACCGAGCTTTACCAACAGACTCGAATCGCTGAAGCGGCTAAGCTATAAGACGTGATCTCGGTTTTATCAACGGGCGCGAGGGCGCCCGTTTTTTTATGCAGTGCGACCAATGTTGGCCTGTTTGCGCTGGCGTGCGAGCTGGACCTGGAAGGCATCGCTGCGAAGCGCCGTTCCGGGCTGCACCTCAGCGATTGTGAGGAAACGTCGTGGCTCAAGATCTGCAATCGTGCGTATTCGCAGATGATGGGAAGGAAGTAACTGTTTGACGGTAGGGTGGGTTCCACGGGGTGTAGCCCTGGACCGCCACCACTCAATTCACCGTCGCTGCAGATGAGCGTCCAGTCCGCCTTCGGTTTTGAACGGTCGCAAGCAGCACCCGAACCGTATTACCGGCGATCTCAACACTCGGGTTCATGTGACGAGCGCAGCGACTGCACAACCAAATAAAGACGGTCTCATGTCTGACTACATCAGCCGCATTGGCGATGTCTAAGTCTAACCGGAAGAGTTTTTTTTATTCGAGTCGTGGCAAGCAGAACACGATGAATTGGCGCATCTTCTGATAGACATAACGCGGGGCTCTTTTCTCAGTACTTAAATGACGATCGGTAACTTTCGTAGAAACTTGAGCCGCATGCCGAAACATAGCCATTTTGTGAAGGTGGCTAACCGGCACCCATACCCTTGTTCTGGCGCCCCGGTCCCCCTGCTGGGGAAATCTCGCACATGAGGAGGATGACACGGGGAGGACGCACCCCGGCAGTGTCCTCCGCCCGTACATTGTTTTGGAAGTCCCTGTAGAAGGGCGTTTCAGCGTTTAGGACGGGCGTTTAGGGGGTCGGACGTGCTCAGGTATCGCCAATTTGTTTTGCGGCCTGAAACGGCTTACCTGCGGCGCGAGCTAACCCAATCTCGCCGATTTGTCCAAGTCTCGGGTTTCGGCCACAGCAACGAGCAACTTGTCGGAAATGGCCATCACCGGATTGCACATCGTCGCTGAGGGGTGTGGCATTGGCGTACAGTTCGCGGACCGCGGCAGGCATTCGTTCCAGAAGTACTCAAATTGCCCCCGCCCCTGCTTTATGAACAAGGCGGATAGTATGGTGCCGGTAATCTGCCTGCACGGCCAACGAGGATGAACAATGGACGCACAACCACACCACTTTTCTCTTCGTACCAGCAGGCAAGCGCCACAACTCCGGGTTGCCGATTGGAAACACCGTTATCTTGCCCTCCCCCAAACGTTTGAACCTTGCCTTGCAGTCAGGATTCGCGCAAGTTTTTACGCTGGAAAGAACAGTCATCACCTATATTCCTTCGTCCTTTTAGCTGATATTTAGTGCTTAGAAACAAAGTAGCCTTTATCTCTGCGGTCGTGAAATAAGTTAGACCGCCGATTTCCCAGTAAAGCTCTACCAGCGAGGTGCACGAGGTAGACGGGCAGATCCGCGATAGTCGTCCCGGCTACTGCCACGTCCGCCACGGAATCTGTCTTGTCCCTCTGTCTTCGCTCTGGCTTCGTTCACGGTAAGCCAGCGCCCACCTGCGTCACTGCCATCAAGGGCAGCAATGGCAGCCTCAACTTCGCTGTCGTTTGGCATTTCGACAAAACCGAACCCTCGCGAGCGTCCGGTGCTGCGTTCTGTGATCACCTGGGCACTGCCGACTGCGCCATGCGACCCAAATAACTTGCGTAAATCAGCGTCCGTGGTGGTGAACGTCAGATCTCCCACGAAGATCTTCCTGATTTGAAGGACACAACGCTTGAACGGAACAACTAGCCCCGCGCGCCGAAATGAGACAACACCTCGTTTTCAGCACGCAGCCAGTCTTCAATATCACGGCCGTGAGCGAAGCCACGTTCTTCGTACAGCGCATAAGCTCGCGTGCTGATTGCTTCTTGCATGTCAATCGTCTGTGTCGTGACCTGTGCGATCTCTCGGCTGGGAGAAGGTTTTGCTGCTTTGTTGGACTTGGTCGTGCGGGTTCGTCTTGCAGTTGCCATTTCTAAACTGAACTCCTCCTTGTACTAAAAGGTGCTGGAGTGATTCCGACCGTTTCGGCCAAACTCCAGTTTCAACTCAAATATACAGAGTTTTCGCTGGTTGTCGTGTTAAGCGACGGATAATTTTGCAGTGAATTTTTCGATAGCAACTTTCAACAGAACAGATACGAAGCTGTCTCGGACGTGCGAGTTCAAACGCAGTGCGCCGGCGGAATTCTGTACGCCGGCCATGTTGAGGAGCACCGGGAAGACTGGAAAAAGACGTCCGCCGTATTCTGCGGCAAGCGGGCGAGCCGCTCTGGGCGAGCGATGTAACCGAGCGATTAAACGCTGAAATCGGGGCGGTCTACACGGTGGACGAGATCGCCACACGCCTGGTGCAAATGAGCGATGTGTTCAATACCCCAGACGGTCGGTGGGAGCTGGTACGGCAGTGAATGTTCACCTTCGATAACATTTTGTCGCTACTTGGCTCTGTATTGCTGTGCTGATATAACGACTCCGTGCCCTCGCTTGTTTACCTGACCAACCGTGTGCCGTCGCAAATTGCGTCCGACCTGACGCTCGCCGGTTACACCGTCTGGGAAGCACTTGCTGTCTCGGAGGTGCTGTATCTCCGCGAGCACCAGAATGTGGATGTGGTCGTGATTGGCTCTGAGGTCAAAGACGCTGCGTCGTCGAGGTGCAGATGCGCCGGATCACTCTGCGGGGGCCCACTGGGCAGCCTTATAGGCTCCAAAGCAAATGGCACGCGGGTTCGACGGTAACCCCAGGTGCTGCGGACCAGCTCCTCTAAACAGTCGTTAGACTCGCCCACTAGGCCACCTGCCGTCGCGATTTCCCCATCGGGGCGCCAGGGCGCCGGGGAAACAGGGGGGTACACCGCGCTGGATCCGGTGGTAAGCCTACGAGTTGGAGAATGCTGGGGAAACGACCGTCGTCGCGGATCGCGTCATACAGCGGGTCCACATGCAGCAACAAGGCCTCCGGCAAGCGCAACTCGCAGCTGAGCCGCAACCAGCCAATACAGTGATCCCGTTCGCCCAGCCCCAAGTATGCTAGCGCAAGAGCTGAGGGCGGCACGTATTGCTGCTCTTTGCGGGCGTACAAGAGATTCAGAGCTTCGCGCGCACCACTGTGATTACCGGCCATGCCATGAATATAGGCCACACGCCCGAGACCTATCGAGTTTTCCTTCGATAAGGCGTGAGCCGCTTCGAAGGCCGAAACGGCGGCCGGGAAGTTCTTCAGTTGCACGTAGGCCAGACCCATCACAGAGCGGGCAGTATAGTGATCACCGCCGGACTCGATGGTGTATTGGCTCTGCTGGACCGCTTCCGCATAGCGCCGGGCGAGATAGTATTGGTAAGCCAGCCAGGCATTCAGGGAAGGAGACAAGGGATCTTCGCGCCATCCCGATCGCACCACCTCCACCGCTTCTTCCAACTGTGAGCGTATCGCCAGCATCAACGAACGTCCGATGACGGTGAACCCGTATCCCGGTTTGAGCTGCGCGGCCTGGGCGAAAGCGGCCTCAGCCCCCACCAAGTCATAATCCAGCAGCTTAAGCCAGCCTTCCGACACGGCTCCCTCAGTCAGTGTTGGTTCTATTTGCAGGGCTCTTTTTACCGCCGCGCGAGCCCGTGGCAGGCCCTGCGCCGGAGGAAAGGCGCCATATGCCGTGAGGGTAATGAAAGAATCAGCCAGACCTATATAGGCGAGAGCGTAATCAGGATCTTCCGTAATTGCCTGCCGAAAAAGACTGACGCTGCCTCTCATTCCGGCAATGGTGCGTTGTTCCCATAAGCCTCGGCCCTTCTGAAAAAGCCTCTCCGCTGCCTCGAACGATTGGCCAAATTTGCACGCTGCGTCTGCAGACGTATGATTAGCTGCTTCCGACCCGATTTCGCTTTCCGGTTCTACCGCCTCCTGGTTACCTGTAAGCCAATTATCCAGTTCATCGCTGAATGCAAGCACCGCGCCACGCTTGTCGCCAGGAGGACGGTATACGGGAAGGTTGCGTTCCTGTTCCCAGCGCATGGCCGTCCGAACACTATGCCGAAGATAGGCAGCGATCTCTTTCCAGCTATCCAACCGAACGCGGGCCATTTCTTACCTTTCTATACCTCGTGTTAGGGTCGCGGGATTGATTTCGTTTCAACGGGTCGCTCCTTTTCATAGTCCCAGAATACGGCCCAGTTTTGCAGTTCTTCACGTTGGAAACTAACAAGGCACACACCCTCAAGTAAGGACTGACTAGCTTTTCCGAGGGATTCGAATTATAGCCTACCGACGCGGAACTGCAAGTTAATTTATGGTTAACAACCACGCGGAGGTGACATATTTACCCTGGCCTGCGAGCATGGTGAGATATTTGCTCTGGCCTGCAAGCATGATCTGGAGGACATTGTCGCCAAGCACCGTTCCGGGCCGTACCTCAGCGACGGCGAGGAAACGTTATGATTCAAGATTCGGAACCGGGCGTGCTCGCAGTGGGCCGGAACGAGTTGTTCGAGTCGTCCCAGATGGCTAAAGATTTCTCTTGCAAGTTTGCAAGCGATGGCCGTCTTAGTATTAGAAGGCCGGAAAATGGGCCTCAAAACTCAAATGGAGACGGGTCGCAGATTCCGATTTGATGACAGGTTTGGTGGCTGAGGATCCTCCTTCCCTGGACATCTGGCGACTTATCCGTCTCTTTTTTTCTATTGGTTAGCCGTCTGTCTAATTTGCACCAAACGTCGTCGGCACTTAGCAAGGCTGGCGTGATTTTCCAAGTGGTGCGGGAAAAAGATTGGTTAATGAGATCCGGGCGGGAGCACGGTATGCGGCAGATGAAGCGCGAAAAAACAGCAGAGTTGCTTAAGCGAGGAGCTTTCAGTTACCAACCGACTGAACCACTGGCGGAAGTGCCAAGTCTCGGGGTTACTGCGCTCATATTGTTCGATAAGCTAAAAATGACCCACGCGGATTTGGCGCAGGTTTTCGACGTCATCCGCACAATGCCCAATAATGCTCCGATCGGCGACTTGCGTCACCGCCGCATAGTTCGCCAACTGCACCGCATCGTTGTTCAGTTAGCAGAACTGTAAAGAGACACGCGAGATGGGCGCTGGCGTGCGCCGTGGTAGCCCCTCTGCCCACTTCTTATTCCGGCGCTCATGACAATACCAGAGCAAAATTCGTGCGTGGTTTGGAGGTGGGCATGGGCGTTGACCAAGGATGGGAGAAGTTCTTCATTACCCTTCATTTCGCAGTAGCAAGCCCCGCGTCCCCGCAAGAACGCTAGCAGAACTCGTGCGGTCGGTCTGCAGCTAGAGCGAGACAGTTTCCCAGACGGTGAGACCTGGAACCGATTTGAGAAGCTTATAAAGGCGACGACGGCGGGAAACAGGAGTGAAGCGACAATTGAGGCGACCACTTTCCAGATGACCGACGAAGAAGCCGGCCACTGGCTTCAGGAAGCCTTCGGGATCTGCAACGACATAACGGTGGCCTATGGGGCGGAAGTGGCCAGGTTGGCCGGTGGACGAGTGTTGGCGCCAGCCCCTACCGTCAAAGCCACTTGACCGCACTCTGCGACCGGCGTTTGGCCCACCCAGAATCCATCGTGTGAACAGAATGAGCACCAACGTATTGCTTTGGACAAACCGGGCGCCCCATCCCCTAATGGCCTTGGCATTACGTGAACATTCCGCTGGGCTCCAGGTACGATGCCAGACAGGATTGCCCCGCGCCCAAAAGTTGTGTGGTCGAGAAAGTCGATGAGTTTATAAAAGTGCTGACCGACAAGAAGGCGCCTCGCGAGCAACGGGCAGAAGCACTCAAGTTCGTTGTCCATTTCGTCGGAGACATCCACCAGCCTTTACACGCGGTCAAGGAGGCAGAAGGCGGCAACAAGGTTCATGTTCGTTTTCATGATCCAGCACACCGGGCTGAGAAGCCGGCAATACGCCGACAGACTTGAAGAACTAATCAAGACGGACCGTTTGGCCGAACAGGATGGCGGTACGCCAGAGCAGTGGGCGAACGAGTCAGTGGCACTAGTGAAGACGGCCTGGGGTGCAGGATGGGACCAACCTGGACGAGCTGTATTACCTTGAACATATGCCATGGACGGTGCCGTTGTTCGAAGAGGTTCCCCAACCCTGGGATGGAGAAGTGATCGTGCCGGATCGTCCCGGGCTCGGGCTCAGGTTTGATCAGGATTTCATCAAACGGCATGGGGCCTGATGCCGGGAGAGCCCGCGAACTGGACACCGCGAAGAAGGTGAGCAAGAATTCAAAACCTTTTCACCACAGATCACATGCGCCTGCGGCGCACCACCTCTGTGGTGAAGAGGTGTCTCCTCCGTCAGTTGAGTAGTTTCCGAGTCATGTGCAGAAGGATATTAGTACCGTGAATCAGCGCTGACCGGTCGAATTTCATCGTCGGATCGTGCAGCCCCGGACTTAGATTGCAACCAAGGCCCACGTAGCCCGCTTTCAGTTTTGGTTTTGCCTTTACGAAGTTGTGGAAATCTTCGCCGCCAGGCGTCACAATCGGGTCCAGCAAGCCTTGTTCGCCCAGCACTGCACGGATCGCTTCCCGGGCAAGGGCAATGATCTCCGGGTGATACTCTGCTCCAGGAACTCCGCCCTTTACCGTTGTCTCGGCTGTCGCCCCCACGGTTGCCGCCCCGGCTTTAATGGCTTTTTCCGCTTTATCAAGAAGCGTCTCCATGGCGGCGTTCTGCTGAGTTCTCAGGTCCAGCGCCATCTCGGCCCTTTCGGGAATCACGTTCAGGGTCGCTCCGCCGGCATGGAGCTTTGTCACTTTGCAGGTCCAGGGCACCACGGGATTGAGGCGGATCGCATTTACGGCGTTGACGGCAGCCGCAGCCGCGTCAATGGCGTTTATCCCCAAGTGAGGCCTGGCGCCATGGGCAGTGCGACCCTTGATTACCGCTTCCATAATGTAGCTGGAGCCGTGGTACAAAGCCGGCGTGGCTTGTCCGGTCTTTGCCTCCTGAAGGGGTCTGAGGTGGATGCCGATCACTACGTCCACATCGTCAAGCGCGCCAGCTTCGATCATTTTGAGCGCACCGAAAAGTTTTTCTTCGGCGGGCTGGAAGAAAATTTTCAGAGTACCCCGCCGGATACCGGTTTTCGCCAGTTCTTGAGCGGCAGTCAACACCATCGAACAATGCGCATCATGTCCGCAGGAATGAATGCAGACATCTTCCCCGTTCAGCGTGTATGCCAAAGCATCCATGTCGGCCCGCAATGCGACTGTCGGGCCTGGCTCCTGTCCTTTCAGGGCTGCGACGATGCCCGTACCACCGACGCCGGTCGTCACCATAAAACCTGCGGCTTTGACCTTTTCAGCTAGCCATGCCGACGTGCGGTGCTCGGCAAAGCCAACCTCCGGCATCGCATGCAACGCATCATAAATTGCCTGGATTCTGGCTTCCATCTCGTTCATTCTGGTTTTCCTCCCTCTCGATTCTTACGCAAACAAGCGCATGACTAGCATGGCAATGGTTGCATTGACAATACTGATTCCGAACAGCACTGGGTAATAACGGGGATTTACTCCGGCTGTTCCCAGGCAGCGTCCCATGTACTGAACCTGTGCTCCCATGAGAAATATTGCCGGCAGCAGAATTGTCACCTGGGTTTTGTCCAGAGCATTAGCCGTATAAAGACTCGCCGCCACCCCGGCGCCTCCAGCCATTGACATCCAGGACCCGATCAATACCATGGCCGCTTTGCCCGGCAATCCGAAAAGCGCCATGACCGGATTGAAAACATTGCCCAGGATGTCGAGCACGCCGGAAACACGCAGAACCTGGATCAGCACATAGGCCATGAGCACGTTGGGCACGATGCCGTTGACTCCGACGCTCCATCCTTTACGGGCGCCATCCACGAAAATGTCCGGGAGCGTTTTCTTCTGCTCTGCCGCCATTTCAGTTCTCCTCCTTCGCGAACCAGATCAAGTAGACGCGCATGATATTGGCGCCTATAAACTTCAGAGCGAACATCAACGCCAACGGCAAGACTATGGGGACAGTGAGGAAACTAAAAAGCGCCGCGCCTATGGCAAGATAGTTCGTGATTGTACCGCCGGCCGAAAACTGGAATGCGGCAAAAATGGTTTTCTCTTTTTCCGTTATGCACTGGGTTTCCTTCAGCATACGCGTCATGCCGGCTCCGGCATCGGTGCTCTGGAAACTTGTAACCATGGCCAGACCTGTAATTCCAGGAATGCCCAAAAGCGGACGTAGAAGAGGGGACAGTAATCTTTGAGCTGCTTTCAAGCCGCCGAGATGATCAATGATCTCAACCACGCCCAGCGCACACATGACTGACGGCACCAGACTAACAGCGAACAGGAAGCCGTCCCGCGCGCCAAGACCGCCTTGGCCCATGAAGGTTGCCTTGGCGGCATCCTTCATCGTACCGAATGTTCCGGCTATCGTGTTGAAGTCGAATGCGGTGAACCAGCCTTTTTGGTTCGTAAGTAAGCCTGAGAAGAAAACGACGGCGAATACAAACGCCACATAGCCGCTCCAAGGAACGAAAACCTTCGATGGTTCACGGAACTCCTTTTTCTCTTCCGGCACTGGTGCATACCTCCTCTAAGAGGAATCTCCATTTTCAGCCCTAAACCCTGATTTGCCAGATATCGAGCCGCGTAGATGTCGCTATCACGTGAATACGCGTCTCTTGCGGCTGCAAGTTTTTCATCGGCTGATAGCAAGCCGTTCAGCGGCGCCTGGAGAAGCGCCTGAAAACAGAAATTTAGCGGACTACCTGCTCTGTCGCGGCTGTGACAACCTTCCGCCTGCAGGAGGACTGCCTTGGCGGCTGCACTTATTTCCGATAGCGACAAATTGTTTGGCAAGCGTCGGACAGTTATTAGCCGGGATACGGATGATCAACCCCGCTCTAGGCTCCGGGTGGTCATCGGTCCTCGGCTGTCGGTCGTCAGCCCACCACCGTCCTTTCTGGCCACTGACCACTGTTTTTTCTTGCCGACGACCGAGAGCCGACGGTTGCCTTTTCTTACTTGTTACTTGTTGCTTGAGGCTTGTTGCTGCTCTTTGCCTTCCTTCAGTCGTACCACGCCGGAGCTCTACGTGCATTCCGGAAGAACTCCATGCTGTGCCCAATCCATAGCTGTGAATTCGTGCTCTTTAGGAAATCCAGGATTCTTTGGCGGGACTCTGCCGTACCGGTGGTTTTTTCACTGTCAGGCATTCTTCCGAGCGTGAGTTCCTCACGATAGTGGAAGAGGTCACCCGACAGTACCACGCCGCCAGTGTTCTTCAGGTTGACGTACAGCGACACATGGCCCTTCGTGTGTCCTGGGGTGGACAGGATCTTAACGGTACCGTCGCCGAATACATCAAAATCTTTCGGAATCAACTGCGCGCGATTGGTGAAAGCCGCATATTCGTTGTATCTGAAGGGTCCCCCAGCAGGAAGATCGGCACGAAATCCCGCATCGAATTCCTCTTTCGAAATCAACAGCTTGGAATTAATGAAGTAATGGGCATTGCCGGTGTGGTCCCAATGCAGATGCGACAGCACCAGGTAGTCAATGGATTCCGGCGCGTACCCGATGTCGGCCAACTGCCCTATCAGCGTATTGAGTTTGAGCTGGGCATAGCCCCTTACTACGTTTTCGTACAGAGGCCGGCCAATGATCGTATCGGGCAGGCCGGTGTCGAACAGAAGCGTTCCCTTCGGATGCACAATCAGGTAACAGGTGCAGGCCATATTCGTATCCTGCACTTCTTCCCGCTTGAGGTTATAGGATTCCGGTTTGTTGTAAACCAGGGCGCCACAGTCAAGAACGTAAAGCCGTGGCGAGGTAACGACCGGCTTGGGCGTCAGTTCTGCGCTTTGAACGTAAACCGCACTCAGCGATATTAAGAACAACCCGAACATAGCCCAAAACAATCTTCTTGGCATAGTCTGTCCTTTCATCCGGGATTTCCTTTTTGACCTAGAAAACGGCCCCATTGTACGTCCATCTCGCGTGTTCGCGACATTGCGAAACGATTTTCTTGTCGGAGCCCTCCCAGCGGTGGTACAGCTACGCTCCCGCCAGCGTCTTTGCAACGGCAGTGAAAGCCTGGACGAAACGCGCGATCACGGCAGCATCCACGGCCTGTGGACCTCGATCGTCCGGATTATGGAAGAGCGCATTGCTTCCGATTACTGAGACGTAACGCGCGCCACCGTGATGCACAACCTCCGCCTCGCCGCCCGGAACATAGCCTCGCGGGTTCCGCCGCTGAATGTCCAGCCCGGCTGCTGTCATAGCACTGGCCAACACAGTCTCGAAATCGTCGTCGGAAGCTTGCAGAATGTTGCCGCTAGTGCGATGCGAAGCGCCGACTGAGGTTTCTGAAATCGCTGCGGCGCCAAGATTAGCGCCGAGATGCATCCAACCTGCACTGTTGGACAGGATACCGGGCCTCTGCTCGACGAAAGCCTTTATGCCGAGATAGCTCACTTCATGGCCGGTCGAAGCCACGAACAAAACGTCGCGTTTTAACCGAACTGCGCGCAACGAACGCATAAGTTCGACCCAGCAGAACATGCCTCCGCCTCGTTCACTGGCACAGGAGTACCATCCGCTGCGTGGGGTCATGATAACCAATGGCGGAAGCGTGGAATCGAGCCCCTTGAGCTTGGCGGTGACGTTAAAAGCCCGAGCCGGTGTCCACTTGACCTGCGCGATGATACGAACCTCCGCACCCTGTTTGGCCTGCTCGCCCAGCCACGGGGCATCCTCACTTGAAACTTGCAGAACCGGAGGACCGAACGGCTGCAGGAAGGAGTCGGCGTTGTTGGGACAGAGGCCGGGCCGTCCACCGCGGGTTATACACACGATTGCCCTGTGGCGATTTTTTCGACGAGCGTCACCCAAAGCACCTGCCTCTACGGTATTAGTCGCGGCTTCGGTCAAGCCGATTTCCGCATCGCTATCAAGCGGCCCGATCCGCCCCCGGACACCACTCGCATCCGTGAAAGCACCGTCGAAGAGCGGTAGGCCCTCTACCCGGCGGTCGCCCACAACGAGAGAGCTGGCGATCGGATCGACTCGGTTGAGTGGAAACGGTTCGCGCGTGGGCTTGAGGCCTGCCCGTTTGACCTCCTCACACAACCAGTTGCCGGATAACCGATCGACTGCTGTGCCGGTGCGATGGAAACCTTGCTGCTCGTACTCGTGAATGAAGCGAATAACGCGACTTTCTAGCGCCGCTCGATCCTTGCCTTCCCCTTCTGTCGCTAGGCATGGTGAAACAAACCAGGCAAACGCGCTTGCAGACGCAAGCGACAGCCAATGTCTCCGCGTTATCAGCATCTGAGAACCTTTCTTACCTCAATAAACTTTCAGAAATCGGTTCAAGTTATACCTGATGTGAAGATCTGCGACAATAACCGTCCTTAATTCCACGCCAAGTACAGACTGCTATGGCAATCATTACGGCGGGAACAGAGAGCGGGAGGCCCTCAGTCCTCATTTTTTCAGGACCAAAAACATCTCCTCGCCGGCTTCTCTATTGCGATCAAGATCCGGAATCACAGCTACAGCCAGTGGGTTGGGCGCGGGGAACTGTTTGAACGGGAGCGGGAAAGGAATCCTGCTACTGTGTTGTGGGACAGTTGCGTAGCGGCGTGCGTGCTGTGATTGGCCGCCGCGCAAGATGCCAACTCTACTATGGCGGCAACCTGGTTACGGTCGGCCGCATTGGCGACCGTCTCTGCGTGAGATAAAGCGCGATCAGCGACACGCGGATGATTAGGACAAGTTTGAAAAGCAAGCCGCCTTTAGGGTGAACGAGGGTAAGTTGTCTTCACCTTTTCGGTTAGCAAAAAAGGCTAGGCAGCAAGGAGACTTGGCACCGTCATCCAATCGGAGAAAATCTCAATCGTGGGGTCAGTGGGGCTTCGTCGTTGCGCCAGTACGTCCCGTTTGTCGATTACCGGGATGTTCCCCTGGCGCGCTTGGGACAGCTAATCGGCTGCCCCATTCTTGATATTGGGAGGTATCATGACGCGCAAAAGTTACGCTGACATCACTTTCTGGCTTGGTCGCATCTGGGTGGCTCTGATGGCTGCGGCACTTGCAGCGACGGCGCTCTCCTGGGTACTGGAAAGATTCTAATGACCCTTAGCACCCGGCACGCTGCTGGTTGTTTCGGGTTCCTGAGCCTTGTTGCTGGAGGTACTCGACATGAAGGTCGAGCTGCCCCAGCCATTTGTCACCGGAGAATTGTCATGCTATTGCCTGGCACGAGACCCGAATCAAAGGTTCTGGCGCCAAGCCCGGCAACGCCAACATATCCAAGTGATATCACGACAGGTGTTTGGGTTCGAATGTGTCCCATCTGCAAGACGCCGCTGACAAAATCCGACCCGCGCATGGCCGTGGTCTGTTCGTGCGGTTGGCGCTGGCAAGCCTGAACTGCCGACTGCAAGCCTTGTTCAAGATCCGGAATCGCAGTTAGAGCCAATGGACGGGACGCGAGGAACTGTTCGAGCGGGAGCGGGCTGGCGATCCCGATTTCCGGGGATGGGATGCCTGCGTGAGGGCGTGTGTTGCGGCAGGGTCCCCGAGCGCGCTGGCCAACTGCGGCCGAGAAATCGGGCGCGGACCGTTTATCGCCGACTTGCCTTTGGTGCCAGGTTGGAAAGCTCGGCGCGCCTGATAAGCAAAGACGGCCTCACTCCGAGGGCGGTCGCGATGTTGAAGAGAGCGCGAACCGAAACGGCGCGCATCTCCTGGGCGTCGTTTTCGTCGGCCGCGTGCATCACGTTGAACACGTCGAAGAGGGCGAACTCGATGCCGCGGCGCTTGAGCGCTTGTGTTAGCTCCTGAACCAGCTCGGGGTTGTCGAGCATCAATTCGGGGCTCTGCGCCCGGGTATTGACATAGAGGTTCGCCTTCAACAGTTCCCAATTGGCCTTCGGCTTACCCAGGAACAGATGGCGCAGGCGCCAACTGGTGAGTCCCGGATTGTCCTCACGGCTGATGAGGGCCGTCTTCACCGGGCGGGGAATGCCGAAGCCCATCCAGTTGCAGCCGGTGGCCAGCGAGATTGCCATATCGATTGCGGCAAAACTCTTGCCGCCCTTGGGTACGGCGCAGAAGAAGCCGTTGGCGCCCCGCTGAACGATTTCCTCGATCAGCCAGTCCGTCTCGGCTGGCAGCGTGGTGATGAACGCGGGCACGTCTACCAGAATGGAGTCGGTCGCAACCGGGGGATGCCATTGCGGCGCCTTCTTGATCTCGTCTACCAAGTCGGAAACGGAGTGCGTCTTGAGGTAGTCGGAGACATCGCCCTTCTCGGGCAGCCCGTCCAGAGTAACCACCTTCACGCCCGCGGCGTGTGGATAGACGGACTGGGCAACCTGTTCGGCGTGCTTCCGCCCTGGCTCGTCGTTGTCCGGGAAGATGACCACCTTCTTGCCGAGAAAGTAGGGCGCATATTCCTTCCGCCACTTGCCAGCACCGTCGAAGTTCGTCGTTGCCGCCACAAAGACGCCGGCCTCCCGGTTGGCCAGGTTCAGTGCCCGGACGTTATCGGCATCCTTCTCGCCCTCGCAGACGAAGATTTCGTTAGCAACCAGGACCTCGGGCAGGTGGTAGAGCGGCTTCTTGCAGTCGCCCAGCTTCTATTCCCAGCCATTCTTGCCGGTGGGCTTGCGCTGGACGAATCGCTTGCCGGGGTAGCGCAGCTTCTCGAACACCAGGCGGCCGTTCGCGTCGTGGTACTGGTACGTAGCCTCTGGCGCCTGGCTGAAGAAGAACGCTTGCTTGTCACCGAGCACTTCCGCGACGTGGGCCTTGGCCTTCTCCAGGTCGCAACTGGAGAACTTCATCTCGAAATCGAGTAATCCGCCACCACCGCAGCCGGTGTGACAATTCCAGACGCCCTTCTCCATGTTGATCGACATGGAAGGATTCTTGTCGTCATGGAAGGGACAGCGGACCTTCACCTCAGCGGTATAGGCAAGCCGTTGGCCCGGTAACCGGCTCTCGAAATATCGCCTGACGGCATCCGGCTTCAGGTTCATCGCTATGCCTCCCTCAATCCGGGAATGGTCTGCATCAACCGATCCGCCAGCTTAAATCCGTCACGAGTGCCGTTGGTACCGATCTTGACGACGGCAATCTTCAGCTTCCGCAGGGCGCTGACGCGGGCAGAGTTGCGTCCAGACCGACCCGCGTTCGCGCCGGGAACACGCGCTGGGCGTTCCTGGCTCGCTGGGAGGGTTACAGTACCCTTCGAGACCTCTCGCTGGCTTTTCATACGTTCCACCACCGTTCCATGCACTCGTAGCTCTTGAACAAGTGCTCATCCCATTCGACGAACCGTTTGCCGCCGGTCTTGCTGTCGCGGCCCATGTGCCAGTCGGACTTGGCCAGAGCGTCGACGCAGACCTTCCTCAGGTTGGCGGCGGCCTCCATGTCGCCGGCGGTTTTCTTCAGGCACTCCTGGAGACGTGTCAGTCCCTTGCGCTTTCGCGTTGTGGTCAACGAGTAAGTCTTTGGATTACGTCCGACTTTTTCCAGGTAGTAGACCCAGACGGTTTGGAGGGCGGCATCCAAGTCCGCAGTACGGGTGTCTGCGAAAACCGGGGTTCGGTCGTCCAAACCCGAAGGATTGGACGATATATCTTTTAACTGCTTTATGCTTTCTGCTATGCCGTGACCAGCGTGACTTGTCACGGTTGTCCCGTCCGGTCCCGCTTCGTCACAACATGTCCCGCCTGTGTCACACCCTGACCCGCCTTTTTGGTTCTCCCGCCAGCGCTGTTTCCTAATACGATTCCGCTCACGAATGTCTTCCAGAGACATTCGTGAGCGGTATTTGCCGTAATTCAAAATCCGCCAGCCGCCGTCAACAGCATCAACCCGCCGCCCCTCGTACTCTGGCGAGCGGGAGTACCTGTCCGGCTTCTGCAGGTTGATCAGTGCCCGCTCGCAATCCTCGATAGTGACGCCAGCTACATGCGCGAGTCCGGGAACCGAACCTTCGACAACTCCGTCTCTATCGGACAGGGCCAGGAGTGTTATCCAGACGATACGGGTTTTGTCATCCTCGCGCCAGATGGTGCTGGTTACGATAGAACCAAATAGTTTCGTGTAGCCAGTCATCTGTCGCGCCCCTTATACCGGTCTCCACAGCCGCCGCAGTGCGCCAAGTGGACACCGATCAGGCGGTCGTTATGCAGGATCTCATCCAGCGCGCCCACGTCCGAGCGGGTGAGTACCTGGGAGTTGACATGCTCGGCAAGTGACTGGCGGTAGGCGCGTAGACTTGCGACCAGAGCGCACAATTCGAGGTGGGTCGGTCGTATGGCCGGCACGGCGTTCATCGCGCCTCCGTCGCGCCGACGTGATCGCGTCGAGCAAATGCGACCAGGGCGGAGTAGGGGATCAGGACCCTCTTGCCGATTCGCCGGCAGGGTAGCTGTTTCGTCGCTATTAGGTTGTCGATGGTGCGCACGCAGAGGGACAGCAGGTTAGCCGCGTCACGTTTCGAGACCAGGAGCGGTTGCGTCTGCTGTGACTCCCATCCGCGGCGCGTCTTGCGCTGGTGAACTGTACGTGTCCATGCCCCAACTGTCGCAAAGGTGCGGCATGGAGCTAGGGACAGGTTTCACACTCTTCTTGAGCTGTTTTTTGTCCCCGCCTACCGGCTCTTGAGGCCCTCCAGGAAAGCTTTCTGGCAAGATTCCCAGAAGGAGTCCTGGAACGCGTCGGGCCGGGGCGGAGGGACAGGCTGGAACAGCTTCGGCCACCAACTCTTAAGTACTGGATTCTTGTTTGCACGCTGGAGGCGCTTCTTAATTGATGCTGGCGCCCAGGCGCATTCGTCCCACTGATTCGGGTGGGTGCCGGGGATTTCGGCAGCATTCAGCAGCGCAGCAATGCTCGCGTTGACGTTGCTGATTCCAGAGCGGCTCAGTTCGTTGGCCAGCCAGACGATAATCAAGTCAATCCGATCAATATGGGTGACCTTCGGCCACTGCTTATGGATGTGCAGCTCTGTCTTAATTTGTTTGTGTAGCGCGCCCAACATTCCGATCTGAACCACTCTGCGCTGTCCGGGAACCGGCTTCAGCAGGTCGATTGCATTCTTCAAACAGCGCGCGGCGGCAGTCAGACGCTCGTCAACCTTCCTAAACTCCTCGCGCAACTTGTCGATTTTGCCCAAGAACGGCGCGGCGTAGAGCAGCGTCCGCATCCGTTCCAGATCCACACCCTTGAGGGCAAGCTCCGCGAGAATGGTTTCGTCACTCGCCGCATCGAAGGATTTGCGCCATCTGGCGTACCTAGGCCTGGCCGGGATGCTTCGCTGCGACTTTCTCTTTTCCTTGCGCATCTCTGCGCAATCATACCCCTTGACAAAACTTGCTGGCAAGTATTATTGTGCTCGCATGGCGGTGAAGGTCACACCGGAATTGCGGAAGCTGATACGGAAGGAACTGGCCAGTGCGGGGGGTAAAGCCAGGGCCGAAAAGTACGATCACGCCACCCTGAGCAAGTGGGCTAAGCGTGGCGGTCGGCCCCGGAAAGACGCCCAGGCCCAAATCGAACAAAGCCAGAGCGCGTCGCCGCGCAGCAAGGAACGGCGTAAATGAGCCGCAGGAAGAGTACGAAGAAAATCCGTGGTGTTTTCGAGAAAGTCCCCGGTTCCGACATCTGGTGGATTCAATACTTCGATGCGGATGGCCGCAGACGCCGTGAGAAGGCGGGCAGCCGGGGTAACGCGATTGACCTGCTCACAAAACGCCGGAACGAAGTGTTGGTTGGGAAAAAGCTTCCCGAGAAGCTCCGAGCGCGGCAGGTGACATTGCGCGAAATCGCTAAAGCTGCTCTGGAATACTCGTTGGCTGAGAAAGCCAGCTATCGACAGGACAAGATTCGCATGGCTCCGATCTTAGAAAGGTTCGGAGCACGGGCCGCAGAGAGCATTAAGCCGGAGGAGCTTGAACATTGGCTCAACGATGAGGCCGAGGAGCGCGATTGGGCACCGGCCACTAAGAATAGGTATGTTGCCTTGCTGAAACTGACCTATCGCCTCGCGGAGAAGAACGGCAAAGTCAGATTCAATCCGGCCCGGCTGCTGCGGATGCACAAGGAGAATAATGCGCGGCTGCGTTTCTTGAATCAGTTCCCACCATTAAAGACGAAATTTGATTATCTGCAGGAGTGCTCAGATGAAGAATCCCGCCTGCGGGCGGTGATCGCCCGGAATTATCCCGAGCACTTGCCGGAGTTTGAGATCGCACTCAACAGCGGCATGAGACCCAGCGAGCAATACGGCCTGACGTGGGACCGTGTGGACTTGACGCGCAAAATCCTCACCATCCCCAAGAGCAAGAACGGTAGAACCCGGCACATCCCGCTGAACTCGGTGGCGGTAACCGCGTTCAAGACAGTGCGGCAGCGTTTGCTGGATGGCGGGGAGGCCGTATTTGTTAATATGAAGGGCGGGCCATTGCAGGGGTACAAGCACTGGTTTGAACCGGCGGTGAGTGAGGCGGGGATCAAGGACTTCACTTGGTACTGCCTGCGTCACACATTCGCCAGCCGGTTAGTGATGGCGGGCGTTGACCTGCGGACAGTGGCGGAACTGATGGGACATCAGCAGATTCAAATGACTATCCGCTACGCGCATCTGGCTCCGGCGCATACTCTGGCGGCGGTCGAGCGCCTAGTCGGTGATGTCCATCAAGCTCAGCCGGCCGGTGAGGCAGAGGCCGCACAGGAGACGCGAAGTGCCACCATAAGTGCCACCACTCCCAAAGAGGGCATTGGTACCGATGCCGCGATTCAAAAGTAAGTTACTTATAATGTGTATGTTATAGTCTTATCGGGCCCGTAGCTCAGCGGTTAGAGCAGTGGACTCATAATCCATTGGTCCCAGGTTCAAATCCTGGCGGGCCCACCAATTAATGAACGGTCCCTCGTTGCCGCTCGGGATTTCGCCTGCGGGCTCCCGCTCCGCTCACGCCCGCAAAACGGCTCAAGTTCAAATCCTGGCGGGTCCACCAACCGCGCCCCACGGTAAGTCTTCCCATTTGTCCGAACGCGGGCAAGCGCAACCTAATTGCCTGTTCCAACATCAACGATCCGTTGCTAGGGAAATGAGTCTGGAAGCATGCAGCCACCGCATCGTGGATGTCCAGAACGCACAATTAAAGCGAGGAACTCACAGGGATAATCTTCCGATAGCAACCATGACAAAAGGCTGTTGGTGCGCTGTTCCTGTCTCCTGGCGCAGATCACTTACGACCGCGGGACCACATCCAAAAAGCTGCCAATTAAGCCTCGTTCAATGGAAACTCAGGGCCCAGGATGACACAGCATTGCGCTGTTTTCAGCTGCGGATGCTATTTTCGCCTTGCAAAGCGGTTTGCCAGCAGTAAAATCGGGGAAATCTGACCGATTGCAGCTGTCCCTCTTCATCCATCACTCGAGCGAAACGGCTGGGAAATGAAGTATGGCGCGGAGGTTCGGCGAGCGCTCTGGATGGCGGAGCAATTCGTTCGCCTTCATGCTTGATCTGCAGGCTGCTTGAATCGCGACTGGGAGGCAGACCTTATGGGAGCAACGCTTGGTTCCACGCAGAGCCGGACCGATCAGTTCAATGCCGTCTTTGCCGGATTCCTCGGATGGACGCTGGATGCGTTTGATTTCTTCATCCTGGTAATGGTGATTACGGCGGTCGCCAAGGATTTTCACGTCACCGTTCCGGCAATCGCTCTGGCGCTGACGGGCAGCCTTATGACCCGGCCGATCGGCGCAATTCTGTTCGGCATCATGGCCGACCGCTACGGCCGCAAGCTGCCACTAATGCTGAACGTGGTCTTCTACGCCACCATGTCGGTCCTGTCGGGACTGGCGCCCAGTTACCGGGTTTTCATTATTCTGCGCCTGCTGTTTGGCATTGGTATGGGAGGCGAATGGGGCGTGGGCGCCTCGCTGACCATGGAATCGGTCCCCGTAAGGCTGAGAGGCTTCCTCTCCGGAGTCCTGCAGGGCGGCTATACCTTCGGCTTCCTGCTGGCGGCGCTGGCCTACTACCTGATCTTTCCGCACTGGGGATGGCGCATGATGTTCTTCGTCGGCGGCGTGCCGGCCCTGTTATCCCTGTTCATTCGCTACAAGGTGAAGGAGACGGAGGCCTGGCATCAGAATCGCACCGATTGGAAGAGCTACGGCAAGGCTATCGCCTCCAATTGGAAGCGCTTTCTGTACATGCTGCTGCTGCTGATGTTCATGAACTCCATGTCTCATGGCACCCAGGACATGTTTCCCACCTACCTGACTCGCCAGTTGCACTACGCGCCCAAGCTGGTCGCCATGATCACTATGCTTGCCACCCTGGGCAATGTCTGCGGTGCGCTCACCGGTGGCCGCCTCTCGGACCGCTGGGGACGCCGGCGGGTCATTATGACTGCCGTCACGCTGGCACTGTTCCTCATCCCGCTCTGGATGTGGGCACCGAACATTCCTACCATTATTATCGGCGCCTTCCTGATGCAGTTCATGGTTACCGGGGCTTGGGGGGTAATGCCGGCGCACATGAACGAGCTGTCGCCGCCTCAGTTACGCGGATTCTTCCCCGGTTTTGTCTACCAGATGGGCGTGCTGTGCGCTTCCAGCATCAGCTACATAGAAGCTCGCCTGGGAGAACATTTAAGCTATTCGCGAGCCATGAGCATGTCCATGGTTGTGGTGCTGGCCTGCTTGTGGCTAACCATTAAATTCGGCCCGGAAGCTAAGGGCGTGGCCTTCGTTAAGCCCAAGGAGCCATCTACCGGCGAACCAGAGCCTGTTCTTGGGCCCGCCCCGGCCGGAAAAAATGCACTCCGAAAGCGCGGGGTAGCGCCCAGCCCAGAGGGCTGAGGCTATTTCGGACGGCGGCTTTAGAGTGGCTGGGCGAGCGGCGGGAGGCCCACTGGCCGGGCCGCCACGCTTGCCAACCAGGTAATGCCGGTGGGACAATTCCGCCTCAGCACGAACTTGCCGGCCGACGGACTTTTTATGCGACTGCAACGAGTGAACTTAGCGATAAACCCTTCGCCGATCCGATTCATACTGCTGTGCCTGTTGGGGACCGCGGTAACGGCTTTGCTGGGGATGAGCCAAACGCGGCCGGCCTCGCTGGCGATTGGCCACCATGTTATTTCCCTTGGAGCGCCGGTTAATGAAGTAATCAGCGATTTGCAAAAAGAGTACACGGTTAGCGTTGGGGCTAACTCCCCCCTGCGCTTCTGGGTGGTTTCCAAGGGGAAGGACAAATTGCCGCTCGGCCGGATTTATGCCCAGGGCGATACGGTTGCCGGAATTGCCAGCTTAACGCTAGGGCGGGATTTTAACTCTGCACGAGAGATGTTTGACGCGCTGTTTGAAGCCTATTCCAAACGGGATGCGAACGAGCGCAACAGTTGTACGGTGAATACCTCGAAGGAAGGCTATTTATCCGGATTAGGCAAAGCAGGAATCCGTCTCGGTTGCGGTGAGCATCGAGTGTACCTGTTGCGCCACGAATTTCAAACCAATGACGCCAGAACGCTGGTTTCCTACCTGGTGATGGAAGAACTCGGGACAACCGAGTAAAACCGTTTCCTGTTCCCCGTTTCCCGCTGCATTCAAGAATCGAAGGAGCGGGGGCAAGTCGCCCAATCAAACAGCACGTCCCCCATCGGATTTGAGCTTGGCGGCCCCGCCGTGGGGGCTCTGAATGACAGGCGTTGGGGGACGTACAACTGGTTACGCCTGCGGATTGCGGTGGGCAGGTTGTTGCCGGCGTTGTTTTGTCGTCGCTCTGGTGCGCCTGTGATCTCTTCTTGACGCACAAATGGCAACCGCACATAGGGCCGAAATGCATAGGTTCCTCGCCCCGCGCCTCGATCGAATGGCAATTGCCCGAATCAGGTCGGGCGCGCGGCTCGGAATGACGGGTATTGGGGGGGAACGGGAAACGGATGTTAGTTACGGCGGTAATGCGTGGAGTGCTGGTTTGGATTTATGTGGCGCCGGAGAGTGCTAAGCTCCAAGTGCTAAGAGGGCGATGCCCGACGAAGAAGGATGCAACCGTATGAAAGCCGAACCATCGTCCAGCACTCGGGACCAGGAACGAAGGAAACAGCGGCGGTATCAGACAGTTCGGGGCGTGCAATGCTGGAAACAGGGCGAGCTGCAAAAACCTCTTTGGGGAACCTTGAAGGACGTTAGCGCCGGCGGGTGCTACATCGAAACCAAGTTCCCTTTCCCAGCGCAAACGACCCTGACCCTGTTGCTGACTCTGCAAGGTCTTCAGATCCGGGCGGAAGGGCAGGTCGTGTTCTCGCGGGAGCGCGAAGGAATGGGCATCTGCTTCAGCGGCCTCGCGCCGGAAGAGTCGCTGAAATTGGAGGCGGCACTCAGATATTTAGGGTCTCCTGCTCAGGGTACGACACACCAGCAGATAGCCATCAAGGCGGTTTCCGCGTCGGATCTGATCGTAAAGAGCTTGAACGAGTGGTTCACCACTCACCCCAGCCTGTCCAAGAGAGAATTCGAGCAACTGCTGCGGCAGAACCGATCCGCGGCTGCGGCGGGGCGCCGCTCTGTCGTTTGTCTGGATGGCGATTCGGATCAGGGCTGAGATCGCAAAGCAGTGGTCAGTGGCCAGTGGTCAGTGGCCAGCCGAACAGGGCCGCATCAGCCCTGCTTTTCCTGGTGACCACTGGCCACCGATCACTGCTGTTGACTTCTGCTCCAGCCATCGAAAACGCCAATGACCTCGGTTGGGCACAGTAAAAAAGCTGCCCGCCGTGGGGGGGCAGCTTTGGCCACAGTAGCCAAAAAAATCTATTTTGCGAGCTTCCGGCGGATTGCCCCCAGGCCGCCCAGAAGGCCGGCGCCTAGGAGGGCGAGACTAGCCGGTTCCGGGACAGACGAAGCGGCAGGGACCACAGAGACATCGTCCAAGTAATACCAATTGTTAACGGTATTACCGCCGAACTGAAGGTCCGTGCTAGTTGAAGTCGCCGTCTCTGCATACGTGTACTCGATGTAGCCCCCGCCTATACCACCCGTCACCGTCAGTAAATTGTTTCCGCCCCAGTTGGCAACAAATTGACCGGTAGTGGTAACGCCGTGACTTGCATCGAGCCAGAAGCTTATATCGTAGGTGGTTCCCGGCGTGGTGGGCAGGTTCTGATAAATATAGTCGTTCTCGCCAGACATTGCGCCGAAATCAGCCGCATAACTGCCCGAGTGCGGAAACGAGGTGGTCACACCGAAGTCGCTGCCCGGATTCGCTAAAATCGTTGTCCAACCTGTGAAATTTCCCGTCTCGAAACCACCGTTCACGACCAAATTCGAGCCAAACATCGTGCCGCAACAACAGGCAGCCAGTAAACAGACTCCAAGAATACCCAGGACTCTCTGCATCTCCGCGCCTCCAACCCGGTATAAAGAAACTTACCACCCGTCGCAGCCGAAGCCCTTTGTCGGCCTCTGTTTCGCCGGAAAAAGGGTGACGACTGGAGCGCAAAAAAGAATTACCGTCGGGTGCGAAGTGTGCACCCCGGGTGCCATGACTTATATCCTTTAGATGCAATCACGTAAAGGAATTCGCAGCGGTAAAAATGCAAAAGATTGCGGGGCTCATGGGAGAGAATTTGTCTCCTTGGCCACTGCGGCAGCCACCAAGAGACGCTAATCCGGGACGGTTTTGCCGCCGCCCTTCCTCCACTTCGGCTGCTTTATCCGTCGCGTCCTAGCTCCGCAGTCCAGACGATTTCCACGGCCTAAAGTGTTGGTCCCAATTGCCGAAGTAAAACTATGGGCTCTGTTGCGCGGGGTCAGCTGACTCGTTTTGCTCCCGGCCTGGGAGCCAACGGAAGCGGAGGCAAACGGCAAGCGGGCCTCTCGAGTGGGGGTGAGGGATGGATAATACCGTTCAGCAATTGATTACCGCGGCCAAAAAGATCAGCGCGGAACTGCGCACCATCGCACAGGGTTTTGCGTCCCTGCACGTGGATCTGCAAGAGAACACGCACGCCATATTTCAGGCGCGGGAAGCCAGCGATGAGCACGCCAAAAACCCTCCGGTCTTGCGGGCCGAGCTGCAAGTTCCGGAAGCGGTAATCCACGAGGCCCGCGCCGCCTATGCCGAAGCGCATACCAACAACGCCGGAGCCCTGGAAAAATTTAAGACTAAGGCCGGCATACTGGCGACGGCGGCGATCGTGGTATATGTCTTCCTTTCCATCCTCCAGTTGTCGGCTCTCCATAAAGTCTCCAGCGTTCTGGAAAAAGCGGCGATGGCCGGCAATCAGTACGCCGGCGCCAGCGCTTTGAATACCCTGACGGAGCAACTGCACCGGGATCAAAGAGCTTGGGTCAGCGTGGGCGACGTTCGCGGCGTGCCGGCGGCGGGATCGGTTTGGGACGTGGTAGCCACCTTCCGTAACAGCGGCAGGAGCTTCGCCAAGAACCTGAAAGGGGCTACGGCGGCGGATCTAGTGGCCAGAAACGCTCACCCGAATTTCGCTTATGAGAAAGTCAGGAAATTCAACAGCAACCTGATTTCCCCCAATGCGGATTACCACCTGCGGCTGGCAGCCACCAGAATTAAGGGAAGCGGCAGAGCGTTCCCCCTGACTGAGCAACAATTGGACTCGCTCAATAAAGGCAATCTCCGGCTGTACACGCACGGGCAGGCTACGTATGACGACGTTTTCGGGCGCCATCATTGGCTGACGTTTTGTTATTTCTGGGTTCCGGAGACGCGCGCCTTCAGCCCGTGCACCGAACACAACGACACCGATAACGACTAGCCCGCCATTTCGGGACGGGACACTGGCACGGAACAACCTACCACAGAGACACAGAGACGAGTGGCATCGGGTGATCGGGCGATCGGGTGATCGGGTGATCGGAAAACAGCAAGGCACGTGTTGCAGATGATCCGATCACCGGGTCACGCGATCATTCGATGACATCTGGGCGTGGTGATGATACCCATTCTTCTCATCACCGCAGTCATTGCCATCCCCAATCTAATGCGGGCACGCACGGCAGCGAACGAAGCCGGCGCGGTCGGGATGGCCAGAACCATTGCGAACGCCCAGGCCGCCTACGCATCAACCTATCCGCAAAATGGCTATGCCTGCCGCCTGTCCGACGGTTGATGACGGTGGGGCAGCAGTGCGCCTGCGATCTCTTCGTCACTCACAAAGGGCAATGGCACACAGGGCCGAAATACAGGGGTTCTTCGCCACGCGCCCGGACGGAGTTGCAACGGTTCAAGCGGTTGCGGGCGCGCGGCTTCAGAATGACAGACGTGGAGGGTAGGGATTTGCCGCTTCCGATTAATCCCCTACCTGCCGCGATCATTCGCTCCGCTCATGCACAATAAGGGTGGGAGCCCTCAGCTTTGACAGAAAAGTAAGTGCCGTTGAGCGCGGACGCCCTTATTGAGGGCAGGCTCAGGAGGTCTGGCAATTTGCATTTAGGTGTTATATGCTTCGCTGCGCCTAAGTGGGGTTCGAGTCTGCCGAGGAGAAGGAGGTGCTCCGTGAGCAAGTCTACCGTAACGGCCAACGAGGTTTTCAGCTTTCTCACTCCCGACGAAATCAAGACGATCAGCGAGGCCGCCGCGACAGGAGAATACAAAGCCGGCCAGATTGTTTACCACAAAGGGCTACGAGCCGATCGGGTCTATGTGCTGGTGGAGGGGCAGGTCGCCCTTCGGGTCCCCAGCAAACATGGTCTCGACATCATGGTCGATCAACTAGGCCCGGGCAGCATGTTCGGAGCCAGCGCCATTATGGGACGAGACTACACGGTCACGGCCCAGTGTTTGACCAACTGCAAAATCCTTAACATTGATATCGCCGCCTGGCGGCGCATCATGAACGACAATCTGCCCATGGCCTTCGCCATTGAGAAGCACATCGCCGAGTTGTACTACCAGCGATACATTGACGCTATGCAAAAGCTGGAAGCGATTGTGAAGGCAATGCCGCTGCAGGAGACCACGATCTGAATGAGCTAGCAGTTCTCGGTTTTCAGTTTTCAGCAGCCCGTTCTTGCGCTGAGGATTGAGAACCGAGAATCAGGAATCTGGTGTCGTAAAATCCGGGTCCCGGAGCGGGGATTATTCATCGGCATCAAACGTAGCCATTTGCGGGTGACGAAGAGATCGCAGGGGGGCGCGCTTCGCGGGGGCGCGAGTCGCATGCGTTTGCACGGGCCGCGCTTGACCGCAACTTTGTTTTTTTGATACCTTCCGGCAGCCTCTTTCCAGCAGTCGGGGTGGGGAGAAGCCACAGCACCTGTTTGCCATACCTGCCAATTCTTCTGATATTTTGATGGAGAGAATGGAACCGGCCGAGACGACAGCGGGTCAAGCTGCGATAGGCGCCAATGCCGGGCCGACCACCCCGCTCCTGGAACTCGAGGGTATCAGTAAACGCTTCCCCGGAGTGCGCGCCCTGGAGGGTGTCTCCCTGGAGATAAGGGCCGGCGAGGTGCACATTGTCGTCGGCGAAAACGGGGCGGGCAAATCGACGCTCATGAAAATCCTCTACGGCGCGCATCACGCCGATGAGGGTACGATTCGCTTCCAGGACCGGCCGGTCGCCATTGCCAGTCCCGCCGATGCGCGGCGGCTGGGCATCGCCGTAATCTTCCAGGAATTCTCGCTGGTGCCGTTTCTGAGCGCGGCGGAGAACATTTTTCTCGGGCGCGAGTTCCGCGGGCCCATCCCGGGCACTGTCGACCGCCGACGTGCGATCCGCGAGGCGCGGACGCTGCTCAGCAGCCTGGGTTTCGACCTCGATCCCACGATCCCAGTGCACCGGCTGGGAGTGGCGGAGCAGCAACTGGTGGAGATCGCCAAGGCCCTCTCCCAGAAGGCACGCATTCTGGTAATGGACGAACCCACAGCGGCGCTTTCCGAGCGCGAGTGCGCCCACCTGTTCCGCATCGTGCGCCGGCTCCGAGACGAGGGGGTGGCGATCGTCTACATTACCCACCGTTTGATGGAAGTCATGGTGCTCGGCGATCGTATCACCGTGCTGCGCGACGGCCGCAAGGTCGCGGAACTCACGCCGAAAGAAACCACGCCGGACGATCTGGTGCGCCTGATGGTGGGGCGGCCGGTGAAAGCGGCGTTCGAGCGCCGGGCGCGCTTCCAACCGGGCGAGGTGGCGCTCGAAATCCGCAACCTGCGGGCGCCGAGCGGGCTGGAAGACATTAACCTCACGGTTCATGCGCGGGAAATTGTTGGTCTGGCGGGGCTGGTGGGGGCGGGACGCACGGAATTGGCGCGCGCGATCTTCGGCGCCGATCCCATAAGCGCAGGCGAGGTGCGCGTATTTGGCCGCCCGGCCAAAGAGACGCCCAGCGAATGCGTGCGGCAAGGCATCGCGCTGATTCCCGAGAAGCGCAAGGAAGAAGGGCTGGCGCTAATCCGCTCGGTGCAGGACAACCTGCTGATGTCGGCCCTATGGCGCCTGTTTCCCCGAGGCTGGCTGCGTCCGCGAACGGCGCAGGGGGCCGCGCGCGATATGGTCGATCGCCTGCGGGTGGCCACCCCCTCCCTGGCGCGGCCGGTGCGCGTGCTCTCGGGTGGCACGCAGCAGAAGGTCGTGGTGGGGAAGTGGCTGTCCGCGGGCTGCCGCCTTTTTCTTTTCGACGAACCCACGCGCGGCATCGACGTCGGCGCTAAAGCGGAAATCTTCCGGCTGATCGAAGACTTGGCCGAGCGAGGGGCCGCCGTTCTGCTGATCAGTTCGGAATTCTCCGAGATCGTCCAGGTTGCCGATCGCACCTATGTAATGTACGACGGGCGAATCACCGGCCACCTGACGGCGGCCGAGCTTTCCGAAGAAGCTTTACTACGCCTGGCGGTGAGTCATGAGTGAAGCGGCAGCCAGAACGGAGCGTCTCAGCATGGCCGGCCGCCTGGCGACGGCGCCGGGCGTTCTCTTCGTCATGTTCTTGCTGGTGGTGTTGTTCGCCGTGTTGCGGCCTGTTTTCCTCAGCCTGCCCAACCTGATCGACATCGGACTGCAATCGGCGATCCTGCTGATCATTGCCATTCCGCAGACCATGATTATCTTGAGCGAGGGAATCGATATTTCCTCCGGGGCGGTGCTCAGCCTGTGCGGCGTGGTGCTGGCGATGGTGCTGGTGGCGGGCGGGTCGGTCCATCTGGCGTTCCTGGCTGCGCTGGCCACTGCGGTGGGCTTTGGGGCGTTCAACGGCGCGCTGATTTGCCTAGTCGGCATGCCCGCCTTTGTGGTGACCTTGGGGAGTCTAGGCATGGCGGAAGGCATTGCCGAAATTCTCACCGATGGCAACGTCGTGGTCGGCCTGCCGGATGGGTTTGAGGCATTTTATGCAGCCAAGCCATTAGGCGTGCCGGTGCCGATCCTGATTGCGGCGCTGGTCTATCTGGTGGCCCACGTTATCCTCTATCACACCCGCTTCGGCACCTACGTGTTTGCCATCGGGGGCAATCGCGAAGCGCTGGTGCTTTCGGGGGTGCCGGCGCGCTGGTACCATCTGGGCATTTACGCGCTCGGGGGAGGGTTCATCGCGATTGCGTCGCTGCTGCTGACGGCGCGCATGAACTCGGGCCATCCTACCGTCGCCATCGGGATGGAATTCGATGCCATTGCGGCGGTGGCGCTGGGTGGCACCTCCTTCGAGCGTGGCCAGGGATGGCTGTTAGGTACGTTGCTGGGAGTGCTTGCCATCGGGATCTTACGCAACGGACTGGACCTGCTGATGGTGCCTTCCTCACTGCAGGGCGTATCGGTGGGCGTTCTGGTTATCGTGACAATGCTGATCGACCGCCGGGGAGAGCGGGTCTGATGAGTGCAAGCGGCAGCGCGCCAAGGCGGATGGTGAGCGGGCCTACGTGGGGTCCCGATGTGCTTCATGCGTTCTATCGTCTGGCGGCAGTGCTGCTGCTCGGCTTCGTGCTTTCGTTTCTCTCCCCGGCGTTCCTGTCGTGGGGAAATATCCTGAATGTGTTGCGTCAGGCGAGCCTGCTGTTCCTGATTGCCTCCGGGCTGACACTGGTCATCCTGACTGCCGGGTTGGATCTCTCGGTGGGCGCCAATCTCGGTCTCTCGGCAGGGGTGGCGGCCGCGGTGATGCAGGCCAGCGGTTCGGCGCTGCTGGGCAGCTTCACGGCGCTCGGTTGTGGCGGGGCGATTGGGTTGGCCAACGGAATCATGGTCGCAAGACTGCGTATCCCGTCCTTTATCGCCACCTACGGCATGCTGTGGGTGTCCAGCGGAATCACCTATTACTTCATGGGGGGCGGCGCCATTTACGGCTTTCCCGCCGGCTTCCGGGCTCTCGGTACGGGCTATCTTTTCCGGGTGCCGATACCGATTTATGTCATGGTGGCCTTCCTGGCCGCCGGCACGCTGATCACCCACCGCACGACCTTCGGCCAGGACATCTTTGCCATCGGCGCGAATGCGGTGGCGGCACGGCTTTCCGGTATCCCGGTGCGGAGCCGCCTGGTTGCGGTTTATGCCATCAGCGGCGTCATGGCCGGTTTTGCCGCGATTATCTACCTGGCGCGGGTCGACTCGGCGGAGGCAGGCATTGGCGAACCGCTGCTGCTGCCCGCAGTAGCGGCGGTGCTGATCGGCGGCACTTCACTGTTCGGCGGCATCGGCGGACTGTTTGGCACCATGACCGGCGCTCTTCTGCTGACGCTGGTGCTGAACGGCATGAACCTGCTGACCATCAACGCCAACTGGCAACCGTTTGCTACCGGAGTAATCGTGCTCCTGGCCTTGCTGATCGATACCCTAACCCGCCGCCACTCGGAGCGTAGGGCCTGAGTGCCGGCATCCGCTACAATGACCGGTGGGTGACAATCTTCATAACCTTCGCACTGGAAACGGCATGATACCGGGCCGCTGTCTTTCCGGCCCTAAGATCCACTGAATCTCCTAAGGAGGAAGCATGCGTAAGATTTCCCGGGTTGCCCTTGCCGTCATGGCGATGCTTGCCTTTGCGGCTACCGCGGCGTATGCCGAAGGTGAAAAGATCGCCGTCTTCACCAAGAACCTCACCAATCCATTTTTCGAAGCCTTCCGCGTCGGCGCGAACACGGCGGGCAAAGAGCTTAAACTGAATATCGTGCAGTACACGCCCACCAAGCCGGATAACATTGGCGAGCAGATGAGTGAAGTGGAGAACGCGATCATCTCCAAGCCGAATGCCATGGTGTTCATCCCGGTAGACATGAAGGCGATGGGCCCGGCGGTGGCGAAGGTCAACGCGGCCAAGATTCCGGTCGTGAATGCGGTCGACCGGAGCGCCACCGGTGATTTTGTGACCTTCGTGGGCTTCGATGACCATATCCTTGCCCATGTGACCGGCGTGACCCTGCTCAAAGCCATGGGCGGCAAGGGCAACGTAGTGATTCTGGAAGGCACCCGGGGCTCGGAAACCAGCCAACAGCGGGTGGCGGGATTCAGCCAGGCATTGAAAGAGTTTCCCAATGTGAAGCTGCTGGCCTCTCAACCGGCCAACTATCAGCGCCTGCAAGGGCTCCAGGTGATGGAAAATCTGCTGCAGAGCTACCCGCAGATCGACGGCGTACTGGCCGCCAACGATGCCATGGCGCTGGGCGCGCTGGAGGCACTCAGTGGCGCTCATCGCAAGGCCCTGGTGGTAGGCATCAACGCAACACCCGAGGCGATCGATGCCATTAAAAAGGGGAACATGTTGGCCTCGGGCGACTTCGATGGTTTCAAGATGGCGTGTTTGGCCACCATGGCCGCCATCCGGTCGCTGCACCACGAACCCGTCCCGAAAGAAATCACCATGCCGGCGATCGTCGTCGATAAGAGCAATTATCAGCCGTGGGACAAACCTTTCAACCAGCGCTCCTGCCCGAAGTGGAGCGACTACGTGCATTGAAGATTTTTAACATCTGCCACAGAGACACAGAGACACAAAGGGGATCTGGGGTTGGGGATTGGGATTTCGGATTTCAAACCCAATACGCAGTCCGGGCCACCAGAAAGTCTGTCCATGGGTTGAAATCCCAAATCCTAAATCCCCAATCCCAAATTCTTCTCTGGCGCTGAAAAAACTTCAGATCCGAGCAGATTTGGTTAGGAGATAAGACCGTGAAATACAACCGACCACACGCGCGCGCGGCTTGGGGAACGATGGGGACCGACTGGGAGACCAATGTCGATTTCGTTCGCCTGCGCCGCCAGCGGCTGGAAAGAACAGAAGCCGCAGTGAAGGCGAGGGGACTGGGAGCGGTCCTCACCTTCGAGATGGACAATGTCCGCTACATTACCGGCACACACATCGGAGAGTGGAGCCGGGACAAGATGAACCGGTATGCCATTTGCCCCCGGGAAGGCAAACCGTACCTGTTCGATCCCGCTCCGCCCGCCAAGCGAATCAGCAGCCCGTGGATTGAGGAGCGGATGGAGGCGCCGATCAGCAACATGCTGGGGGCGATTCCGCCGGAATTGAATGTCCAGCAGAGTTTCGCCAAGCAGATCCGCAGAGTACTCACCGACTATGGCGTCGAAAAGCAGCCGCTCGGTGTCGACTTCATGGAAATCACCATGCTGCGAGCCCTGGAACGGGAGGGCATCGAGGTGGTCGACGGCCAGCAGGCCATGCTCGACGCCCGGGAAATCAAGACCTGCGATGAGATTGAGTTACTGAGGAAGTCAGCGGCCATGGTGGACGCCACCTACGTCGACATCGCCAAGGCCATCCGCCCCGGGGTGCGGGAGAATGAACTGGTGGCGATTGCCAACTATCAGCTCTATAAATTCGGCTCAGAAAGAGTGCAGTGCGTAAATTCCGTCTCCGGCGCCCGCGGAAAACCGCATTCGCATACCCTTTCCGACCGGATTATCCAGCCGGGCGACATTGTCTATCTGGATATCATGCATGCCTACATGGGCTATCAGACCTGCTATTACCGAACGTTCGTCTGCGGGCAACCGAACCGCTGCCAGGTCGAGGCCTATGAAGTCGCGTCCAAGTGGCTTTCCGACGCCATTGACATGATCCGGCCGGGAATTACTACCGGCGAGGTGTGCCAGATATGGCCCAAGGCGGAACAGTTCGGCTATCGCAATGAGGACGAGGCGTACCTGTTGCAGTACGGTCACGGGATAGGCCTCGGGCTTTGGGAGCGGCCTATCTTTTCGCGGCGTTTCTCGCTCGATCACCCCGCCGAGATCAAGGAGGGCATGGTGTTCGCGCTGGAAACCTGGTGCGGCGCGGCGGACGGCTCCGGCGCAGCGCGCATCGAAGAGGAGGTTGTGGTTACCAAGGACGGCTGCGAGATCATCACCAATTTTCCCAGCGACCACCTGATCTCCTGCGGCTTGCCGGGGTGCGATGTTTTCTGAAAACTCTTTTCGCCGCAGGCGCACGCGGGTTGACGCCGAGCCGCAGAGCCAAGGGCTTCCGGGCAGCGTTACTCCGCGGGCATCTGCGGCTACTCGGGTTTAGGGGACAAGCCGTCCCAGACTTCCACCTTTTCCGGCTTGAGCTCGATTCCCGAGCAGTGCGCCGGAAATTCCAGCAGGGTGGCGAAATCCTTTCCCAAGTAGTCCCCACCCTGGAACGGGCCGCTATCCCCTGGCGCGGCGCTCTTGCGGGTCATCAGGTGGAACAGCGTTCTCCCCGCCTTTTCCTTGGCAACACGGGAGGATCACGCAGAACACGGTTCCTCGTCCGGGCCGGCTGCGAACCCGGATGGCGCCCTCGTGTTTTTGCACCAGCTCCTTAGTCACCCAAAGTCCCAGGCCGGTACCCACCGTTTCCTTGGTGGTAAAGAAGGGTTCGAACACTCTGGACAGACGCTCAGAGGGTATGCCGGCGCCCGTATCGGCAATGGTCAGGCGCACGAAGCGGGATCCGGCTTTGGTGAAAGGCGCAATGCGAAGATAGATTTTGCCGCGACCAACCAGGGCATCGATGCTGTTCGAGAGCAGGTTCGTTACAATCTGGCGGATCTCGCCGCTGACTCCAGAGATGGGCTCTATCTCGGCATACCGCTTTTCGACCCCGATGCCGGCAGACTCCAGCTTGGGACTGAAAAGACTCAGCACACCGTCGACGGCTTCACGCAAGTCGAAACAGGAAGGCGTAGTCCTCTCGCGATAGAAACCCAGGGTTCGCTTGGTCAGCTCCGTTGCCCTTTCCAATTCCTGCGCGGCGATCTGCAGGTTGTTTCTGGCCTGCGCGGAAAGCGAGGGATCGGAATTGGCCAAGTACACGGCGTAAGTCACCGCCGCCAGGGGGTTGTTGATCTCGTGCGCCACGGTGGCCGCCATGCGGCCGGCCGAGGCGAGTTTCTCGCTGCGAATGAGCGCCTGTTCCGCCTGCTTGCGCTCCGTGGTATCCATGGCGATACCGACAAAGCGCAGCGGGGAACCGCTGGCATCGCAGATGGGACGCGCGCGCAGCGTCACCCACCGGAAATTGCCTTCCGGCAGCAGAATCCGGTGTTCCAAATTCAGTTCGGTGGCTTGTTGGGCAGCGTGGTCCAGCGCGCGTTGCACCAAGTCGCGATCCAGCTCGTAGATGGCGGCGGACCACTTCTGGTAGGAAGGCTCACCCTGTTGGGGGTCCAAGCCGTAGAGCCTCCACACTTCGTCCGACCAGGCGTATCGGTTGTTCTGCAGATCCCACTCCCAGGTGCCGGAGTTGGCGGCGTCCAATGCCAGCCGCAGGCGCGCCTCGTTGGCGCGCAGAATCTCGACTATGCGGTCCAGTTCCGCCGCATGCGCCCGAGCCTCAGCGTCACTACGTTCGAGTTCCGCGTTGAAGCGTTGCAATTCTTCCGCTTGGCGGCGAACCGCGGCAGCCCGTTCGCGCTCCGCGGCGCGCTGGCGCAACAACTGCGACGCCCGGGCCAGTGATTCGCCCACCTCATGCGTTTCTTGCAAATCGAGGTGGCCGAGGGAGATAGACTCGCCGCGGCCCAGCGCCAGGGCGGGAGCAATGAGCGCCTGAATCGACCGGGCGATACTTCGGCCCATGAGCAATGCCAGCGCCACTCCGACGATCGACAGGAGAGCTGCGCCCAGCACGGCCCACCGCAGCCATCGCCAAATCTCGGCTCGCACCTGCGCGCGCGGCACGCCAATCACCACCGCCCAGCCGGACGCCGCCGAACGGCTGAAGCTGGCAAACACCGGGATATTTTCCAGATTGCGAATCTCAGCCGTCCCTTCCGGCGCCTTGACCAGGTATTGCAGCAAACCTTGTCCGGTGGCCCGACCGACAAGCTGTTCCGAAAAACGCGTTCGGGCAACTACCACGTAGTTGCCGTCGATTATGGTTCCCACCCATTCCGGAGGGAGGTGCTGCTGCGAAAGCACGATGGCAAAGTGATCGGTGGGCGTGGTCAGGGCCAGGTCATAGACGACTCGGCCATTGCGAAAGACCGGCACGTCCACGCTGATCAGGGGACGTCCGGTAACCGCTCCCTTGAACATGTTGGTGATGCTCGGCCGGCCGGTCTGGTAGACCCGGCGAACGGTATCGGGAACGTTCCGTTTCGGCAACGGGACGCCGGCAGGTTGGAAGCTATTGACGAGCTGCTGGCCGGTCTTGTCGGCCAGAATAATATCGGCGCCGGGATACTGTTTCAGAACGGCCCGCGCCTGGCTGTGAAAGGCGGCGAAATCGCCCGCCGTGAGCGAGGGCGAGGTGGCGAGCGCTTCCAAGGTCGCCTGAATGCTGGCCAGTTCCCGGTCGACCACAAGAGAGAGCGCTCGAGCCGTGTCCAGCATATGGCTCTCTATGGTCGACCGCCGGTCTTCGTAGTTGTAGGAAACGAGCAGGCCGACGGCCAGCCATACCGGCAACACACAAGTAATAACTAGGCAAGCCAGCCGGTAGCGGATCGTCACCCGGCGCCGCGCCCCGGCCGGTGCTTCCTCCGGAAGGCCAGCAGCACGGGAAGGGGCGACATCGGAGGCGGTGGCCGCGCTTTTGTCAAGCATGCGGCCCGGTTCGCTTTCCTGCTTGGGTTCGAAACTATCTGCTGACACAGGCTCGCAGCCTTTGGATTGGAGAATTGTCGCCCGCTGCCCGGTGCCCCTGGTGCGCCCGATGGCAGCCCTGGCCGCAATAGCGGCGCGGAACATCTGCCGTTTTAACGTTTACGGGCGCCGGCAAAAGAAACTCCCTCATGCACCGACCAGGCGGAAATACCCAAAATCCTCACCCCTGCCGCATCCAGCAACAAGGGCCCCCTCACCCGCTTCTATAGTACCGCAGGGAAACAGCGATCCTCCAACCGGGGTTGCGGAGAACGACGTCTTTTCGCATTGACGAAAAAAAGCGACAGATTTCCCCAATTACGCCTCGTACAGTTCCCGTCCGCTGAAGCTACGCTGCAAGGCCAGATAGGCCTGGCGAGTCATGGCGGGCTTGCTCGTGGCGACGATTTCGCGGCCCGCCTGCGCACCGTCGGCAAGCAGATCGACGGCCATGGCCGCCAGCAACTTGGCGGTGGTTACGTAAGCCAGTGCCGGGTCGGCGACGTGGTAATCGGCACCGTGTCCGGTGCCCCGCGTTCCGCCAACATAAGGATGGATGGTGGGCATGACTTGCGACAGATCTCCCATATCCGTCGAGCCGGTGCGATGCGGGATTACACAGTAGTTTTCTTCTCCTACCAATCCCACGGCCGTGGGCCGGAACTGTTCCACCATCATGGGATCGCAGGTCATGGGCATATATCCGGGCCAAGTCTCAATTTCAACCTTCGCTCCCAGGGCGAGGGCGCCGGCGCGCAAAGCGCGGTCCACCTTGCGGGCGGCGTCAACGATCGCCTCGACAGTTTTGCCGCGCACATAGGTCTCCAGGCGCACGTCGGCCGGGATTACATTCACCTGGGAGCCGCCATGCGTAATGATCGGGTGAACACGAATGGCGTCTTCATCGCGAAAGGTTTCGCGCAGGGCATTGATAGCGGCCAAACCAATCTGCGCCGCATAGAGCGCATTGATGCCTTCATGAGGTACGCCGCCGGCGTGGGCGGCACGGCCGATGTAGCGGGCGGTCTTGGCGATGAAACCGTTATTGGAGACGGGAACGGCGGCCTTGCCTTCATCGGGCCGGGAAGTCATGTGGATCATCATGGCCAGATCGATATCGTCAAAATGGCCCAGGCGAAGCAGCTCCGGCTTGCCCCCCAGAAATTCCAGCCGGCCGGCCCGCGCCTGCGCCACACGCCAGGCAAGGTCCACAAATTCCTCGGCCGGGACCGCAAACAGCACCACGCGTCCCGCCAGGCGCTCCATGGCTTGGGATTCGACCAGGCCCATAGCTGCGCCCAAAAGCCCGGCAATCTGAGCATTGTGGCCACAGGCATGTGCCGCCCCGGTTGCCGGATCGGCCTCGGGGTGGCCGGTAACCACCAACGCATCTAACTCGCCCAGCAACGCCAGGGTGGGACCGCTGCCCGCATGTCCCGAAAGCTCAGCGCGGACTCCGGTAAGGGCAAGGCCAGTGCGCGGGGCCAAGCCAAGCTTGCCGAGCGTTTCTTCCACCAGGCGTGCAGTCTTCACCTCTTTGAACCCAAGTTCAGGATGGCGGCGAATGCGTTCGCCAATGCCGATAATCTCCTCTTGCCGGCGGTCAATGGCCGCAAAGACACCTTGCTTTAACTCGTCCTTGGTCATCTGCTTCTTCTCCGATTGGCAGCGCTGGTCCGTTAGGTTCTTATTTATGCATCAGGAATTGAGCAATGAAGGCGGCGAAGAGAAACGTCCCAGAGCTCGCCAGCAATGAGGTCACGATAATGCGCCATCCCAGCCGCCGGAACGCCGGGATGTCCTTCGCGATGGAGAGTCCGGCGTAAGCCAGAATAGGCGTAGTAAGCGCCATGAAATTTACCTTTCCCGTCACTGCCGCGATAGGGGCAGCCCAGGGCCCAAGCGGCGCGGTTGCCAGCATGCCCACTGCCGCCACCCAGCAGACGACAGGCACCTTGACGGGGGAGAAATGGGCCAGGATATCGCTGATCAGGGCCACCAATGCGATTCCGAGGATGCCCACCAGCGCACTGGAAGGAACCGTGTGATAGGTGATCCAGTTGCCTCCCAGCAAGGTCGCCGCACCCGTTACCACGATGGCGGTGATCTTAAGAGTCCAGGTAATGGATACAGGAGCAGGAGAGGCGGTGGCGAACAGCGCTGCTGCGCCTGCGGGCCCATCCACCGAGAGCGCGCCTCGCGTGCGCTTGGGGGAGAGAACCGGTTCGAGCCAGGCGTAGACGACATTCGCAAAAGGCAGGGAGACGAACAGCGTGACATACGTCCCCAGCGTGGTGGTGATCAGGTTGCTGGCGGCGGCGAAGGCGGCAACATCCTTGGCAATTTCGGCTGGCTGCCCCGCAGCAATAGCGCCCGCAGCGGCGGACATCATACTTGCCGAACCGACCCCGGCGCCCATGGCCAGCGCAACGGGATGCAGGATCCCCAGGCCCCGGATCACGCTTGCCAGCAGCGCAATGTAGATGGCGCCGATCACCGTCCCGGTGACGTATTCCGCCAGCACACCCCGGCCCTCAGGTGAGCTGAGGCCATACTTTTCCGCAATGATTGCCAGGCTGGCCTCACGTCCGATGGAGAAAGTCGCGCCAACCGCTTCCCGCTTGACCCCAATCAGCAAGGCAATGGGAAGGGCAAACAACACCGTACCAAAAAAATGCCCAACCTCTTGGAACGCCAAAGCCCATCCCGACTGAATCAACTTAGGCAGTGAAGTGCCCACTACCAGCGCCAGTTTCGCCACCAGCAGCAGGACCGATACCTGCACCAGGGCCGAGGCCCGGCGTTGCAGGGTATCGTCGAGGCGCACGGACGCGGGCAGGCGCGGGCTGGCGATGCTGATGACCGCGCCCGCCAGCAAGGCGTAGAGCATCGGAAACAACACAATATTCCCGACGCCAATCGAGAAACTGACATTGCCCACCGCTTCCGTGGCGAAGACGATGGCAAAAACCCAAACGTGTAAACGAAGATCGCTAACGGCTCTGCCTGGGGCCGCCGTCGATACCGCAGCCTGACCGCCCATGTTTCCTCTCCCTGAACAACCGGTCTAGCGAAGGATGTGTTTTGGCTTCGAGAGACTGTACAGAAACAAAGGCGGAGAAGCAATCCAAAAATCCAGCCGCTATACTGCCTCATATGCTCCCGGTCTGGATCTTTGCCGTCTCCGGCATTGCGGCGTTTTTGAGTTCCATGTCAGGCGGAGGCTCGTCGGTAATTGCCCTGCCTATCTTCCTGTCTCTCGGGATATCGTTCCCCCTGGCAACGGTTATTACGAAAGTGGCCGGGATATTCTGGCTGCTGCCTTCCGCCTACAACTATCTCAAGGGCCGGCGCATCGACTGGCGTTTCCTGCTTTCCTTCGCTCTGGTCGGGCTGGTCGGCGTATACCTCGGCGTACTGCTGGTGCTGCACCTGAACCAAAGAATTCTGAAGATGGGAGTGGGTTTTTTTATTACGGTCCTGGTGATCTACATTGCGTGCAAGAAGGACGCAGGCATCAGGACTGCTGCCATCGCTTCCCGCAGCCGCGAGCCTCTGGCCTACGGCATAGCGCTGCCGATGGGGATCTATGAAGGGGTGCTGGGGTCGGGCAATGGGATTGCCTTTAGCGCGGTCTCGTTTTATGCGAAAGGGTTCGATTTCATGTCGGCGCTTGGCTATTACTTCACCATCTCTTTCGTCTGGTCGATTTTCGGCTCTCTCGTCCTGATCCACCGGGGGTACTTCAGCCCGGCGCTTATGGTTCCAGCCATCCTTGGTTCCGTGCCCGGCGCGTATATCGGATCCAGATATGCGCGGTACAAGGGAAACAGCTTTATCCGGATCGTCTTCCTGGTGATCGGGGGATTTCTGGGTTTGAAGCTGATTCTGGGATTTTGAGAAAACCTGCTAACCACAGAGACACCGAAAACACAGAGGAAAACCAACCACATCCTCACATGTCGGTACGTTTTTCTTTTCTGTGGCTCAGGTACCAGCAGGGACTATAGCCAAGGTGGGGAAACAAGGAGTGAACGCACGTCTGGTTCTCCGCACCGCCGTAGTCGTATTCGGTTTTGCCGCCTTTTTCGTGGATGGCATAAAGGTTCTCGATCTGGACCGTGCCGAAAGGGTTGCGTTGGGCGAGAATCCGGAGCTCGAGTACGGCATAGTCCGCGATGTAGGCGGCCGGGAGCAACACGCAAAGGGAAATAATCCCGACGCGGAGAATACGCTTGATTCTTCTGCCATCCGCCCAGCGGAAACCGTCAGCGCTCTTCGGCGGAACCGACCCGCGGGTTCGGTCAACAATATCGGAAACCTGCTCGTAGAATTTGCGATCTGGCGTCATGAGTAATCCTGCCGTCCGGCAGAGGGCCTTGTCATCCCGAGCACAGGAAGTGTGAAAAAACCTCTCACCCCAGAGGACGCAAAGGACGCGGAGGTACACAGAGGAAAAGAGGACGATGAAAACAAGGAATAAGGAATATAGATTCTCTCCGCGTCCTCTGCGTACTCCGTGGTGAAGAGGTCTTCTATTTTTCACACCTGCGCAGCGAGGGATCTGCGGTTCGTAGTCGTGGGAGTACAGAAAAACTGCAGGTCGCTCGCTACCGTTCGGGATGACAAAAGAAAGCCTACGGGTGCATTTTACGCCAAAGACGTTTCCCCCTGGTTGCTCGTAAGCCGGGCGCATTTCAGCAACTCAGGTTGCCGGAAACTCATCTGTTTAAGTATGCGCAAGTTTGACACGTTGTCGGAACGCGAGATTCTCGCCCTGGCTATCTCCCTGGAAGAGGAAGATGAGCGCATTTATGCCGATTTGGCGGAAGGGCTGCGGGAAAATTTTCCCGGTTCGGCGGCAATTTTCGACGGCATGCGTAAGGAAGAATCCGGCCATCGCCGGCGTCTGTTGGAGCTGTATCGGGACAAATTCGGTGAGCACATCCCGCTGATCCGCCGGCAAGATGTGAAAGGATTCGTTAATCGCAAGCCAGTTTGGCTGGTACGGCCGCTGGGTCTGGATGCGGTACGCAATCAGGCCAGCGCCATGGAAGCCGAAACCCGCCACTTTTACGAGCGCGCTGCAGCCAAGGCCCAAGACGCCAGGGTGAGGCAACTATTAGACGATCTGGCCCAGGAAGAGCGCTGGCACGAAGCCCGCGCCGAGCAACTGGAAAAGGATAAACTGCCCAGCGACGTGAAAGCACATGAAGACGAGGCCAATCGCCGCCTGTTTGTGCTGCAGATCGTCCAACCCGGCCTGGCGGGGTTGATGGACGGGTCGGTCTCGACGCTGGCCCCCGTTTTCGCGGCCGCGTTCGCCACGCACAGCAGTTGGACCGCCTTCGCGGTTGGACTGGCAGCCTCTCTGGGCGCAGGCATCAGCATGGGTTTCGCCGAAGCCTTGTCGGATGATGGCAGCCTTACCGGACGTGGGCACCCGTGGGTTCGCGGAATTGTTTGCGGTCTGATGACCGCTTTGGGTGGAATCGGCCACACCCTGCCATTTCTGATAGCGAATTTCCACGCGGCGGTGTTCGCGGCGGCCTTGGTGGTGGTGGTGGAACTCGGTGTGATCTCGTGGATTCGCCACCGTTACATGGAGACACCGACGATCTCGGCGGCTCTGCAAGTCGGCTTAGGTGGCATCCTGGTGTTTGCTACTGGGGTGTTCATAGGAAACTCATAGAGGCAGTCGTCGGTCTTCGGTCGTTGGTCTTCGGCCAGCAACACCCGCCAGGGAGACACAAAGGCGTGGAAAAAGCGCGAGTTGTGCTGGCCAACGACCAACGACCGAAGACCAAAAGCTTTACTCGCCCTCGACTGCAGAGACTTTCTCGCCGGTAGGAATGTGGATGGCCTTGGCTTCCTTGACTGCGGTTATGCTGCGCAGTTCCTGGATGACTTTGTCCGCCACGGGTCCGTCCACGCGCACCACGGCCACCGCTTCCCGCGGATGGGGGCCCTCTTCGGCGCGTCCCAGAGAAAAATCTGCGATATTTACGCCGTTCTTCGCCAGGGTGGTGCCCACGTGCCCGATCACTCCGGGAACATCCTGGTTCCGCATGTAAATCAGATCGGGCTCCAGGCGGGCTTCAACGTCGATCTCATTCACGGAGAGCAGGCGCGGCGATTTGCCGTGCAGCACGGTTCCGCGCACGTTGGACTCTTTTCCGGAGGCGGCTTTAATGCGGACCGAGAGCACGTCGGGAGCGCTGCCGCCTTCCTTGCGCGTCCGCCCGGGCTCAGTGACGCGGATACCTCGCGATTCGGCTATGGCCGCGGCATTTACCAGGTTGGCATGTTCGGCCAAGACGCGGTTTAGCACCCCCATCACCGCGGCGTTGCGCACCAAGTCGGTCTTCCAGGTGGCAATTTGACCGCTGTAGCGCAGCACGATCTCGCGCACGTTGCCCTCGGCGACCTGAGCCACGAAAGCACCCAGGCGCTCCGCCAGGGCCAGGTAGGGCCGCATCGCCAAGTACTCCTCATAGGAGACCGAGGGAACGTTCACCGCATTCTGGAAAATACCTTTCGCCAGATACTCGGCCACCTGCTGGGCAATCTGCACGCCGACGGCATCCTGGGCTTCCTGAGTCGAACCGCCAATGTGCGGGGTCAAGATGACATTATCGAATTCCGCCAAGGGCGAGTTCTTGAGCGGCTCCGTCTGAAAGACATCCAGGGCGGCGCCAGCCACATGACCGCTGCGCAGCGCCTCCGCCAGCGCTGCCTCGTCAATCAGTTCGCCGCGAGCACAGTTCACCAGACGTACCCCCGGCTTCAGCTTGGGCAACGAGCCGGCATTGATCATTCGTTCCGTCTCCGGGGTCAGACCGAGGTGCAGGGTCAAGTAGTCGGCCGCGGCGAATACCTCCTCCAGGCTCAGGACCTTAATCCCCAAGTCTTCCGCAACATCCGGCGCAACGTAGGGGTCGTGGGCCACCACTTCCATAGCGAAGGCCAGGGCGCGGCGCGCCACCTCCATCCCGATGCGGCCCAATCCCAGAATGCCCAAGATCTTGCCACGCAGTTCGGTACCCTGCAGGGATTTCTTCTCCCACTTGCCCTCATGCATCAGACGGTCGGCACGTGGCAGGTGGCGCGCCAGAGCGATCATCATGCCGATCGTCTGTTCCGCGACCGCGACAGCATTGGCTCCCGGCGTGTTCATAACCGCAATGCCCTGCTTGGTAGCCGCCTCCAGATCTACGTTGTCCACTCCCACTCCGGCACGGCCAATGACCCGCAGCTTCCGGGCATGCGCCAGCAAAGCCTGATCTACGTTGACCGCCGAGCGCACAATCAGCGCGTCGGCATCTTTGAGTTGGCCGGCCAGTTCGCGGCCGATCTGCTCGGGCGTGATCACTATCCAGTCATGATGCTGCTTCAGGAGTTCAACAGCTGGAGCGGCGATTTTCTCGGCGACAACGATCTTCATGTGACCTCTATCACTGGTCAGTGGCCAGGGGCCCATGTGGCTGGCACCAATTATAGTTCCCGGTTCTCAGCAAACAACACCTACCACAGAGGCACAGAGACACAGAGGAGATTTGGGATTCGGGAATGTGGATTTGGGATTTGGTGGCGTTGACAGCTCTTTTCGAAGCATTGGAGTTTGAATTCCACCAACCTCAAATCCTAATTTCCTCTGTGTCTCTGTGCCTCTGTGGTAGGTGTTGGGAACTGAGAACTAGAGTAGAATTTGGCTGCTATGTCAAGCCTCTGGACTGAAGATCTGGTTTGTCCGGTATGCAAACAGCCTTTGACGCACGACGTGGAACGAGAGGTCCTGAAGTGCGCCGGTTGTCGCCGCGTTTACCCGATTCGCGATGGTATCCCTATTCTGCTGGCGGACGAGGCGACGGTGGAAAAGCCCTAGAAGTTTCCAGTTTCCGGTTTCCCGCTCGAGACAGGCGAGAAGCTCCACAAGCCGAGCTCTTAATTGAAAACCCAGAACTAAAAACCGAGAACCGGGAAGTGAGAACTTTTTTCAAAGTGTGCTGTTTCTGAGGCACTGGGTTGCCCACTGGTTCCAGTTGCCGAACAGCATCCCAACCCGGCAAGCCTTGCCGCCTGCCACCATCTCTGGTTCCTGATGTACAACCCTTGCGCCAGCTTGGATTTACGCGGGCCAAGGCGCGATCCACCGTTACTTCGGACGGTCCCGGACGGCGGCAATCAGATTGCTTAGCAACAAAGTGCGCTGGGGCCGAGTCTAATAGAGTAGGGATTTGGGATCCGCGGGTCGGGGGGTGACAGATGGGTAAGGATAAATTTAGTCCTCCTGAAATTGCTGCTTTGCGAAGTGAGCTGCTGCAGTGCAGTTCGGACGCCCGACAGACAGCCGAATTGTTCCAGTTATTCCTCATTGGACGCGGTTACGGGGTTTCGCCGCAGGCAGCTTGGGACGTGGCCACCAAGGTCGGCGGGGGTGGCTGCTCGATCGAAAGCTTGCAACAGGAATTGGAGCGCATCGCGTTGGTAATGTGAGAGTTTGCCCGGGCAGCGGAAAATGCTGCCCGGCTGAGATGACGTCCGAACCAGGACGTTGATAGCGGACAGAAGAGCTGGGCAAAACTGCCCGGCTTTTTTGTTGCCGTTTCCCGATTCTCAACACCTACCACAGAGACACAGAGGAAAGTGAAATTCATCGCCCGATGCTTCGGAAAGGGCTGTCGCCTGTCTCCGTCTCCCGTTGCTAAAAGCAGGCCAACGCTGCCGATGGACGATGGGTGGGAAACGGGAAAAGGTCTGAAGGGTGTTTCCTTCCACTCCGCTGCAAGGTTTTGCGGTTTTTCCCTAGTGCGGGGAGGCTTAATTCGTTTACTAGATCAGAGGGTTCTGTTCGGCACGGCTGAAGCCGTGCCCTGATACCTGGATCCGGCGCATTCCGGGGTCTCCGAAATGCGTCGAGCGGGCTGTTTATCTGTATCCCACTCAGCTTTTGCTAGTCTGAGACTTACTTCACTTTTGGTTAGGTAAGGCTCA